>Ga0194127_10003033_pt1 | contig 22008 bp, 14 predicted proteins | sample TA2KigC100mmetaG_FD_148624 | JGI IMG/M metagenome (GOLD analysis project Ga0194127, IMG submission 148624) | Freshwater microbial communities from Lake Tanganyika, Tanzania - TA2015036 Kigoma Deep Cast 100m | ecosystem: Environmental > Aquatic > Freshwater > Lake | place: Tanzania: Lake...
GGAGGCCGCAAGGGGGGCCCAACGCGGGGGTGCACGGATGACTGAGCTTATCCGCGCGATAAGTGACAGGAATCCGGGGGTCCCCGCATCCCCCTTGCGTCCGCAGGCCGCAAGGGGGGCACAGAAGGCCGGTGCCCGAGACGCCCCGCGCAGCCGGCGATCGTTATTCTCGCTGACCCTGTGAGCGGGCGCGGCCCGAGGCCGGAGCGGGCGGGGGGCGGGTATCGGGTAGGGGCTCGGGTTCGGGTTCGGGTACGGGTACGGGTACGGGGATGGTGATCGGGATGGGTGAGTCGGCGCGGGGGCCGGAAAAAAGGGCAGCGGCCCCGGCCCCCGCGCACCGGGGGCAGGGAACATGGTGGCTACTCGAGCGTGTTCCGCTTGCGCGAAACCGCACCGCCGTTCTGCTCGAAGTGGCCGATCGCGGTGTCGCTGTTGTGGCAGCCCGCGCAAATCGCGGTCGTCGGCGACGTCACGAGGTCGGTCGCGTTCGGCACGGTCTTCCGCACGTTCACGACGGCCGTGAAGGTCGCGTCGGTGCCGTCGGTCGTCCGGTCGGTCGTCGGGAGCACGCCGTCCGGCAGGTCCACGTCGTACGTGCCCGGCTTGTGGCACGCGAGGCACGCGTCCGCCTCGTTCGGGTAGGTGATCTCGGAGAAGTCGTAGTAGAACACGCCCGACGCGCCGCGGTCGCGGACCTCGCGGTACGGCACCGTGCGGTTCGCGGCGCCGTGGATCCCGTGGATCATGTCCTTCAGGTTGTTCGAGACCTCGGGGAAGGTCAGCGGGTCGGCCGGGACGTAGCCCGCCGCCTCCATCGCGTCGAGGACGTCGCACTTGGTGTCCGCGTTCTTGTCCTCGGTCGCCAGGTCGCAGACGCCGTCGAAGTCGAGGTCCCACGCCAGGCTGCCGCCGGTCAGCAGGCGGGCAATCACGGTCGCCGGGTCGGCGCCGCGGCCGCTCGTGGACAGGTTCGGGACGTGGCAGACCGTGCAGATGTTCTGGCCGACGGACGCCGCGCCGATGTTCCGGTTGCCGCCGTGGGCCTCGAACCACTCGTGGCACGCCGCGCACTTCTTGTTGTCGATGACGTCGCGCCGGACCGGGTCGCCGGTCACGGGCTTGACCACGGACAGGGTGCGGCGGGCGAGGTTCGCGCCGACCGTGGCCGGCGGGACCGGGGCGAAGTACTCCTTCTGGCTGAAGTGGCCCTGGAGCGCGACCGCGCGCAGCGTGGACCCGGCCGGGAAGGCCGCGGGCGCCGCGGTGGTGCCCTTCAGCGCGACCGTGTAGTAGCCGCTCGCGTCGGCGGTGCCGAGCGTGCCGGCGGTGCCGTTGATGATGTTGGCGATCGACACGGAGCCGGGCTGGCCCGCGGCCTTGCCGAGGTTGTTGTAGTCGGACGGGGTGATCCCGCCCTGCGGCATCGCGTAGGCGAGCAGGAAGGAGGGACCGCCCGTCAGGTCGGCCGGGAGCGCCGCGAGGTCCATCGCCACGCCGTCCTTCAGGATGCGGAAGGTCGCCACGGCCTGGTTGTCGGCGTTCACGGTGACTTCCTTGATCTCGTACGTGAAGTTGTACGGGGTCTTGCCGGCCGCGCCGCCGACCACGCCCGGGTTGTTCGGCGTGTCGTTCTCGTCCTGGTGGTAGGTCTCGATGTTCGCCGGCTTGTGGCACACGGCGCACGCCGAGTTGTCCGCCTGGCCGCCCATGTGCGTCCCGAAGTCCAGGTTCGCGTGGCAGGAACCGCAGGCATCCTTGGTCGGCTTGTTCTTCCAGTTGTCGCCCTGGGGCGTCAGCGCGTCCGCGCCGTCGTGGCACTTGCGGCAGTTCGCGATGTTCTGCGGGTAGGCCACCTCGCCGAACAGCGCGTTGCCGATGACGTACTCGGGCATCGGCGGGGTCGCGGTGCGGCGCATGCGCGCCGAGTGGATCCCGTGCGTCATGACGCCCATGTCCACGGTCGCGCCGGTCGCCTTGTCGACGACCGATGACGGGTTGTGGCAGACCACGCAGTACTTGTAGTCCGTCCGGCTGCCGTGGATCCGGAGCTGGCCGTGGCACTCGTTGCAGGTCGAGGTCCGGGAGACCTCCTTCTTCACCAGCGTGCCGCCGTTCGGGACCATGTCGAAGGTGGTGTTCATGGCCGGGAAGGCGAGGCCGTTGACCGAGCCGCTCGCCTGGAGCGCGAAGCGGTGCGTCAGGGCCTTGTCGTAACCGATGAGCACGCCGGACACGATGTCCTTCACGAGCGCGAGGTCGGTCACCAGCTTGTAGGTGTAGGTGCCGTTGCCGTTGTCGGTCAGCGTGCCGGTGCGCTCGGTCGTCCCCTGGGAGACCTGGTTCGGGGCCGTGCCGGCGGCGCGGGTCACGTAGGACACCCAGTGGTCGGAGCTGCCGCTGTTGCCCGCCACGAGCTTCGCGATGCCGATGCGGACCTGGCCGGAGGAGCCGGCCTTGAGGCCGACCGCGCCGCGGCCCGCGCCGTCCTTCACGGTGAAGCTGACCATGGTGACCGTCTCGGTCGCCGGGGCGATCGGGTCGGTGATCGTGACGCCGGTGATGATCGCGTACAGGCGCTCCGGGGCCTCGGCCGCGAGGTAGACCACGCCGACCGGCGCCGCCGCCGTGCCCACGCAGTCCGAGAAGTCGCACACGGTGTCGGCGTTCTTGTCCTCGGACGCCGCGTCGCAGGCCAGATTGTAGTTCAGGTCCCAGCACGGCTTGATCCCGTGGGTCAGGTTCGGGTCCGCCTCGCGGCCCGGGCCGTGGCAGGTCACGCAGGTCTCGACCGCGAGGCCGCCCCCGCCGTGGCAGTCGATCGCGTCGCACGCGCCGTCCGCGTTCGCGTCCTCGGTCACGAGGTCGCAGGTGCCGTTGCCGTTCAGGTCCCAGCAGGCGAGGCCGTCCTTGCCCGGGAGGCCCTGGTCGCCCTTGTCGCCCTTCTCGCCGGGCAGCCCCTGCTCGCCCTGCTCGCCCTTCTCACCGGGCAGCCCCTGCTCGCCCTTCTCACCGGGCAGCCCCTGCTCGCCCTGCTCACCGGGCAGCCCCTGCTCGCCCTGCGCGCCCGGCAGCCCCTGCTCGCCCTGCCCGCCGGGCAGCCCCTGCTCGCCCTGCCCGCCCTTCTCGCCGGTCTCGCCCTGCACCCCCTGTGCGCCCTTGCAGTCGGCCGCGTCCACGACGCCGTCGTCGTTCGCGTCCTCGTCCGGCAGGTTGCCCTCGCCGTCCGCGTTCAGGTCCCAGCATGCGACGCCGTTCGTGCCGTTCGTGCCGTTGGTCCCGTTCGTGCCGTTCGTGCCGTTCGTGCCGTCGAGGCCGTTGTTGCCGTCCTTGCCGTCCTTGCCGTCCTTGCCCGGCAGGCCCAGGCAGTCGGCCGCATCGACCTTGCCGTCGCCGTTCGCGTCCTCTTCGGCCGGGTTGCCCTGTCCGTCCGCGTTCAGGTCCCAGCAGGCGATCCCGCTCGCGCCGGGCAGCCCGTCCGCCCCGTCCGTGCCGTCCCCGCCGCCGCACCCGGCGGCCGCCGCCGAGGCGAGCATGCCCGCCAGGAGCAGCCGCCACACCATGGTTGACCATCGCATCGCGTGACTCCCTTTCACGCCAGGCTCGTGCCGAGCCCCCGTGCCCCGGGGACCTCCCCGGGCGGGTCCGGCCGCGGCGGCCTGACAATCCCGGAGACTGCGAAGAGCAACCCCCGTGCCTCCGGGCCTCCCGGCGCGAGCCCCCGGCGGATCAAGGACTTTCGGGACAAGCTCTCTCCGGTTTGTCATTCCGGCCTTGCCGGAAATGACAGATCGCGTCACTCCGGTTTGTCCCCGTTGTCCCGGATATCCGGATCGCCTGTCGCGGAGCGCTACCCGGCGGGCCGTCCGGGGCGCCCGGGGCGGGCCCCGGTCTCCAGGCGCTCCCTCGCGGCGAACAGGGGACAGGACTCGTGGCCGGACGTGCGGCACACCCTCTCGACCTCGCGCTCCCGCGGCGTCCGCAGGCCGCCCTGGAAGGCGCCGCAGATGGGCACGAGGTCTTCCTCGAGGTACGGGCAGTGGTGCGCCCGATCGTCCATGGGGAGTGACTTCAGCACGCTTCGTGCCAGGGACCGCCCGCGCAGCACCCCCGGCTATCCCCGGAGCAGCCGGGGATCGAGGCCGACCGCGTGGAGCCGCCGGTAGAAGGTCTTGCTGGGGATCCGCGCCTCCGCGAGCGCGCGCGTGACGTTCCCCTCGTGGCGCCTCAGCAGCGCGGTGTAGTACCGCCGCTCGCAGTCGCGCAGGTACTCGCGCAGGGGCTGCGCCGTCGCGGCCGCCCCCCGCGAGTCCGCCGCGTCCGCGATCGGCCCCGCCTCCTTCGGCAGGTCGAGCGCGTCGATCACGGGGCCGCGCGACAGGAGCACGCCGCGCTCGATGACGTGCTTCAGCTCGCGCACGTTGCCCGGCCACCGGTACCTGAGCATCTGCTCGAGCGCCCGGTCCGAGTACGCGTCCGCCTCGCGGCCGAACTGCTTGCGGTAGTGCGACAGGAAGTACAGCGCGAGCGTCGGGATGTCCTCGGGCCGCTCGCGCAGCGGGGGCAGGTAGATCGGGACCACGTTCAGCCGGTAGTACAGGTCCTCGCGAAACCTGCCGGACCCCACGAGGTCGGCCAGGGCCTGGTTCGTCGCCGCGATCACGCGCACGTCCGCGCGCACCGGCTGCGTCCCGCCGACGCGCTCGAACTCCCCGTCCTGGAGCACCCGCAGCAGCTTGACCTGCATCGGCGGCGGCATGCACGCGACCTCGTCCAGGAACAGCGTCCCGCGGTGCGCCGCCTCGAACCGCCCCTCCTTGCGCCGCACCGCCCCGGTGAACGCGCCCTTCTCGTGGCCGAACAGCTCGCTCTCGAGCAGCGTCTCGGTCAGCGCGCCGCAGTTGATCGCGACGAACGGCGCCGCCTTCCGCAGGCTGTTGAAGTGGATCGACCGGGCGACCATCTCCTTGCCCGTCCCGGTCTCGCCGGTCACGAGCACGGTCGAGTCCGTGTCCGCCACCGTCCGGATCATCTCGAAGACGCGGAACATCGCCGGGCTGCGGCTGACGATGCTGCCGAAGGCGTACCGCCGCTCGATCTCGCCGCGCAACCGCACGACCTCGTTCTTCAGCTCGCCGCGCTCGATCGCGCGCTCGACCACGATCCGGATCTCGTCGGCCCCGAACGGCTTGGTCACGTAGTCGGCCGCGCCCTGGCGCATCGCGGCCACCGCGTTCTCGATCGTGCCGAATGCCGTGATGGTGACGACCGGGACCTCGGGGTGGTGCTCCCGCACCCACGTCAGGAACGCGAGCCCGTCCATCCCGGCGAGCTTGACGTCGCACAGGACCGCGGAGAACCCGCGCTCGGCGATCTCGCGCAGCCCGTCCTCGGCCGATTCGCAGGGCACGACCTCGTAGCCGTCCGCCTGGAAGATCAGGCGCAGGTGGCTGCGGGTGATGGCCTCGTCGTCGATCACGAGGAGCGAGCGGCCCATCCGTCCTCCGGGAACCCGGGAACCGGCCGGATTCTACAGGAAATCGGACAACATGGGAGAGGTCACCCCCTGGGGTCCGCCCGCAGGCTCACCGTGAACAGGGTGCCGCGGCCCGGCTCGGACTCGACGCGGACCTCGCCGCGGTGCGTGTCCACGATCCTCCGGACCACGGCGAGCCCCAGCCCGGACCCGTGGGTCTTGGACGTGAAGAACGGCTCCCAGATCCGCTCGAGGTCGGCCGGCGCGATCCCCCGGCCCGTGTCGCGGAGCCCCGCCGCCACGCCCCCGGCGAACGCGCCCTGGCCCGGCCGCGTCGAGACCTCGATCTCGCGCGGCCCCTTTCCCGCCGCCGGCAGCGCGTCCAGCGCGTTGCGGAGCAGGTTCTCGAACACCTGCCGCACCTTGTAGCCGTCCGCCCGCACCTCCGGCAGCCCCTCCGCGAGGTCGAGCCGCAGGGTCGCGTCGGCCGCGACGACCCGCCTCGCGACCTCGGCCAGCACCCCGTTCACGTCCACCGGGGCGAGGTCGAGCCTCATGGGCCGCGAGAAGTCCAGCAGCTCGGTCACGATCGCGTCGAGCCTGCGGATCCCGGTCCGCATGTCCCCGACCAGCTCGACCGCCGCCGGGTCCTTCGAGGTCCCGGCGAGCAGGTCCGCGGCCGTGCCGATGTACTGGAGCGGGTTCTTCACCTCGTGCGCCACCCGCGCCACCATCTCGCCGATCGCAGCCATCCTGCGCGCCGAAGCCAGCTCGGCGTCGAGCCGCTCCTTCTCGCGCGCGACCGCCAGCACGCGGGCCTGCGCCGCGAGCGCGTCCTCGAGCCGGATCCGGCGGATGTGGGACTGCCGCAGGAGCAGTCCGAACAGGAGCAGCATCACCACGACCGCGAGCGTGAACGACATGGACACGATGGTCTGCTGGGCCACCGGCCGAACGACCTCGCGGGCCGGCGTCGAAGCCGAGATGGTCCAGCGCTGGCCGCCGAACCCGACCGGCGCGTACGCGACCACGCGCTCGACGCCCGACACCACCCACCGGCCGCCGCCCGCGATCCGCGATGCGAGCCGGTCCCGCACGGGGAACGACGCGTGGCAACTGTCGCAGGCGGCGGCGGCCATGCGCGCGCCCTCCACGGGGCCCGACGGCGCGAGGCCCGAGTGCAGCAGCACGCTCCCGTCCGCGCCCGTGACCGTGAACGACACCCCGGACTCGAACGGCCCGCCCCCGAACAGCCCGCGGACCAGCACGTCGAGCCGCACGGTGGCGAGCACGATGCCGGCGGGATCGCCGGCGACGGCCGAGGCCTCGTGCCAGTGGGTCAGGCGGACGCCGCGGTCCGCGCCCTCCCAGACCACGAACCGGGCGCCGCGATCGCGGGTGGCGGAGCGGATCACGTCCAGGAACCCGGCCCGGACCCGCGGGTCCGCGTCCGCCAGGGCCCCGGTCTCGGCGAGGATCGAGCCGGAGGCATCGATCACGGCCAGCCCGTCGCCGTCCGCCTGGGCCGCCATCACGTCCCACGTGACCCGGAGTTCCTCCTGCATCCGGTCCGCCTCGGGCCCGACCGACGCCAGCAGGTCCGCCAGCCGGCCGACGCAGGCGTCCATGTGCAGCCCGTGCGCCTGGAGACGCCTCGCGACCTGGTCGACCAGCAGGCGGTGGCGGGACAGCTCGCGCCCGAGCGCGGCCTCGACCGTGGCCTGCTGGCTCGCGAACGGCACGTACGCAAGCGCGCCGAGGAGGATCAGGAACGGCACCACCCCGGCCCAGAGGCTGCGGTCTCGAAGGCTTCGCCGGATCGACATCGGGGGATTCTAGCGCGGATCGCGGGACGAGCCGCGGGAAGGGGAGCGGGTACGGGTACGGGGAGTGAGCGGACTACTTCTTGTGACAGTCCTTGCAGGCGGTCGGGGCCTTGGTCGTGCCCTTCTTCTCCTTGTGGCACTTCAGGCACACGCCGTGGCCGGCGTCCTTGATCGAGGGAGCGTCGCCCTTCTCGGCCTTGTGGCACTCCCCGCAGGCCAGCTTGCCGGGGGTCTTGTCCAGGTTGTGGTGGCAGGTCTTGCAGGCTACGTTCAGCTTGTCCTTGGCCGCGTGCGTCGCGTGGTCGAAGGTCACGGCGCCCTGCTTGTCGCCCTTCATCGTGACCGATGCGGGCTCCGGCTTCTTCGCGTAGCCGGTCGCCTGCGCCACGGTCAGCACGAACAGGACGGCCGCCGCACCCATCAGCACATGCCCGAGAACCCCGATCTTCCTCTTCATCGTCCTCTCCTCTGCCAAGCCATTGCACCTTGTCAGCGGCCGCCACCCGCCCGGGGGCGCCGCACGTTCGACGTCCGACCGCGCCGCGTATTCTCCGCGGCTCCGCACCCGGCTACAACCCCGCCCCGTTCACGTGGCACCACCGGCACATCGGGCCGTCCTTCTGCCAGGACGACCACCCGGCCGGGTGGGGGTTCCCGCCTGCCCCCCCGACCTTGTGGCAGCGGATGCAGTTCGTCGCGGGGCCGCGGTCGTGGCACGCGGCGCAGCCGGCCGCGTTCACGCGCGCGTCGCGCGAGTGGAGGTTCGGGTCGGAGGGGTCGTCGGACGCCCACTCCCGCGCGGCGACGCCGTGCGTGAACCGGCCGCCGCTCCCGGGCGTGACGCGCCGCGCCTCGTGGCAGGTCGTGCACTCCTGCCGGGCGTGGCACTTCGCGCAACTGCTCGGGTCGAGCCGGGCCTCGATCGCGTGCCGCGCCAGGAAGTCGCCGCGGTGGATCAGCGGCGCGTCCGGGCGCTCCGAGTGCTTCAGGGATGGCTTCAGGACCTCGGTCCGGCTGTGGCAGTCCGCGCAGAACGACTGCCGGTGGCAGTGCGCGCACACCTGCTCGTCGCCGTTCGCGAGCGTGCCGTGCCGCAGCATGAAGTCCCCGTCGTGGCTGAAGAACTGCGTCGGGCGCGACGGGTTCTCGACCATGTCCTCGTGGCACTTGCGGCACTCGATCTTGCGGAACTCGGCCCGGTGGCAGGACATGCACGCGTCGTGCGGGATCGGCCGGTCCGCCTCGCTCGGGGCCTCCCGCTGCGCGACGCCGGCGTGACACGGCTCGCACCTGCCCTCGGTCACCTCGACGTGGGTCGCGTGCGAGAAGGAGACGCCCGGCGTCCGGACGTGCTTCCAGGTGCGCGGCCTGCCTGGATCCACGTGGCACAGGCCGCACTTGCCCTCTTCCTTCTCGTGGCATTCCAGGCACTTGGCTTCCTTCGGCCACATCGGCCCGGACAGGCGCTCGGACTTCATGACCTCGTCGTGGCACGAGTCGCACGAAAGCTCCTGGTCCTTGACGTGGAGCTTGTGCGAGAACCGGATCCGGTCGTCGCGCCGCACGAGCGACGCGCACGCGACGATCAGCCCGGCGACGAGCAGGGTCCCCACGATGGCGGCGATCCGCCTTCTGCGCGTGTTCACTTGACGTACTCCGAGAAGGCGTAGGTGAACTTGACGAGCCCCGACACCATCTGCTCGAAGTCGGGGTTGACGGTGACCGCGACGTCGCCCTGGACGCGCGCGTTCCTGAACACCTCGTAGCCGGCGGTCAGCCGCACGATGTGCGACCGGTCGAAGCCCTTCACGTCCGAATCGTAGAAGTAGTTGTCGACGTCGAGCGTGACGTCCGCCCCGCGGAACGGGCTCCAGATGCCGTAGGCGCGGGCCTGCCAGTACGCGTTCGTCGGCGCCTTCAGGCGGGACGCCTCGATCCCGACCTGGTCCCGGGTCGCGCGGCGGAACGTCACGGACGGCCGGATCCCCACCTGGTACCCGTCGTCGCCCTCGCCGTAGAGGAAGCAGCGGCCGTACGCGCTCGCGGCCAGCCACCCGTCCGTGCGCAGGGCCACGTCGCCGCCGATCGCGTGGTAGAACGTGTCCGTGAACACGCTGAAGATCGAGGTCTTCGGGATGCGCGCGGACGGATCGAACAGCCCGTAGTCCACGGACAGCTTCACCAGGCGGTGGGGCGTGGTCGTGACGACGGTGCGCGACTCCGCGATCCCCCCGTCGACCATGTCCGCGAGCAGGAAGCCGGACAGGTCGATCCACCGCCATCGCCGCAGCGCGTAGTCCACGCCGAGGTGCGACAGCGCGCGCTCCGCCTCGCCCTCGACGTCGTCCCGCTCCTCCGTGAACGACAGGCCGATGCGGCCCCAGTCGAACGGGTTGTAGCCGACCCGGCCGCCATAGACGACCCGCATCGCGTCGTAGCCGAACCTCGGGTACGGCACGAACCCGCCGTACGCGGACAGCTCGACGTGCGCGCCGGGCTCGAGCCTCAGGTACGCCCCGTCCATCAGGGTCGTGGTGCCGCTCTCGTAGAGCACCTGCCGGCCGAGCCGCCCGAAGAACATGCCCTTCGGCGTGCGGTAGGCGACCGTGCCGACCAGCACGTCGCCCGAGAACCGGTCGCCCTCGATGGGGTTCCGGATGTTGCCGACCCCGAAGCCCGACAGGTGCACGGAGAAGCCGCGCACGCCCACGTCGTCGCTCCCGAGCGTCAGGTACTCGAAGATCGGCATCTGGTAGCGCGCCGAGGTCGGGTCGTCCGGGTCCACGACCTGGTACTCCAGGAACATCGTGGTGCTCGAGCCGTAGACGCGCTTCTTCTCGCCGGCCGGGGTCGCCTGCCCGGCCGCGGGCGCGGGCGCCGCCGCGGCGACGGCCGCCGCCAGCAGCAGCGAGCGAGTCAGGACCTTCGCCATCGTGCTCCTCCGATCGATCCACCCGCTAGTGGCAGCCCGACATCCCGCAGCCGAAGCCGGCGACCTTGTTCACCGTCCCGTTGACGTGCGTCGCCGGGGTCGCGATCGACGTGCTCCCGACGATGCCCGAGTGGCAGTAGGCGCACTCGAACCCGGAGTGGTCGCCCGCGTCGTGCGGGAAGGTCCCGCCGGTCGGCGGCATGCCGTGGCACGAGTCGCAGCGGTCCTGGGAGCCGTTCACGGTCGTCCACACCGGCGTCTTGGCCTTCCCTCCGCCGAGGGTGGCGCCGTGGCAGTATACCCCCGAGCACCGCGCGGTCCCCTCGTTCCATGTGGGGTTGTTCGCGCCGTCGGCCTTCGCCTTGGCCCCGAAGGTCACGGTGGGCGGCCCGAGGTGGCCCTCGGCGCCGGCGCTGCCCGGGACCACGTGGCACTCGCCGCACGCGATCGGCGCGGCGATGCCCGACGTGGCCTTCAGGTGCTCCTGGTGCGCGCCCACTCCCACGCTCGTCTTCGCGGTCGAGCCGGTCGTGTCGGGCGGCGGCGCCCCGTCCGCGGTCGTGCCGTGGCACGAGTTGCAGGCGACCTGCACCTGGAGCGTGCCGTCCACGTGGTTGGCGGGCTTCGCCGCGCCGCCGTCGTGGCACTTCGAGCACGCCGCGTCCTGGGGATGTGGGGCCGGCGGCGGGTTGCCGTGGCACTCGTTGCAGGCCGCCTGGCCGTCCGGCTGCGTCCACACGAGCGCGCCGCCGACCTTCCCGGACAGCGTCGCGCCGTGGCAGTAGCCGTTCTTGCAGGTGGCCGTGGCCGGGTCCCAGGCCGGATTCGCGCCGTCCGCCTTGGCGAGGCCCGAGAACGTGACCGTAGGTTCGTCGAGGTGGCCCGGGTCGTCCACCGCGGACGGCACCGCGTGGCAGGACGCGCACGCGACCGCCTTGAACGGCCCGGGCGGCGCGACGTGCGACTGGTGCGCGCCCACGGTCACGACCGACGTGTCGGAGGAGCCCTTCGTGTCGACCGGCGGGGCGTCGTTGTCGTCGCCCCCGTGGCACGAGTTGCACGCGCCCGCGACCACCTGGACCGCGCCGTCCGCGTGTTTCGATGCGTCCTTGATCGTGCCGTCCGGGTTCGCGGCGTCCTTGTGGCAGATGCCGCACGCGGCCGACTGCGGGTGCGGCGCGGGCGGCGGGTTGCCGTGGCACGCCCCGCAGGCGGCCTGCGTCCCGTCGACCTTCGTCCACACGGGCTCCTTCAGGGTCCCGCCCGCGCGGGTCGCGCCGTGGCAGTAGGCGCCCGAGCACTTCGCCGTGCCGGGGTCCCACGCCGGGTCGGCGCCGTCCGCCTTGGACAGCCCGCCGAACGTGATCGCCGGCGCATCGAGGTGGCCCGCGTCGTCCACCGACGACGGCACGACGTGGCACGCCTCGCACGCGACCGCGGCGAACGGCCCGGGCGGCGCGAGGTGCTGCTGGTGCGCGCCGACCCCGACGTCCGCGGTGTCGTCCGAGCCGGACGTGTCGAGCGGCGGCGCGTCGTTGTCCTCGTTGCCGTGGCATGAGTTGCAGCCGCCGACGACGACCTGGACCGTGCCGTCCGCGTGCTTCTTCGGGTCCTTGATCGAGCCGTCCGGCTTGACCGTCTCCTTGTGGCAGGTCCCGCACGCGGGGTTCTGCGCGTGGGGCGGCGGCGGCGGGTTGCCGTGGCACGTCCCGCAGACGACCTGGGTCCCGTCGACCTTGGTCCACACCGGCTCCTTCAGCGTGCCGCCGGCGCGCGTCGCGCCGTGGCAGTAGACGCCGGAGCACGTAGCGGTGCCTGGATCCCACGCCGGGCTCGCGGCGCCGTCCGCCTTGGCGAGGCCGCCGAACGTCACGGACGGCTCCCCGAGGTGGCCGGGCGCGTCCACGTCCGCGGGCACCTGGTGGCACGCGTCGCACGCCACGGGCGCGAACGGCCCTGGCGGCACGAGGTGCTCCTGGTGCGCCCCGACCGAGAGGAGCGCCTTGTCGGACTGCCCGGCCGTGTCGACCGGCGGCGCCGCGTTGGTCGCGCTGCCGTGGCAGGTCGTGCAGCCCGAGATCCGCACCTGCACCTGCCCGTCCGCGTGGCGCGACGGGTCCGCGATCGTCTTGTCCGGGCCCGCGGTCTCGTGGCAGGAGAGGCACTTGTCCGAGGCCGGGTGCGGCGGCGGCGGCGGCAGGCCGTGGCAGCTCCCGCACGCGACCTGGGTGCCGTCGACCCGCGTCCAGACCGGGGCCGCGACCGAGCCGCCGGACAGGGTCGCGCCGTGGCAGTAGACGCCGTTGCACGTGGCGCTCGACCGCTCCCACGCGGGCTCGGCGCCGTTCGCCGACGCGAGCTTGGCGAGCACGACCTTCTGCGACCCGTCCAGGTGGCCGGGGCTGTCCACGGTCACCGGGACCACGTGGCACTCGCCGCAGACCAGGTTCCTGAACGGCCCCTTGACCGCGAGGTGCGCCTGGTGCGCGCCGACCGTGACCTCGGTGGTCGCGCTCGCGCCCTTCGTGTCGACCGGCGGCGCCGCGTTGGTCGCGCTGCCGTGGCAGGTCGTGCAGCCCGAGATCCGCACCTGCACCTGCCCGTCCGCGTGCCGGGCCGCGTCCGCGATCGTCTTGTCCGGGCCCGCGGTCTCGTGGCAGGAGAGGCACTTGTCCGAGGCCGGGTGCGGCGGCGGCGGCGGCAGGCCGTGGCAGCTCCCGCAGACCGACTGCGAGCCGTCCACCCTGGTCCATACGGGCGCGGTCAGCGTGCCCCCGGCCTTCGTCGCGCCGTGGCAATAGACGCCGCTGCACGTCGCGGTCTCCCGATCCCAGGCCGGCTGCGCGCCGTCAGCCTTCGCGAGCGTCGTGAACACCACCTTCCGGGCCGGGTCGAGGTGACCCGGGTCGTCGCTCTTCGTCGGGACCACGTGGCACGCGCCGCACTCGATCTTCTTGAACGGCCCCTTGACCGCGAGGTGCGCCTGGTGGGCGCCGACCCCGATCGCGGTCGTCTCGCTCCCGCCGGTCGTATCGACCGGGGGCGCGGCCGGATTCCCAACGCGGTCCCGGTCGCCGTGGCAGCCGGTGCAGGCCTGCCCGCCGCCCTGGACCTTGGCGTCGATGTGCTTCGTCGGGTCCGCGATCCGCCCGTCCGCGCCGACCGTCTCGCCGTGGCAGCTCGCGCACCCCGTGCCGGCCGGGTGCGGCGGAGGCGGCGGGTAGCCGTGGCACGAGCCGCACGCCACGAACCCCTTCGGGTTCGCCGAGTTCCAGACCGGCTCGGTGGCGGCGCCGCCCGCCAGGGTCGCGCCGTGGCAATAGACGTTGCGGCACCTGACCTGCGCGGCCTCGCCGAACCCCTCCGCGTCGGACGCGGGCCGGACGACCTCGGGCGCCGGGCCGCCGGGCGCGACCGCGGCGCCGGCCAGGACGACCTCGGCGGGCGAGGCATCGATGTGGCCCGCCTGGCCGACCGCCTCGACCGGGACGTGGCAGGTCTCGCAGGGCACCGGGACGGACAGCCCCGACGACGCACCGAGGTGCGCCTCGTGGGCGCCGACGCCGCGCAGCGCCGTGTCCGTGCCGCCGCGCGTGTCCACCGGCGGGGCCGGGGTATCCGGACCGCCGTGGCAGCGGATGCACTCCTGGTCGGCCGGCGGCGCGTCGCCCCCGCGCGTGTCCGCGCAGCCGGCCGGAAGCACCGCGGTACCCGCAACGAGCGCCGCGCAGCCCGCAGCCCGCACCGCCATCCCGAACGAAGCGAAACCGAATCCCATCGTCGCACGCTCCTCGCCGGCCCACCCGGTCCCCGTTCGCGAATCCTCTCTCACCCCCGCGTCGAGGTCCAGATCGCCGGGGTCCGAACGCTGCATGAAGCATGCCCGTCCCCGTACGCCCGACCCCCTCGGGCGGAACCCCGGGATCGGGGCTGCGAACTGTCCGGAAATCCGGGGGGCTCCGCAGCCCTGCGCCTCCGCGAGGCCTGTCGGATACGACAGATCGCGAGTGACAGGTCCGGCCCGATCGGATGGGGCGCTCGCCCCCCCCGGAGACGGGCGGCACGGACGCGAGGACGGGGACCGCGCCGACCGGTATCGCACGGACCTGCCCACCGCCATGGCGGTCGACGTGCCCGGGGTTCGGTCCGCGATTCCGGCCCCGTCCACGCTGCCGCCGCTCCGGCACCTCCCGGCATTCCGCCACTTCTTCCGCCACGCGTACTCCGTGACCCTCGACCCGGCGAAGATCGAGGCGCTGGCCCGCGAGCAGGTCCGGGCGGACGGCGCGCTCCGGTCCGACCCGGATCGGCTCGAGGCGGATCCGGAGGCGGCGGGGAAACCGTGACGAAGGCGCCCCCGGAGGCGCCGGGGCCATCGCACCAAACGCCAGGGTCCAGGGCCGGCCGCACCGGAACAGAACAAAGGGGATGGCGTGGTTGCTCGAAGGGGCACCGCGCGCCCCCGGCCCTCGGCGTCAGTTCGGCGCGGACGCGCCGCCTGCACTCGCGCGAAGCGCGGCGCCGCCTCGGGCCGCCCATACGTGAATCGGGAACGGGCGCTCCCCCGTGCGGCTGCCGACGCACGGGAGGTGCCCAGAGCGGCGCCCCGCGGCGCGGCCAGCCCTGGGCCCCATGATTTCCAACGGTTCGAGATGCGATGGCCCTGCCTGACGTGCCCCCGAAGGTGTCCCCCGAAGGTTGCCAAACCCCCTCGCGAGCCTTAGCATCCCGTTGCCGGTGCGCCCTGCCTGATGGCCGGCGCCCTTGATGCCGGCGCCCTTGATGCCGGTACTCCCCGGGGGTGCGGATGCTGACGGAAGCCCTTCTCGAGGTCACCCTGATCGGAAGCGAGTGGGTCCTGTACCTGCTCATCTTCCTGTCGGTCGTGTCGGTCGCGGTCATGGTCGAGCGCGCTATCTACTTCCGCCGGAACGCGGCGGCGTGGGCAGCGCTGTCCGGCAAGGTGGCGCCGGTGCTCCGCGGGGGGGACCTGCGCGGGCTGTCGTCCCTGCTCGGCGCGTGGGCGGGCAGCGAGGCGGAGGTGCTCCGGGCCGGGCTCGAGGGCGCGGGCCGCGGCAGGGAGTCGGCAGAGCGGATGGTGCACGCGGCGCTCGTGACGGAGCAGCAGCGGCTGGAGCGGCGCCTGTCCATCCTGGGCACGCTCGGCAACAACGCGCCGTTCATCGGCCTGTTCGGCACGGTGCTCGGGATCATCCGCGCGTTCCACGACCTGTCGCTCGACGTGAAGGGCGGGGCTTCCGTCGTGATGACGGGGATCTCCGAGGCCCTGATCGCGACCGCCGCGGGCCTGTTCGTGGCCATCCCCGCCGTCATCGCGTACAACTACTTCCAGCGCCGGACCGCCCGGGCCATCGCCCAGGCGCAGGCCGCGGCCGACACGCTGATCGCGTTCATGCCGGCCGGGGAGACCGGGCGCGACGCGGCTGCGTCTTGAGGGCAGTGGCATTTCTCCGCAGGGACCGCAGAGAGGATCCGAGGGGCGGGCCGGTCGCGGACTCGCGATCGGGATCGCCGCGTCCCTGCTGCTGCACGTCGTCTTCGCGATCGGGCTCTCGACCGTGGAGCCGCCCGAGCCCGAGCCGCCGCCGCCCGTGAAGATCGCCATCGTCCCGAGGCCCGCGCCCGCCGAGCCGCCGGTGGTCGAGCCCCCGCCGCCCGTGAAGATCGCCATCGTCCCGAGGCCCGCGCCCGCCGAGCCGCCGGTGGTCGAGCCCCCGCCGCCCGCGCCGCGGCCCGAGGCCGCCCGGACCGCGCCGGCCATGCCCGATCGCAGGCCCGAGCCGCAACCGCAGCGCAGGCCGCCGCCGGCCGCGCAACAGCCGCCGCCGCCGCTGCCCGAGCCGCCGCGACCGCCGTCCGGGGGGGGGCCGCCGCCGAGCTTCGGGATCCGGCTCGAGAACACCCCTCTGGCCGCGCCCGGAACCGGCGTGCCGCTTCCGGCCGGGGACACGCTCGCGACCGACCCGTCCGACCGCGGCGGCGGCAGGGGCAGGCCGCGCTCGACCGGGGGCCCGCCCGGACCGTCCGACGTGCCGCTGGCCGCGGTCCAGAAGATGCCGAAGCTGGTCGGGGATTCGGTCGCGGAGTACCCTGCGGACGTGCGGCGGCTCGGGGTCCAGGGGCGGGTGGTGCTGGAGCTGACCGTGGACGAGGGCGGCCGCGTCGCGGGTGCGAAGGTGGTCAGGAATGTCCACCCGCGCCTCGACGAGGCCGCCCTGCTCGCATCGCGCGCGCTCCGGTTCGCGCCGGGCACGCTCGACGGCCGTCCGGTGCGGGTGAGGATCCCGTACTCGTACGTGTTCGTGCTGGAATGAAGCGTCCCGCGATCATCGCCGCACTCCTCCTCCCGGCACTGGCCGCGGCCCAGGAGTACAAGCGCGACGAGGCGAAGCCCCCCGAGCTGACCCGCCCCCCCGAGGTGATCGGGTTCGTCCCGGCGACGTACCCCCCCGAGGCGATGGCGGCGCGCGAGCAGGCCGACGTCACGCTCCGGATCGACCTCGACGCGACCGGCGCGGTCACCGCGGTCGAGGTCCTTGCGCCCGCGGGCCGCGGCTTCGACGAGGCCGCGGTCGAGGCGGTCCGCGCGTTCCGGTTCCGGCCCGCCGAGGTCGACGGCGCCCCGGCCTCGATCCGGCTCGAGTACGTCTATCACTTCCGGCTCGAGGAGAAGCCCGCGGCCCCGGAGGGCGGCTCGCCGGACGCGACCGCGGGGACGGCCGGGGCCGCGGAGCCCGGGGTCTCGGTCAGGGGCGTGGTGCGCGAGCGCGGGACGCGGCTTCCGGTCGTGGGCGCCGCGGTGTCCGTGGACGGCGTCGAGGCGCGGACCGACGCGAAGGGCGCGTTCGAGCTGCGCGGGCTCGCGCCGGGCCGCCGCCAGGTCAGGGTGGTCGCGCCCGACTACGCGGCCGCGTCCGCCGAGGTCAAGACCGCGGACGGCCGGGTCGCCGACCTCACGTTCGCGCTCCGGCCGACCATGGAGAACGCCTACGAGACCGTGGTCCGCGGCGAGCACGAGGAGGAGGCCGTCGCGCGCTACACGGTCTCGAAGCGCGAGATGACGACCGTGCCGGGGACGTTCGGCGACCCGATCCGCGTGGTCCAGAACCTGCCCGGCGTGTCGCGCTCGCCGTTCGTGCTCGGGCTCCTGCTGGTGCGCGGCGCCTACCCGGGCGACTCGGCGGTCCATGTCGACGGCGTGCCGGTCCCGCTCATCTACCACTTCCTCGGGGGCCCCTCGATCCTGAACCCGCGCTTCCTGGACCGGATCGACTTCCATCCCGGGAACTTCGGCGTGCGGTACGGCGCCGCGACCGCGGGGATCATCGAGGTCCGCACGCGGCCCGAGGTCCCGGACGCGTGGCACGGCGCGGCCGACCTCAACCTGCTGTTCGCGGGGGGGTACGTCGAGGGCCCGGTCGCGGACGGCATGTCGCTGAAGCTCGCCCTGCGGCGGTCGTACTACGACGCCGTCATCCCGCTCGCGCTGAAGATCGCCGGGTCGTCGGGCACCAGCGTGGTCCCGGTCTACTACGACTACCAGGCGCGGTTCGACGCGAAGCTCCGGGGCGACGACCGCGTGCACGTGTTCGCGTTCGGGTCGGACGACGCGCTCGCGCTCGCGACCACGGACGACCGGACGAGCGACCAGGTGAACCTGTCCACGCGCACGAGCTTCCACCGGCTGACCGGCGAGTGGCTCTGGAACCCGACCGCGACGCTGTCGAACCGGCTGTCCCCGACGCTCGGGCTGGACGTGGCCACGTTCGACATGGGCGAGGGCGCGGTCGAGATGGTCACGGTCACGGGGCTGCTCCGCGACGAGGTGTCGTGGCGCCTGCACCCGCGCCTGGAGCTGCGGCCGGGCATCGAGGCGGGCATCGTGCGCTACCAGTTCTCCGCGTTCGCGCCGGCGATCCGCAACTGGAACGTGCCGGGGTCCGACGTGGCGAGGCGCTTCGACGCGGGCTTCGACGAGACCGGCGAGAAGGAGGAGATATCCAGGGCGATCCACGCGGGCTCCTTCGCCGCATACGTCGACGCGATCTGGCAGCCGTGGGCGTTCCTGAAGGTGATCCCCGGCGTGCGGGCGCAGTCCTACTTCTACCTGGGACGCGAGCGGTTCCGGGCGGATCCGCGGCTGACGGTCCGCGCGGACGTCGGCGCGGGGGTCACGCTGAAGGCGGGCGCCGGGCTCTACTCGAAGCTGCCGCCGGAGTTCTACCTCGACCCCGACTACGGCAACCCCGACCTCGACATGGAGTGGGCCGAGCAGTACTCGGCCGGGGTGGAGTACTCGCGTGCGCGCGTCCTCGGGATCGACCTCCAGGGCTTCTACATCCGGCGCCACGACAAGGCGTCCCGCAGCCGCACGGTCGCCGTCGACGACGCGGGCGACGTGACGCGGGTCCCCTACGAGAACGACGCGCGCGGCCGGGCGTACGGGCTCGAACTGCTGCTCCGCCACGACATGACCGAGCGCTTCTACGGCTGGCTCGCCTACACGCTGTCGCGGTCCGAGGAGGCGCAGGCGTTCGACCAGGGGCTGAGCCCGTCGCGCTTCGACCAGACCCACATCCTGACCGCGGTCGCGAGCGTGCGCCTGGGCCGCGGCTGGGAGGCGGGCGCGCGCTTCCGGCTCGTTTCCGGCAACCCCGCCACGCCGCGGCTGGACTCGACGTACCTGGCGGACACCGGACGCTACACGCCGTACCTCGGCTCGCGCGACTCCGCGCGGCTCGGCCTGTTCCACCAGCTCGACTTCCGCGTCGAGAAGACGTGGGAGTTCGAGAAGTGGATGTTCGCCATGTACCTCGACGTCCAGAACGTCTACTACGCGCGGAACCCCGAGTTCCGGATCTGGGACTACCGGTCACGAAAATCGTACGAGATCACCGGGATCCCCATCCTGCCCACGCTGGGCTTCAAGGGGGAATTCTGATGAACCGCGGCCCCAGCCTTCCCCCGTACCCGAGCCCGAACCCGCCATCGTGCCCGAGCCCGCTCCCGCTCCTGTTCCTGCCCCTCGCCCTCGCCCTCCCCCTCGCCGCCTGCGACACCGGCTTCGAGGACCCCGCCCTGGTCAAGGACCTCCGCGTGCTCGCGATCAAGGCCGAGCCGCCCGAGGTGATCTTCCCCGCGGTCGCCCCGTGGGCCGTGCCCGCGGACGTGCCGCGCGCGTTCGACCTGACCGTGCTGATCGCGGACCCCGGCAACGCGGGCCGCCCCCTGACCTGCTCGCTGTCCACCTGCGTGCCGGACCGGAACCGGCGGTGCGAGGACCCGGCTGCGACGACGCGCCTCGCCGAGGGCCCGTGCGCGGACGGCGAGACGACCTTCCGCGTCGATATCCCCTCCGCCGTCACCGCGGCCGCCCAGGCCGAGGACCCGTTCTGGCGCGCCTGCGTGCAGGCCGCGGCCGCGGACCCCGCCGCGAACTGCTGGTCCGGCCTCGCGGTCTGGATCGAGGTCCGCGTGTCCGGCGGCGAGCGCGACCTGTACGCGCTGAAGTCGGTCGTGTTCTCGCCCGAGCTGCCCGCGGGCCGGAAGCCGAACGCGAACCCGCTGATCACGGGGATCCAGCTCGACGAGGGGGCGGTCGTGCCGCCGGGCGCGGACGGGGTCGTGCCGATCGCGTACGCGCCTGGCGCGACCGTGCGGATGGACCTGACCCGCGACGCGGCGTCCAAGGAGGAATACGCCCTTCCCACGTTCGAGGGCGGGGTCCGCGACCTCGTCGAGTACCTGTCGATCCAGTTCCTGTCGGACGCCGGGTCGTTCTCGCAGTTCTCGCGCACGGACCGGCCCGACAACCCGTTCGCCGCGGACCCGGACTTGGTGGAGCCCGCCGAGATGTGGTCGAAGTGGACCGCTCCGGCCGCGGGCGAGACGGGCGCCGGCCGGCCGGTGCGCTTCTGGTTCGTGATGTCCGACGGCCGCGGCGGGGTGTCCTGGATCCGTGCCGTCGGCACCCCCGCTCCCGCGCCCTGACGGGGTCAGTGGGTCGCCGGGACTGCCGGCTCCGGCTGCGTGGGCGCCTGCTCGAACGCCTCGTCGAATGGCGACGGGCAAGGCGTCGCCAACAGAGCGTCCCGCCGGTCAGGCGTCGGGAACACGGCCCAGACCCCGGCGACCCGCGCCACTCCCACGTGCTCCAGGAAGTCGCGACCCAACACGATCCGGTCCTGCTCGCGTGCCGGGCTGAGGCGGACTCGAACCGGAACGCGCCACGGAACCGTGTCCTTCCGCCCCTGCCCGCTCCACATGTACACGTCCAGGTCCAGTTCCCCGAGCAGTTCGCCGGTCGGCCCGGCCCCGTGGGCCTTGGACAGCCAACCGCATTCGGACCTCGGTACGGCGCTGTTCAACTCCACCTTGGCCAGCACGATCTCCGGCGGATCCGCCGGGCGGCGGATGCGGGACGCGACCGGCAGCTCGCGCACTGCCACCTGCCCTGAACCGCGGTCGTCCGGCCAGTACCGGGCGGAAGGAACGAACAGGCTCAAGGTCTTCGAGCCGCGCATCCGCATCCATCCCGGGAACAGAGACGCACGGATCCCCTCGAGCCGCTCCCGCGCCTCGTCCACCGAAACGACCATGCGCCGGAGTTCGTCGACGAGCCGTTCGAGCGGTTGGACGCCCGCGAGGGCCGGGCACCCCGGAACGAGGTCATGACGCAGGACCTGGCCGAGCGCGTAGGCGTCCCAGGCGGGATCTGCCGGATACCGGTGCACGTCGTCGTACTGCTCCTCGGGTGCGTAGAACTCGATCGGTGTCGTCCCGGCCACTTCCGTGGCTCCGAGAACGGAAGGACGAGTCCCGATCGGGGCCGCAAGCCCCAGGTCGCCCACCTTGACATCGAGCGGTCCCGCGGTTCCGCCGGACAGGAACACGTTGCTCGGCGTCACGTCCCGGTGCACCCAGCGGCAGACGTGGATCCGCGCCAGGACATCGGCGATCCGCGACGCCAGTTCGAGTCGCAGTTCCGCCGTCAGGGAGCCCGGGTCGTCGGCCAGCACCTGGGCGAGCGTCCGGGTGCCCGGCAGGAACTCCATGGCGAGCCACCGGATGAAGCCCGGCCTCCCGGCATTCGTGAACTCCAGCACGCCCGCGTCGTGGACCACCACGCAGTCCGGGTGTCGGACCGCGCCCATTGCCACCGCTTCCTCGACCGCGGCGGTCTCGGACCAGTGCAACACCTTGACGGCCACCTGACGGTTCGCCGAGTGCTGTACCGCCTGGAACACGGCCCCGAAGCCGCCCGCCGCGATGAATGGTCCGATCGTGTACGCCGGCTTCCCCTCGTGCGGAATGGCCGGCCCCTCCCACGATTCCGGCACCACCCGGCCGCACTTCGGATTCGGACACACGGGCGGGTCGAAGGACCAGGGCGCGCCGGTCGCGGCGGGGCTCAACGATACCTTCGTGCCGCACGTGCAGGTGAAGGTCACGGGCGCCTCACAGGAAGGACCCGTCCGGCTTCACGAAGAACATTTCGTGTCGAGCGTACTCGTCGTGAAGCGCCCGGGCGAGCATCGCCTCGACCTGGGGCTGGGGCCGGTCGGACGTCAGGTGCTCGATCGGCAGCTTGGCCGCAAGCAGATCCCGATCCCGCCGGTCTCTCGACACGACCTCCTGCCACAGGATGACTTGGACGACGAGCAGGGCGGCAACGCACCCGAAAGCGAACCCGAGGAAGACAACCCCCCCCGGTTTGGCCGCGACTCGACATCGGGGAGCAACCGGAACCCGGC
>Ga0194127_10003034_pt1 | contig 22007 bp, 15 predicted proteins | sample TA2KigC100mmetaG_FD_148624 | JGI IMG/M metagenome (GOLD analysis project Ga0194127, IMG submission 148624) | Freshwater microbial communities from Lake Tanganyika, Tanzania - TA2015036 Kigoma Deep Cast 100m | ecosystem: Environmental > Aquatic > Freshwater > Lake | place: Tanzania: Lake...
CGCCCGCGCCGCCTCTGCTGCCCCGCCATGCTGCTGCTGCTCGGCCCGTTCGCACCGGCCCAGGACGAGGGACCGACGCCTGCGTCCCGCGAGTGGATCGGCGGCCTGCCGTTCCTCGAGTGGACGCGCGCCACCGGCGACTGGGGCGGCCTGCGCACGCGCCTCGACGACCTCGGCATCGAGTTCGGCGGCGGCTACACGGCCGACTGGACCGCGCCGTGGACCGGCGGCCTGCGGTCGCGCGACTCGGTCTGCACCCTGTTCGACGTCAACGCCGCGTTCGACCTCGAGGCCCTCGCCGGCCTGCCGCGCACGCTCGCCTTCGTCGACGTCTACTGGATCGAAGGGCGCGGCCCGAGCGGCGACGTCGGCGACTTCCAGGGTGTGTCGAACATTGCGGTCGACAACACGGGCCAGATCGCCGAACTCTGGGTCGAGACCTGGATCGGCGAGCAGTTCCGCGTCAAGGCCGGCAAGGTCGACTTCAACAGCGAGTTCGCTTTCAACGAGCTCGGCGCCGAGTTCGTGAACTCCACCGCCGCGATCACGCCGTGCATCGTCGCCTACCCGACCTACCCGGATCCGGCGACCGCGGTCAACCTGTTCTACGTGCCCGACGGTCGTTTCCAGGCCGGCATCGGCATCTACGACGGGGCAGGCGCGGAGGGCATCTCGACCGGCGGCCGCGGACCCGGCGGCTTCTTCGGCACCGACGGATCCAGCGCCTACTTCCTCGCCGCGGAGGTCGGCTGTGCCTGGCCAGGAGGCGAATCCTGGGGCTCGGGGCGCGCCGCGTTCGGCCTGTGGTACCACACGGCGGACTTCGAGCGATTCGGCGGCGGCACCGACTCGGCCACCGAGGGGTTCTGGCTCACGCTCGAGCAGAACCTCTGGCGCGAGAACCCCGCCGAACCCGGCGACCGCCAGGGGCTCGGCGCCTATGCGGCGTTCGGCCGGGCCCACGACACGATCTCGGCCGTCGGATCGACGTTCACCTGTGGCGTTGCCTGGACCGGAGCCCTCGCGCACCGCGACCACGACGTGTTCGGCGTCGCGATCCACCACGCCGATCTCAGCGACGACCCGGCCGCCGGCACGCCCGACGACGAGACCGTGTTCGAGGTGCTCTACAAGGTCGCCGTGACCCCGGCGATCAGCCTGAAGCCGGACCTGCAGTACGTGCTGAACCCCGGCGGCGGCGGCGCCGACGACTCGCTCGTCGCGCTCTTGCGCCTCGAGGTCCTCTTCTGAGACCCCTGTCGCGCCGGAACCACCACGCCGCCGAGGCGAGGTAGACTGCCCGGTCCCCTCCTGCGAACGAACGCCATGCGCCATCCCCTGCTGCTTGCCGTGCTGTCGCTGACCAGCCTGCTCTGCGCCCAGACCACGGGGCGCCACTTCCACCGCGATTCGCGGCTGCCCGCGACGCCCGCCGCCGTGCGGGTCGTCGAGGCCGCCGCAACGACGGGCACCGTGGCACCGCTGCAGAAGCTGCGCTCGGGCCGCCCCTGGCCGCGCCACCACTTCGGTCGGCTGCCGCAGCAGGCGGCCGGGCCGGCCGTGCAGGTCGCCGACGCGGCGGCGCGGTCCGCCGGCCCACGGCGCGGCTTCTGGCGCCCGCGCGATTGATCGTGCCACAGTGCGTCGCCGCGATGGCGCCAACGCCCGGGCCGCCGCATGATGCACCGCGCGCGGGGGTGGCGGAACGGCAGACGCAGCGGCCTTAAAAGCCGCGGGCCGGCAACGGCCGTGAGGGTTCGAGTCCCTCTCCCCGCACGTTCCGCGCAGCGGCGGCTCGATCCCGCGCGGCGCCGTCAGCGGACCGCCTGCAGCAGTTCCCTGGCGACGCCGAGCACCTCGTCGCGCTGCGGTTTCGTGCCGCCGTAGCGCGCGGCGTCGAGCCGTTCGTGCAGCGTGCGCACGCGGGCCAGCAGGGCCGGCGGCGCACCGCGCTCGGCGCAGCGCCCCAGCACCGCATCGAACCCCGCCGCCGGTCCGCCCCCGGCGCAGGACGCGCAGAACGATGCGAACGCCTCGACGTCGGCGCCGCCCCCGAGCGCCGCCGCCAGCGCCGCGAACGCGCGCTGGCGTCCGTTCCCCCGGGCGCGCCGACGCAACAACACGCAGACCACGATGGCGATCCCCACTCCCGCGGCCGGCAGCAGCCAACGGCCCGCCGGCCATCCCGCCGCACCGGCCACGGCCCGGCGGTCGGCGTCGACCAGCGCCGCCACGCGCGCGGGCAGGATGCCCGCGGCAGGACCCACGGCCAGCGGCACCGGCGCGGTCCACTGCGTCACGTAGCGGCCCGCGCGCGGCGAGAAGAACGCGAACGACACGGGCGGCACCTCGGTCGCACCACCGCGCACCGCGAGCACGTCGAACGCGAACAGCCGCGCCGCCGGCGCGCGCCGCTCGACGAGCCCCTGCACGACGAACCCAGGCAGTTCGGGCCACGCCATCGCCGGCAGGCCGGCCAGGTCGCCATCGCCCTCGATCGCGACCTCCAGCGTGAACGACCCGCCCAGTGGCACGGCGGCGACCGGCGCCGCCGCCCGCACCGTGAACTCGCCGACCGCGCCGTCGAACCGCTCGGGCCGCCCCGCGGCGGGCAGCTCGCGGACCTCGAACCTCGCGGCGGCGCAAGACACCGAAGCTTCCTGCCGGTCTGACGGCTCGCGCCCACGCAGCAGGTGCTCCTGGAACCGCGTCGCGAACGCGTAGTGCAGCGCGACCGGCTCGACCTCCTGTGCGCCGGCGAGGCGCGGGATCCAGTGGCAGCGCAGCTCCAGCAGTTCCCAGGTCCGGCCGTCGCGCTGCCGGCTTCCGGCGGCGTGCCAGCGCACGGCGCGGCCGCCGACCACGACGCGCGGACCATCGGCCGGCCCCTCCCGCAGCACCACGTCGCGCCCGGCCGACGGCTCGAGCCACGGCACCACGACCTGGAACGGCCGGTCGAGCCGCTGCTGGAACAGCGGGATGCCTTGCGCGGCGAAGAACCCCGCATCGGTGCCGACCCGCAGCACGATCTCGATCCGCTGCTGCACGTAGACCGGCCCGCCCGGCAGCTCGACCTCGACGAACGCGGGCGGTGCGACCTGCGCGCGCAGCGCGGCGAGCAGCACGGCCGCGGCCAGCGATGCCGGGAACGCCGTCACCAGTCCCGCTCCCCGGCGGAGGCAGCGGCGCGCTGCTGCGCCTGCCGCACGAGCCGCTTCTCGCGTTCGCGCTGTTGCAGCCGGTCCAGCAGCCGCGCCAGCTCCTGCGCGGGCAGTGCCGCGGCCGTGAGTTCCGGGTCCACCTGCTGCGGCTCCGGATCCGACTCGGTCTTCGGCCGCGCCTCGGGCGCCGGCTCCTTCCGGCTCTGCGGCCGATCGCGTTCGGCGGCCGCGCGGTCCTGTTGCAGCTGCCGGCGCTTGTGCGCGGCGCGCTCCGCGTTGCGCACCGCTTCCGGCCAGCCGTCCCGCGCCCGATCCGCGGCCAGCCACTGCCCGATCGCCTGGTCCACGGCCTGCAGTGCCGCGTCGAACGCGCCCGGTTCCGGGTCCTGCAGCTTCGCCGCCGCTTCGGCGCGTTCGGCGCGCTGGAAGGCCGCGAGGCCCAGCAGGAACGCGCCGTCGGCCCGATCGCGCGCGTCCGCCAGCGCCGCGAGTTCGCGCGCCGCGCCCTCGGCCTCCGCGGTGCGCTGCAGCCGCAGCGCGGCGAGCGAGAACCCGACGAGCAGTTCCGCGCCGGGCGCCGTGCCGCTCGAGCCGCGCAGCGCGCCGAACCCCGCGAACGCTTCCGCGTGGCGGCCGGCACGGTAGTGCGCCACCGCCGCGGCGAACGGATCCCCGGACGATGCCGGCGGTCCCTGCGTCGCCGCCAGGGCCAGCAGCGGCAGCAGCACGGGCAGCCGCCGCGCCCTCATCGCCCACCTCGGCGCCGTTCGGGCAACAGGCAGGCCAGCAGCCAGAGCAGCACGGCCGCCAGCAAGGGCCACTGGAACCGGTGCGCGGGCACGTGGCGCGGGTCCGCCAGTGCGGCCGCACGCGCCCGCGGCAGCAAGGCCGCCTCGTGCAGTGCGGCGATCGCCCCGTCCGTCCAGGCCCCGCCGCGTCCGCCGCCGGCCGCGGCGATCTCCCGCAGCGCCGCTGCGTCGAGCGCCGTGACGACCTCCTGGCCGTCGCCGTCGCGCAGGAAGACCTCGCCGTCCGCGGTGTCGACGACGATCTTGCTGCCGGTCGCGGCACCAAAACCGAGGCAGTGCACCACCGCCCCCGCCGCGCGCGCCCGTTCCGCCGCCGCGCGACCGCCGCCCGCGAAGTCCTCGCCGTCCCCCAGGACCAGGATGCTGCCGGCCCGGCTGCCGGCGCGCCGCAGCGCCGCGACGGCGAGGTCGAGCGCCGCGCCGAGGTCGCTGCCGCCCCGCGCGACCGCCCCGGGCTCCAGCACCGCCGCGATCGCCGCGACGGACTCCACGTCGGCCGACAGCGGTGCCGCGAGCTGCGCCGAACCGGCGTAGGCGACGAGGCCGAGCCGCGCCCCGCGCGCGGTTGCCGCGAGTTCGCGCACTGCCTGCTGTGCGGCCTGCAGCCGCGTCGGCGCAGCGTCGCGCGCGAGCATCGAGCGCGAGACGTCGAGGCACACGACCACGTCGGGTCCGGGCGGCTCGCCCGGCGCGTCGCCCCACACCGGACGCAGCAGCGCCGTCCCGGCCAGCAGCACCGCCAGCGCGACACAGGTGCGGCGCGCGCGCCGGAACACCTCGCGCCCGAGCAGTTCGGTCTCCCGGCGGCCCCAGGTCCGCGCGCTGCGCCTGGCGCGCGCCCGCGCCGCGGCGAGCCCCGCGGCCAGCAGCAGCGGCAGCAGCAGCACGGCGGGCCAGAACGCCGGCACGAGGAAGTCCGGGGCGGTCACGGCAGCACCTCGAGCCAGCGGCCGCGGCACCAGTGCGCGAGCGCCGCCAGCAGCACGGCGAGCGCCGCGGGCAGGGCGAACCACTCGACGACCAGCACGCGCGGTTCGGCGAACGCCACCTTCTCGAGCGCGTCGATCTCGCGGTAGACCTGCTGCAGCGCCGTGCCGTCCCGCGCCGCGAAGAACCGGCCGCCGGTGGTCGCGGCCAGCTGCCGCACCGCGGTCGTGTCGAGCGGCACGAACCGCCCGTCCTTGCGGGTGCCCTGGCCGACCACGACCGAATGCACGCGCACACCCAGGCGCGCGCACAGCTGCGCCGCGTGCAGCGGCGCGATCTCCTGCGGGGTCTGCTGCGTGGCGACGTTCTCCTCGCCGTCGGTCAGCACCACGACCACCTTGCCCCTGGCCGGCGACCGCGCGAGCACCGTCGCGGCCAGCGCGACCGCGGCGCCGATCGCCGTGGCGTCCTCCGGACTGTCCGCGGCGACCAGCCGGATCTGCTGCAGCAGCAGGGCCGCGGCCTCGTGGTCGAGCGTCGGCGGACAGACGAGGTCCGCGTAGCGCGCGAAGCGCACGCAGCCGACCCGGTCGTCGCGGCGCCGCCGCACGAACTCGGCCGCGGCGGCGGCCGCGAGGTCGTGCCGCGACCGGCCGCCGCCGAGATCGTCCGCCGCCATCGACGAACTCGCGTCCACGCACAGCAGCACGTCGATGCCCTCGCGCTCGGGCGGCAGCGGCAGCCGTTCCACCGGCCGGGCCAGCGCGGCGGCGGCGCAGGCGAGTACCAGCGCCTCGAGCAGCAGCGGCAGCCGGCACCAGCGCTGCCGCCAGGTGCGCGGCAACCCGCCCGCCCCGGCATCGTCGAGCAGCGCGGCCGCGGCGAACGGCACCCGCGGCCGCTGCCGGGCGCGCCAGAGCCAGAACAGCGGTGCCAGCGCGGCCAGCGCGAGCCACGCGGGGTCGCGCAGGGACAGCCCGAACTCGGCGGCTGCGAGGGTCACGGCGCCGCCTCCGTGCCGGGTTCGCCGCCGGCGTTCGCGAATGCCACCGCCGCTCCGTGCGCCGCCGCGTGCGCCGTCCCGTCCGGCCGCATCGCGCCGAACTTCACGCGGTCGCACGCCTGCAGGCAGCCCGCCAGCTCGTCCCGGCCGAGCGGCACGTCGTGCACCAGCTCCTCGCTGGTGCGCACCTCGGCGCGCAGACAGAAGCGGCGCGCCGCGTGGTCGCGCACGATCGCCGCGAGCGCCAGGTAGAACGCGTCGATCGCCGCGGGCTCTGCTGAAGGCAGCTCCAGCGCCGCCAACGCCGCGAGCGTCGCGTCGCGCGCGGGCGGCGCCATGGGGGCGGCCGCCGCCGCACCAGGAGTCCGGCGCCGGAAGCCGAGCCCCACCGCCGCGCCCGCCGCGAGCGCAACGCCGAGCCACCACGGCCAGCGCGCCGGGCGCCGCGGCTCGCGCAGCTCCACCGCCCACTCCACGGCGCCGGGCGGCGACGGCAGCGCCGACGCGACCCGCACTTCGGGAGGCTCGACCGTGCGCACCTCCATCGACCCGTCCGGCCCACGCCAGCGCACCAGCAACGGTGGCAGGTCGACCGTGCCGATGCCGACCGCGCGCACCGCGTAGCGCCGCACCTCGCGGAAGCCGCCGCCGGGCAGCGGTTCGACCGCCGCCGCGAGCAGTTCACCGCACAGCGGCGCGAACAGGGCATCGTCGAACGGCTCCGGTGTCCAGCCCGCCGGCCACTGCCGCGTGACGGTGATCGGCAGCGCGGCGCCGAACCCGGCCGGGCGCAACGTGGCGCCCGGTTCCAGGCCGGCGTGGAACTGCCCGCGCACCGAGGCCGCCAGCAGCACCAGCAGCAGCCCGGCCTCCGCGGCCCTCACCGCTTCGCCTCCCGCAGCTCCCGCCGCCGGAAGAACCGCAGGATCGGCTGCGCGATCGCGCCGAGGTCGGGTTCGTCCGGGATCTCGATCTCGATGCTGTCGATGCCGGCGCGCCCGAGCGCCGCGTCGAGCGCAGCCCGCTGCGCGGCGACCCGCGCCGCGAACGCCGCCCGCACCCTCTCGGCCGCGAAGTCGACGAGCGAGCGCCGGCCGGTCTCCGGGTCGACGGTGCGCAGCAGCGCGCGCGGCGGCGCGCGGTACTCGCGCGGCGACAGCCGCACGGCCACGAGGTCGTGGCGGCGCGCGCACAGCGCGAGGTCCCGTTCCTGGCCGGCCGGCACGAAGTCCGACAGCAGGAACACCACGGTGCGGCGCCGGAGCCGCCGCGACGCCCCGGCGGCCAGCGCGCCGACGCCGGAGCCCGGACCACGCCCGCGCAGGACCAGGGCGTCGCGGACCACGCGCAGCACGTGCGTGGCCCCCTTGCGCGGCGGCACGAATCGCTCGACCGCCCCGCTGCCCGCGATCAGGCCGACGCGGTCGTTGTTGGCGATCGCGGCGAGCCCCAGCAGCGCGCAGAACCGCGCCGCGGCCTGCCGCAGCGACCAGGCGCCGAAGCCCGCGGCCATCGACGCCGACAGGTCGAGCGCGAACAGCACGGTCAGTTCGCGTTCCTCGACGAAGCGCTTGACGAACGGCCGGCCCAGGCGCGCCGTGACGTTCCAGTCGACGATGCGCGGATCGTCGCCCTCGACGTACTCCCGCACCTCGGCGAACTCGACGCCGGCACCGCGGAACGTCGAGCGGTAGCCGCCCGCCAGCACGTCGGTGACGAGTCGGCTCGACTGCACCTCGATGTGGCGGACCTCCGCGAGCAGCGCCGCGAGGCTCTGCGGCTCGGCCGGGTACTCGTCGAGGTGCGGCGCGCGCGTGCGGAAGATCATCGGCCCGCGCAGAGCCTAGCGTCCGGTCCGCCCGATGCCCAAGGGGCGCCCGTGCAACATCCCGGTCGCGGCGCCTGGACTGCGCTCCGGCCCCGCCGTCTGCCGATGAGGACGGTGTCCTGCCGCGCCGACTGCCGTCGGTTCGGCCGGACCGAGGTGACGATGACCAAGATCCTGCTCGCCGACCCCGACCCGCGCTCCCGGCAGGACCTGCGCGATCTGCTGGCCCAGCGCGGTTTCGAACTCGACGCCGCGGCGGACCTCGCCGCGGCGCTGCAGCCGCTGGCCGACGGCGACGTCGACCTCGTGCTCTGCGACCTCGCGCTGCCGGGCGGCGGCGGCATCGAACTGCTGCAGCAGGTGCGCGCGCTGCACCCGGAGACGGCGGTCGTGCTGCTGTCGGCCTTCGGCTCGGTGCAGGACGCCGTGCAGGCGATGCGCCACGGCGCGGCCGACTTCCTCGGCAAGCCGTTCGCGCCCGACCAGGTGCTCGTCGCGGTCGACCGCGCGCTCGAGAAGGCCAACCTGCAGCGCGAGAACCGCGCGCTGCGCACGGCGCTGGACGACCGGCTGCGCCTCGACAACGTGATCGGCACCGACCCGCGCATGCAGGCGATCTTCAAGACCGTGCGCGCGGTCGCCGACACGCGCTCGACCGTGCTGATCACCGGCGAATCGGGCACCGGCAAGACCCTGCTCGCGCGCGCGCTGCACTCGCTGAGTTCGCGCCGCAACGGCCCGTTCGTCGAGGTCAACTGCGGCGCCCTGCCCGAGAGCCTGCTCGAGTCCGAGCTGTTCGGCCACCAGAAGGGCGCGTTCACCGGCGCGCTGCGCGACAAGGTCGGCAAGTTCGAGGCGGCGTCCGGCGGCACGATCTTCCTCGACGAGATCGGCACGAGTTCGCCGGCGTTCCAGGTGAAGCTGCTGCGCGTGCTGCAGGACCGCGTGATCGAGCGCGTCGGCGACACGCGCACCATCGCCGTCGACGTGCGCATCGTGCTCGCGAGCAACAAGGACCTCGAGCGGGCCGTCGCCGCGGGCGAGTTCCGCGAGGACCTCTACTACCGCATCCACGTGATCGCGATCGAGATGCCGCCGCTGCGCGAACGCCGCAGCGACATCGGCAACCTGGCCGAGCACTTCCTGCGCCGCTTCGCCGCGGAACACGGCCGGCCGGCGCTGTCGTTCACCGACGCGGCCCTGCAGGCCCTCGTCGCGGCCCCCTGGCCCGGCAACGCTCGCCAGCTCGACAACCTGGTCGAGCGCGCCGTCGTGCTGAGCCACGGGCAACGCATCGACCTCGCCGATCTGCCGGCGGGCCTGCAGTCGACCGCGGCAGCGGCCGCAGCGGCCGAGGCCGGGCAGCCCGCCGGGCCCGTGCTGCCGCTGCGGACGGCCCTCGAGGGCCAGGAGAAGCGCATCCTCGCGCAGGCCCTGGCCGCCTGCGGCGGCAACCGCGAGCGGGCCGCGAAGCTGCTCGCGATCAACCGCAGCACCCTGTTCCACAAACTGCGCAAGCACGGCCTGCGCGGAACCCGTTGATCGCGCACAACGGCACGCGCGCGCCTCGCTATAACCACCGCGACTCCCGCCCCGCATGTTCCGAGCCAGCCTCAAGGTGTTCCTCGCCACGGCCCTGGTGGCGCTGGCGGCGATCCTGGTGTTCGCCGTCCTGCGCCTGAGCGGCCCCGAGGAGGCCCTGCGCGAGGCCGAAGCCTACTTCCAGCGCGGCGAGTACCGGCGGACCGTCGCGAAGCTCGACCTCGCCGAGCGCAGTCCGAGCCTGCAGCGCGACCCGTCCAAGCGCAATCGCCTGCTGCGGCTGCGCTACGCCGCGCAGGCCGCCGTCGAGAACGCCCCGGGAGCCCTGCGCGACCTCGAGGCCCTGCTGCAGCAGCCGGGCATCGACGACCCCGAACTGCGCCTGGACCAGATCCGCCTGCTCGCGGTCGCCGGCCAGGGCGAACGGGCCCTGCAGCACGCGCGCGAGTTCCTCGCCCGGGACCCGCAGGACGGCCGCGGACTCGAACTGGCGGGCGAGGCCATGCAGACCACCTACCGCGACGAACTCGCGGCGCTGCTCGCGACCGTCGGCCGGGATCTCGGCGTGCCGGAGCAGCAGGCCGCGAGCGCGGCCCTGTGGGGCTACCTGTATCGTCCCGCCGGCGACGCCGAGGTGCAGCAGGGCATCGAGTTGCTGCGCGAGAAGTACGCCGCCCGCCCGGCGATCCACGCCGCGTGGCCCGGGCTGTTGCGCCGCCTGCAGGACCTGCGCGCGCGCATCCAGCAGGGCCTCGCCTGGTTCCAGGCCTCGCTCGAGGCCCCGGGTCAGCCCGTCGCGGCGATGCGCGGCCTCGCGCTGTCGCTCGACCAGTCCGAACGCACCGACGACCTGTTGCTCCTGTGCGAGGCCTACCGGCGCGAGTTCGACCACCGCTACGTGGTCGAAGCGGGCACGATCGCCACCTGGGCCCTGGTCCGCAGGGGCCTGCCGGCGGCGGCACTCGCCACCGGTGCTCGCTGGCTGCCGCGACCGGAACTCGCGCGCCGTCTCGACGCCGGCGAGCCCGAGGCGCCGCTCGCCGAGCTGGCCCTGGCGCGCTTCGCGGCGGCCTTCCGGCTCGGCGACGTGAAGGCGCTCGAGCAGCTGGGCGGCGACCTGAGTCAGATCTACGATCGCAAGCTGCAGCCCGGTCCGGTCGGAGGGCTCGTCTGGGGCAGCCACGCCCACCTGCGCGGCAACCACAAGGACGTCGAACGGAACCTGCGCTGGCCCTTCCAGATTCTCGCGCGTGCGCCGGTGCCGGTCGGCCAGGTCGACCTGCTGCCCGGACTCGCGCCAGCGCGGATCGCCGCCCTGCTGGCGACCGGCGCCGACGAGTCCGAAGTGGCCGGCGTCTTCGCGGAGTGGCGCAACGGCCGCCCGGGCGACCTGCGGCCCCTGCTCGCGATCGCCGAGTACCAGCTGCAGCGGAACCGCCCCGGCGCCTCGCTCGTCGCGCTCGACGATGCCGACCAGATCGCACCCGACGACCCGGCCGTGTTCGCGCTGCGCGTGCGCGCGGCCGACGCGCTGCACCGCGAAGCCGAGCAGGACGGCGCGGGCCTGCTGCGCCAGTGCCTGAACCGCATGGTCCTCGTTCCCGAGGTGGCCCAGCCGATCGGCTACCTGCTGTGCGCCGAGGCGGCGCTGCTGGCCGGCCACACCGACGTGGCGCGCGAGTCGGCGCGCCGCGCCGCCGACCGCTTCCCGAACCAGGTGCGGCCCCGGCAGATCCTGGCCGAGGCCGATCTGCGCGCCGGGCGCGCGGCGGCCGCGGCGGCGCGCGCGCTGGCCCTGCTCGACGAGCGCCCGTTCGACCCCGACCTCGCGTCGCTGGCGCTCAGCGCCCACCTCGACGCCGGCACCCTGCCCGGCGGCGTGCTCGCGGCGGCGATGCGCAGCTGCCCGCCCTCGCCTCGGCTCACCGAGGCGATCCTGCGCCAGGCGCTCGCCGACGAACGAACGGATGCTGCAGCGTTCGTCCCCGCCAGGCTGCCGCCGGCCGCAGAAGCTCCGCAACTGCACGCCCTGGCCGCACGCGTGCACGCGGCTGCCGGCCGCGGCAAGGCGGCCCGCGCCCTGCTCGACGCCTTGCCGGCGCCCGCGGCGACCCAGCCCACGCCGCCCTTGGGTGCCGGTCTCGCCGAACTGCTGGCCGCGACGCAGCAACCGGCCGCGGGAATCCCACCGGCCCTGCTCGCCGATCTCGCCGAGGCGTCGGTCGCGACGCTGCAGGCCGCCGCAGGCACCACCGCCGACGCCGACCTTGCCGCGCAGGCCCGCAAGGACCTCGTGCGCTTCGGCCTGCTCGCCGCCCCGGCTGCGCCCGCCCTGCGCCGCGGCGCCGAGACGCTCGCGCCGACGCACCCGATGGCGGCCGACGCCCTGTTGACGGCCGCTCTCGCCGCCGCCGACCCGGAGCAGCGCGACGGGCAGGCGCACGCCCTTTCGGCCGACCTCGCCGTCCGGCTCGGCCAGCGCCGGCTCGCGATCGAACGCTGCACCGCCGCGATCGCCTTCCCGGACGGCCGCTCGGCCGCCGAACTGCTGGCGCGACTGTGCCTGCTCGACGGCCAGCCCAGCCGCGCCGCGCTCGCCTTCCGCCTCGCCGAGGCCCCGACCGACCCCGCCCTCGCCGCGCGGCTCGGCAACCCCGAACTGGCCGTGACGCTCGCGCGGCAGGCACTCGCCGACGACGGCGCCGACCTGCTGGCCCACGTCGCGCTGCGCTGCCTCGGCATGCCGTCGCTCGCCGACGACCTGCCGGTCGCGGACGACGACGCGCGCAACGGCTTGCTCGAACTCGCGAGCCTGCTGCGGGTCGACGCGCTCGCGACCGCGGCGCTGCCGCAGGCGACCGCGATCGCCGCGGCCCGACCCGACGCCCCGACCGCGCAGTTGCTGCTGCTGTGCGCGCTGCGACTCGGTGGCCAGGGCCAGCTCGCCGCGTCGCACTGCGCCAGGCTGTTCGCCGCGCGCAGCACCTCGCCGCTGTTCTGGCGCGAGGTCGCGCTGGCCGGCGGCAGCGGCGCGTTCGCGGTGCCGGCACCGATCGCCGAGGCCCTGTCGATCGCCGTCGCCCGCGACCAGGTGGCCGGCTCGCCGGTGACCCGCGCCTACGCCTACCGGCGCACGGCCGAGTCGTTCGCCGCGGCGGGCCAACCCGGCGTCGCGGACCAGATGCGCGCGACGCTCTGGCTCGACTTCACGACGCAGTCCAGGCCGACGCTCGCCGACGCGGGAACCCTGGTGCAGGCCGGCCGCCGCCTCGACGCGTGGTGGGTCCTCGACCGCATCCGGCCGACGCTGCGTGGTCGTGCGCGCGCGGAGTGCATCGACCTCATGTTCGCGGTGGTCGAACCGCTGGCGACCAGCGGTGCGCCGGCGACCGAGCAGTTCCTCGCGACCGCCCGCCGCCTGCTGGCCGAAGAAGGGCCCTACGGCGGCATCGTGCACTTCCTGCTGCGGCACGGCGGCCGCGTGCCGGCCATGCGCCTCGACGAGGCCGCGGCGCGCGACCTGCTCGAGCGCCACCTGTTGCTCGCCGGCGCTGGCCGGGACCGCGAGGACCTGCTCGAGGCGTCGGTCGCCAGGCTCGTCGCCGACCACGGCGTGGCTGCCGCGGCGCACGCCGTCGACCGGGCCCTGGCCGCGCACCCGACCTCCCTGCTGCTCTGGCGTCACCGCGCCGTGCTCGGTGGCAGCCATCTGCAGCCTGCCCAGGCCGTCGCCGATCTGCGCGCCGTGCTGCAGCACGCCGAGGCCCCCGAGCAGCACCTCGAACTCGTCGTGCTCGCGGCGGCGCGCTTCTCGCTGCTGCCGGCCGACACGGCGCGCCTGCAGCAACTGCCCGCGCCCTTGCTCGCTTCGCCGCTCGGCCAGCTCGCGCGGGGCCTCGTCGCGCTGCGCACCGGCAGGCCGGACGAGGCCGCGCCGCTGCTCGCGCAGGCCGCGCCGCGCCCCGACGGTCTGCACCTGCAGGCCTACGCGCTGGCGCTGCTGCAGAGCCGCGACCCCGAAGCGACCGCCCGCGCGGCGGCCGTGCTCGACAGGCTCGCCGCCGACTACCCGAGCAGTTCGCTGGCCCGGTACGCGGGCAGCTTCGCGCGCCAGCTCGCGGGCCGCTGAGCCAGGGCCTCCGTGAGGCCCACGAACGGGAACTCGCGCAGCAGCCGGTCCAGCTTGCCGAGCGTGGCGTGCAGGTTCACGTAGTGGCGGAACCCGCGCAGCCAACCCAGCCGCTGGCGCGGCTGCCCGGGATCCACCTCCCACGGGTGCAGGTAGAGGCAGCCCGGCACCGAGAGCCGCTCCTTCTGGCGCAGCCCGGCGCGCAACAGCGCGAGCGGGAACAGACGCAGGTACCCGCCGCCGCCGACCGGCAGGTGCCGGCCGAGCACGTCGTAGGTCAGCGGCGGGAACTCGACCAGTTCGCCGCCATCGGCCTGCAGGCGGTAGGGCCGCGTCGGCGCGCGCGGCACGCCGTAGTCGGGATGGCGCACGGGCTGGATCGAGCTGTCGACCGCGACGCCCCCGCGCAGCAGTTCGTCGACCGCCCAGGGCGTGCGCCGCCCCACCGACCACGTGCAGGCGCGGAACGCGCGCGGCCGCGCGCCGGTGATGTCCTCGAGCACCGCGGCCGTGCGCTCGAGGTCGGCGCGGAAGCCCGCCTGGCCCAGTTCGGGCAGCAGCCGGTGGTCGTAGCCGTGGCTGCCGACCTCGTGCCCGGCGTCGCGAACGGCCCGCACCAGGTCCGGCAGCCGCTCGGCGATCCAGCCCAGGAAGAAGAAGGTCGCGCGCGCGCCGCGCGCCGCGAACAGGTCCAGCAGCCGCCGCGTCGAGGTGGCGCAGCGCAGTTCGAGCCGGTCCCAGTCGGCGCGGTCGATCCGGTGCGCCATGTTGAGGACCTGGAACCAGTCCTCGACGTCGACCGACAGCGCGTGCGCCCCGGTCATCGCAGCGGCTCCCGGACCAGCGGCAGCAGGTCCTGCAGGAACGCCGCGCAGCGCCGCTCCGCGGCCGCGTCGTCCTCGCCGCGCCGGATCAGGGTCTCGACGCGCACCAGGAACCCCGAGGCGTTGTCGCGCAGCAGGGCCCGCGGCATGTGATGCCACCAGAACGCCTCGTAGCTGCCCGACGACCAGTCGCGCGTGCCGAACAGGCTCAGCGTCAGGTGCCGCGACCGGTCGGACCGGCTGCGCGCGACGATGCGGCTCACGGTGGCGCCGTCGCCGAGCCAGGGTGCCGCGACGACTGCGTCGGCCTCGATGTCCATGTCGGTGCCCTCGATGCAGATGCGCGGCGGGTGCACGCTCTTCCAGTTGCTGTCGTGGTAGAGCAGCACGAGGTGCACGAACCGGCCCTGCGCGTCGCGGTAACGTTCCCACGCGAAGTCGGGCGTGCCGAGCAGTTCCTGGAAGCGCGGCCGGTCGCGGCGGTACCTCGCCAGCTCCTGCTCGTCGCGCGGCGCGTGCTGGAAGGCGCCGACCGCGGGCGGCAGCCGCGCCGCCCGGCCCTGGTCGCCGCCGGCCGGCCGCAGGAGCGACAGCGCCAGCAGCGCCGCGCCCGCGAGCCACAGCGCCGCGGCGACCCGCGGCGGCACGAGCCGCGGGCCGGCCGGCATCCGCACGGGCGCCGCGGGTCCCGGCGGCGCCGCACCGCGCGAGCACCACGCGTCGAGCAGCAGCAGCGCCCCGAGCGCCGCGACCCACTCGCAGACGTTCGCCAGCAGGTGGCCGGTGCCCTCCGCGAACGGCACGCCGAAGGCGCGCGCCAGCAGGCACAAGGCGGCGATGCGCACCACGTTCGCGGCCACGGCGATCGGCGCGGCCGCCAGCAGCAGCACGGCGCGGCGGCCCCCGCGCGGCGCGCCGACGAAGAACGCGAGGCAGTAGGCGACCGTCAGCAGCCCGAGCAGCGAGCGCAGCCCGCTGCACGCGTCGGCCACGAACAGCGCCTCGGTCCGCCCGGCCAGCTGCAGGTTCGCGCCGGCGCGCACGACGTCCGCGCCGAGCCGGTTGCCGAGCGAGGCTCCCGCCTGCACCGCGAACTCCTTCAGCACGAACGCCGCGCGTCCCTCGACGTAGATCGGTGCGGGCACCGCGAACAGCACGAGCCACAGCGCGGGCCACAGGCCGGCCAGCCGCGCGCGCCCGAGCGCCAGCCAGGCCGCACCCGGCACCGCGAACACGAGGCCCGCGGCCGACGCCGAGTCGATCATCAGCAGCGCCCCGTACAGGTGCACCAGCAGGCCCGGGCCGAGCAGCCAGAAACCCGACGGGTCGTAGACCGCCGGGACCTCGCCCCAGGTCCGGCGGCGCAACCAGACCACCAGCGCGGCGACACCGGGCAGGAGCCAGCAGTGGCCGAAGTAGCCGGTCGGCGCGTTCCAGCGCTCGACGCACCACCAGAGCGCGGTCGCGTAGCCGACGAGCAGCGGCAGGAACACGCGCAGCAGAGCACTCACGCGCCACCTCCGCGCAGCCGTTCGTACACGCCGATCACGCGCGCGGCGTTGCCAGCCCACGTCCAGCGCTGGTCGAGCAGGCTCTGCCGCCCGGCGGCCCCGAGCCGCGCCGCGAACTCCCGGTCGCCGAGCAGCCGGCCCAATCCCGCCGCGAGAGAGTCCGCCGAGCCGGGCGCGAACAACAGACCGTTCTCGCCGTCGCGCAGGTTCTCGCGCAGGTTCGGCTGGTCGGGCGCCAGCGTCGGCACGCCCGCCGCCAGCGAGTCGAACAGCTTCAGCGGCGACGCGTAGGCGTTGATCGCCGGGATCAGCGCGCCGTCGCACGCGAGCACGTGCGCGGGCAGCAGGTCGGCGGGCACCGCGCCGAGCGCGCGCACGCGGCCGGCGAGCCCCAGTTCGCGCGCGCGCTTCTGCAGCGGTTCCAGCGCGGGCCCCCGGCCCATCAGCACCAGCACCAGGGCGCCGAAGCCCGGCCGCGCCATCACCTCGAGCACCAGGTCGAGCCGGTGCCACGGCCGCATGTAGCCCACGAAGCCGAGCGCGAACGCGCCCACCGGCAGCTGCCAGCGCGCCCGCACCGCCGGCGCCAGGGCGCGCGCCGCCGGCCCGTAGCGTTCGGGCTCCGCCGCGTTGCCGATCACGTGCACGCGCTCGGGCCGCGCGCCGGCGGCCACCAGCAGGTCGCCGAGCACGCGCGTCACCGCGAGCACCGCGTCGGCGCCGCCGAGCACCGCGCGCTCGGTCGCGGCGGCGCGGTGCCGGAAGCACAGCCTGCCGAGCTGTTGCATCTCGGCGACCATCGGCGAGTTGACCTCGAGCAGCAGCGGCACGCCGAGTTCGCGCGCCACGTCGAGCCCGGCGCGGCAGTGCAGCGCGTGGCGCTCGTAGACGAAGTCCGGGCGCAGCGCGGCCGCGGCGGCGCGCAGCATGCGCCGGCCGCGGCGGTCGTAGAGGATCTCGAGCACCTCGACCGCGGCGCGCGGCAGCGAGAGGCGTTGCCAGAGGCTGCGGCGCGACGCGGCTGCGCCCGCGGCCCCCGCCGCCGCCGGACCGGTGCCGGTCTTCGGCACCAGCGCGCACTCGACGACCTCGTGCCCCGCGCCGCGCAGCGCCCCGATCAGCTCGCGCACGTGCACGGCCTGGCCGTCGTCGGCGCGGATGCGGTGGTGGTAGAGGATCCGGTACGGGCGGCTCACGGCTTCTCCCCCAGCGCGCGCAGGAACAGGCCGGCGAGCAGTTCGACGGGTTCGGACCAGCCGTAGCGTTCGGCGAACCCGCGCACGCGCGCGGTGTCGCCCGGCGCGTCGAGCACCGCCCGCAGCGCGGCGACCAGCGCCACCTGGTCGCCCGGCGGCACCAGCGCGCCGAGCGTCAGGTCGTCCGGCGCGGGCTCGCCGAGGATCTGCGGGATGCCGCCGACCCGCGTGGCCACGACGCGCAGGCCGCACGCGAGCGCCTCGGTGACGACGTTCGGCCAGCCCTCGCGTTCGCTCGGCAGCACCAGCACGTCGCTGGCGCGGCAGGCCGCGGCGACTTCGTCGGGGCCGCGCGTGCCGAGGAACAGGACGCGCGCGCCGCCCGCCGCGGCGATCCGCCGGCGGTCGGGGCCGTCGCCGACCAGCACGAGCCGCACGTCCGGCGGCAGCGACCCGAGCGCGGCGGCGGCGAGGTGGAAGCCCTTGGCGGGCACCAGCCGCCCGACGCCGAGCACGAGCCGCCCGGCCGCGGGCAGGCCCAGTTCGCGGCGGGCCGCGGCGCGGTCGCCGGGCCGGAAGCGGTCGAGGTCGACGCCGTTGCGCACGTCGAGCACGCGCTCGCGCGGCAGGCGCGCCGCCGCGGCGAAGCGGTCGCCGAGCGCGCGGCTGACCGCGCAGCAGGCCGACGCGCGCGCGCTGGCCTCGGCGATCCGCGCGCCGACGGTCCGGTCGGCGGCCAGCACGTTGACGTCGGTGCCGCGCGCGGTCAGCACGAACGGCACGGAGAACTCCGCGGCCAGCCGCGCGGCGGCCACGCCGTCCGGCCACAGGTAGTGCGCGTCGAGCACGATCGGGCCCGCGGCGGCGAAGGCACCGACCGCCGCACGCGCGCCCGCCGCCATCGCGTCGGCCTGCCGGCGCAGCGACAGCCCCGGCCAGTGCCGGTAGCGCGGGTGCTGGACCGCGACCCCCTGCCACGTCTCGGCCGCGGGCATCCGCGCGAACCGACGATAGTCGCCCGAGCGCAGCGGCCAGACGACCTGCGGCACCGGCGCGACCACCGACCACGGCAGCCCGGTGCGCGCCGCGACGCGGCGCATGCGCTCGTAGACGAACAGCCCGTGCGCCGGCAGCAGCGCCGACGGGAACAGGTTCGTGAAGGTGACGATGCGCTTCACGCGCACCACCGGCGCAGGAAGCGCGCGAACACCAGCACCGCCCACAGCATCTCGCCGTGGTCGCCGACGCCGGCGCGGTGGCGCCGCAGCAGCATCCGCACCGTCTCCGGCACGAGCCACTCGCCGAGCCGGCCGTCGCCGAGGCAGCCCTCGACGGCCTGCCCGATCGGCCCGCCGCACCAGTTCCGCAGCGGCACGGAGAACCCCTGCTTCTTCCGCCGCAGCGCCGCCGGCAGGAGCCGCGCTGCCAGCGCCTCGCGCAGGAACGCCTTCGTGCGACCGCCCCGGAAGTGCCAGTCCGGCGGGATGCGCGCCGCGGTCTCCAGCAGCACGTGGTCGAGGAACGGCGCGCGCACCTCGAGCGAGACCGCCATCGACGCGCGGTCGGCCTTGACCAGGATGTCCCCCGGCAGCCACGTCGCGAGGTCGGTCGCCATCGCCCGGTGCAGCGGTGCCGGCGCCGCGCAGGCTTCGTAGGCCGCCACCAGCGGCGCGTGCGGGTCGCCGGCCGCCGCGTGGTGCTCGGGCCGCAGCACCGCGAACACCTGCTCGGGCAGGTGCGCGCTGACCGAGCGCGCGTAGGCGCGCGCGGGCGGCGAACCGAGGTTCTGCAGCGTGCGCTTGCCGCGCAGCCAGCGCGGCAGCCAGTCCGCCTTCGGGCAGCACGCACCGAGTGCCCGCCACAAGGGCCCCGGCAGCCAGCGCCGCCAGGCGTGCTCGCGCCGGTCGAACAGGTAGCGCCGGTAGCCGCCGAAGCCCTCGTCGCCGCCGTCGCCAGACAGGGCGACCGTCACGCGCCGCCGCGCCAGCCGGCTCACGTGGTAGGTCGGCACCGCACTGCTGTCGCTGAACGGTTCGTCGAAGGTGTCCGCGTACCAGTCGAGGTCCAGCATCTCCTCGGGCCGCAGCACCTCCTCCCACAACCTGGCGCCGCAGGCCGCCGCGGACTCGCGCGCCGCGGGGCGTTCGTCGAAGCGCGGGTCCGGGAAGCCGATCGTGCACGCGTCGACCGGCCGGCCCAGCGTGCGGATCATCGCGTCGACCACCGCGTAGCTGTCGATGCCGCCGCTGAGGAACGGCGCCAGCGGCACCTCGCCCATCAGCCGGATGCGCACCGCCTCGTCGAGCAGTTCCAGCACGCGCGCGTGCCACGATGCCCGGTCGCCGCAGACGACTCCGTCGAAGCCGAGCTGCCAGTAGCGCTGCAGTTCGATCGCGCCGCCGCGCACGCGGCACCAGTGCGCCGGCGGCAGCTTGTGCACGTTCGCGAACACGGTCGCCGGGTCCGGCACGTAGCGCAACGCGAGGAACTGCGCCACCGCGTCCGGCCGCAGCCTGCGGTCGATGCCGAGCGCGTGCAGCGCCTTGATCTCGCTGGCGAACGCGAACGCCGCGCCGTGCCGCGCCCAGTGGAACGGCTTCTTGCCCAGCCGGTCGCGCGCCGCGTAGAGCTCGTGGCGCTCCTCGTCGACCAGCGCGAACGCGAACATGCCGCGCAGCCGTGCCGCGAGCCCGGTGCCCCAGGCGCGGTAACCGTGCAGCAGCACCTCGGTGTCGCTGCGGCTGTGGAACACGGCCCCGCACCCCTCGAGTTCCGCACGCAGGTCGAGGTGGTTGTAGATCTCGCCGTTGAAGACCACCTGGAGCCGGCCGTCGGGCGTGCCCATCGGCTGCGCGCCACCGGCGAGGTCGACGATCGACAGCCGCCGGTGGCCCAGCGCGTAGCCGGGGCCGGCGCGCACGCCGCTGCCGTCGGGGCCGCGGTGCGCGAGGCGGTCCGCCATCGCAGAGACCACCGCCGCGTCGACGTGCTGTCCGCGCGCGTCGGCGAACAACCCGGCGATGCCGCACATCAGCCCCTCCTCGCCCAGCGCCGCGGCGCCTGGCCGGCGACCGCGATCGCCGGCTGCACGCGGCCCCGCCAACGCACGGTGACGCGGCGCCGGGCCGCCGCGGGCACCCCGGCAGCCGCGGCGGGCGCCTTGCGGCATTCCGCCTGCACCAGGCAGACCAGCGCCGTGACCAGCGCGAGCCAGTGGTAGATCAGGTCGAAGTGGCCGCGGTTCAGGAAGAACGCACCGACCAGGAACCCGACCGTCGTCGCCTCGAGCATGCGCGCATGGTTGCCCGCCCAGGCGAGGTCCGGGCGCACGCGCCCCACCCGCCAGACCCAGCGGCACGCGACGAACACCGAGCCGAGCAGCAGCAGGTAGACGACGAACGCCAGCGTGCCGCTCTCGGCCCAGATCTGCAGGTAGCTGTTGTGCGCGACGTAGGCCTGCTGGCCCTCGGGGATCGGCACCGGCGAGTAGTCGCGGTAGAGCAGGTCGAAGTTGCGCAGTCCGACCCCGAGCAAGGGGTTGTCGCCGATCATGCGCATCGCGATGCCCCACGAAGTCAGGCGCGCGCGCGTCGAACTCTCCTGCGGGTCGCCGATCGTGCCGAGGCGTTCGAGCACCTCCGGCGGGGCCAGGGCGAGGAACAGGCCGCCGAGCAGACCGAGCAGCGCCACCGCCCGCACCAGCCGGCCGGAACGCCACGCGATCCACAGCGCCGTGGCGGACAGGGCCAGGAACGCGCCGCGGCTGTGCGTCAGCACCACCGTGACGATCGTCAGCACGACGCCGACCTGCGTCGCGCGGCGGACCCAGGCTTTGCCCTCGCCGATGCCCAGGTACCACAGCAGCGGCACGTTCATGACCAGGGCCAGGGCGAAGTCGTTGTTGTCCTCCAGCATGCCGCCGGGGCCGCGCAGGATCGGCCGGCCACCCGTCAGCACGCCGAACAGGCCGCCCTTCACGCCGAAGAAGGCGAGCGACAGGGCGATCGTCCACGCCAGCAGCCGGAACCGCGCCACCGTGTCGACCTGCCCGCTCGTGAACAGCGCGATCGCGAGGATCTTGACGAACTCGAAGTAGTAGCGGTTCGTGTTCTCGTCGTGCGTGCCGGCGAACGCGTAGCTCACCGACACGAGCAGGCCGAGCCACAGGACCGCCTGCGACCGGAAGTCCCAGCGCGCGAACGGCCGCCGGCCCCGCTCGTTGGCCCACCAGCCCGCGAACATCACGAGCCCGACCACGAACGACAGCCGCATCGTGCGCGCGAAGCTCCAGCACAGGTCCTGCGGCCGCATGTAGGCGAGCCAGCTGAACAGCAGCAGGCCGACGAACGGGCGCCGGAAGCTCCCGGGCAACAGCAGCAGCACGGCGGCGAGGACGAGGAGGTCGCGCATCGCCTCACGTCGTGCCGAGCACCACCTGCAGCAGGTCGCGCACGAACACCGGCAGCCGCGTGGGGTCCCAGTAGAACAGCGCCACGACGCCGCCGACCAGCGCGACGAACGACGCGGTCACCAGCGTGATCCGCCGCCGCGAACGCAACGCCCCCTGCCGTTCCTCCAGGGTCTCGAGGTGGCTCATGCCGCCCAGCACGGGCACCGTCAGGCCACGCTCCACGTCGTCGACCGTCTTGAACGAGCCCTGCAGCACGTCGATCAGCAGGATCAGCGCGATCGCGACGCCGAGCCCGAGCACGCAGCCGATCAGCGCGACGAGCAGGATGTTCGGTTCGGTCGGCCGCGTGGGCGGCGACGCCTTCTGCAGCACCTTGACCGGCGCCTGGTTGCTGAGCCTGCCGAGCGTCGCGTTCGCGAGCTCGACGTCGCCGCGCGCCGCGTCGAGCCCCTTCTCGGTCTCCCGGATCGCCTGCGCCAGCGAGGCGTACTCGCGGTAGCCCTCGGACTGGCGCGCGAGCTGGCTGCCCTCGCCCTCGACCTGCTGCTGCAGCGGCGCGGCCAGGGCCTCGTTGGTGCGCAGTTCGAGTTCGGTGGCCTCGATCGTCTGCAGGATCGCCGCGCACTCCGGGTTGGGCACCGTGCCGTCGGCGTCCACCTCCTTCCC
>Ga0194127_10003040_pt1 | contig 21986 bp, 16 predicted proteins | sample TA2KigC100mmetaG_FD_148624 | JGI IMG/M metagenome (GOLD analysis project Ga0194127, IMG submission 148624) | Freshwater microbial communities from Lake Tanganyika, Tanzania - TA2015036 Kigoma Deep Cast 100m | ecosystem: Environmental > Aquatic > Freshwater > Lake | place: Tanzania: Lake...
CCCCGCGTCTTCCGCTTCATCCAGGGGCCCATCTTCACCAACGTGCTGCTCGCCGACGAGATCAACCGCACGCCGCCCAAAACCCAGGCCGCGCTGCTGCAGGCGATGCAGGAGTACCAGGTGACGGCCGGCGGCCACACCTACCAGCTCGAGCGGCCTTTCTACGTGCTCGCCACGCAGAACCCGATCGAGCAGGAAGGCACCTACCCGCTGCCCGAGGCCCAGCTCGACCGCTTCATGTTCAACGTGCGCGTCGACTACCCGAGCGAGAGCGAGGAGCGGCGCATCGTCGAGACGACGACCACGGGCGGCGCGCCGCAGCTCACCGCCGTGCTCAGCGCGCGCGACATCGTCGAGCTGCAGCAGCTCGTGCGGCGCATCCCCGTCGCCGAGCGCGTGCTGGCCTACGCCGTGCGCCTCGCGCGGGCGAGCCGCCCGGACGCCGCTGCGCCCGACTTCGTGCGCGAGTTCATCGCCTGGGGCGCGGGGCCGCGCGCCGGGCAGTACCTGATCCTCGGCGCCAAGGCGCTGGCCGCCCTCGAGGGCCGCGCCGCGCCGGGCATCGACGACGTGCGCGCGGTGGCGCCCAGCGTGCTCCGCCACCGCCTGGTCACCAACTTCAACGCCGAGGCCGAGGGTGTGGACGCGGATGCCGTCGTCGCGCGCCTCCTGGCCGGCGTGGCCGATTGATCCCTCCCGCCGCCAAGCAAGGAGCCGCATGTACCGCAAGATCGAGGACTTCGAGAAGAGCTTCGCCGCCAACAGCGAGGCCACCGGCAAGGTGTTCGCCGCGCTCACGGACAAGAGCCTCGGGCAGGCCGTGGGCCCGGGCTTTCGCACCCTGGGCCAGCTCGCCTGGCACCTCGTCACCAGCTACGCGGAGATGATGCCGCGCACGGGGCTGACCGTGAAAGCCGTCGACGACAAGAGCATGCCGCCGGCCAGCGCCGACACGATTCGCGCCGGCTATGCGGCCGTCACCGAGGAGCTGGCCGCGGCGATCAAGGCCAACTGGAACGACGCCTCGCTCGAGGTCATGGACGACATGTACGGCGAGCAGTGGCCGCGCGGCTTGACCCTGAGCATCCTGCTCAACCACGAGATCCACCACCGCGGCCAGATGACGGTGCTCATGCGCCAGGCCGGCCTCGCGGTGCCGGGGGTGATGGGGCCGAGCAAGGAGGAGTGGAGCGCCTACGGCATGGAGGCGCCGCCCTACTAGCGGCTGCATCGACGCGCGGTGCTGGAATGGCAGCCCCCGCCGCCGCGCCGGCCGGGTAGCCGCCCAGCCGCATTGCCGGTGCACGCCGCCTGCGCTATACTCGTTTCCGACCCGGGAGGTGCGGAGATGAAGAAGGCGCAGGCGGCTCTTCTTTGCCTATTGGGCGTCAGCGCAGCACCGGCCATGGCGGTGACGATTCGGGTTCCATCCCAGCAGGCCACGATCCAGGCCGGCATCGACGCGGCAACGAGTGGTGACACGGTGCTCGTCGCTGCCGGGTGGTATCAGGGGGCGGGCAACTGCAATCTTGAGTTGCGCGGACGAAACCTGGCCGTCATCGGCGCGCAGGGCGCCGCCCAGACGACGATCTGGTGCAGCGGTTCAGCCCGTGCGTTCCACATTCACCAGGGGGAAACCGCCGCCGCGCTCGTGCAGGGCTTCACCGTGCGTGCGGGAGCCGGCGGCGCCAACCCGGCGGCCGGGGGTGCGATTCGCATCGCAGGGGCTTCGCCTACTCTCCGCGACCTCATCATCAGGCAGTGCAACTCGCCTACATGGGGTGGCGGCATCCACCTTTACCAGTCCGCTTCAATACTGACGGGGATCGTCCTCGAGGACAACCATGCCACCAATCACGGTGGTGGGCTGTCCTGCGAGGAGTCTTTGCTGACCATGAGCGACATCGTCCTTCTCGACAATGATGCGACGAACGGCGGCTCCAACTATGGCGGCGGCATCTATCTCCTCAAGTCCACGGTGAATGCCGTGCGCTTGACGGCGGCGGGAAACAGCGCCGACTACGGCGCGGGCATCTTCGTGGACTCCTATGGCCACCTGAATCTGGCCGAGAGCCTAGTGGCCTTCAATACCCTGGGGGACGGAATCTACCGCCGCGCCAACACGAGTGCCGCACTGACTTGCTGCGACGTCTTCGGCAATGAGGATGGCAACTTCGCCGGCTCGATGGTCGATCCAACTGGCACCGCCGGCAACCTCTCGCTCGATCCCTGGTTCTGCAATCTGGCCGGGCGCGATGTCGAGCTGGATGCGCAGTCGCCCTGCCTGCCCGCGAACAATGCCTGCGGTTTGCAGATCGGCGCCCGCGGCCAGGGTTGCGCGCTGCTCCACGTGCAGATCGCCGGCACGATCCGCGACGAAGCCTCGCTGCCGATTCCCTACGTGGCGATCGGCGGCCTGCCCTTCACGACCCCCGAGACGGACATCACCGGCAGCTACGCGATTGACCTGCTCGCTGGCTGGAGCGGGACGCTGACTCCCGCGCATCCCGCCTACAACTTCCAGCCGGCCTCGCGGAGCTATGCGAACGTGGTCACCAATCAGCTTGGGCAGGACTACACAGGCACGCACGCCACCAAGCATCAAGTGCCCGAGGACTACTCGACGATCGCCGCTGCCCTGGCGGCCTGCTTGCCCGGCGACACGGTGCTCATCGCACCCGGCACCTACACGGGCAGCGGCAACTACGGATTGACACTGCCGGCATTCGACATCGTGATGCTTGGCACCGGAGGCTCTGAGCAGACCATTCTGGACTGCGATCTTCGAGGCCGCGGCCTCGTTGTGGGGGGTGGTCAGACCCCGGCGACCCTGATCGCCGGGCTGACGATTCGCCGTGGCTACACCACGGGTGTGGCGACAGCCGCCGGCGCCGGACTCCGCATCATCGACGCATCGCCCACGCTGCGCGACCTCCGCGTGGAGGACTGCACCGCGTGGACCTGGGGCGGCGGCATCCATCTCCACGCTTCCGAGGCCCAGCTCGCGGAGATCATCATCGCGGGCTGTTACGCTCATACCTGCGGCGGCGGGATCTCGATGAGCGAGTCGAGCCCTGTGCTGCGCCAGGTGCTCGTGCACGACAACACGTCGGGGGACTGGGGTGGTGGGTTCTACTGCCTCGATTCCTCACCCGTCATCGAGTCTTGCACGGTCGTTGCCAATGACGGACCCGCGGGCGGCGCGGGTCTGGCTCTTGCGGGAGGCAATCCCCAGATCGTAGCGAGTGTGATCGCCTTCAACGGCGTGACGCCCAGCGAGGGGGGCATCCATGGACTCAGTCCACTGCCGGCGCTCACGATCACTTGCAGCGACCTCTGGGGCAATGCCGGCGACGCCTACACGGGCACGCTGGCGGACTTCATGGGCGGGGAAGAGAACCTCGCCGTCGATCCCCTCTTCTGCAACCTCTCCGCGGGCGATTGGCATTTGCACGCGGAGTCTCCCTGCCTGCCGGGCGGAAACGGCTGCGGCCTCCAGATGGGAGCGCTGGGGCAGGGTTGCGCGGCGCCGCTCTACGAGATTGCCGGCGACGTATGCACTGAGAATGCTCTTCCGATTCCGGGGACGGCGGTCGAGGGACTGCCGGTGCCACTCTGGGTGAATGAGGATGGCCGCTACAGCGTCCACCTGCCAGCAGGCTGGAGTGGCACGCTCGATCCTGAGCACACGAGCTGGCTCTTTTCGCCCACCCAGCGGACCTATACGGCCCTGGCCGCCGATCATTTGAATGACGACTACCTCGCCGATCATCCCACGCAAATCGTGATCCCGACGGACTTCGCCACGATCCAGGCCGGCCTGGACTACGCCCAGACGGGGGACACGATCACCGTGCTGCCGGGCGTGCACGAGGTCTCCGAGACGGTCAGCGCTTCTCTCGACTTCCACGGCAAGGCCGTACTCCTGCGCTCGTCGGGCGGCCCGGAGGTGACGACGATTACCAGTTGGGAGTACTGCATCCGCTTCGTGAACGGAGAGGGTCCGGGTTCCATTGTCGATGGTTTTACGGTGACCGGATCCTGGAGCCCGCACTTCGGCGGCATCCAGTGCACGAACGGCAGTTCGCCTACGCTACGGAACTTGGTATTCACCGAGAACTCCACCGGGCTGAGGCTCGATGCGGGTACCAGTCCCACGGTCACAAACTGCCTCTTCACCGGCAACTCCAACTACGGCGGTGCCGGCCTGTACTGCGAAGACTCGGCGCCGACCTTCGTGGGTTGCGAATTCGCGCAGAACAGTGCCTTCATGGGTGCAGCCGTTTTCAACTACTACGGCAGCCCGCGCTTCCTCGGCTGCACCTTCCGCCAGAACGCGGTGACCGCAGGCTGGGTGGATGAAGGCGGATACTGGAGCGATGGTCAAGGTGGGGCAGTCCTCGCCTGGGGCGGTTCGCCACGCTTCGAGGATTGTCTCTTCTACGGCAATGGTGCAAGTAGCAGCTACGGCCGGCCCGGATACGGCGGCGCTGGCTACTTCAGCCATGGCGCGAGCCCGGAGTTCAGCCGCTGCACCTTCGTTGCCAACGGCGCCGACACGCAGGGCGGTACCATTTTCGTCGAGGACGCCGCTCCGCGCTTCGAGGATTGCATCGTCGCCTTCGCGACCGAGCACGGCGGCATCTTCGACGCGAGCGAAACGAGCGCCGTGCAGCTCGTTTGCTCGGACGTCTACGGCAACACGGGCGGCGACTACCTGGGCAGCCTCGCAGACCAAACCGGGCTGAGCGGCAACATCGCCGCCGATCCGCGATTCTGCGACCTCGCCAGCGCGGACCTCACGCTGGAATCGACTTCACCCTGCCTCCCGGACTACAACAGCTGCGGCGTACAAATGGGTGCCTTTGGTGAAGGCTGCGCGGGGGGGACGGCGGCCGAAGGCGAACTCCCCCAGCGCATTACCCTGGCGCAGAACCATCCCAATCCCTTCAACCCGAGCACGAGCATTCGCTTCGGGCTGCCGGCCGCGGGGAGCGTTACGCTGGAGATCTTCGACGTCGCGGGCCGGCGGGTGACCGCGCTGATGGAGCGGGTAGCGCTACCCGCGGGTTGGCACGAAGCGGTCTGGAACGGCCGCGATGCCGCGGGCGAGGAAGCCGCGAGCGGGATCTATCTCCTCCGCCTGGACACGGGCGAAATCGAACTCCACCGCAAGCTCACCCTGCTGCGATAGTCAACGCAGTAGTACCAGGCGGCGCGTGAGGCGCTCGCCCGCGATATCGACCCGTGCGAAGTAGACGCCGCTGGCCAGCTCGGCCGGCGGCGTCCACGTTGCGGCCTCGGCGTTCGCGGCCAGGGGCAGCGTGTCGACGCGCCGGCCCGCGAGGTCGAAGAGCTCCACCGTCGTCGCCGCCGGCGCCGCGGCGGCGAGCCGCAGGGTCGTCTCCCCGCGGAATGGGTTGGGCCAGGCCGCGAGGTCCATCCCGGCTGGCAGCGGATCCACGCCGCTGCCCGGGAAGAGCTCACTCATGGCGACACCCGTCGCATACTCGGTGGTGAAGCCCAGCAGGAGCCCGATGCTGGGCGCGACGTCGATCGTCTCGCGCGGCGTGGTCGAGACCAGCCCGGCCGGCGTGTCGGGGCCGACGGCGAGGAGCTGCACGCGGCGGCAGCCCGCGCAGCCGTCGCCGTGGCCGGTCCAGTTCGTCGTGTGCCGGCCGTGGTCGTTGGTGACGAACAGCGTCGTCTTGCCGGCGTAGGCCGGAAGCTCCTGCAAGCGCGCCCAGAGCGCGCCGACGATGGCGTCCGCCGCCTCGATCGCGGCCAGGTAGTTGGTCCAGTTTCCCGCGTGGCCGTAGTGGTCGACGTCGGCCAGGTAGATGAGGAGCAGCTCGGGGCTCTCGCCCGCCAGCACCGACTGCGCTTCGGCCCAGACGCTCGCGTCCGTGTAGCCGGCCATGTCGTAGAGCGGCCACCAGTCGGGCCCGTAGTCGGGGTGCATGCTGCCGCGCCAGGGACAGCCCACGTTCTTGAGCACGTAGATGCAGTCCTCGGGCGCCTTCTGCTTCTGCTTGCGGAAGTACTCGAAAACCGTGGGCAGGGCCGTGTAGTTGTTGTTCGCGCCGCCGCAGTCGGGATCGACGAACTCGAAGATCTCCGTGTAGCCGCCGCACCAGATGGCCGGCACGGCGCGATTGGTGTAGGTGATGCCGAGGTTGAGGCAGGTCTCGACGAGCGCGCCCTGCGCCGCGAGCGCCGCCATCTGCGGGACGTGGGCCTGCGTCGGGTCGCCGAGGCCTTCGCTGTAGCGCAGGCCGTCGATGATGACCAGCACGGCGCGCTCGGTCTGGTAGCCCCAGGCGGGCGCGGCGAGCAGGAGGAGCAGCAGCAGGGCAGGGGCACGGCGCATCCCATCACCTCCGGGCAGGCCACGAGTGTAGACCATCCCCGGCCGGCGGGCAAACGCGCAGGCGGAATCGCTGGTGGAGGCGGGCTAGCCGGCGGAGCGCGGCGCCTCGCTCGACGCGGACAGCTCGGCCTTGAGCTGGACCACCCAGGCCTGCACGCGCTCGCTGGTGAGCACGGCCTGGCGGTCCTCGTCGATGACGAGCCCGAGGAAGCGACCCTTCTTGACGCCCGTCGACGCCTTGAAGGCGTAGCCCTCGGTGGGCCAGGCGCCGATCAGGTGTGCGCCGCGCTTCTTCAGCTTCTTGGCGAGGGGCGCGAGGGCGTCGGCGAAGCTCTTCTCGTACTTCTTCTGGTCGCCGAGGGCGAAGACCGCGGCCAGCTTGCCCGTGAGCTCGATGCCCTCGGTCTTCAGCGCCTCGAGGAAGGGATACCAGTCCTCCTGGAGCTTGCCCTTCTCGTAGGTCGGCGACCCGAAGATGATGAGCGCGTAGGGCGCGAGATCGGCCACCGTGGACTTGCGCACGTCGTGCAGGACCGCCTCCTTGCCGAAGGCGCGCTGGATCTTGCGCGCGACCTGCTTGGTCGCGCCCTGGGAACTGCCGTAGAAGATGCCGACTTCAGTCATGGCCCCCGCTCTCTGCTTGTGACATAATGGGGCCGCTGGTGTAACCCGTCAAGACAGCGCCAGTTATGAAGATCACGGGATCCGGATAGCGCCCGCCCAACCCGCCGCCAGGAGCCGCGCGTGCCCGTCGCCACCCGCCTCGGCCGCTTCCTCGAGCCCGAGACGCTCAGCCGCCTCGACAGCATGGAGCTGATCGCCCGGCTCGTCGTCGAGGGCTTCATCGCCGGCCTGCACCGCAGCCCCTTCCACGGCTTCTCGGTTGAGTTCTCCGAGTACCGGGCGTACAACCCAGGCGACAGCGTGGGCAGGATCGACTGGAAGGTCTACGCCAAGACCGACCGCCACTACGTCAAGCTCTTCGAGGAGGAGACCAACCTCCGCGGCACCCTGCTGCTGGACGGCAGCCGCTCGATGGACTTTGCGGGCGACGCGGGCCGCGTGACCAAGTTCCGCTACGCGAGCATGCTGGCCGCGGGACTTGCCTACCTGCTGATCCGACAGCAGGACGCCGTCGGCCTGATCACCTTCGACGAGCGGATCCGTCAGGTGTTGCCCGCGCGCAGCGTACGCCGCCACCTCTACGACTTGCTGACCACGATCGATCAGCAGAGGCCAGGCGGCCTCACCGACGTCGGCGCGACCCTGCACCGCGCGGCCGAGCTGGTCAAGCGGCGCGGGCTCGTCATCCTGATCAGCGACCTGCTCGACGAGCCCGAGCGCGTGCTGGCGGGCCTCAAGCACTTCCGCCACCGCGGCCACGAGGTGCTCGTCTTCCACGTGCTCGATCCCCTGGAGCGCGACCTCGACCTGCGCCGCGAAGTGCGTCTGGAGGACCTCGAGACCGGCGAGACCCTGCGCACGCAGCCCTGGTTCATCCGCCGCGAGGCGGGCGAGCGGGTCGCGGCCTGGGTCCAGCAGCTCGAGAGCGAGTGCCGGGAGCACCGCATCGACTACGTTTCGCTCACCACCGACACACCCTTCGACGTTGCGCTGCGCCGCGTGCTCGACCGCCGCGCCCGCCAGCGCTGAACGCGCCGCGCAGGCGACGCGCCGGTGGGTGACAAGCGCCGCCGTTCCTGCTAGGCTCCCCGTGGACCCGGCACGGCAGGAGGCGCGCCATGGTGCGGGATGAGGGTGGCTACGACGGCTTCGTCGCCGAGTTCTACGATCACGTTCCCCCCTATGCCGACCGCCGGGATCTCGAGTTCTACCGCGCGCTGGCCGCCGCGGCGGGCGGCCCGGTGCTCGAGCTGGGCTGCGGCACGGGGCGCGTGATGCTACCGATGCTGCGCGCGGGCGCCGAGGTCTGCGGGATCGACAGCTCGCGCGGCATGCTCGCTGTCTGCGTCGAGAAGATCGCCCGCGAACCGGAGACCGTTCGCCGGCGCGCGCACCTCCTGCTGGCCGACATGCGCAACTTTGCGCTCGGCCGCCGCTTCGCGCTCGCCGTCGCGCCCTTCCGCAGCTTCCAGCACCTGCTCACCGTCGAGGACGAGCTGGCTTGCCTGGCTTGCGTGCGCGCGCACCTGAACACCGGCGGCCGCCTGGTGCTCGATCTCTTCAACCCCTCGCTGCGGTTCCTCATCGACCCCAACCGCGAGGAGGTCCTTGACGAGGAAGCGCCCTTCCGGATGCCGGACGGCCGGCAGGTCCGACGGGGCTACCGCATCGTGAACCGCGATTTCGCCGAGCAGTGCTCGGAGGTGGAGCTGATCTACCGGGTCGGCTACCCCGGTGGTGGCGAGGATAAGCTCGTGCACAGCTTCCCGATGCGCTGGCTCTACCGCTTCGAGGCCGAGCACTTGCTCGCGCGCGCCGGCTTCGCCGTCGAGGCGGTCTACGAGGATCACGCCGGCACCCCCTTCAGCGGCAAAGACGGCGGCGAACTGCTGCTCGTCGCCCGCCGCGACTGAACGCCGCGCCCGCGGGCGCAGGAGGCTGCATGAGCGCTGCGAAGGAGTCCACCGTCGTCCTCATCGCCCGCGCGGGCATGGGCGATGCCGAGCCCGAGCTGCAGGAGAAGCTGATCAAGACCTGGCTCAAGGTCGTGGAGGCGAACGGGCACCTGCCCGAGGTGGTCTGCTTCTACGCGGACGGCGTCAAGCTGGCCCTGGACGGCTCGCCGGTGCTCGAGGAGCTGAAACGCTGGGAGGCGGTGGGCGTCCACCTCGTGCTCTGCAAGACCTGCTTGGACCACTTCGAGGTGCTCGACCAGGTGGCCGTCGGGGTCGTGGGCGGGATGGGCGACATCGTTGCGGCCCAGCTCGGCGCGGCGAAGGTGATTCCGCTCTAGCCCGCCGGGATCTTCGTCGACCCGCGAACGCTCCGGCCGGCAGCCGTGTCTCACCTGCCGAGTACATGGACAGCGACGGGAGCCGCCGTGCCGGACAGCGAACTCATCGCCGCGGCCCTGCGGGGCGAACGGACGGCCGAGCGGGCGCTCTACGACGCCCACGTCGACCGCGTCTACCGCCTGGCCTATCGGATGAGCGGCGACGCGACCCTCGCCGAGGACTTCACCCAGGAGACCTTCGTGCGGGCCTTCGCCTACCTGCCCGGTTTCCGCGGGCAGGCCGCCCTCTCGACCTGGCTGCACTCGATCGCCAGCTCCGTCGTGCTCAACGGCCTGCGCAAGCTGAAGGCCCGCAGGCACTGGGCCATGGAGCCCGCCGAGGAGTGGGAGAGCGTCGTCGACCGCAGCGCCCCTGACCGCGAGCTGCGCCTGAGCCTGCTTGCGGCGGTCGATCGCCTCCCGGACGAGCTGCGGATGGTCTTCCTGATGCACGAAGCGGACGGCTACACGCACACGGAGATCGGCGAGATCCTCGGCATCCCCGAGGGCACCTCGAAGGCCCGCCTGCACCGAGCGCGCGCCGAGCTGCGCGCGCGCCTGGGCGAGCTGGACCCCGATCGCCGCCGCGCGCGCGGGCAGGAGGCGCGATGAACACGCCGGGCGACCGCCACCACGACGACGAGAGCCGTCTCGACGCCCTCATCGCCGAGACCCTCCGCGACTACCACCGCCCGCCGGAGGCGCCGCGCGATCGCCTCTGGGCGCGCATCGAGGCCGAGCGCGGGGCGCGCGAAGCGCGGCCGCGGCCGCAGTGGCGCTCGCCCTGGCTCTGGCTGCCGGCTGCCGCCGCGGCGCTGCTCCTCGTCGGCATCATGATCGGGCGCGACACGCTGCGCGAGGACGCCGAGCGCGCCCTCGTCGGCCAGGCCGAGGAGCACGGGCGCGAGAAGGCGGCCCTCATCTACCGCCTGGCGTCGACGCCGGTGCTCGCGCGCAGCGAGGCGCTGCTCACCCAGTTCCGCAGCGCGGCCTGGCCGCCGGGCGCGGATAGCGAACAGGCCGGCTGGGCGAAGGAGCTGCTGCTCGAGGCGCGACTCCTGCTCGACTCGCCCGCGGCCGCCGATCCCGAACTGAAGCGCCTGCTCGAGGACCTCGAGCTGATTCTGGTCCAGATCGCCGAGGCATCGGCCAGCGGCGATCCCACCGAGCGGGCGCTGATCACCGAGGGTCTCGAAGCGCGGCGGCTCCTGCCCCGCCTGCGCGAACGGATTCCCGCTGGCGACATCCCCCAGGGTGTCTAGGAGGTAGACGATGCACAGGAACCATCCTCGCGGGACGCCCGGTCTCGGCCGGACACTGCTCGCGGCGCTGCTCTTCGGCGCGCTGCTCGCGCCGGCCCTGCGGGCGGACGAGATCGAGGAGGCCTTCCTCGCTGCGCGGCGCGAGCTGAATGCGGCCCAGTACGAGCGCGCGGTGGCGGCCTTCCAGGCGCTGCGCGCGCGCTTCCCCGAATCGCGCTTCACGGCGGACGCGCTCTACTGGGAGGCCTTCAGCCGCAGCCGCCGCGCCGCCAGCGACGACCTGGCGCAGGCACTGGACTTGCTCGCCGAACTCCAGGCCGACTTCCCCAAGGCCGAGCACCTGGCCGACGCGCGCGAGCTCGCCCTGCGCCTGGAGACCCAGCTCGCCAAGAGCGGCGACGCGGCAGCGGCCTACCGCGTCACGCGCGAGGCCGAAGAGCTGGCCGCGCAGCTCGCCCAGACGGACGAGCGCAAGCGCCGCGGCGCGAAGAGCGATCCCGCCGAGGCCGAGCTCGAGCTGCGCATGACCGCGCTCAACGCCCTCATGCAGATGGACAGCCAGCGCGCCTTGCCCATCCTCAAGAGGTTGCTCGCCGAGCGCACGCCGGCGACTGGCGCGCTGCGCGCGCGGGCGCTGTTCATCCTCGCGCAGCACGATGACCCCGCGGTGCCCGCGTTGCTCGTGCAGACCGTGCGCGAGGACCCCGATCCCGAGGTGCGGCAGATGGCCATCTTCTGGCTCGGCCAGGAGGACAGCCCTGCGGCGATGGGCGCGCTGAAGGAGGTGCTCGCAGATCCCAAGACGGACGCCGAGTCGCGCGAGCAGGCCCTCTTCGCCGTCTCGCAACAGGAGAGCGACGAGGCGCTGGCCGTGCTGCGCCAGGTCGCGCGCGATCCCAAGGTCGATGCCGAGAGCCGCGGGCGGGCGATCTTCTGGATCGGCCAGCGCGGCGGCAAGCAGAGCGCGGCGACCCTGCGCGAGCTCTACGGCCAGCTCGAGGACGCCGAGGTGAAGGAGCAAGTGCTCTTCGCTGCCTCGCAGTCGGGCGCGGAGATGCAGGGCTGGCTGCTCGAGGTGGCGCGCAATCCCAAGGAGTCGCTCGCGCTGCGCTGCCGCGCCGTCTTCTGGGCCGGGCAGCTCGGCAGCGTGCCGGTGGCGGACATCTTCGGGCTCTACCAGTCGAGCGCCGATCGCAAGCTGAAGGAGCAGGTGATCTTCACGCTCTCGCAGCAGAGGGGCGACGAGGCGGCCGAGAAGCTGATGGCGATCGTCCGCCAAGAGCAGGACCCCGAGTTGCGCACGATGGCGGTCTTCTGGATCGGCCAGTCGCAGCACCCGCGCGCGGCCGAGTTCCTCGAGGAGATCATCAACAAGTAGGAGGCTGCGCTGCTCACCGCCCCGACCCTGCTGCTCGTCGCGACGCCCCGCACATCTTCTTCGCGGACATCCTACCGCCCTCGATTGCCGCAGTCGATCAGATGCTGTATGCTGGAGACGCTCGACCGGTAATGCCGGACGCGCCCGCGGGTCGACGTCCAGCAAGCAATCGGTGCTGGCGACCGGCAAATGGAGGAGGTGGACGATGACTCGGCGCCGATCGTCTCCAGCGTTAGCGCTCTTCCTCGGTCTCCCCCCCACGCCGGCGGCTGCGCAGCCGGCGGACGAGATCATCGGCTGGGGGAGCCAGAGCCTCCGCGATCCGACCCGGCTCGAGGGCGTGGTCGCCGTCGACGCCGGCGGCCAGCACAACATCTGTCTGGGCGCGGACGGCAGGCTCATTGCCTGGGGACGGGGCGACAGCGGCCAGTGCAATCCCCCGGTACCGGCGGGCAGGTTCCTGGCGGTGTCGGCCGGGAGCGAGTTCTGCATTGCCTTGCGCGCGGACGGCATGATGATCGGCTGGGGTGACAACGAATACGGTCAGAGCAGCCCGCCGCCCCATACGGAGGTCATCCGGATCTCCGCGGGCGGCGGCCATGCACTGCTCCTCAAGAGCAGCGGACGGATTCGGGGCTACGGCCGGAACGACTATGGCCAGAGCGTGCCGCCCATTGGTTGGGACTTCGCAGAGATTGCGGCGGGCAGTATCCACAGCCTGGGTCTGCGGCGGGAGGGAGCCCTTGCGGCCTGGGGCTGCAACACCGACGGCCAGTGCAACATCCCGGAGCCGAATGCCGACTTCACGGCCATCGCCGCCGGTGGCGCGCACAGTCTCGGGCTCAAGACCGACGGGTCGATCGTCGCTTGGGGGAGCAACGGAGATGGCCAGTGCGATGTGCCCACGCCGAACGCCGGGTTTATCGCCATCGCCGCGGGCGGTGCGCACAGCCTGGGCCTGAAGGCCGACGGCTCGATCGTCGCCTGGGGGCGGAACAGCGAAGGGCAGTGTCAAGTCGTCGAGCTCAACACGGGATTCGTGAGCATCACCGCCGGAGGAGCGCATAGCCTTGCCCTCCGTAGCGACGGTTCCTGTGCCGCCTGGGGCAGCAACGCCTACGGCCAGGTCGGCGCACCCACGAATCCAGCGGGCTGGCTCGAGGTCAGCGGGGGCTTCGGATTCAGCCTGGCGCTGGGCGCGGACGGAGTCATCGCGGCTTGGGGCAGGAACGATCTCGGGCAGTGCACCCTGCCCGAGCCAAACGCCGGATTCACCGCAACCGATGCGGGCTACTATCATTCGCTCGCGCTGCGGGCAGATGGCTCCATCGCCGCCTGGGGCCTGAATGCCCAGGGGCAGTGCACGATCCCCGGTCCGAATTCGGGATTCGCGGCGGTCTCGGCCGGCGGGCGGCATAGTCTGGGCCTGAGAAACGACGGCGGTATCACTGCCTGGGGATACAACATCGATGGCGAGTGCAACGTACCGGTGCCCAACCGCGACTTCACCGCCATCGCCGCAGGTGGATACCATAGTCTGGGGCTGAAGCAGGACGGTCGCATCTTGGCCTGGGGATTCAACCCCCTCCACCAGTGCAACGTGCCGGTGCCGAATAGCGGCTTCGTGGCCGTGGCCGCCGGGATCTATCATAGCCTGGGACTCCAGGCAGACGGGCGGATCATCGCTTGGGGCAGCAATCACTTTGGGCAGTGCGACGTGCCGGCTCCCAATGCGGGATTCGTTGCCGTCGCGGCCGGTCCATGGACCAGCTTCGGCGTCAAAGCCGATGGACGCATCGTTGCCTGGGGCCGGAATAACTTTGGCCAGTGCGCTGTGCCCTTGCCGAATCACGACTACACGTCCGTGAGCGGCGGCGAGACGCACACGGTAGCCCTCAAGGGAGGTGGGTTGCTGCCGCGCTCGCGGCCGCCCGAGACGACACGCTCGAGCGCTGCCTCGCTGCAACTCCACGGCCTGACTCCCAATCCGGTCGGGCCGCAAGCGAAGGTCGTGTTCGAGCTAGCGCGGGAGGCCGCCGTGGCGCTCGAGGTTTTCGACGTGCGCGGCCGGCGGCTGCTTGAACGCCCACTTGGCACCAAGGCGCCTGGCCGCCACGTCGTCCTCTGGGATGGCCGCGACGTGGCAGGCTCGCGTCTCCCTGCTGGCGTCTATCTCATCCGGCTGCGCAGTGAAGAGGGTATGTCGGTCTGCGCGAAAGCCGTGCTCCTCAAGTGATGGCCAGCGCGAGCGGCTGCTCGCGCCCCGGCCAGCCCACAGCCCAGGCTGGACTCGCGACTCCGAGTTTGGCCTTGAGTCCCGGGTTTGCCCGCGCTAGAGTCTCCGGAGTCCTGGACCGCCCTGCCCGCCCCGTGCGGGCAGGTTCGTCTAGGGCCAGTCCCTCGGGTAACGAGGCCGGAAACTCGCCAAGGAGGGAGCCATGGCCAGCGGGACGACTCCCAGGGGATTGCCTCTGGATGAAGCCACGATCCAGGAGCGGCTCGCCGCCGCTCGCCAGCGCCTCGAAGCCGAAGCCGGGCTCGTCGACACGGGCAAGCGCCGGCACTACGCGACGCCGAAGCAGCGGCCCTTCCTCGCCCACGAGTGCGCCGAAACGACCCTGCTCTTCGGTGGCCTCACCTGGAAGCACGACCAGCTGATCCAGTCCGCGCTCGAGTCGCTCGGCTACCGCTGCGCCGCGCTGCCGACGCCGGACGTCGCCGCCTTCCAGATCGGCCGCGAGTTCGGCAACAACGGCCAGTGCAACCCGACCTATTTCACCGTGGGCAATCTCGTGCAGTATCTGCAAGGGCTCGAGGCGCAAGGCCTCAGCCGCGCGGAGATCGCCGAGCGCTACGTCTTCTTCACCGCGGGCGCCTGCGGGCCCTGCCGCTTCGGTATGTACGAGAACGAGTACCGCCTCGCCCTGCGCAACGCCGGCTTCGAGGGCCTGCGCGTCATCGTCTTCCAGCAGTCGGGCGGGCTCGACCAGGAGCAGGCCGAGGCCGGGCTCGCGCTGAACCTGGACTTCTTCCTCGCCATTCTCTACGCGATGATGCTGGGCGACCTGCTCGGCGAGGTGGCGAACCAGATCCGTCCCTACGAGCGCGAGACCGGGGCCACCGACCGCGCGCTCCGGGCCGCGGTGGACGACATTGGCGCCACCCTGCGCGCGCGCCGGCCCTTCGTGCTCGCCGCGAGCCGCGGTCGCGCCCTGCGCCGCCTGCCCGGCGGCCGGCGATTGGACGGCTGGGCGAAGTTCCTCGCCGCGCTGCGGGACGAGGCGCTGGTCGCCGCCGCGGCGCGGGCCCGCGCGCGCTTCGACGCGGTCGCCATCGATCCCCTGCGGGCCAAGCCGCGCGTCAAGGTGACCGGTGAGTTCTGGGCGCAGACCACGGAGGGCGACGGCAACTTCAACATGTTCCGCTTCCTCGAGCGCGAGGGCGCCGAAGTGCTCACCGAGCCCGTGGCGACCTGGATCCTCTACATGGTGCAAGGCGCCCAGAACAAGATCCGCGACCGCAAGGGCCTGGCCGAGGGCTTCGTCGTGCCGAGCTGGCGGCGGCCGCGAGCGCGCGCCGGCGTCGAGTGGCGCGCCTGGCGGCAGATCCGGCGCCTCGATCTCGCGGCCCGCCTCTTCGAGCGCGAGTACGCGCGCTTGCGCCTGGCCCTCGGCGGCACGGCGCACGCGCCGGTGGATCAGCTCGAACTGGAGCGCATGGGGCATCCCTTCTACAACAGCCGCGCGGGCGGCGGCGAGGGCCACCTCGAGGTCGCCAAGAACATCTACTACCACAACAAGGGCCTCGCCCACATGGTGCTCAGCCTGAAGCCCTTCGGCTGCATGCCTTCCACGCAGTCCGACGGCGCGCAGGCCGCCGTGCAGTCGCGCTTCCCCGACATGATCTACCTGCCGATCGAGACCTCGGGCGAGGGCGAGATCAACGCGCACAGCCGCGTGCAGATGGCCCTCGGCGAGGCGCGCGTCAAGGCGCGCGAGGAATTCGAGCGCGCGGTGGCGGCCAGCGGCTACAGCCTCGAGGCGTTGCAGGCGGGGCTCGCGCGCGTACCCGAGCTGGCGCGGCCGCTCGCGCGGCTCCCGCACCGCCCTGGCATCGTCGGACGCGCGGCGCTGACTGCCCTGGCGCTGGGCGAGCGCTTGCGCGCCGCGGGCGTCGCCGACGCGGCGCCGCCCGCCGCCACGCTCGCCGCCGCCGGAGGCCTCAAGTGAGCCGTGCGGCGCCGCTGATCGCCGGGCTGGACGTCGGCTCGACCACGGTCAAGGCCGTGGTCTGCGAGCCGGGCGGCCGCGTGCTCTGGCGGGACTACCAGCGCCACTTCACGAAGCAGCCCGAGAAGGTGCTGGAGTTCCTGACGCGCATCGAGAGCGAGCTTGGCCTCGCGCCCGAGCGGCTGCGCCTCTTCCTCACCGGCTCCGGCGGCGCCGCGCTCGCGCGGCACCTGGGCGGCAAGTTTGTCCAGGAGGTCACCGCGGTCAGTCTGGCGGTCGAGCGCTACTGCCCCGAGGCGAACTCGGTGGTGGAGCTGGGCGGCCAGGATGCGAAGATCATCGTCTTCAAGGCGCCCGAGGGCGAGGGGCGCAAGAAGAAGATCCCCTCGATGAACGACAAGTGCGCGGGCGGCACGGGCGCGGTGATCGACAAGATCAACGCCAAGCTCAGGATCCCCGCCGAGCAGCTCGCCGACCAGGGCTACGCGGGGATCAAGCTGCACCACGTGGCCGGCAAGTGCGGCGTCTTCGCCGAGACGGACATCAACGGCCTCCAAAAGCAGGGCGTGCCCACGGGCGAGCTGATGGCCTCGCTCTTCGAGTCCATCGTCCAGCAGAACCTGTCCGTGCTCACGCGCGGCCACACGCTGCGGCCGGTGGTGCTGCTGCTCGGCGGGCCGAACACTTACATCCGCGGCATGGTGGAGGCCTGGCGCGCGAACATCCCGGCGATGTGGGAGGAGCGCAAGGTCGCGGTACCCGACCGCCCCGTCGAGGAACTGATCGTGGTGCCGGAGAGCGCGCAGTACTTCGCCGCGCTGGGCGCCGTCGAGTTCGGCCGCGAGGAGGAGGCCGCAGTCGGCGCCTACCGGGGTCGCGCGGCGCTCGAGCGCTACCTCGCGGAAGGGCGTGAAGCCGAGAAGCAGGCGCGCGGCTCGCGCGCGCTCTGGGCGAACGAGGGCGAGCTGGACGCCTTCAGGCAGCGCTTCCGCCGCGAGACCTGGCAGCCCGCGCGCTTCACGCCGGGCGAGACCGTGCGCGGCTTCGTCGGCCTGGACGGCGGCTCCACCTCGACCAAGGCCGTGCTGATGAGCCCCGAGCGCGAGCTGCTCGCCAAGGCCTATCGCCTCAGCCAGGGCAACCCGATCGAGGACAGCATGGAGATGTTCCGCCTGCTCTGCGAGCAGGTGGAATCGCAGGGAGTGCGACTGGAGGTGCTCGGCCTGGGCACCACCGGCTACGCCAAGGACGTGCTCAAGGACGCCCTCGGCGCCGACGTCGCCCTCGTCGAGACCGTGGCCCACACGAAGAGCGCGCTCCACTACTACGACGACGTGGACGTCATCTGCGACGTGGGCGGGCAGGACATCAAGCTGATCCTGCTCAAGAACGGCCAGGTCAAGGACTTCAAGCTCAACACCCAGTGCTCGGCCGGCAACGGCTACTTCCTGCAGAGCGCGGCGGCGGGCTTCGGCTTCGCGGTGGAGGACTTCGCCGAGGCCGCCTTCAGCGCCACGGCGATGCCGACCTTCGGCTACGGCTGCGCGGTGTTCATGCAGTCGGACATCGTCGACTTCCAGCGCCAGGGCTGGCGGGCCGAGGAGATCATGGCCGGCCTCGCCGCCGTGCTGCCCAAGAACATCTGGCTCTACGTGAGCCAGATACCGAACCTCGCCAAGCTGGGCCGGCGCTTCGTGCTGCAGGGCGGCACCCAGTACAACCTGGCCGCGGTGAAGGCGCAGGTGGACTTCATCGAGGGGCGCTTCGCGGGTAAGGACGAGGCGCCCGACGTCTTCGTGCACAAGCACACGGGCGAGTCGGGCGCGATCGGCGCCGCGCTCGAGGCGGCGCGGCTCTGGGGCGAGGGGCGGCCCACGCGCTTCATCGGCCTGGACGCGGTGGCGAGGATCGAGTACACGACCCGCCGCGACGAGAGCACGCGCTGCTACTTCTGCAAGAACAAGTGCCTGCGCACCTTCATCGACGTGGCGACGGCCGGCGGCGCGGGCGAGGGCCAGGCCTTCAGCTACAAGCAGGGGCCCGAGGAGCCGCACGCCGCGCGCATCCGCACCCCCGAGGAGCCGGTCGCGGCGGCGGTCAGCGCGCCGGCCGCCCCGCCGGCGCCGCCGACGCAGCGCATCATCATCGCCACCTGCGAGAAGGGCACGGTCGAGGACGTCGCCGACATGCGCGAGATCAAGCGCGGCCTCGACGCGGTGAAGAAGGCGAACCCCGACCTCGTCGCCTATGCCGCGACGAGCGCCTTCGCCTCCTGGTCGCCACAGCCGGCGCCGGCGGTCGACGGGCGCTTCCCCTGGCGCAGCCGCGAGGCGAGGGCGCGCGCAGCGGCGCGCGCGCGGCGGGCGCGCCTGCGCATCGGCCTGCCGCGCGTGCTCAACCTGTACTCGCTGGCGCCGCTCTTCACGGCCTACTTCGAGAGCCTGGGCGTGCCGGCCGCGAACCTCGTCTGGTCCGACTACACGAGCGAGGAGCTCTACCGCGCCGGCGCCAAGCGCGGCGCCGTCGACCCCTGCTTCCCGAGCAAGCTGGGTATCCCGCACGTGCATAACCTGCTCCTGGTCAAGCACGCCAAGCAGCCGCTGGACCTGATCTTCTTCCCGATGATCGACGACCTGCCCAGCGACCTCCTCGGCTGCGTGGGACACCGCTCCTGCCCGACGGTGGCGACCACGCCTGAAGCCGTGAAGGCGGCCTTCACCAAGGAGAGCGATCTCTTCGCCGAGGCGGGGATCGCCTACCTCGACACCTTCGTCAATCCCGGCGAGCCGAAGCTCTGCGAGCGGCAGCTGCTGGCCGCCTTCGGCGAGCGCCTCGGCCTGACCGAGGCCGAGAATGCGCACGCGGTGTCCGAGGGCTACCGTGCCCTCGCGCGCTTCATGGCCGACCAGCGCGAGCGCGGGGCCGAGGTGCTGCGCCGCCTCGAGATCGAGGATCGCCTCGGCATCGTGCTGCTCGGACGGCCCTACCACAACGACCCGGGCATCAATCACGGCATCCTCGAGGAATTCCAGAAGCTGGGCTACCCGATCCTGAGCCAGGCCGCCCTGCCGCTGGAGCCCGAGCGCCTGGCGCGGCTCTTCGGCGAGGACCTCACCGCCGGTCGCATCGCCGACCCGCTCAGCGTGGCGGACGTCTGGGCCAACAGCTACAGCGAGAACACCAGCTTCAAGGTGTTCGCGGCCAAGTACGTGGCGCGGCACCCGAACCTGGTGGCGCTGGAGCTGTCCAACTTCAAGTGCGGCCACGACGCGCCGATCTACGCCCTCGTCGAGGAGATCCCCGAGGCTTCCGGCACGCCCTGCTTCAGCTTCAAGGACATCGACGAGAACAAGCCCGCCGGTTCGATCAAGATCCGCGTCGAGACGATCGACTACTTCCTGCGCACGCACCGCGAGCAGCTCGTCAGGCAGCGGCACAAGCGCGAGCGGGTGGAGCGGGAGCTGGCCGAGCTGGAGCGCCGTCTGCGCGGCGGCGAGCCGGCGGGCGCGCCCCACGAGCATGCGCAGGTGGACGCCGAGGCGGAGTCCGCCGCGGCCGGCCGGCGGGCGTCCTGAGGAGGCGAGGTGGCGCGGCTCGAGTCGGACAAGATCATGTTCGAGATCTACCGCGAAGCCGGCTACGACCGCCGCTACCGGGTGGTCTACTTCACCGAGCTCAGCGAGCGGAGCCGCGACCTCGAGATCGGCCGCGCCCTGGCCGGCGAGCACGTGCTGGACGGCTTCATCGCTCTGGAGCACGGCGAGCGGGCCAAGGCCCTGATCGCCGCCCTGCTCGAGCGGCTGAACGCCGGCGAGGCGGTCAGCCGCGAGGAGCTGGCCGCCGCCCTGGCCGAAATCGCCGCCTGAGCTCCTCGCCGCCGGCGCCCATCCGCCCGGCAGCCCCGGCGGCGATCCGCATCCTTAGCTTGCCAGTTTCGGCAGCCTCCGCTTACTCTGCGGCCGGCCTTGACCGATCCGGGCGCCGTCCGGCGCCGCCCGGCAGTGAGGACGAGGATGCCCGCCGCGACGCCCCCGCCGCTCTTCGAGAAGACGCTGCGCCTGGAATTCCGGCCCGAGCGGGTCTTCGCGGCGCTCAGCGAAGCCGAGCAGCTCATCATCTGGTTCACCGAACTCGCCGACGTCACGCCGCGCCTCCACGGCAGCTACGCCTTCTGGGGCCGCTACACGCTCTGGAGCGAGAAGCGGGTCTCGGGCGGGCAGTACCTCACCCGCTTCGAGGCGCCGGGCCAGCTCTCCTTCCGCTGGGATCTGGCCGCCCTGCCGACGGAGGTGCACCTGGACCTCGAGGGCAGCGAGCGGAGCTGCCGCCTGCGCCTGCGCCACGTGCTGCTCGGCGAGAGCGTGGAGCCGCGCACCCGCGAGATGTTCGCCGACTTCTGGCGCATCGCCCTGCTCAACCTCGGCTGGTACCTGGGGACCGGCGGGCCCATGCTGCGCCTCGACTACACGAAGGCCAGGGGCGATGTCGAGCTGGAGCTGCCCCTGGCCGCGCCGCCGCCGCAGGTCTTCCAAACCCTGACCCTGCCCGCGCGCATGGACGCCTGGCTCTCGCGGCGAGCCAAGGTGGAGCTGCGCGTGGGGGGCGTCTACGACTTCGGCTGGACGGAGACCGTGGACGGAGTGGCCGTGCCCGCCGGGCCGACGGTGCTCAAGGAGCTGGAGCAGGACGCCCTCATCGCCTACGGCTGGCGCTGGCCCGGCGAGCCCGAGACGAGGGTGCGCTGGGCCCTGCTGCCCGAGGGCTCGGGCTCGCGCGTGAAGCTGAGCCACACGGGCTTCTCCACCGACCGCGACTCCACCGACTACAAGCAGGGCTGGGCGGCCTTCCTCTGCCTGCTCAAGCTCTACATCGAGCGCGGCCTGCGCTGGGACTAGCCCGCCCCCGGGGGCGGGGACGCTGCGCGGGCGCGCAGGCCGGTCCCTGCGACTAATAGAGCGACTTCAGCGCTCCCCAACTGCCTTCGGATGCAAGCGGCGTGAAGACGTCGATGTCTTGGCAGCAGGCCGACGCCGCTTCATCGGTGTAGAGGCCGATCGACGGCGAGCCGAGGTGACAATCGCACCAGTTCGAGCAGTTGAACGTGTGCCGGCCGCCCAGCACCTGGATCTCCTCGGCCCCGTCGGCGTCCACGACCTTCAAGACCCCCCAGGAGTCTTCAACGACATCGATGACGTAGTCAGACGGGAAAGGCTGCCAGGCGATGAACTCCAGGCGACCGAGGACGGCCAGCGGGCCTGCGAGCGGTTCCTGGAAGGCCAGAGCGATGCCCGTCTCCAGCTTTCCGATGACGGGCTGCGTGTTCCAGTGTTCGGTGACCTGGGCCATTGCCGCGCCGGGCAGGTGGTCGATGGCGAACTCGGCCGCAAGGATGGCCTCGACCCAAAGTCCGAGGTTGCAGACGACGTAAACCTCCGCCGGCTGGTAGTCCGCGAGCGAGCCTCCCGGGAGCGTGAGGAGAAGGAGCAGTGCCAACGACATCCTCACGAGGCCACCTCCGCGAGCCGCAGCTTCACGCGTGAAGTCTACCGCTGTTTCCGAAGTGCCGCCGGGAATTCCTCCTTGCGCTGGCATCACCATGGGCTATATTTGCATCGCCATGCAAGCAAAATCAGCAGACGGTGCCGCCCTCGACGGCCTGCTCAGTCCGGCGCTCTTCAAGGCGCTCGGCGACCCGAACCGTCTCGCCCTGCTGCTGCGCCTCGCCGCGGCCGGCGGGCCGGCCACGGTGAGCGCGCTGCGCGGCTGCTGCGAGCGGGACCTCTCCGTGGTC
>Ga0194127_10003048_pt1 | contig 21961 bp, 21 predicted proteins | sample TA2KigC100mmetaG_FD_148624 | JGI IMG/M metagenome (GOLD analysis project Ga0194127, IMG submission 148624) | Freshwater microbial communities from Lake Tanganyika, Tanzania - TA2015036 Kigoma Deep Cast 100m | ecosystem: Environmental > Aquatic > Freshwater > Lake | place: Tanzania: Lake...
AATCGCCGTCGATGTGATAGCTTTGTTCATGGCGTTGCTTTCCTTCCGTGGAATCAGCACCCCGAGCCTACAAGCTCAAGGTGAGCAACGCCGCTCCTCCTATTTCAACATCGGTCGGGACATCGCCCGTGAAGGCCCGCTGACGATCATAGGTCTGCCGCACGGTGTGAATAGACACCAGGATTTCCTGCACCACATCTTCCGTATCATGCGCATTCGGCCACCTTCGCATGACGAAGCGGCGCAAGACGGGAAAGAGATCGGACAAAAGCTCGCCATAGGCCGCGTGATCGCCGTCCTGCGCAGACGCCATCAGCGCGCGCCAGCGACTTTCCCGATCGTTCGACGTATCGCCCAATTCGCCCATGTCCGCTGCGAATCTGCTTGGCCTGGCTCTGACGCTCCCCAGCCCGATTTCGGACTAGGCCGGAGCGCATAGTTGATGACGCCAGTTCTAGTCGCTCAGGCGTCGACGCGCCATCTTTCCTATTCCGCTTTTGGGCTGTCCAGTCTGCGGCCTTTGGTTGTAACCTTTGGCGCCGTCATGACGAATTGACCCTTAAAGCGGCGGCGGTCATCTCGATCAACGCTCCGAAAGCGTCCGATTTACAACCGATTGCTGTTCTTGTGAATAACCTGATGGAAAGCAGAGGGAGATCAGAATGTCAGATAAGAAGCTTTGCGCCGCAATCGCCATCGCCGGCGCCTTCGCGACGGCCGTTACGCTGGCCGAAACCGCGAAAGCCGCAAAGGCTGAGCAGGAGAAGTGCTTTGGCGTGTCCTTGAAAGGCAAGAATGATTGCGCGGCCGGGCCGGGAACGAGCTGCGCAGGCACGTCAAAGACGGATTACCAAGGCGGCGCATGGAAATATGTTCCGAAGGGCACTTGCACGGCGATCGTGACGCCCAAGGGCAAAGGCAGCCTCGAGCCGCTCCCGAACTAAAGCCACATGGGAACGCCTTCCCTCCCCGCTCATAGCTGCGCGCATGCGGCGTCCTCGCTGCCTGCGCGCGCGGGGGTTGGATTTAAGAGCGCGCATTTCGCCGACATCGAGGCCTCGGCGCCCGATGTCGGCTTCTTCGAAATCCACGCCGAGAATTACATGGGCGCGGGAGGCGCTCCGCACGCGCAGCTCTTGCGGCTGCGCAGCGACTTTCCGCTGTCGATCCATGGCGTCGGACTCTCGATCGGCGGCGCCGAGCCTCTCGACCGCGAGCATCTTGCCCGCGTGAAAACTCTTGTCGACCGCTGCAAGCCCGCCGCGTTCTCCGAACATCTCGCCTGGTCGACGCAGGGCGGCCGTTTTCTTAATGACTTGCTCGCCCTGCCTTACAACGCGTCGACTCTGACGCATGTCGTCGCTCATGTGAATGAAATTCAAGAGGCGCTTGCCAGACCCATCCTCATCGAAAATCCCGCAGCCTATCTCCGGTTTCAATCCTCGGATTATTCAGAGATCGAATTCTTGCGAGAGGTCGTCCGCCGCACGGATTGCCGGCTGCTGCTCGACGTTACCAACGTTTATGTCAGCGCCAATAATCTCGCCTTCTCGGCGGAGAATTATATCGACGCCTTTCCGATGTCCTTTGTCGAAGAGATTCATCTCGCCGGATATGCCGAGGATGCCGACGAGGTCGGCGATCCTCTCCTGATCGACGCCCATTGCGCGCCAGTCCAAGAAGGGGTTTGGCGACTCTATGTTCATGCCCTCTCCCGATGCGGCCCAGTCGCGACTCTGATCGAATGGGACAATGACGTTCCGCCATGGGAGGTTCTCTTTGCGCAAGCCACGCGCGCTGAGTCATTCCTTGCGGGGCGGCGATCCGCCGTCGAGGACAACTCGATATCGGCGGCGATCCAATGAGCGCGCCGGCCGACTTCGATCAAGGCGCATTTGTCCGCGCGTTGCTTGATCCCGAGCTGCCACCGCCGAACGGGCTCGAAACGCCCCGCGGTTTTTCGCCGGAGAAACGCTTCGCGGTCTATCGAAACAACGTATGCGTCGGACTCGTCGACGCGCTATCCGAACGATTTCCAGTTTGCCGGCAATTGGTTGGAGAAGAGTTTTTCCAAGCCATGGCGCATTGCTATATGCGCGAATTCCTTCCCCGCACGCCGATGCTATTTGAGTATGGGGAGGGCTTTGCGACATTTGTCTCACAGTTCGAGCCGGCGCGCGAGCTTCCCTATCTGTCGGATGTCGCGCGGCTGGAATATGCCCTCGGCCAAGCCTATCACGCCGAGGACGCCGCGCCGCTGACAATAGGATCCGTACGCGCCCTTCCTCCTGATCGGCTGGAGAACGCAACGGCGACCCTGCATCCCTCGACCCATGTCATCGCGTCGAAATATCCGATCGTTTCAATCTGGCGACAGCACATGTCGGACGAAGAGATGACGCCCCTTGATTTGAATCGCGGCGAAGAGGCGCTTGTCGTTCGTCCTGAGCTGGAGATCAGAGTGTCAACGCTCCCCGCGGGCGGCGTAGTCTTCGTGGACGCGCTTAAGGAAAGACAAACGTTCGGCGAGGCGGTGGATGCTGCAAGCGGCGCAACGGCGGCTTTCGACTTGACCGTCTGCTTGCGCGAACTTCTCTTGGCGGAGGCATTCGTCGCCATTAGCGTCGCGCATTGATTGAAGAAGAACAATTATAGCCGCGGCCTACCCGATCCTGATGGAGCTTGAGGCCTCATGAACATCATAAGAAGAACTGCAGGGTGGTTGGATGCGATCCCCTATTCTCTGATCGCGCTTTTTCTACGGATTGTCGCCGCGCATCCGTTCTTCGTCTCCGGCCAGACCAAGATTGAAGGACCGACCATCGGCGGCGAGATTTTTGGCGTCGATATGTCGTTCCAGATCCCGACAACCGTTCGCGACGCGACATTCGCCTTGTTCGCCGATGAATATAAGGTGCCACTCATTTCGCCGACGGTCGCCGCCTATCTGGCGAGCGGCGTCGAATTCGTTCTGCCGCTGCTGCTTCTCCTCGGGCTTCTGACGCGCCTGTCGGCGTTCGGACTTCTGATGATGACCCTGGTCATTCAGATCTTCGTCTTCCCTGACGCATGGTGGACGGTCCATGCCTATTGGACCGCGATTCTCGTTGTTCTGATCGCGCGCGGACCCGGCGCGATATCGCTGGACCGTCTGCTGTTTCGGCGTTGAGCGCCTTAGACGCCGCTGGCCGCCTTCTCGCCGCCCCGATGCGCCTGAGGCATCAGGGCTCCTCGACGTAAACGACCGATCCCGTCTGCTGAGGCGCAGTATGCGCATGCGCGAGACCAATGCCGACTCCTAAGAAGATGGCCGACCCGATGATGGCTCCAATGATCGCGCTAGTGAACTTCGACATGACGTCCTCCTGTTTGATGGGGAGAACGCTATCGGTTCCGTAGCCGAGCGAATGTGCGCCTCCGCACGCGACCAATTTGCTCGGCATGCCCCCAACAAGAGCAAAGGCGTCGCCGCGCCATGAAGACGACGCCTGGGGCCTCGGGGCGGCGCGAACGTCGCGCCGCTTCCTCTTCGGCATGAGCAAGAGTCGTCTCAGCGGCGGTCTAACCACATGCCGAGGATGGCTCCGCCGACCGCGCCGGCGAGGGCGCCTACGAATGCGACGGATATCCCTGCAGCGGCGACGCCCAAACCTGCGGCGAGCGCGGCGCCAATTCCGGCGAATGCGATTGGAGTCGTCCCGTGGACGACATTCCTGGCATATGTCCTGGCCACTTTCCTTGTCTTGGCCATTTTCTGATCCTCGCTTGCGCTCAGGCCTGTCGCCTGACCGCGTCTCCCTCTAGGATCAGATAGGGCGCGTCTTTGTACAGAAACGGCGTATTCGCGCACGAAACGGCGCGCTCCCGGTCAGAAAGCCGGCAATACAAAAGAAGCTTGTCGGGGGCTAAGACGCTGCAGCGGATGTTCTGCGAAAAATGGCGCGCCCGAGAGGATTCGAACCTCTGACCTCTGCCTTCGGAGGGCAACGCTCTATCCAGCTGAGCTACGGGCGCAGGCGCGCAGCTTTTCTACAGGAACGGCTGCTGCGCCGCAACGCCGCTCGAGCCCTAAGACGAAATCTCGCCCTAAGACGAACCCTCGGCGCCGTGCTAAGGCGAAGACCGTCACCTTTGGGGGGGAGCGCTTTGAACTTTCTCGACCAATGGTTCGAACGATTGCGCAGCGCGCGCGACAGGATTGTGGCCAATCCGCAATTTCAACGCTGGGCGCTGAAGAATCCAGTCACGCGCCCGCTGGCGCGGCGCGGCGCGCGCGCCGGGCTCGATCTCGCCGCCGGCTTCGTCTATTCGCAGGTTCTCGTCGCCTGCGCGCAACTCAAGCTCTTCGACGCGTTGCGCGACGGCCCCTTAAGCATCGACGCGCTCGCGACGAAACTTGCGCTTTCCGAACCCGCGACGCGCCGCCTTCTCGACGCCGCCGCTTCGCTCGGTCTCGCCGAACGGCGCAAAGGCGATACATACGGGCTTGGTCTGCTCGGCGCGGCCTTCGCCGGCAATCCGCAGGCGCTCACCGTCATCGAACACCAGCCGCTGCTTTATGCCGATCTTATCGATCCTGTCGCATTGCTGCGCCAGGAAAAGCGCGGCGCCCTCGCCGACTATTGGCCCTATTCGGATGGCGACCGGCCGCAAGCGCTTTCGGCGCAACAGGTTGCTCCTTACAGCGCGTTCATGGCGGCGACGCAGCCGATGGTTGCTGAGGAAGCGCTCGACGCCTACGATATTTCGCGTCATCAGCGCCTCTTGGACATCGGCGGCGGCGAAGGCGTGTTCCTCGCAGCGGCCGCGGCCCGCGCGCCGCATTTGCAGCTTACTTTGTTCGATCTTCCCGCCGTGGCGGCGCGCGCAAGAGAGCGGCTCGAACAGGCGGGGCTGCTCACGCGCGCAGAAATACATGGCGGCGACTTCCTCAACGATCCTCTGCCGCAAGGGGCCGACGTCGCGACGCTCATCCGCATCGTGCACGACCACGACGACGCTTCCGCGCTCAAGCTCCTGCGTAACGTGCGCAAGGCGCTCGCGCCTGGCGCGACGCTGCTTATCATCGAGGGCATGTCAGGCGTCAAAGGCGCCGACCGCTCGACGCCTACTATGGTTTCTACACGCTCGCCATGGGCCGCGGCGAGCCGCGCCGCGTCGAAGAGATCGAGACGCTGCTGCGCGAAGCAGGCTTTGGCGACTTCCGGCTATTGCGCAACGCATTGCCGGCTCTCGCGAGCATTCTCGTCGCCAAGGCGCTGTGAGGCTCTGACGTGGATTCCCGATCGCGCGCTTCGCCCGCGTCGGGAATGACATCCTCGGATGCTCCGCTGACGCAATGTCATTCCCGACAGGCCGAGGCCTTATCGGGAATCCAGTTCAAGGCGAAGGCGCAATGACGGTTGGCTTAGTGCGAACGCCGCCACTCGATCAGGCCCGCCGTGGATCCGTCGAGCCCTTGCGTGGATTCGTCCTTGTTCTCGACGATCGGCGCCAGACGGTTGGCGAGCTCCTTGCCGAGCTCGACGCCCCATTGGTCGAAGGGGTTAATGTCCCAGATCACCGACTGAACGAAGACCTTGTGCTCGTAAAGCGCGACGAGGCGACCAAGCGTGCGCGGATCGAGCCGGCGATAAAGCAGCACGCTCGACGGACGATCACCCGGAAAGGTCTTGTGCGGCGCTAGACGCTCCACCTCTTCTTCGCTCAGCCCCTGCCCGCGCAATTGCGCTTTCGCTTCCTTTAGAGTCCTGCCGCGCATGAACGCTTCGGCCTGCGCCAGGCAATTCGCAAACAGCAATTCATGATGGCGTTCGTCGGCGGCGGTTGGTTCCGCCGCGACGAGGAAGTCGATCGGAATGATGTCGGTTCCCTGATGCAGAAGCTGAAAGAACGCGTGCTGCCCATTTGTGCCGGGCTCGCCGAAAATCACCGGGCCGGTTTTATAGCGGACTGGCGCGCCTTCGCGCGTCACCGACTTGCCGTTCGACTCCATATCGAGTTGTTGCAGATAGGCGGGAAAGCGCGCGAGTCGCTGATCATAAGGGATGACCGCATGCGCGCCGCGACCCTTAACGTTCCTGTGCCAAACGCCGAGCAGCGCCATCAGCGCGGGGATGTTTTGTTCAAGCGGCGCTTTGAGGAAATGCGTATCGATGTCGTGGCCGCCCTGCAAAAACTCCAAGAAGTGTTCGGGCCCGACGGCGATGGCGAGCGCCAGGCCGATCGACGACCAAAGCGAATAGCGCCCGCCAACCCAATCCCAGAACCCGAAGACTCGCTCAGGATCGATGCCAAACTCGGCGACCTTGTCGAGCCGCATCGAGACGGCCGCGAAATGCGCTTTAACCGCAGCTTCGCCAAGCGCCGCGACCACGCGAGCGCGCGCGCTTCTTGCATTCGCCATCGTCTCCTGCGTCGTAAAAGTTTTCGACGAGATGATGAACAGCGTGCGCGCAAGGTCGAGATCTTGCAGCGTGTCGGCGAGATCGGCGCCGTCGACATTGGCGACGAAATGCATATGCGGTCCCTCGCCCGAAAAGGGCGAGAGCGCGCGCGAGGCCATCGCAGGGCCAAGATCAGAACCGCCGATCCCGATATTGACGACGTCGCTGAATGTCTTGTCCGTCGCGCCGCGCGCCCCGCCAGCGCGAACCGCGCGCGCGAAGGCGAAAACTTTTTCGCGCTCGGCTTCGATCAGCGGGCGCATATTTTCGTCGCCAACAAGAAGCGGGTGAGCCGAGAGATCGCGCAGCGCCATGTGCATGGCGGCGCGCTTCTCGGTGTTGTTGATGGGTTGGCCAGAGAATAGCGCTTCGCGCCTGGATTCGAGATCACGCGCCCGCGCAAGCGAAATGAGCAGCGCGATCGTCTCGCGAGTCACTCTGTGCTTCGAGAAGTCGAAGAGAAGATCGTCGAGCTTGACGCTGAAATTTTTGAAGCGTGCCGGGTCTTCGGCAAAGAGATCGAGCGTCCGCGTCCGCTCTAAAGCGGAGGCATGAAATTTCAATGCGTCAAAAGCGACGGCGACGGCGTCCGACATTCGTTTCTCGATCAGCAAGCAGCATCCTCGGCAAACTTTTTTAACAGATTCGACGGCAAAGACCGCCTCTTTACAATGCGACGACGGCTCCTAAATTTTTACTGTATTGTGACAGCGGGATGTGAAATCCATATCCGTTGCATGACGTTTTTCTGACAGCAGGACGAATATGGACGCGATACCCTTCCTCGACGTGCGTGACGGCGGACCCGTCGCCCATGCGCAAGCGCGGATTGACGCGGCGGCGGCGCTTCGCAAGGCCTGTCTTGGCATGGTCGCGCCAGTCAGCCGAGTTTGCCTTTCGCCGATCGACCGTATTGCGGCGAACTGGCTGAAGCGCTCCGCCTCCGCTTATCGCGCGGAACTCGAACGCATCGCCGCCATTCTCGGCTTTCCAGGCGCGATGACGCTGAACATGTCCTATCTCTTCGCCTGCACCACGCAGGCCTATGAGGATGAACGCGGTCTGCCGCGCCTGCGCCGGACGCTCGACTGGCCGTTTCACGGTCTCGGCAAGGCCGTCGAAATCGCTTGGCAGTCGGGCGCCGCCGGCGAATTTTATAACGCCACCTGGCCTGGCGCGGTCGGCGTGCTCAGCGCCATGGCGCCCGACCGCTTTTGCGCCTCGATCAATCAGGCGCCGATGAAGCGGCGCACTCAAGGCGCGCTGGGCTTCGCTTATGACGCTGCGCTTAATCTGCACGACGCCTTTGCAAGCGAAGGCTGGCCGTCGGACCATCTGCTGCGCTACGCGTTCGAAAATTGCGCCAATTTCGAAGAGGCTGTCGATTGCATCGCCAGCGCGCCGCTCGCGCGTCCGACGCTCTTCACCCTGGCGGGCGTCAGGCGCGGCGAGATGGCGCTGATCGAGCGCACCGAACGCGACGCGCGCGTTCTGCGCGGACCGGTCATCGTCGTCAACGATTGGCAGGAGCCGCGGGTCGGCTGGCAGGCGCGCATGAGCTATGAGAATAACGTGAGCCGCAAGTCTGCGATGCACGCCGTTTCGGCCGACGCGCCGCGGTTTTCATGGGTGCGCGAGCCCGTGCTTAATCGCCTGACGCGGCTCGCGGTGGAAATGTGCGCCGTTGGCGCGGGCGACTTCGCGGCGCGCGGCTACGAGTGCCCCTATGTCAAGGGTCAGCCGACGCCGGCGACGCAGGACTTCTGCCTGCGCGCGGCGACGCCGACGGCGCTCGCGGCCTAGAGCGCGCTCTAAGCTTTTGAAATCGATCACGTCATCTGCGTTTAGGCGATTCCGCCTAAACGCAGCGTGATCTAATCGAGCCTCGGCGCGCTGGCGCGCCGCAGCCGATCATTGATCGCCTCGCCCAGGCCTCGCTCGGGCACATGCGCGACGGCGACATTGGCGATGCGGCGCGCGTCGAATTCCCGCAAATATGCGAAGAGATTGGCCGCCGCCTCGACGAGGTCGCCCGACGGCGAAAGATCGAGAACGAAAACGCCTGCCTGGGCGCGCGCAGCAAGTCTGCCGCCGAAATCGAGCGCCGCTTCGCCCTCCTCGAGCTCATGCGCCTCCAGCCGCAGGCGCGCCTTTGGGGCGTAATGAGATGGCGTCATGCCCGGCCCCAGGATTTCAGCATGCTCCGGCGCCGCGAGCTTCTCGCCGAGGATTTTCTCGATCGCCTCTCGCGCGACCGCCCCAGGACGCAGCAGAACGGGCAAATTTTCGCAGAACGAAACGATCGTCGACTCCAGTCCCGCCGGGGTGCGGCCGCCGTCCAGGATCATGTCGACCCTGCCCGAAAGGTCTTCGGCGACATGCGCGGCCGTCACCGGACTGACATGGCCGGAACGGTTGGCTGACGGCGCGGCGATCGGCCGGCCCACCGCGGCCAACAGCGCTTGCGCGACAGGATGCGCGGGAATACGAACCGCGACGCTCGGCAGGCCGGCGCGGGCGAGATCGCAGACCGACCCGCTCGGCGCGACAGGCGCGACGATCGTCAGCGCCCCCGGCCAGAACGCCTCGGCGAGACGCAGCGCGGGCTCAGGCAGCACCGCCTCCCGGCGCGCGGCGTCGAGATCGGCGACATGAGCGATCAGCGGATTGAACGAAGGCCGGTCCTTGGCGTCATAGATCCTTGCGACCGCCCATGCCTCCGTCGCGTCTGCGCCCAGGCCATAGACGGTCTCGGTCGGAAAGGCGACCAGCCCGCCTTCGCGCATGATCGCCGCGGCGCGGGCGATCGCCGCGGCGTCGGCCGGCAAAACGACTGTCACGCGTTGTGGCCGCGGTAGGGCGGCTTCGGGATCGCCATATGCGCCTCGCGCAGCGCCTTCGACCAGCTGTTCCGCAAGTCACGAAAATAAGGGTCGTCCGAATTGATCCTCGTCGAAACTTCGATCTGTAGCGCGTCGCGACGCAGCAGCGCGATATCGATCGGCATGCCGACCGAAAGATTCGAGCGCATGGTCGAATCCATGGAAATGAGCCCGATCTTCAGCGCGTCATAAATGTCGGTGTCATAGGTGACCGCGCGGTCGAGAATGGGCTTTCCATATTTGTGCTCGCCGATCTGCAGATAGTTGGTGTCGGGAGTACATTCGATGCTGTTGCCGGCGGTGTAGATCATGAAGAGACGGAGCGGACCGCCGGCGATCTGACCGCCGAGCAGCAGCGACACGTCGAAATTGACGCCTTGCGCCGCTGGCTCCCCCTCTGCGCTGCCCATCTGGGCGCGCGAAAGGCGCACGGCGCGCCCGACGAGCTGCGCGGCATGCAGCATGTTGGGCGTGTTCATGACGCTCTCGAAGACGCCGCTCTCTGGATCCTCGATTCCGTCGCTGATCAGATTGACGACGCCCTGCGTCACCGAGAGATTGCCTGAGGCGGCCAGCATCAGCACGCGCTCGCCCGGCCGCTCAAAGAGATACAGCTTGCGGAATGTCGAGATATTGTCGAGCCCGGCGTTGGTGCGCGTATCGGCGATCATCACCAGTCCATCGCGCACCAGAATGCCGCAACAATAGGTCATGTGATCCGTAGCAGTTCGCGCCAAACGCCTCAGGACTTTTTAGTTTCAGGCCAGGGCACAAGTGCGTCATAGCCACAGCGCAGCAAAAAATCAGCCGCCATTCTCGACCTTGTAGGGAAGCTCGGCCGTATGCTCGGTCGCCCATTCGGCCACCGCGACGCGCTCGCCCGCCAAATAGGCCGAAACCGCCTCGGCGAGGCGCGGATCGGCGAAATGATGGGCCGAATGGGTAATCACCGGCCGATAACCGCGCGCGATCTTGTGCTCGCCCTGCGCGCCCGCCTCGACCCGCTTGTAGCCATGGCGGATCGCGAATTCGATCGCCTGGTAGTAGCAGACCTCAAAGTGGAGAAAGGGCAGCGTCTCCAGTGCGCCCCAATTGCGCCCGTAGATCGCGTCGTCGCCGAGAAAATTGATCGCGCCGGCGATATGCCGTCCGCCGCGGCGCGCCATCACCAGGAGGATGCGGGTCGCCATGCGCGCGCCAATTTCATCGAAGAAGGCGCGAGTCAAATAGGGGCGGCCCCATTTGCGCGCGCCTGTGTCCATGTAAAAGTCGAAAAAGGAGTCCCAGTGTTCTGGACGAATGTCGGTTCCGGTAAAAAGATCGATCGTGATGTCGTCGCCGAGCGCTTCGCGCCGCTCGCGCTTGATCGCCTTGCGCTTGCGCGCCGTAAGCCGCGCCAAGAAATCCTCGAAGTCGGCATAGCCCTCATTGACGAAGTGGAATTGTTCTCCGGCGCGGTAGATGAAATCGGCGCGGCTCAGCGCGACGCGCTCCTCATCGGTGCAAAAGGTGACATGGATCGAAGACGCGCCGCTCGCCTTGCGCAATCTCTGCAAGGCGGCGATCAGCGCGTCGCGCGCCTCTTCCGGCGCGTCGGGGGCGACCAGCAGGCGACGCCCCGTCACCGGCGTGAAGGGCGCGGCGACCTGAATCTTCGGATAGTAGCGCCCGCCGGCAAGCTCATAGGCCTGCGCCCAGCTCTGGTCGAAGACATATTCGCCGAGGCTATGCGTCTTGATATAGGCCGGCGCGCAGGCGACAAGACGCCCGCGCGAATCTTCGACAAGCGCATGCGCCGGCGTCCATCCGGTGCGCCTGCCCACCGACTTCGACAGTTCAAGCGCACGCAGAAATGCGTGCGAAACGAAAGGATTGTATCGCTCGCCGACGGACTCCGGTAAGCTCGGCGGATTGGCGCAGGCGTCCCAAGCTTCGGCCGCGACGGACTCGAGCGATTCGGCGTATCGAACCGAAAATCTTTGCGCCATGTGTCCAGTGGAGCTGCCGCGTTTGAAAGCTTTCTAGCATAGCGCCGCGGCCCCCTCTAACATGACGCTAATCTCGACCTCATCCAAGCGCGACTTTTAAGCAGACAAAAAGCAAGAGCATGAGAATCAACGGCCGCGACTACAGAACGATCTGGCTCGACTCGGATGGACGGCGAGTCCATGTCATTGATCAGACCGGCCTGCCGCATCGCTTCGAGACGAAAACCCTCGCGAGTTGCGAAGACGCCGCTGCGGCGATCAGCGCTATGACAGTGCGCGGCGCGCCGCTGATCGGGGTGACGGGCGCCTATGGCATGGCGCTCGCCGCCTGGCGCGATCCGAGCAACGCGGCGATTGAGAGCGCCCATGCCGCGCTGCTCGCCACGCGGCCTACGGCCGTCAATCTGCGCTGGGCGTTGGATCGGCTCCGCGCGCTTCTCCTCGCGGCTCCGGTCTCGGCCCGCGCCGACCTCGCCTATGCGGAGGCGGCGAAGATCGCGGAAGAAGACATCGGCGCCTGCCAAGCCATCGGCCGCGCCGGCGCCGAACTCATTCACAACGCGCGGCGCGGCGACGGCTCCGTCAACATCCTCACTCATTGCAACGCCGGCTGGCTGTGCGCCGTCGATTGGGGCACGGCGCTGGCGCCGATCTACACGGCGGCGCGGCAGGGCGCGCCGATTCATGTGTGGGTCGACGAGACCCGCCCGCGCAACCAGGGGGCGAGCCTCACGGCCTTCGAACTCTTGGGCGAGGAAGTTGCGCACACTGTCGTCGCCGACAACGCCGGCGGCCATTTGATGCAGCATGGCCTTGTCGATCTCGTCATCGTCGGCAGCGACCGCACGACGCGCGCCGGCGACGTGTGCAACAAGATCGGCACCTATCTCAAGGCGCTCGCGGCGCACGACAATGACGTGCCGTTCTATGTCGCGCTGCCGTCTTCGACCGTCGATTGGCGCATCGCCGATGGCATCCGCGATATTCCGATCGAAGAGCGCAGCGCGCGCGAAGTCACCCATATCAGCGGCCGCGGCGCCGACGGCGCGCCGGTCGAAGTGCAGCTCACGCCCGATGGTTCTGCGGCGCGCAATTTCGGCTTCGACGTGACGCCGTCGCGCTTCGTCACTGGGCTCATCACCGAGCGCGGCGTCTGCGCCGCGACGGAAGAAGGCCTCAAGGCGCTATTCCCTGACCTTGCCGGTTAGCTAACTACAGGCTATCGCCGGATTTTGCTGTCTGCGTGATGTTCGTCACCCACGTAAAGCCCGTCCCGATCGATCATTCAAAGTTCATCTGCAACGCAGTGATTGCGCGGTCAAATGACGCTGTGGGGATGTAACAGAAGGGGTTCGTCGGGACCGGCGCATCTTTGCAGTGGCGATGGCTTGCATCCCATTCGTAGCCAGCTTCCTTCATGCAGCCGGTGATCGCTTTGTGAAGAGCGGCCGGGTCAGCGCCTTGCCGCGCTTCGGGGTGGGCGCTTTCTGCATCGAGCTCACAGAGCGATGTCTTGAGCTGCTGCTCCTTCAGGAAGCCAACCGAGCTTCCGTATAGGACGATCTCAAGAACGGCGAGGACGATGGCGCCCGCCGCCAGTGAAGCTATCGCCTAGCGGGCATCCTTTAGGAAGCGAATGTCGATGAAGTACAGGCTGCCTGCCGTCAGAAGGCCGCAACCGAGGACGAGAGCAAAGGGAACGATAAAGACGGCGAGGTCTTGGTTCAAAGCGCACACTCCATCTTCTTGCACCTGCGACCATTGAAATCGCGGTTACGATCGAAGCAGGAGTCATCAGCCTTTGCGGCGGTTAAGGGGGCACCCCATCCCCTCGGCGCGTGGCGAACATGTCACTCACGGCTCATATCGCGTTTTCGACCTATCATTACCTCGCTTAAGGAGTCAATGGGGCTGGAGGCACTCGCCTACGAAAAGCGACGCAGGAAGACAGGCCGGCCATTGGTCCGTTCACAGCAGGTCGAACCCCACATCACTACATTGAGCGTCGCCGTGACAAGCTGGCCGCGTTCGTAGAGCAAAACATTGCGCTGGATTCCCGATCGAACCTTCGGTTCGTCGGGAATGACCAGCGCGATTATTTCGATGTCTCGCGCGTCCCGTAATTTTTGAAGCGCTCCACCGTGCGCATGATCTCCTCGTTGGAGAGAATGACAGGCTCGCCGGCGAGCGCGCCGAGGTAAAAGACTTGCGCGAGCGCTTCGAGCTCGACGGCGCGCCAAAGGGTTCTGCGCATATTGGCGCCGGTGACGATCGCGCCATGATTGGCGAGCAGCACGCCGTCGCGATCCGCAAGTCCCGCGACGACGAGCCGCGACAACTCCGCCGTGCCGTAAGGCGCGTAATCGACGCAGCGCACGGTCGGTCCGCCGAAGGCCGCGATCATGTAATGCACGGCTGGAATCTCGCGCCGCAAGGTCGCAACGGTCGTGGCGTAGGGCGAATGCATATGCGCGATGGCGTTCACATCGGGTCGGGCGTGGTAGATGTCGAGGTGGAAGCGCCACTCGCTCGACGGCGGCAGCGGACCGTCGAAGGCGCCCTCGCCCGCAAGCGGCATGCGCGCGATTAGGCCGGGAGAGAGTTCGCGGCTCGGAACGCCGCTCGGCGTGATCAGGACGGCGTCGCCGACCCGCAGCGACAAATTGCCAGCCGAGCCGTGATTGAGCCCCAGCCGCTCCATCTCCTGCGCGGCGTCAACGATCGCCGCGCGCTCCTCGCGCTCGTTCATGCTGGAAGCCTTACAGGCGAGGCGAGCCGAATGACAAGCGCGAAGCCAAGCGGGCGATATTGCGCGCGCTCGGGTTGCGGTATAGGACGGGCCTCCCCGTCTCGGGGCCGGTAGCTCAATGGTTAGAGCCGGCCGCTCATAACGGTCTGGTTGCAGGTTCGAGTCCTGCCCGGCCCACCAATTCAAAGGTCATCGGGCCGCAATACCGCCTCGCGCTCCTCGATCTCGATTCGCGCCGAAGCCTCCATTCCGGGCCGAAGCGCGAAGTCGTGATTGTCGACCTCGATCACGACGTCGACTGGCGCGCCCGCCTGCGGCGGCGCGGGGCGGCGCGCCTCGACAACTTTCCCCGAAAATGTCCGGTCAGGGATGGAATCGCTCGTCACGATCGCTTCTGCGCCAGTCGTAATGGTAAGCGCGTTCTCGCCCTCCGCTTTAGCGCGAAGGCGAACGGTGTTCGCGTCCCCAATGACGAGCAGCGGCGCGCCGGCTTTGACGCGCGCACCGACAACGGCTGACCGCTCGACGACAAAGCCCGCGACTGGCGCGACGATTCTGGCGTCTGCGCGCGCCGCTTCCGTCTTCGCAACCGACTCGCGGCGCAGGGCGACTTGCGCCTCGGCGCGCTCGACCTGCGCCTGCGCGCGCGCCTGAGCCCGTCGCGCCGCGCCAAGCGCCTTGCGGCCGGCTGCGCGACGTCCCTCTTGTCTTTCGAAATTAGCCTGCGCCCTCGCCTGCGCGCTCTTGCGCCGAACCAATTGCGCATCGGCCGCCGCCAGAGCGCTTTTCTCGCGCGCAACCGCTTCGTCGAAAGGTCGGGGTTCGAGCGTCGCGCAAATGGCGCCCTTCCCCACCTGGGAGCCGACGTCGCATGACAGCGTCGCTATGACGCCTGTCGCAGTAGCCGTGACCGGCGTCTGCGAGACAGCTGCGATCACGCCGCTGACGACGACCGTACGGGCGGTCGGGGCGCCCACGATCTGCGCTTCATCGCGCGCGAGATTGGCGCGGGTGTGTAGATAGAATGCGCCGCTTGCGCCGATGATCATCAAACCCAACAGCCCAGCAAGCGCCGGTTCGCGCCATGCGCCGGGAGCGACCACGACGGCGCCGCCACGCGCCGGAGCGGCAGGCGCGACCCCGGATATCCAAGCCTGCGTCGCCGGCGAACGGAAAATCGCTTTCTCGATCTCGACGAGCAGGAACAGCGCCGCGCTCGCGGCGAGAATGTGCCACCAAATCTCTGCGTCGAGCGGCGTGGTGTTAAACAACGCCTGCATAAAGGGCAAGTAAGTGAACATCGCCTGTAATGCGATGACGATGGCGATCGAACTCAGCACCGCTCGGCTGCCGAAAAGACCCTTCGGCGAGAGCGATGACTCCGAAAGAAAGCGCGCATTGAAGAGATACGCGATCTCGCAGGCGACCAGCGTATTGACTGCGACCGTTCGCGCGCTCTCAAGCCCCATGCCTCGCGCTTTCTCGAGTTCATAGAGACCGAAGGTGGCGGCAAGCATTAGGAAAGAGACGAAGACAATGCGCCAGACGAAGTAGCGCGACAGGATGGGTTCGCCTGAAGGACGCGGCGGGCGCAACATGACGCCCTTCGAGGGCGGCTCAAACGCAAGCGCAAGTCCAAGCGTGACGGCAGTGATCAGATTGACCCAAAGGATCTGGACCGGCGTCACCGGCAAGGTCTCGCCCATGGCGATCGCGGCGATGACCGTGAGGCCTTCGCCACCATTGGTCGGCAAGATGTAGAGGATCGTCTTCTTCAGATTTTCGTAGACGACGCGGCCCTCGTGCACAGCATGCACGAGGGAGGCGAAATTGTCGTCGGCGAGCACCATTTCCGCCGCCTCTTTGGCCGCCTCAGTGCCTTTGACGCCCATCGCGATGCCGATGTCGGCGCGTTTTAAGGCAGGGGCGTCGTTCACGCCGTCGCCGGTCATCGCGACGATTTCCCCATGCTTCTGCAATGACTGAACGAGTCGCAACTTATGTTCGGGGCTGGTGCGCGCGAACACCGTCGTGGCGCGCACCACTTCTCCGAGCTCCTCGTCGCTGATCGCGTCGAGATCGCGACCGGTGAGCACTAAATCCGGCCGTTTCAGGCCAAGTTCGCGCGCGATGGCCGTCGCCGTCGCGGCGTGGTCGCCAGTGATCATCTTGACCGACATGCCAGCGGTGGCGCACTGGCGGATCGCGTCGACAGCCTCGGGCCGCGGCGGATCGATCAGGCCGATGAGTCCGACGAAGACAAGCCCGCTTTCGACATCGCCAAAAGCCAGTTGCTCCTGCCCCTCATCCGCCCGCTTGAAGGCGACCGCCAGAACGCGCTGCCCGCGCGCGGCCATTTCATCGACGCGCGCGTGCCAGCGATCGCAGTCCACCGGACGCTGCTCGTCTCCCACGCCCTGCTCAAAGAAGCACATCTCCAGTAGCCGCTCGGGCGCGCCTTTCACAAAAATATAGCCGACGCCGTCGTGGTCGTGATGCAGAGTCGCCATGAAGCGATGTTGCGACTCGAAGGGAATCTCGTCCGTGCGCGGCAGCTCCAGCGCCAACTCGCTCAGGTTGACGCCGCTTTTCATCGCGGCGACAAGCAGGGCGCCTTCGGTGGGATCGCCCTCGACCGTCCAGGCGCCGTCCTTCTCGCGCAGCGCGGCGTCGTTGCAAAGCGCAAGCGGGCGCAGCGCCGCGGCGAGATGAAGGTCATCGCGCAGGACGACGTCCTTGCCATTGCGCAAGAAGCCGCCGTGCGGATCGTAACCGGATCCGGTCGTGTCATAGGAGGCGCAGGACGTGACGACGGAGCGCACAATTAACTCATTGAGCGTCAACGTGCCCGTCTTATCCGAGCAGATCGTCGTCACCGCGCCGAGCGTTTCGACCGCCGGCAGTTGGCGAATGATCGCCTTGCGCCGCGCCATGCGCTCCACGCCGATCGCCAGCGTGATGGTGATGATCGCCGGCAACCCTTCCGGGATCGCCGAAACGGCCAGGCCAACCGCCGCCATGAACATCTCGCCGGCGTCGAATCCCCACACCAATGAGCCGAAAGCGAAAACGGCGGCGCACGCAGCGAGAATGACGACGGTGAGCCAGCGCGCGAATTCATCCATGCGCTGCAGCAACGGCGTGGAGAGCGTCTCCACTTCGGACAGCATGGCGTTGATGCGGCCGATTTCGGTGGCCGCGCCGGTGGCGACGACGACGCCAGATCCCTGTCCGTAGGTCACGACGGTCCCTGAATAGGCCATGGAGACCCGGTCGCCGAGCGCGGCGTCGGACGCGACCGGCGCTGGGTCCTTGTCGACCGGCAGCGATTCGCCGGTCAGCGCCGACTCCTGCACCTTCAGCGATTTGACGCGGATCAGACGGATGTCCGCCGGAATCCTGTCGCCCGATTGGACATAGACAATGTCGCCGGGGGCGACCGAACTTGCATCAATGACGACGCGTTGACCGTCGCGTACGACAGTGGCGTGCAGCGAGAGCATGTTGCGGACGGCCTCCATGGCCCTTTCCGCCTTGCCCTCCTGAATGAATCCGATGACTGCGTTGATGACGACGACCGCGACGATAACCGCGGTGTCGATCCAGTGCTGCATGAGCGCCGTCACGACGGCGGCGGCGAGCAGCACATAGATGAGCACATTGTGAAATTGCAGCGCGAAGCGCATGAGAGCGCCCCGCCTTCGGCCTGCCGGGAGGCGATTAGGTCCGTGGATCGCGAGTCGACGTTCGGCCTCAGCCTCGCTCAAGCCGAGACGCGTAACGCCGAGCCGCTCAAGCGCGGCGTCGGCGCCAATCGCCCAATATGCGTTGGTCTCAGCCGAGGACCTCATCCGCGCCTCTCTGTCCCCCGCGCGGCTTGCCGACTTTTAGCAGCAGCGGCGATCCACATTGTTCGGAGACGGCCAACCCGTCGCGATTAATATATGGTTCGTCCAGGGAGTTTGGCGGCGCTCGCACGCATCGGCGGGCCTCGTCGATCAGGCTAGGCGGCGTCGCTCGCGATTGAGCGCACGCATTCGTCGCCAACCGCTTCCTCGGTCTGCTTCAGTCCGATCCACCGATCGACGGCCTTTTGATCAAAACCCGCCTCGCAATGGTCGCCGATGCGCATGAGAGGCCGACGGATGAGCAGCGGGTCGAGGATCATCATCACCAGCGCCTCTTGCGGGGTGACTTTGTCGGGATCGATTTCGCCGGATTTTATGCGCGGCGAGGAGACGTTGAACCATTCCGGCACCGGCTTGGCGCCGAAATAAGGGCGCAGGCTAGACGGACTCCAGGGCTCGGTCAGGAGGTTTCGCACCTCGACCTCGTGTCCCGAGGCGCGTAGCAGCGCCTTCTGCCGCGCATTTCCAGCGCAGCCCGGCTTTTCGTAAAAGATGACGTGAGCCATCCGCGACCCCTCACAGCGCCCACCAGTCGCTGACGAGAACTTAGCGCAAAATTGTGCAACGCGAAATGGCCTCAATCGAGCAAATTGCGGGCGCTTCGCCGCTTGAGCGGGCACGCGTAATCTAACGCGAGAGTCCCCAGACGATGTTTACGCGCGCCGAGAGGCGCTGGAGGCCGGGACGCAGAGGGATTTCCATGGCTGCGGACGGCGCGGCGGCCTTCGCGGCGAAGGCGCGCGGGCGCGCCTCGCTCTCCTCAATCGGACGAATTTCGAGCACGCGGGAGAGCCGCAGCCCAGCCGCCTCCGCGTAGATATTCGCCTGCCGTTCCGCATCCTTGACCGCTTCGCGCCGCAATGCGTCGAGTCTCTCCTTGGGATGAGCGATTTCAAAATCGATTCATTCGAAGCTGTTGACGCCCTTCTCGATCAGACTGCCGGCGATTTCGCCTGCCTTCTCAACTGGCGTCACCCTCACGCGCAAATCGTTTCGAGCGCGGAAAAATTTTTGGGAGGCCTTGAGTTTGCCGGTTTTGGGATCCCGCTCTTCCGTGGTTACCGGCGCGAGCGTCACGCCCTGCGTCGCTATTTCGGCGTTCGGAACGCCCATTTTCTTCAGATCCCCTAGAACAGCATCGACCGCGCGCGCATTTTCGGCCGCCGCTTCCGCGGCGGAAGGCCTTTCAGTGACGACGCCAAAACGCAGAATCGCCACGTCGGGCGCAACGTCTTCGTAAGCCTCGCCGACTACAGAGAGATTTGGGACGCCGTCCTTCAGCGTGTCGGCGACGGCCGCCGCCGTGAACAACATCAGGCTGAGCGAAAGTGCGAAGAGTGAACGAATCATGGCATATCCAAGAAAAAGCTGAGCGGCAAAGAGCTTACCAAAGCCGCAAAACCGCCGGCTAGCGGCGCTAATCCAAACATCATACAGAAGTGCGGCACGATCGTCGCTACGCGCCCTCTCGAATAAAGTCTCATGCCTACGCTTTATCATCACCCGCTCTGCCCTCATTCGCGCTTTGTCCGGCTCATTCTTTCCGAATATGGAATAGACGCCACGCTCATCGAAGAGCGCGCGAGCGACCGCCGACCTGAGTTTCTCGCCCTCGACCCTGCTGGCCGCACGCCGGTCTTTGTCGATGATGACGGCGCCGTCGCGCCTGGCGCCAATCTCATCGCCGAATATATAGACGAGACCTATGGCGCCGAACGTGGCTCGCAAAGGCTTCTACCGCAGGAAATGGCTGCGCGCATCGAGACGCGTCGCCTCGTCGACTGGTTCAACGTCAAATTTTTCGACGAGGTCACTAACTGGCTGATGACGGAGAAAGTCTACAAGCGGCACGCACCTCAGGGCGGCGCCCCTGACATGGACTTGGTGCGTGTAGCGCGCGCCAATATTCGTCACCATATGCGCTATATCGGCTATCTAACCAATGCGCGTAATTGGCTTGCGGGCGACCGACTGACCTACGCCGATTTCGCAGCGGCTGCACATATTTCCTGCGCCGACTATCTTGGCGACGCGCCATGGGAGGAAGATGAAGCGGCGAAACACTGGTATCAGCGCATCAAGTCGCGTCCCGCTTTTCGCCCGCTTTTGGCCTATCGAGCGCCGGGCCTCACGCCTGGCCGCTTTTACGCCGAATTGGATTTCTGATCGCCGCCGTCGATCAAACGGCTCAGTCGTCGCTGTTGCAATGGCCATATGCGGCCGCGCTTGACAAGCATTTCGTGGAATGAGGCAAGTAAACGTCCAACTGGGACCATCGTATGAGCGCACCGAACGAGCGCGAGAGTGAGAAGGTTCAGTCGAAGGCCGTTGAGAGGTCCGATTCATCTCACGGACTAGAGCAGCGCATTCGGCAGCAGGAAATATTGGCGGAGCTCGGCGTCTCCGCCCTTCAGGACGCTTCGCTCGATCAACTGCTTAACGACACTGTGCGGCTGACGGCGCAGGGACTGGAGGCTGAATTCTGCAAAGTGCTGGAGCTGCTTCCCTCCGAGAACAAGTTTCTCATACGCGCCGGCGTCGGCTGGAGCCGTGGCGTCGTCGGCGTCGCCAAAATTAGCGCGGATCTCGACTCTCCCGCCGGATACGCGTTGCGCTGCGGCAATCCAGTCATTTCTAATCATCTGGAAGGGGAGACGCGGTTCAAGACTCCAGAGATATTGCGCCAGCACGGCGTTCGCCGCGCCATGAACGTGATCTTACAGGGCGACGGAAAGCCGTTTGGCGTGTTGGAGGTCGACAGCCGCTCGCCGACCGAGTTCGTGGAGCAGGACATCGCTTTCCTGCAGGGCGCGGCGAATATTCTTGGCATGGCGATCGAACGCGAGCGTGAAGAGCGCAAGCTCAGAGAGGCGCTCGCGCGCAACGAAGCGCTGCTCAAGGAAATGAATCATCGCGTGAAGAACAGCCTTGCGATCGTGGGCGGCATGCTCCGCCTGCAAGCCAACGACGCGGGCGATGAGCAAGTCGCCGAAAATCTCAACGAGGCGTCGCATCGCGTGGACGCGATCGCAAAAGCGCATGACCGGCTGTCCCGAGGCACTGACGTAGAGTGCATGAATGTCGGCAAATACATCGAAGCGCTCTGTCATGACTTGGATGAAAGCGTCGCGCAATGTGAAGTGCGCACTGAAATCGAGGAAGGCATTGTCATTCCGACAGACCGTGCGGTTTCCACCGCGCTCGTCGTCAACGAACTTATCGCCAATGCGGCGAAATACGCTTATGAAAACCATTCGGGCGTTATCGCGGTGAAGGTCGCGCGCGCCGACAAGAATAATTTCATCGTGTCAGTGCGCGACGAGGGCGCCGGAATGCCGACCGACCTCGACTCCCGAGACCGCAAAGGGCTCGGCATGCGGATCATCTCGTCATTTACGCGCCAGCTCAATGCAACGATCGAAATAAAAAGACGCAATCCGGGCGCGGAGTTCATCGTCTCGATCCCTCTGCAGGGATCCTCCTGACATGCACGCGCCGGCCCTGAATGCGTCTTCGCCGTCAGACCTCGATTGTCGACGACTGTCGACGGAAAGGCTCGAGGAGGCGGTCCGGGCCCAGGCATTCGATCTCGGCTTTAACGTCTGCCGCTTCACGGGCGCGGACATGGCGACCGAGCACGGCGATCGGCTGCGCATATGGCTGCAGGACGGCGCGCATGGGGACATGCACTGGATGCGCGAGACGGCTGAGCGGCGCATAGCGCCACGCGCGCTCTGGCCCGAAGCGACAAGCGTCGTGATGCTCGGCTTAAACTATGGGCCTGGATTAGATCCGCTCGCGTCTCTCACGAAGCCGGATTGCGCGACCATTTCCGTCTATGCGCGCAATCGCGATTATCACGACCTCATCAAGGGTCGGCTGAAACAGCTCGCCGGTTTCATGCTCAGGCGCGCTGGCGCAGGCGATGCAAAGGTTTTTGTCGACACGGCGCCCGTGATGGAAAAGCCGCTCGCCCAGAGGGCCGGGG
>Ga0194127_10003052_pt1 | contig 21949 bp, 22 predicted proteins | sample TA2KigC100mmetaG_FD_148624 | JGI IMG/M metagenome (GOLD analysis project Ga0194127, IMG submission 148624) | Freshwater microbial communities from Lake Tanganyika, Tanzania - TA2015036 Kigoma Deep Cast 100m | ecosystem: Environmental > Aquatic > Freshwater > Lake | place: Tanzania: Lake...
CCATTGATGGATTCGCGAAAAGAGATAGTTGCTTGGGCCTGCATATCAGCGCCGCGTCGCGGCCCGCGCTGACCACCAAAGAGATTGCCAAAGATATCTCCAAGATCGCCAAAACCTCCGGCCGAGAAATTCCCTTGGAAACCTCCATTGGGAACGCCACCCTGTTGGAAGAGTGTGCGCGCTTGATCGTATTCAGCGCGCTTCTTCTCGTCGGAGAGAATGTCATAGGCCTCAGAAACTGCTTTGAAGCGCTCTTCGAGGGTCTTATCCCCTTTTGTTTTATCGGGGTGAAGTTCGCGCGCAAGTTTCCGATAGCGTTTTTTAATCTCATCGCTATCGGCGCTCTTCTCTACGCCAAGGATCGCGTAATAATCCTTTTCGTATAAGTCTTTTGCGGCCATCTATTTTTCCCAGATCTCTTACTCCGGATCGGTTACTGCGACCCGAGCGGGGCGAAGTACTCGATCTTTTAATTTGTATCCTGGTTGCAAAATCGCAGTCGCAGTTGCTTCGGTTACATCGGCTGATGTTAAGTGCATCAGCGCCTCGTGAATTTGCGGATCAAAAGGCATTCCCGCTTCACCGAACTTGACTAATCCCAACTTCTCGACAGTTCGTTCGATCTGTTCAGCAACTGATTTAAATCCACCCGCTAACTCACCATGTTCACGGGCGCGGTCGAGGTCATCAAGGACTGGCAATAACTCCATCAAGAGAGCCGCTATTGCTAACTCGCTTGCTAGAGCCCGGTCGCGTTCGACCCGCTTACGGTAATTCTGATACTCCGCTTGTAACCGTTGGAGATCTGCGGTGAGTTCAGCAACAGGGTTAGCGCCCCCTGAGGATTCTCCATTCTCTGAAGAATTCTCAAGTGGGGCGCTCTCCTCTGTGACTACCGAACTAGTCTCGTCGCTCATTTCTCTTCGACGATCTCTGCATCCTCAACGCCATCTTCAGTTGGTTTCGCTGATGCGCCTGCAGCAGCATTTGCTTCGTACAACGCTGCCCCGAGAGTCTGGCTGATTGTCGCTACCTTCTCGGTTGCGCTCTTGATTGCTGCAGTGTCAGTTCCCTCAAGGGCGCTCTTAAGGTCGGCGAGCGCGGATTCGACTTCGCTCTTCTTTGATGCAAGGTCGCCTTCGTTGAACTTCTCGGAGTTATCAGCGATGAACTTCTCGGTCTGATAGACCAAAGATTCTCCATTGTTACGAATCTCGGCCTCTTCACGACGAGCCTTATCCTCTTCGGCATGTGATTCGGCTTCGCGCATCATGCGATCGATCTCATCCTTTGGAAGCGCAGATCCACCTGTGATGGTCATCCGCTGTTCTTTACCGGTACCAAGATCCTTCGCCGATACGTGGACGATTCCGTTGGCATCGATATCGAAGGTGACTTCGATCTGTGGCACGCCACGTGGCGCTGGCGGAAGGCCGGTTAGTTCGAACATACCGAGCTTCTTGTTGTAAGCAGCCATTTCGCGCTCACCTTGGAAGACCTGAATCTGCACCGCTGGCTGATTGTCATCAGCGGTAGTGAAAATTTCGCTTCGCTTTGTTGGAATCGTGGTGTTTCGCTCGATGAGCTTGGTCATGATTCCACCCTTGGTCTCGATACCAAGTGATAGCGGAGTCACATCAAGAAGAAGGACATCCTTCACTTCACCCTTGAGCACACCTGCTTGAAGCGCAGCTCCTACCGCGACAACTTCATCGGGATTTACACCCTTATTTGGCTCACGTCCACCAGTGAGTTCCTTCACCAAATCAACGACTGCTGGCATACGAGTTGAACCACCAACGAGAACGACATGGTCGATCTTGTTAATTGGGATTCCAGCATCTTTAAGGACTGCTTGGAATGGAACCTTGCATCGATTAAGAAGATCTGCGCTCATCTGTTGGAACTGCGCGCGCGTGACGGTCTCATCGAGGAAGAGTGGATTCTTATCGGCATCTACCGTGATATACGGGAGATTGATAGATGTTTGCTGTGAGGATGAGAGTTCGATCTTTGCTTTTTCAGCAGCCTCACGAACACGTTGCATCGCCATCTTATCTTTTGTTAAGTCGATGCCGTTCTTGCTCTTAAATGTTGCAACAAGATGGTCAACTAATTTTTGATCCCAATCATCGCCACCAAGTTGATTATCGCCATTGGTTGCCTTTACTTCGACAATGCCATCACCGATTTCAAGAAGTGATACATCGAAGGTTCCACCACCAAGGTCAAAGACAAGAATGGTCTGCTCCTTCTCGCCCTTATCCAAGCCATACGCAAGCGCTGCTGCAGTTGGCTCGTTGATAATGCGAAGTACGTTGAAGCCAGCAATCTCGCCAGCTTCTTTCGTTGCCTGACGTTGTGCATCACTGAAATAGGCAGGAACAGTAATCACTGCATCAGTGACCTTCTCGCCAAGATAACTCTCGGCATCACGCTTTAACTTTTGTAGGACGCGCGCGCTAATTTCTTGTGCGGTGTATCCCTTTCCATCGATATCAATTGTCCAGGTGGTACCCATGTGACGTTTTACGGAGCGAATCGTTCGCTCGACGTTGGTCACGGATTGACGCTTGGCAACCTCACCGACAAGAACCTCACCATTCTTTGCGAATGCGACAATCGAGGGGGTGGTGCGGGCGCCTTCGGCGTTAGCGATAACGGTGGGCTCGCCACCCTCGAGAACGCTGACCACGCTATTGGTCGTTCCAAGATCGATACCTACTGCTCTAGCCATATCTGTTTTCTCCCTAGTTACTTCTCTTGTTTCTGTTCTGGCGCTAAGGCGGGGTGGAAGGCTATCAAATAACCTGAGCCACCTCGACTCAACTTTTACTACTTGGGAGAACGCAAGGGATGAGGTACTTATTCCCACTCATTCCCGGGATATGACCGGGATATGACCGGGCTATTTCTGGGTGGGGAGCACCTTGAGGAGTCGCTGAGCCACATCAAGGACTTCGATCTCGGATTGACGGCCGGTCATCCCATCGCTGACCATGACCCGACAAAACGGACAAGCCACTGCCACCTGGTCGGCTCCAGTGGCAATCGCCTCATCAACGCGATTGAGGTTGATTCGAGAGCCCAACTTCTCTTCCATCCACATTCGCCCACCGCCGGCGCCGCAGCAGAAGGAGCGATCCTTATTTCGGGGCATCTCGATCAATTGGGCACCAGTTGCCTCGAGTAATTCGCGGGGTGGTTGATAGATCTCGTTATGACGACCCAAGTAGCAAGGATCGTGATAAGTCACGCTCTCTTGTGACTGCGCTACAGGTTTTAATCTGCCTTCACGTACAAGTTGATTAAGTAATTGAGTGTGATGAACCATCTCTAATTCAAAACCGCTTTGCGCGTAATCACGACCAATTGTCGTAAAGCAGTGTGGGCAAGTGACCACAACTTTCTTTGCGCCTCGAGTGCCAAAAGTTTCTTGAAGAGTTTCGATATTTTCTCGCGAGAGAATTTGGTAGAGAAACTCATTACCCGCTCGGCGCGCAGGATCTCCTGTACAGGTTTCACGTTTTCCTAACACCGCAAAGGTAACCCCAGCGCGATAGAGAAGCTCTGCGACCGCCTTCGTAGTTTTCTTTGCACGCTCTTCGTAAGCGCCCGCACACCCAACCCAGAAGAGATACTCCACATCATCGGGAATCTCTCCCTCTAATACTTGAATGGGGAAATCACACTCTGTAATCCATGCATTCCGATCATGGCGATTAGCGCCCCAAGGGTTACCCGCTTTTTCAAGGTTCTTAAAAGTGTTACCCAACTCAGTTGAAAATTCAGATTCGATAAGGACTTGAAAACGACGCATATTAATAATGTGATCGGTATGTTCGATATCAACTGGGCACTCATTGACGCACGCGCCACATGTGGTGCATGACCAGAGCACATCAGGAGTAATAGGTCCCTCTAATGCAACCATAGGCGCATCACTGGAAACTTTTGTGAGCGCATGATCGCGCATCGCCATAATCAAAAGCTTGGGAGATAACGGTTTTTCGGTATGCCAGGCTGGGCACTGTGATTGGCATCTGCCGCACTCAGTGCAACTAGCCATATCAAGTAGCCCTTTCCAGGTGATATCCGCGGACTTCCCAATGCCAAAGACATCATCATCTTTAGGGTCTTCAAAATCTATTGGCTTGCCATGGGAGAGCATCTCGGGAACTGGACCTAATGAATTACGCCCATCTGCATAACGTTTGAAATAGATATTGAAGAAAGCTAAGAAGCGATGCCATGCCACACCCATGGTGAGATTAAGGGCGATGACAACAAACCAGGTCATCGAGACCAGAATCTTTATCAATGCCACGATAGCTATCTGATTTTCAATCGCGCTCATCGATTGCCCGTTGAATACCTCTACAACAAAACTGGTAAGCGGATATTGCGCGCTCCAACCTGTAACCCCTTCGAGTGCCCCTTCTAAACCACGAAGCGCAATTACACAGAAAACAATTGCAAGGATCGTTCCCTCGACGTAGTACGCCTTCCAGCTCCCTGAGCCATAGAAGCGTGATCTGCGTCCGCGATTCTTGAGGCGAGTGACTTGTCTAATTCCAATCAACGCAACGATGCCGACTCCAGTAAGCCATGCAATCGCCTCGACAATCCAGAGGTAAGGAGTGAAGTGGCCAATTCCAGGTATGACGAAATGTGGGTCGATGACTTGGCCAAATGCAGTGATCAGAGTTCCAAGCAGCGCGCCAAAGCCGACCATCACAAACCAGTGAGCGATTCCCGTTCCAGTAAACCTCGTCATCTTGGTATGACCGAGCACTTCTTTAAGGAGATTGCCCCAACGCGCACCCGAATTATCCGAGCGGGTCGGATCGGGTTGACCTTGCTTAAATATCGCAATCAATTCTCTGACTTTTAACGAAAGAATGATGAGTGCAAGTGCTGAGTAAAGATAGGCAATTACCGCAAGGACGATCATGAGAGAAAGGGTACTAGAGAGGTAATTTATTGGTTCTCTGGCGCAAACCAAGTCTTCCAAATAGATAGCCCAACGATATAGAGGGGGGCTCCAACCAATATCGGTTCTAACCATCCCGGACCATCAGGATATTGGGCGGAAAGCCAAGCGAGCGATACAAAATACACAACCGCTATCGCAAGCGTAAGTGGGCGCAACTTACTCACTCGAACGATATGTGGGAATTGAACTTTTGAAAGTGAAAGTCCGCAGAGAAAGAGAATCACCAATTGTTTTGCTGCAGTGCTTGCGTCAAGAATTAAAAGCGTTGGAACGACTATATTCCATGCTGCAGGAAAACCATTAAACCAATGATCTTCTGTCTCTTGATCGGTGCGCGCAAACCATAACGCGCCCGTGAAGATAATTAGAGCAGCAAACCAGAACTCTTGTCCTTTAGGCAACATATTTAATTCAATGAGTAGCGCAACAGGTACAACTACACATGTCACATAATCAACAACTAGATCAAGAATGTGGCCATTGATCTGAGGAGCATGAGTTGTGATATCAAGTCTTCGTGCGAGTGGACCATCAAATCCATCAATAAGTTGGCAGACAATCAACCAAATCAATCCGGCTCGGATATTGCCACTCATCACCGCGCTGAGTGAGAGCAAGCCTGCGATTGCCCCGCTTGCAGTAAATGCATGGAGGAGGAAACCTTTTTGTGCCTGAGTAAAGAGGAGCTTGCGTGCCACAGCGACTCCTCACCTACTTCTCATTCAAGCGCGACTGTGAACGATACGCTCTCCTGGTGTCGCTATCTACCACCGAGAAGGAACGGCTCTGGGTCGGACTCGTCGTTCTTTATGGAGTGGGTAAATCAATCGTGGTCTGGCACACGCTAGGTAAGTACGGCGTGAATGCTCTGCTCTACTTCATCTTCGATATCGGCGCCGCTATTCCCTACGGAATCGCCACCGCTCGCGTGGTGATCTATGGCTTAGCGCGAGATTGGCCGAGAGTGCGAATCTGGGGCGCCATTGCCCTAGTCACTCATTTCATCCCTGACATCTATATATTTTACGCTAGGTAAGTACGGCGTGAATGCTCTGCTCTACTTCATCTTCGATATCGGCGCCGCTATTCCCTACGGAATCGCCACCGCTCGCGTGGTGATCTATGGCTTAGTGCGAGATTGGCCGAGAGTGCGAATCTGGGGCGCCATTGCCCTAGTCACTCATTTCATCCCTGACATCTATATATTCGCTGTGCTCAACGAGCCACCGCCGCTACTCATGGACGGGCTACTTCTGATTGTCGTTCTCTTCACGATTGTGGCGATTATCGGGGTAATTCGACAGCTTCAGAGGCAAAAGAGCGCCACTCCTGAGGTCGATTGAGGCTGATTCTCAGTTTATTCTCAGGCTAATCTCGCACCATACGGGTACCAACCCGTTCGATCCAGGTGTGAGGTGAGGTCTTGTGGCTACCATTACTAAAGAGATCAAAGAAGAAGCCAAGCGAATCCTCATTGTGGATGATGAGCCGAATATCAATGATCTTATTTCTACGAGTCTAAAATTCTCTGGATTCGATGTTCGCTCCGCGATGAATGGGGCGCAAGCGCTCGCTATCGCCGAAGAGTTCAAACCACATGCGTTAGTACTTGATGTGATGATGCCGGGAATGAATGGCTTTGAAGTCTGTGGGAAGCTCCGTAAAGATGGTTTGAAAGTCGGCGTTTTATTTCTCACGGCCAAAGACTCTACCGACGACAAAGTTACCGGGCTAACTATTGGCGGCGATGACTACATGGTGAAACCTTTTAGTCTCGAAGAATTAATTGCTCGAGTGCGTGCAATCCTTCGTCGCACTGGAGATATCGAGATAGATATAGATGACGAATTAATTCGATTTGCTGATTTGGAGTTAAATGAGGCTACTCATGAAGTACGCCGCGGTGGCGTTCTCATTGAACTTTCACCAACGGAGTTCACTCTCCTACGTTATCTTTTGATTAATGCCGATCGAGTTGTTTCGAAGGCACAGATTCTCGACCATGTTTGGCAATACGACTTCCGCGGCGATGCAGGAATTGTTGAAACTTATATCTCGTACTTACGGAAGAAGATTGATACCTTCGAACCGCACTTGATTCATACAGTACGTGGGGTGGGTTATCGATTGCGGTTGCCTAGCAAGGTGGCGTAAGTATTAAGTATTCGTTCGGTACCGCGAGCCTCAAAAATCGCTTGACAGTTAGCGTTCTCGTTTTGAGCGCTCTGGGAATCGGCGTTGCTGATTTCGCCGCTTACACCGCCCTTAAAAGTTATCTCATTGGGCGCCTTGATGATCAACTCAATGATGTTGCGGGTGGTTCCTTTCTAAGACTTGACCGGGCTGGCATAGATGCTGATGATGACGATGATGGTGATCGACCTGGTGGTCCGTTACGTAAAGTGCCTTCCGCAATCAGCGTCACGCTTCTTGATCCTTCAGGGACGATTATTGGCCGACTTGGTGGCGAGTTAAATACTGAACGAGTTGAACGCGTTGTTGCGGGGATTACTCCTACAGTTGTTGCAGCGAAAAAAGGAAAGCCCTTCACCATCATTAGGGATAAGGCGCATTTCCGCGTCCTTGCGCGCTTATTGCCTTCAGGCGCGGGAAGTGCGGTCGCTGCGCTCTCACTCGAGGATGTGGAGCGGACTCTTGGTCGACTGCAAATCCTTTTTCTCTTTATAGGCTTACTTGTCTTGCTTCTGGTTGGAGTCATCTCTCGCGTAGCAATCCGGCTGAGCATGAAGCCCCTCACAGCAGTTGAGGGGACAGCAGAAGCAATTGCAAGTGGGGATCTCTCTGCTCGTTTACCCGATGCAAAACCCGACTCTGAAGTGGGCAGGCTTACCGCAGCCCTCAACCGAATGCTTGGAAGAATCGAAGAGTCCTTCGCCGTACAAAGGAGGAGCGAAGAGAAACTCCGACGCTTCGTTGCTGACGCTAGCCATGAGCTTCGAACGCCGTTAACTGCAATTCGAGGTTTTGCCGAGCTCCATCGCCAGGGAGCAATTACTGGAGAAGAGAGAACACGTGAGTTGGTCGGACGTATTGAAGGTGAATCAAAACGTATGAGTGCACTAGTCGAGGATCTATTAACTCTTGCCCGTTTAGATCAGGCGCGACCGCTCGCCCAAGAAGCAGTGGATGTGAAGAAGATTTCAGAGGAAGTCATTCAGGCCGTTAAAGCAGGAAATCCAGATGCGAATATCTCACTTCAATCATCGGAAGATGAATTATTCATCATCGGTGATTCAGTCAAGATTTATCAAGCAGTTCTCAACTTGGCAGTGAACGCCGCAATTCACACACCCGAAGGGACTCCAATTACCGTTTCAATCTCGCAAAGTGAGGAAAGCGTTCAGATAAGAGTAAGTGATCTGGGACCAGGGCTCACGCCAGAGCAACAAACTCGAGTCTTTGAAAGGTTTTACCGAGTAGATCAATCACGCGCGCGAGCTGGGGCTGAAGGAAGTGGCCTTGGGTTATCGATTGTGCAAGCGATTGTGGAGGCTCACCAGGGCAGCGTTGACATCGAGAGTGAATTAGGTCGTGGGACGACCTTCACCTTAACTTTTCCAGTAAAAGAAATTTAATTGATTTTGCTTTGGTGAAAATTTAGCCACGATTTACTTGGAGTTGGCCCACGCTGTCCCTGATACCGCGAACCGTACACCGCACTGCCATAAGGGTGTTCTGCTGCGCTAGATAATCTGATCAAACAGAGTTGGCCGATCTTCATTCCAGGAAAGAGTTTCACTGGCAAGTTTGCAACATTGGAAAGTTCAAGCGTGATGTGGCCGGAAAAACCAGGATCGATAAAGCCTGCAGTGGAGTGGGTAAGTAAACCGAGGCGTCCCAGTGAAGATTTTCCTTCGAGACGTCCGGCTATGTCATCGGGAAGTGTGATGACTTCATAAGTACTTGCCAACACAAACTCTCCTGGATGGAGGATGAAATGCTCATCCCCGGCAACTGCTACCTCGCGGGTGAGTTCTGATTGCTCCTTCGATGGGTCGATTTTGGAAAAATCGGTCGAGCCGGACATCCACGCTCGAGGGTTGGATCATCGCCTTGTCGAAGGGGTCGACTTTGACTCGGCCAGCCTCGATTTCGGCCCGGATATCGCGATCGGAGAGCAACATGGTTGGCGACCCTACCCCAAATTATCTAGGCTTACGAAGCGCTACACGCGGGCGTAGTGAAATGGCATCACAAGAGCTTCCCAAGCTTTTAGCGCGGGTTCGATTCCCGTCGCCCGCTCACCTTTTTGGCATGTTAGAGATTTCCTTCTAGTTTGCGTAGCGTTGCGATCCGTTCTTCTATCGGTGGATGGGTAGCGAATAGTTTTGATACTGCCTTGCCATCAAGGGGAGATTCAATCCAAATATGGGCCACGGCATTTGATCGCTGTTGCACTACGGTGGAATCGCGAGCCAGTATCTCTAGGGCCTTGCGAAGGCCTGTTGGATTACGGGTGAAATCCACGGCAGTGGCATCAGCCAAAGATTCGCGCTTTCGTGAGATGGCTGCTTTGAGCAAGATTGCTGCGATAGGGGCCATCAACATCACCACAAGTGAAATAACAACCGTAATCGGGTTCGCATTGCTGTTGTTATCTCGCCGCCCACCAAACCACATCATTCGAATTAACATATCGCTGACTATTGCGATAGCACCTGCCGTGGTCGCGGCGACAGCAGAGACCAATGTGTCACGGTTGGCAACATGCGCCATCTCATGGGCGACAACTCCTTGAAGTTCATCTCGATCCATGACATCCAAGATTCCAGTAGTGAAAGCAATAAGCGCATGTTCGGGATTACGCCCCGTTGCAAATGCATTTGGCGCATCATCCACTACCACTGCCACCTTTGGCATAGGCAATCCACTTGCAAGGCAAACTTCTTGGACTAGACCAAAGAGCTTGGGATTATCGCTCTCCTGTAGCACTTGAGCTCCGGTCATTCGTATCACTAACTTGTCGGAGGAGTAGTACGACCACCAAGTCGTGAGCAATGAGAAACCCACCGCTATAGGTACAACTGCAGCGCCACTGCCACCAAAGTATGAGACAGCAGCAAATGCAACAGCCCACATCAAAAATGCAAATGCAATTAAAAGGAAGAACGTTTTACGTTTGTTAGAACTCTGTAGTGCGCGGAAATTACTCATTGATTCTTAGAATTGAACCTTTGGTGCATTTCGATCTTGTGGGTCGTCTACTTCGTAGAATTCACGCTCACTCACTTTTGCAAAACCTACAAAGAAACTAGATGGCACTGTCTTAATTGCCACATTGAGGGCGCGAACATTGTCGTTATAGAACTGGCGGGCAAAACTCACCTTGTTTTCGGTGGTAGCTAATTCTTCTTGAAGTGAAAGGAAGTTAGCGGAGGCTTTGAGGTCTGGATAATTCTCGGCAACAGCTAACAATCCACGTAACGCTTGTGTGAGCATGCCATCTGCTGCGGCAACATCAGGAACTGCCGTCGCAGAGGTTGCGGCGGCGCGAGCCTGCACAACTTTCTCGAAGGTGGCGCTTTCATGGCTCGCATAACCCTTAACGGTCTCCACCAAGTTAGGGATTAGATCCGAGCGTCGCTTCAGTTGGACCTCAATCTGGGCCCATGCCTCATCGACAGCTACATTGAGGCGAATCAGCTTGTTGTACTGGCTAACGAGAAAGACGATGAGAAGCGCCACAGCGCCAAGAGCAATCCAAAGTTCCATGCCCTCAATCTAGAACACCTTCCTTAACGGTTCCTGAGCAGGGGCTTTCCGCTGGCGGGCTAAGTTACTGGCGGGTAATATAGGGCTATGACCCACTACATAGCCAACCTCCGCGATATCGAGTTCACCCTCTTTGACCTGCTCAAGCGGGATGAAATATTGGAGAAGGGTCCCTTTGCCGAAGTCGACCGCGCGACTGCGATGGGCATGCTCGAAGAGGTAAAACGTTTATCCGAAGTGGACCTTGCTGCCTCCTTCGTCGAAAGCGATCGCCTTGGAGTCGATTTCAACCCAGCAACTGGCGATGCAAAACTTCCTGAATCTTTTAAGAAGTCATATCGCGCATATATGGATGGCGAGTGGTGGCGTATCGATGCACCCGCAGATCTAGGTGGCACAGTAATTCCACCATCACTGCGTTGGGCTATTGCCGAGATGATTCTTGGTTCCAATCCATCGATACATATATATGCATCTGGAACAGCATTTTTGTTGCTCATATGCTCGGCACTGAACGCGACAGGAACGTCGCTCGTCTCATGATTGAACGTGAGTGGGGCGCAACGATGATGCTCACTGAACCCGATGCAGGTAGCGATGTCGGCGCCGGTCGCACAAAAGCTGTAGATCAAGGTGATGGCACCTGGCACATCACTGGTACCAAGCGTTTTATTACCTCAGGTGATAGCGACTTAACGGAGAACATCATCCACTATGTTCTCGCTCGCCGCGAAGGCGGTGGACCAGGAACTAAAGGACTCTCACTCTTCTTGATTCCAAAATTCATGTTCGACCATAAGACTGGTGAACTTGGCAACCGTAACGGTGTCTATGTCACAAAAATCGAACACAAGATGGGCCTCAATGTCTCGTCAACCTGCGAGATGAACCTTGGTGAGAAGGAACCTGCCGTAGGTTACTTACTTGGCGATGTTCATGAAGGTATTGCACAGATGTTCAAGGTCATTGAATACGCACGAATGATGGTTGGCACCAAAGCAATCGCCACCTTGAGCGCCGGTTATTTACAAGCGCTTGCCTATGCGAAAACCCGGGTTCAGGGCCCAGATTTGACCAAGGCTGCTGATAAAGCCAGCCCACGAGTCACAATCATCCACCATCCTGATGTTCGTCGCTCCCTCATGGTCCAGAAGTCCTACGCCGAAGCGATGCGCGCACTGGTCCTCTACACCGCATCTATCCAAGATGAAATCGTCATCAAACAAGCATCAGGTGAAGATCCAACAAAACTTGCGGAACTCGAAGCGCTCAACGACCTCCTGCTCCCGATTGTTAAGGGCTATGGCAGCGAGAGATCGTGGACTCTACTTGGAACGGAATCGCTACAAACTTTTGGTGGTTCCGGCTTCACCCAAGATTGGCCGCTCGAACAATATGTGCGTGATGCGAAGATCGATACCTTGTACGAAGGCACTACCGCGATCCAAGGACTTGATTTCTTCTTCCGCAAAATCGTCAAAGATGGCGGCAAGGCGATTCGTAAAATTGGCAAAGAGATTGGTGCAGCCGCTGCTTCAGGTGGCACTCATGCAGATCTTAAAGTTCAGCTTGGCGCTGCACTCAATGAGGTAAACACTGCAATCGGTTCTATGGTGGGCATGGCAATGGCATCCCAAGATGAACCAAAGGAAATATATAAGGTCGGTTTAAATACCAGTCGGCTGTTGATGAACGTAGGAGACATCATTTGCGCATGGCTACTCATTCGCCAAGCTGATGTTGCAGCTGAGAAATTGGCAACAGCGAGCGAGAAAGATAAGGCGTTCTACCAAGGCAAGATTGCAGCGGCCAAGTTCTACGTCGAGACAGTTTTGCCACATATTGCAGTAGATCGTGCAATTATCGAAAAGACCGATAATTCAGTGATGGAAATTCCAGAAAACGCTTTCTAGTACACTCACCCGGTGCGTAGATTCACCGGTGAGATACTCGTTGTTTCCAGCGCTTTATTCTTCGCGACTACCGGGGTAATCGCCAAACTGATTATTGCCGGAGGAATCAGCCCAGTTCGCCTCACTCAAATCCGTATTACTGGTGTTTTTATTGCGCTTCTAATCTTCCTGCTAATCACCAATCGCCAAGCGCTCCGGGTCACCCGAAAAGAGCTGCCAAACCTCTTCATGATGGGGCTCTTCGGGATTGCTGGCGTCCAAGCCTTCTACTTCTTTGCCGTGACACGGATGCCAGTGAGCATCACGCTGGTAATCGAGTTCACCGCCCCCATCTGGATCGCGCTATTCATCCGTTTCTTCCGCCATCAAATCGTCAAACCCATGATGTGGTGGGGCATCGGAACTGCCTTGGCTGGCCTGCTCCTCGTCACTGAAATTTGGAGTGGACTCAAACTCGACGGGCTCGGTGTTATTGCCGCATTTATCGATGCGCTCTTTCTCGCCTATTACTTCATACGGTTAGAGGCAACGGTCAAAATCCGAGATGGCCTAAGCCTGCTCGTCTATGTCTTCGGATTTGCCGCGCTCTCGCTGGCGATTATGCAGCCCATATGGAGTTTTCCTACCGAAATCTTTACCACTCAACTTTCATTAGAAGAGTTAAGCCCGGGTAACTACATCATAGGATGGCAGTTAATTGCCATTCTTATTATTTTTGGTTCAATCTTGCCTTACCTATTTATTACCTATGGCGTGAAACGAATCCCCGCTTCGCAAGCAAGTGTGATTGCGATGTTGGAGCCTGTGATTGCTGGCGGAATTGCCTGGTTGGTTTTAAGTGAGGCGCTCACGCCACTTCAGATAATTGGTGGCGCTACAGTCTTAGCAGGAATCTATTTGACCGAACGATCTCGTGCCGGAGCAGATAGCTAATCTAGTGTTATAGCTGTTGGGCCATATCAACAAAGCGCGAGAAGTGCCCTTGGAATGCAACGGTTACTGTTTTCGTTGGTCCATTACGATGCTTGGCGACAATAAGATCTGCTTCGCCTTGACGAGGAGAGTCACGTTCGTAGACATCTTCACGATGAAGCAAGATCACCATATCGGCATCTTGCTCGATAGAGCCTGACTCACGGAGATCTGAGAGCAACGGACGCTTATCCGCACGTTGCTCAGGTGAACGATTGAGCTGTGAGATAGCTACAACAGGGCAATCGAGCTCCTTGGCAAGAAGTTTTAATTGTCGAGAGAATTCCGAGACCTCTTGCTGGCGATTCTCCACTCGCTTGCCGCTGGTCATCAACTGCAAGTAATCGATGATGACGAGTTTGAGATTATGCCGCTGTTTCAATCGTCGGGCTTTGGCGCGAATCTCCATGATATTGAGATTTGGTGAATCATCAATAAAGAGCGGAGCATTAGAAATATCACCTACACGACGAGCAAGTCGCGTCCATTCATCATCGCTGAGATTTCCTGAACGCATATTTTGCAGGGGCACTCGCGCCTCAGCAGAGAGCATACGCATCGTGATCTCACTCTTGCCCATTTCTAGTGAGAAGATGACTGAAGTTAAGCCATGTTTTATGGAGGCATTACGCGCTAGATCCAAACCAAGCGTTGATTTACCGATTGCAGGGCGAGCGGCAAGGACCACCATATTCCCTGGGTGTAAACCATTGGTCAATTCATCGAGATCTTTAAAACCGGTAGGTACGCCGGTGAGTTGGCCATCGCGAGCGCCAATTGCTTCAATCTCATCGAGCGTTCCAGGAAGGAGCGTGCTTAGTTGTTGATAATCCTCACTCACGCGCCGTTCAGTGACTGCATAGACCTCGGCTTGAGCAACATCAACTGCATCGTCGACATCGCCTTCGCTCGAATAACCTATTTGAACAATCTTCGTTCCCGCTTCAACGAGACGACGTAAGATTGCGCGCTCACGGACAATCTTTCCGTAATATCCCGCATTTGCAGCGGTGGGAACTGAGGCGATGAGCGTATGTAAGTATGGTGCGCCGCCAACTCGCGTGAGATCACCATTCCGGGTTAATTCAGCGGAGACTGTGACTGCATCGACAGGTTCACCGCGGCCATAAAGATCAAGGATTGTCTCGAAAATTGTTTGATGAGCGGGGCGATAGAAATCATTTCCTCGAAGTGTTTCAACAACATCAGCAATTGCATCTTTGCTCAGCAACATGCCGCCAAGAACGCCTTGTTCTGCAACAGTGTCATTAGGTGGAACACGTTCAAAGCCATCGCCACGTTGCGGAAGTTCAGCAACTGACATATGACACCTCCACGGAGAGCTCCGACGCGATTTCTCTCTGCGTGACTATAGAAGTACCCGGTGACATTGCCAGTGAGGGTGTGGGGCTAGGTGTTGGAGGGGATGTGGGAAAGGGCGCCCTCGCTGTTGATGGCCTGTGGATGGGATGGGGAGAACTCGCGCCAAACCCAGAACTACTAGCAGAAATAGCCGCCCTCACTTGTGGAGAGAGAAAAAAAGCGCCATCTCACCTATTGAACAGGGCGCAGAGTGCAGAGCGCAGAGTGCAGAAAAGAGCAGGGCCCCCGAGAAATCTCGAGGGCCGCTACTCAATCGCTAATTGTTAACGCTTATGCAGGAACTACCTCTACTGCAACATTTGCCGAGACATTTGATGCAAGGGAAATCTTCACGACATGGCGACCAAGGCTCTTGATATGGCCATTGGTCTTAATGCGATGGCGATCGAGTTCGATGCCGGTTGCTGCCTTAACGGCGAGCGCAATATCTTTTTCAGTTACTGAACCAAAGAGGCGACCTGCGCTACCTACCTTTGCGCCCACCGTGATGCCAGCGCCTTCGAGCGATGACTTAATCTCACGAGCATGCTCGACATCGCGGATTTCGCGCGCCTTACGTGCACGGCGAATTGAGGTGATCTGCTTCTCGCCGCCGAGTGACCAGGCGATTGCCTTGCCACGTGGGATAAGGAAGTTACGGCCAAAGCCATCTTTGACTGTAACCACATCTCCAGGATGTCCAAGGCCAGCTACCTCTTGAGTAAGGATGAGTTTCATTAGTAGTTCACTCTCCCTTAGCGAGCCGTCGAGGTGTAGGGAAGAAGCGCCATCTCCCGTGCATTTTTGATTGCACGTGCCAATTCGCGCTGCTGTTGGACACTTACTCCCGTGATGCGGCGGGAACGAATCTTGCCGCGATCAGAGATAAAGCGACGGAGCAGATTTGTATCTTTGTAATCGATGTAATCAAGTTTGTCGAGGGGATTTGGCTTCTTCTTAAATGGCTTGAGCTGCGCTGCAGCTTTGCCTCGAGGGGCCTTTCCCTTTTTCTCTTTGGATCCCATTCTTATTTCTCCTTATAAATATCTGATATTTGGTTTAGAACGGAGGTTCGTCGTTAGCGCCGACTGGTGAACCCCAGGAACCTGATGCGGCCCAAGGATCGTCGTTGCCTCCGCTACTTGCTCCGCCAGCGCTTGAACCAGCGCCTGCTCGGTTGGTCTTTGATACTTTGGCAGTTGCATTGCGTAGCGATGGACCGACTTCGTCGACCTCAATCTCTGCGTAGCGATGGACCGACTTCGTCGACCTCAATCTCGTACACAGTGCGCTTCTCGCCCTCTTTTGTCTCATAGGAGCGTTGCTTTAAACGTCCTTGGACGATAACTCGCATTCCGCGGGTAAGTGATTCGGCAACATTTTCGGCTGCTTGACGCCAAACATTGCAAGAGAGATAGAGCGAATCTCCATCTTTCCATTCATTCGTTGCCTTATCGAGGTAACGCGGTGTTGAAGCGATGCGAAACTTCGCAACAGCTGCACCGTTTGGTGTAAAGCGTAATTCTGGATCGTCAACTAAATTGCCGACGATGGTGATTACTGTATCTCCAGCAGCCATCTGTATACCTTCTTCTCTAGTTACTTACCGGGACGGATCACTTTGGTGCGAAGCACTGCTTCATTGAGATTGAGTTGGCGATCCAACTCTTTGATTGCTGCCGGTTCGCATTTCATATCAACGACTGCATAGATGCCCTCAGGCTTCTTTGCAATCTCAAATGCCATTCGGCGTCGACCCCAAATATCGAGACGATCTACTGAACCACCAGAATCCTTGATGATTTTGAGATATGTCTCTAGTGAAGGAGCAACGGTCCGTTCCTCAAGATCTGGGTCGAGGATGACCATCATTTCGTAACGTCGCATAATCCCCACCTCCTCTGGACTAAACGGCTACGGTCGTTCCGTAGCAGGAGGGTTATTGCGTTGGGCGTAATCTATCGCCCCCCAGCGACACGGGCGAAATCCCTGGGGAGGGCCGTAGGCTCCACCTGTGGAGATTCGCCAAATTTCAAGCGCGGAGCACCAGGCATTCCTTATATATAGGAGCGAACTCGACCCCTCTTTCCTCCAATCCCCCTCATGGGGCGAGGTGAAGAAGGGAGCCTGGCGTTATCACTCCATCGGATTCTTTGCGGGCTCGACCGAGCAGGAGCTCATCGGCACCGCCCTGATCCTTGCTCGGAAGGCTCCGAAAATAAATAAGTACTTCTTCTATATCCCTGAAGGTCCGACACTTCCTGCCGATAAGTACGAGAGCGCACTCCCATTGCTCACTGAATACGCCAAGGCGCAAGGAGCATTCGCACTTCGTATTGGACCTATGATCATTAAATCGCGTTGGGAGGCAGATCTCATTAAAAGTGCGCTCGCCGATGAGAGCGCCACATCGCTTAATCAGATCACGCCCTCTTACATCAATCCGGTAGCGAAAAGTTTGCAGGGCGTTCTACTAAAGGCGGGCTTTCAACTAAGTAGCGATGATCCCGAAGGTTTCGGAGCAGGACAACCACGGTTCCTGTATCAACTCCCAATAAAAGATAAATCGCGAGATCAATTACTTGCGGGGTTTAATCAACTCTGGCGAAGGAATATTAAGAAGAGCGAGAATGAAGGGGTTCGCGTTCGAATAGGTACTCGCGATGATCTTGGTGAATTTCATCGAATCTATCTTGAGACAGCTACTCGAGATAAATTCACTCCTCGTCCACTCTCCTATTTTCAGCAAATGTGGGATGCATTTAATCAAGATAGTAGTGAGCCAGAACTCGTATTATTCCTCGCAGAATGGAATAGCCAAGTTATAGCTGCATCTATTTATATCGAATTGGGATTTCATTCCTGGTACCTCTATGGCGCATCTAGCACTGAAGGTCGCGAAGTTCGGCCAAGTAATGCGATTCAGTGGGCAATGATGGAGCGCTCACTTCAAAAAGGTGCATATACATATGACCTGCGCGGAATCACCGCGACTCTTGATAAAGAGAACCCTCATGTTGGGCTACTCCAATTCAAAGTCGGTGTTGGTGGGCGCGCAGTTGAAGTGATGGGCGAGTGGGATTACTCCATTAATCCCCTGCTCTACAGAGCCTTTCGTGCATATCTGAATAGGCGGTGAGAAGATAACTCCATGAGCGGACTGACTCTTCATGTAGATGGCGAACGTTGGCGCCACCACATCGCTCACTTTGTAGCACGCCATCAAGGCGATCTAATCCCAGTGATAAAGGGAAATGGTTACGGATTTGGGATTCCAACTCTTGCCCGTGAAGCCTCATCCTTTGAAGCAGAATGTGTTGCATGTTATAGCGCCGAAGAAGCAGCGGTGATTCGCTCCCAATTTCAAGGAGATGTCTTACTGCTCGCGCCACAGCAAAGCCTCGAGGAAAAATGGGTAATCCATACGATTGCACCTAACTCAGAAGAGTTCTTAGAGCAAAAACCTGCACGATTCGTAATCGAAATGCTCTCCCCCGTGAAACGACATGGTTACTTACCAACTGATATCGCTCATGCAATCACGAAATTCACTTCAACTGGAAGTTGTGAAGGGCTTGCGATTCATTTACCAATTAATCAGAAGAGTTCAATAACTACATGGATAAATAATCAACTTAATGAGCTTGGCCGTCTGGGAATTTCGCCAAAGCAATATCAAAACTCTATTTGGATATCCCATATCACTGCAGAAGATTTGATTGCATTGAAGAAGCAGTGGCCGGGAATTCGTTGGCGAGTGCGAGTAGGTACGGATCTATGGCTTGGAGCGCGAACTTCTCTCACTGCGAACGCGACGGTGGTAGATCGACATCGAATTGCCGCTGGTGAGCGGGTTGGATACCGCCAGAGCAGACCAGGCGCTGGTTGGCTCATCGTGGCTGCGGGAGGCACTAGTCAAGGAGTTGGGTTAGAAGCGCCAGCACGGGATCTGAAGTCGCTCGTTAAATCGATACTTCGATTCTTTGGATGGAGCCCCAGCCCTTACAGCTGGAACGGTAAATCACTAGCTCTAGTTGAAGCTCCGCACATGCATAATTCACTTCTCTTCCTTAAAGGCGATAGCGCCCCAGAGATTGGTGAGGAAATCGGCTTAAATGTTCGCTTCACTATTACGACTTTTGATGAAATCGTTTTCGAGTAGATAGAGCGCATATCCCGCAAGCAGCAATAATGTCGTTATTCGAAAGAGCGTTATAGAGATGTAAGTGCTGTTAGCGATTCCGCTACCTTCACCTAAGACAGTGAGAATGTGGCGCCAAATACCAAATTGGTAGAGGAGTTCTCCGCCCTGCCAGAGTACGAACAATCCAAGAAAGGTTCTAGTTTTTGGAAAGTAAAGTATCGCTACTACCGTTAACCAAATCACATATTGTGGCGAGTACACCTTATTTAAGGTGAAGAAAATGACTGAGACTAAGAAGATATTTCCCAATAAGTTATCTCGGTATCTATGCGAACATCCGATTAGCAGCGCAAGAATAATTGGAGCAGCAATCCAATTGAGGTGAGATATCCAAGATCCCTGCATGGAGATTAAGTACCAAATCGAGCCGAAATCCACCTCTCGCTCAAAATTGAAGCGATAGAACTTGAACCAGCCATCGAATTGCACCACCAAGATAGGAATGTTAATTCCTGCAGCAGAGATGAGTAGCCCCTTGAGAAATTGCCTTTGTGCAAATCGATTGTGGGCAAGAAAAAGTACTATCGGAAGAATATAAATTACTGGGAAGAACTTGAAGAAGATGCTGATTGAAAGCAGAACCCCAGCCAACGTATAACGACCGCGCCCTACAAATACCAGTGATAGCACCAACGGTGCGACCGCCCATAGATCCCAATTGATGAAGAGCGCTGAAATTACAGCTGGGGCAAGAACAAAGAGAAATCCTTTTTTACGATCTAATTTCGATAATTGAAAAACGACTATCGCATAAGCACAAGAGAGTGCAAAGAGATTCCATCGAAAGAATTCCAGTAAACCTGCAGATCCATCCTTAGTTAAAAGTGAGATCAGCCAAATTCCAAGCCCTGAGAGAACTGGATACTCCAATGAACTTGCCCCAGACCCGTAGGGCCATGCATCAGTGGCGAAGTTTCGCGCTTCATACAACGGAGTTAAATCGGTATAACAACCTTGTAGATATACATCTGGTGTAAGCCAACCCACCGAGATACATCGAGAGAATTTAAGATAGCTAGCTACAAGTGCAAGTGTGGCGACTACAAGCACGCTCCAGGAAAATGAGCGCGTCCGCATTAATTTCCAGATTTAGTGGGAGTTGGTGAGGCTGATGCACTCGCGCTTGGTAGCGGGGCAGGAACCTCGACATCTTCAAAACCTGGAGGCTTGGGAATGGTGTTATAAACCGAGCCATCGGCGAGCGCATCTTCGCCAATAAAGACTGGCTCTGGGAAATCTAATTTGGGTTCCCCTTTCAACGCACCTTTCATGAACTCTGTCCAAATCCGAGCGGGGAAAGAACCGCCAGTAAGGGTCCGCATCCCTCCGATGCCGCGCAAGGATTCCGTCGCATCATCGCGATAAAAGGCAACTGATGCAGCAATCTGTGGAGTGTATCCATTCCACCATGCAGAGCTATTCTCTTGACTGGTTCCAGTCTTTCCAGCCGCTGGACGTCCTAGTTTGTTAGCGGCAAATCCCGATCCAAATTTCACAACGCTTGCCAGCGAGTAGGTGAGATCTGCCATTACCTCTTTCGAAAATACCTCTTGCCCTTGTGGCTTTGCCTTGTACAGCACGCCACCGTTTCGATTGATTACCTCAACAACCAAGAAAGGTTTTGCATACACCCCTTCAGCAGCAAATGTGGCATAGGCATTTGCAACATCTATTACCCGTGGACTCGCAACACCCAAGACCACAGATGGGGTTGGCACCATCTCGACCTCTTCCGGAATTCCCGCACGTCGAGCAACGTCAATCACTTTTCCAGGACCTACTGCAATACCTAACGGTACATAAACTGTATTAACCGACTTCTCTGTCGCCTCTAATAAGGTGAGGTTCTCAAATGATTTCTTCCCGTAATTAGCAACTTCATAGGGCTTGCCATTGTCATCAAAAGTCTGAGGGGAACGTCCATCCCAGACGGTATCGATAGATATTCCCGCCTCTAATGCAGCAATCAAAGCAAATGGTTTAAAACTAGATCCTGCTTGAGTAATTCCCTGAGTGGCATTATTTAATTGCCGTTCCACATAATCTTTTCCACCATACATCGCAAGAATTGCTCCAGTGCCGGGACGAACTGCGGCAAGACCAATGTGCAAATCATCTGGCGCCTCTTTTGGACCCTCTTTTTCAACCGCGAGTACCGCTGATTCTTGAGCTTTCTTATTGAGCGTTGTCATTACCCGAAGGCCACCAACCATTAACTTCTCATCAGAGAATCCAAGTTTATTAAGCTCCTTTTGCACTGCAGAAACTAAATAGCCCTTCGGACCTGCCAGAATTCCAGTCTTTGATCGAGAGAGAACTCTTGGCATCTCGAGGTTCTCCAATAACTTTTTGTCGCCCCAACCAGCTGAGACCATGCCACGAATGGTGTAGCGATAGCGTGCTGCCAAGCGCTCAGCATTTCCCTCGCGCAAGCCCGGATCGTAATAACCAGGTGACCGTAGTACCGATGCAAGCACAGCCGATTGGCGGAGAGTTAAATCTCGAACGCTCTTACCAAAATAGAGCTGTGATGCCGTTTCGACACCGTAAGCGCCACGACCAAAATAAATAGTGTTGAGATAGTTTTCAAGAATCTCATCTTTAGTCATCATATTCTCAAGCTTGATTGCGATGATCAACTCACGGATTTTCCTCTTAATTGTTTGATCTGGAGTAAGGAAAGCAGTTTTTGCATATTGCTGCGTGATAGTAGAACCGCCCTGAACACTTCCTCCTCGCGCCATATTGAATAGCGCTCTGATAATTTTT
>Ga0194127_10003054_pt1 | contig 21933 bp, 20 predicted proteins | sample TA2KigC100mmetaG_FD_148624 | JGI IMG/M metagenome (GOLD analysis project Ga0194127, IMG submission 148624) | Freshwater microbial communities from Lake Tanganyika, Tanzania - TA2015036 Kigoma Deep Cast 100m | ecosystem: Environmental > Aquatic > Freshwater > Lake | place: Tanzania: Lake...
ACCGCGCGCAGGAGGGCGATCAGGGTGGTCGGCGTGGCGAGCAGCACCCTGTCGGTGACGCCACTCTCGATGAGACCCGGGTCCTTTTCGAGCGCGGCGTAGAAGATGCTCTCGCTGGGCAGGAACATCACCGTGAACTCGGGGCTCGTGCCGAACTGCTCCTGGTAGCTCTTGGCGCCCAGCTTGCGCACGTGATCGCGCACCTGCCGTGCGTGGTCGGCGAGATGCCCCGCGCGCGCCGCGTCGTCCGTGGCCTCGAGCGCCGCGAGGTAGGCCTCCAGCGGCGTCTTCGCGTCCACCACCACCTGCCCGCCGCCGGGCATCTTGATGATCATGTCGGGCCGCAGGCGCCCAGCGTCGGATTCGCCGCTCACCTGCTCGTGGAAGTCGACGTGCTCGAGCATGCCGGCCATCTCGACCACGCGGCGCAGCTGCATCTCGCCCCACTGGCCGCGGCCGCTGGGCCGGCGCAGGGCCTGCACCAGGTTGCCGGTCTCGGCCTGCAGCTTCTCGTGGGCGCCGGCCAGCGCGCGCAGCTGCTCGTTCAGGCCGCCGTAGGCTTCGGCGCGCGCCTTTTCGATGCGCGCCAGCTCCTCGTTCACCTTCTCGATCGACTTGCCCAGGGGCTCGACGAGCTTCGCGACCTCCTGCTTGCGCAGGTCCAGATCCCCGCGCGCCGTCGCCTGCTCTCTGCCGAAGGCCTCCCGGCTGAGCTGGAGCAGGCGGACGCTGTTCGCATCCAGGGCCTTGGCGGCGAGCGCCTCGAATTCGGTCGCCAGACGCTCGCCTTCCTTGCGCAGCAGCTCCAGCTTCTCGGCGGCGCCCTTGCGCTCGCCCTCGAGCGTGGCCCGCGCGCGGCCCAGCTCGACCTCGAGGCGCGCCAGGCGCCCCCGCGACCAAAGAAAACCGATCAGCAGCCCGAGAACGGCGCCGATAGGAATGCCCAGCAGGAGTGCCTGCGTGTCCATGCTCACCTCCCGGCCGGAGCCACTCTAGCGCGCGGGACGCGGCGCGGCAAGGAAGCCCGCGGCACGACGAGGAGGCATGGGAAGGGGCCCAGCCGTGCGCGCGGACGCAGATGCGTGGAACGGAAGTTGCGTGAGCGGAGCATCCACCAGCGCACAAGGCCTTGGCCTGACGAACATTACGGGACGGCAATGGAAGCCTTCATCGCCCGCCAACCGATCCTCACCGTGGACAACAAGGTCCACGCCTACGAGCTGCTCTTCCGCTCGGGGCCGGAGAATCTCTTTCGCGGTCGGGACGCCAACGCGGCCAGCTCCTCGGTGATCTCCAATTCGCTCTCCCTCTTCGATCTCTCGGCGCTCACCGGCAATCGCGACGCCTTCATCAACATGCCGCGGCAGCTCCTGCTCGACGGCAGCGTGCGCATCCTGCCGGCCAAGCAGGTCGTGATCGAGATCCTCGAGGACGTCGCGCCCGACCCCGAGGTGCTCGAGGCCGTCCGCGAGCTGCGTGCGGCGGGCTATCGCTTCGCGCTGGACGACATCGCCAGTTGCGCGAGCCAGCAGGCCTTCGTCGAGCTGGTCGACGTCGTCAAGGTCGACTGGCAGGCCGCCGGCGAGAGCCGCGCAAGCGAGATCGTCCGCGCCTGGCGACGCCCCGGCCTGCGCTTCCTTGCCGAGAAGGTGGAGACCTGGGCCGACTTCCAGCGCGCGCAGAGCGTCGGCTTCACCTACTTCCAGGGCTACTACTTCCAGCGGCCCGAGGTGCTCACGCACGGCGACATCCCGCGCAACAAGGCCGTCGCCCTCGCGCTCTTCCAGGCGATCCGCAAGGATCCGATCGACTACGCCACGCTCGAGAGCCTCATCAAGAGCGACCTCTCGCTCTCCTACCGGCTGCTGCGCCTGGTCAACTCGGCCTGGGCCGGCCTGCCGCACGAGATCCTCTCGATCAGCCACGCCATGGTGATGCTCGGCGAGATGCGCATCCGCCAGCTCATCCAGGTGACGGCGATGACCGACATCGCCGAGGACTGCAGCGAGGAGCTGGTGCAGCGCTCCTTCATCCGCGCGGCCTTCATGGAGACGCTCGCCGGACGCCTCGGCGAGAGGCTACGCGACCAGGAGTTCTACTTCGTGGGCTTCTTCTCCTGGCTGGACGTCATCCTCGGCCGCACGATGGAGAAGGTGCTCGAGCTGCTGCCCGTCAGCCCGCAGGCCCGCGAGGGTCTCGTCGAGGGCAAGGGCCTGCTCGGCATCATGCTCCGGCTCTGTGCCGCCCTCGAGCACGGCGACTGGGCCGCAGTGGAGACGCACTGCGCCGCGCTCGGCCTCGAGTCCGCCGCGACCGCCGAGGACTACCTCGGCACCATCGAGAGCCTCGACAGCTTCACGCGCGGCGTCACGGGCCAGCGCCAGCCGCAGCGCCTGCTCAGCTAGCCAGCGCCTTCAATCCAGCGCCAGTTCCTGGTAGTCCGCGCCGCAGGGCGGGCCGTCCGTGGCCCAGAGCCGCCCCGCGCCGGGATCCATGATCAGCGACGCCACGGTGTGCACCCGCTCGACGGCGGGCAAGGCCTCGTCCTCGTGCCGGCAGACGGAGTTCGGCCGCCCGGCATGGTCGCGCAGCATCCCTTGCAGACCTGGCAGCGACACCGGCCGCCCTTCGCGCAGCAGGGCCTCCAGGCGCGCCGCGCGCTGGCGCGAGTAGGGCCGCGTCAAGCTCGGCGGTTCGACGACGCCGAGCGCCGCCGGGTCTTCGAAGTGATTCGCATGGGCGAGGCAGCCGTCGCGGCAGCCCACGCGGCCGAGCGCGTCGGGCGCCGCCTCGAGGTCCAGCACCTGCCCCGGCGCCTGGGCGATCAGGTAGTTCGTCGTGCAGGCGCGCGCCTCGTCCGCGATCACGGCGACCGCCGTCGCGAAATCCGGCGCCGCCAGCACGGCGTGACAGCGCCAGTGGAAGGGCAGCGTGAAGCGGCGCCAGTCGTCGGTCGTGCTCAGCATGCCGTTGATGGCGAGGGCCACGCCCGCCGCGTTCAGGCCGATCTTGAGGCCGAAGATGCCCGCCTCCGTGAAGCCCAGGCGCGCGGGGCCCGCCTCCGGCCGCACGCGCAGCAGCGCGCCCTTGGCTGCGGGGATCCAGTCCCAGTTCTGCCCGACGAGCAGGCGCCCCGCGGCCGTCGCCTCGGGCAGCAGGGCGAAGGCCGTGCAGCCGTCGGGCTCCCCGCGGTGCTCGAGTTGCCGCGCCGCCTCGGCGGCCTTCACCGTGCCGTACTGGTAGTAGAGCAGCTCGTAGCGCAGGTTCAGCATGGCGACGAGATCGAAGGGCAGGCCCGCGCCCTCCGCGATGCCCGCCATGCCGCGCCGGTAATCCGGCGCGCGGTCGCCCAAGGCCTCCAGATAGGCGCCGCTGCGCGCGAGCAGCTCCGCGCGTGGAAGCTGGGCCTCGCGCTCGAAGCGATCCAGGTAGACGTGCAGGTTGTGGGCGATCGCTCCGGCCAGCGCCCGGCCGTGGCCGAGGCCCTGCGCGTGGGCATCGCCACTGAGGTTCACGACGGGCAGACTCATGCGTTCAGCTCCTTCTCGAGGATCAGGCGCGCGCCGCCGGGCCGGTAGCCGAGGCGCCGGTTCACAGCCAGCATGCCGGCGTTCGTGGCGGCGTTGCGCGTCGTGACGCGCGCGAAGCCCTGCGCCTTGGCGTCGGCCAGGGCCTGCGCCTTGAGCGCGAGGGCGATGCCGCGCCCCCGCCAGTCGCGCCGCACGCCGCTGACGATGGTCTCCAGCTCGCCCGTCCGCGGCGCCAGCGCGTGCCAGCACAGGCCCACCGGCTCGGGCTCGCCGTCCGCTGCCGCGGCGAGTGCCAGCCAGCACAGCTCGGGCCGGTAGCCCGGGCAGCCGTAGTAGAGATGGGCGTAGATCGCGTAGTCGGGCGGCGTCAGCTCGCCCGTCATCGGGATGTCCGCGCTGAAGGCCATGTCGAGCGCGAAGACGCGCCGCCGCCAGGCGTCGTCGTCGCCGAGCGCCGCGAGGGTCGTGAACTGCACGCCCGCCGCCTCGCCGCGCGCACGGGCCGGCGCCCAGTCCGCGGCCGCGAACTCCGCGAAGTGGAGCGCGGATTCGATCTCGCGCAGGGTTTCGCGATAGCCGCGCCGCAGGAGCCAGGCTTCGCCCTCGACCTGTTCGGCCCAGAGGCCCGCGCTCAGACGCTCGGGCGTGCTGGGCGCGAGGGCCGCCTCGAGCCAGGCGTAGAGCGCGCGGCCCAGACCGCGCCCGCGCGCGGCCGGCGTGACGCCACCGTAGAGCACGAAGCGCCGCGGGTGGAACATCAGCGAGTACTGCAGGAAGCCTGCGTAACCGGCGAGCCCTCCCGCCACTTCAGCGACAACACGCCCACGCTTGACCCGTGCATCCACAAGGGAGTCCTCGTGGCGCCAGTGGGCCTCGCCCAGTGGATGCTCCGGCTCGCAGGCCACCTGCAGCGCGGCGAGCGCGGGGTAGTCCGCCTCGCGAAAGGGACGCAGCTCAGGCACGCGCCGCCTCCCCCTCGTCCGCGCCGACGGGCTTCTCCATCTCGAGCCAGGCGGGCAGCGGCGTGAACCCGAGCCGCCGGTTGATGCCGAGCATCCCTGCGTTTTCCGCGGCGTTCCAGGTGCGCGTTTCCTTGTAGCCCGCCGCCTTGGCGGCGCCGAGCGCCCGCACCTTGAGCGCCGTGGCGAGGCCGCGGCGGCGGTACTCGCCGAGCACGCCGGTGAGGCCCGTGCCCACGCGACCCGGGATCTCGTTCCGCCAGAAGTTGCTGATCCCGACGAAACGCTCGCCGTCGAGCGCGATCAGGTTCAGCTCCGGCAGGAAGCGCGGGCTGCCCAGCGAGCGCTCGCGCCAGAGCTCGAAGGGCGGCGGCACGTGCAGCTCGGTGCGCGGCATGTCCGCGAGCAGCTGCTGCGCGAGCGCGTACATCTTCTCCTGCCAGTCCGGTCGGTTCTCCAGCTCGGGCAGACTGCGAATCGCGATGCCCTGCTCGCTTGCGCGCGCGAGGTCCGCGGCGTAGGCACTCGGATCGAAACTCGCGATGTCGCAGACGGACTCCTCCACGCGCATGCCCGGCGCATAGCCGCGCGCCGCGGCGAAGCGGCGGCTCGCCTCCCAGTCCTCGCGCAGCATGCCGCGCAGCAGGATCGGCTCGTGTTCGGCCAGCGCGGCGACCACCGTGTCGTAGAGCGCGGCGCCCAGGCCCTGGCGACGCCTGTCTTCGCGCACGATGACCTCCACGTAGAACTTGCGCGGGTGGTAGCCCCAGGTCTCCTGGTAGTAGCAGCCGGTGCCGAGCAGCGCAGCGCCCCCCTCGGCCACCCAGCGCCGCACCTTGTGCTGCGGTTCGCGCAGGCGATCGGCTCGACGGCGTTCGGCGGCGCTCTCCGTCCAGTCGGGAAAGACGGCATTGTGCAGCTCCGCCCAGGCCTCGAAATCGGCGTCGACGAAGTCGCGGATCGTCCAGCTCATGCCCGTGCCTCCTCGCCGGCGCTCGCCGCGAGGGCGGCGGCGTCCAGCACCTTCTCGATCATCCACCAGGCGGGCTGCGGCACGAATCCCAGGCGGTAGTTGATGCCCAGCATGCCCTTGTTCGTCTCGGCGTTCCAGGTGATCGTGGCCGCGTAGCCGGCCGCCTTGGCGGCCGCCAGCGCCGACACCTTGAGCGCCGTCGCGACGCCCAGCTGACGGCAGTCGCGCCGCACGGCCGTGAGCCCTGTCTCGACGCGTCCCGGCGTCTCCTCCTTCCAGAGGTTGCTCAGGCCCACGTACGCCTCGTCCTCGCGGCGCACGGCGATCATGTTGAGCGCCGGCAGGAAGTTCGGGCTCTCGAGGAATCGTTTCCGCCAGACGGCGAAGTCCGTCGGCGTGAAGGGGTCGCTGCTCGGCACGTCCGGCAGCAGCAGCTGCTCGAGCGCAAAGTACTTCTCATCGCGCGCGGGGTCCGCCGCCAGCTCGGGATAGCTCTTGATCGCAATCCCCGCCGCCGCCGTGCGCGCGAGATCGGCCGCGAAATGCTCGGGCTGGAAGGCCTGGATGTCCAGGCGCGACTCCTGCTCGCGGTAGTCGAGCCCGAAGCCGCGCGCCTCCGCGAAGGCGCGGCCGCCGAGGTTGTCCTCGCGCACCTCGCTGCGCAGCACGATCGGATCGAAAGCGCCCACGGCCGCGATCACGGTGTCGAAGAGCGCCGCGCCCAGCCCCTGCCGCCGCCAGTCCGGATGCACACCCAGCTCCAGCCAGAACTTGCGCGGATGGTAGGCATGGCTGCTGTTGGCGTAGCTCGCCCAGGCCACGACGCGGCCCTCGGCTTCACCCACCCAGCGCCGCCAGCGGATCTTCGGCTCGCGCAGGGAATCCCAGCGCGCGATGTCGCTCGCGGCCTGCAGATAGGTCGGGTAGCAGGCGTTGTGCACCGCGGTGTAGCCGTCGTAGTCGGCGGGCGTGAAGTCGCGGATCGTCCATTGCCTCGCCATTTCAAGCCTCCTGGCGCTGGGCCTGCGCGGGCAGGGGTTCCAGCGCGAAGTCCACCCAGGCCGGCAGCGGCGTGAAGCCCAGCCGGCGGTTGATGCCCAGCATGCTGTCGTTCGTCGAGTCGTTGCCGGTGCGCACCTCGCGGTAGCCGGCGGCCTTCGCGCGGCTGAGCACCGCCACCTTGAGGCCCGTGGCCACGCCCTGGCCGCGCCACTCGCGGCGCACGCCCGTGAAGCCCGTGTTCAAGCGCCCCGGCACCTTCGAGTGCTGAAGCATGCTGAGCCCGGCAAAGAGCCCCTCGGGCGTCACCGCCACGAGGAAGCCCTCCGCGTAGAAGTCCGGGTGCCGGAGGTACTTGCGCTGAAAGACCTCGAAGGGCGGCACCGTGTAGGGCTCGGGCATCGGCATGTCGGCGCCGACGAGGGCGTCGAAGTCCCAGAGCTTCCGGTCGCGCTCGGGGTCGCTCTCCAGCTCGGCGTAGCTCAGCAGGCGCAGGCCCGCGGCCACGGTCTTGGCCTCGGCGCCCGCGAAGCGCTCGGGCGCGAAGCGCGTGAGGTCGAGCGCGGACTCCACCTCGCGGTTGCCCGGGACATAGCCGCGCGCGGCGAGGAAGCGCAGGCCATCCGCCCAGTTCTCCAGCACCTGCGTACGCAGGCTGAGCGCCCCACGCGCCTGCGCGGCGGCGAGCACGGTCTCATAGAGCGCCCTGCCGCGGCCGCGACCGCGCGCAGAGGGCAGCACCTGGACCATGCCGTAGTAGCGGTCCGGGTGGTACATCCAGTCCATGTGGCTCAGCGTGGCGTAGCCGAGGATCCGGCCCGCCTCCTCCCAGACCCAACGCTGGAGGTGGAGGGTCCGGTCGCGGCTCTCGTCGTAGTGGCGCAGCTCGGCCTCGTCGACCGGGTGATCCGGGTCGACGGCGTTGCGCAGGACGACCAAGCCCGGGTAGTCGCCGGGCAGGAACTCACGAATCGCAGTCATCTCGATCGACTCCACTTTGTCCGCTCGCGGGGCGAGCTGTTGATGGCCAGGCCCAAGGGGCCGCGAAGGCGAAAGGGCGCGCTGCCGGCAATGACCGGTCGCGGGCCGCTGGCCGCGGGAGGGATCTGGCTTCGGGATCAGCGCCGGTGGGCGCGGGAGCCCTCGCTCGGGAGGGCAGGGCGCCTAGCGGCGCTTGACGAGGGCCATCCCCCTGACGGCAGCCAGGAGCGGGCACACGACCAGCGCCGAGTCGGTCTGGTTCTGGATCATCGGTCACTCCTGTGCTGGCGGGCCGAAGCCCGCGTGGACGGCCGGCATCTTCCCCGCGGCGCGCGGCTGGCATCGGGATGCCTTGGCGTCGCTCCCGATCGAGGCGGATGGGGCCGCCCCGGCCTCGTGTCGCGTTTGGACGCGTGGTGGAATGGGCGGCTAGTTTAGAGACTCTGCACCGCCGAGTCCAGAAGAAAACCTGGATGCGGCAGCTTTTCGCAGGCCGGGCGCCCGGCCCCGCGGCCCTAGACGAGCCGGTAGATCTCGCGGTGGCCGCCCGTGACCAGGTCCATGTAGCCCTTCATGATCGCGCGGACCTCCGGCCGCGTCCCGCTCGCGGCGAGGTGCTGCTCGAAGCTCGCGAGCGAGTCGATCTCCGCTTCCAGCACCACCGTCCAGTAGCCCGCGACGGCGTCCACCATGACGCGGCCGTTGACGAAGCCGTCGATCGACTCGAAGTGGGGCAGCGCGCGCCTCAGGATCTCCGCCAGGGCCTTGGCCTGGCCGGGCTTGCAGTGGAAGACATCGCGGACGACGAACATGCCTAGCTCCTCTCGAAGGTGACCACCCAGACCCAGGGGTCCGCCCGCCACCGGCTCTCGGGGCGAGCGTGCACCGCGTCCCACCAGCGGGCGAAGCCCGCGCGCTCGCTCTCCGCCACCCCCGGCGGGCTGGTCTCCCGCCACATCCCGCCCTCGCACGCGAGATCCGCATCGGCGATTGCCTGCAGCCGCTCCCGGCGCAGGGCGAGGATGCGCAGCCGCGTGCCGTCGGCCGCGCAGAGCGTGTCGCCCGGCTCGCCGAGAGGGCAGGGCGCCGCGGCGTCCTTGACCACGCGGCGCAGTTGCGTCTTGTGCCCAGCGGCGATGGCGCGCAGGCAGGCCGGCGTCAGTCCCACCAGGCGCTCATTCATTGCGGCGCCTCTCCCGCGAAGAGCGGCGCGAGCCGCGCGCAGATCGCCTCGCAGAGCGCGCGGTCGGCGGGGCCGAAGCGGGCGGGCTGATGGGAGTCGATGTCGAGCTGCGCGACGAAGCGGCCGCGCACGAGGATCGGCACGACGATCTCCGAGCGCACGGCCAGGCTGCAGGCGAGGTGGTTGGCCTCGGCGGTGACGTCTTCCACCACCATCGTCTCCGCGCGCTCGGCCACCTGGCCGCAGATGCCGCGGCCGAAGGGAATGCGCGTGTGCTCGGTGGGCTCGCCGACGAAGGGCCCGAGCACGAGCTCGCGCGGGCGCTCGGGGTCGACGCAGTAGAAGCCCACCCAGTCATAGCCGGGGCGGCGCGTGGCAACGAGCCGGCAGACCGCGGCGAGGGCGGCTTCGCGCGTGGGTGCGGCGGCGAGGGCGCGCTCGATCTCGGCGAGGAGGGCGGCGGACTCGTCCATCTGGAGCCTCCGGGCTGCCGGCGCGCGGACTCGCGCGCGGTCCGCCGAGCATAGCGAGGCTGCGGGGACCGTCAAGATGGCGGCAGGTTCGCGCTCGAAAAGGGCCGGGCGATCCGGAATCGCCGGTTCGGTCCCTGGACCCGGGCCCGATCGCTGCCCGGCTGTGGGGTTTCGCGAAAACCAATGACCCCATCGACGATTTCCCGCGTTGCGCGCGCCGTGCCCCGGGACGGACTCACGCTGGAGGCCGGCCAGATGGGGCTAGGGACGCCGGGGGCGCCGTGCTAGCCTGCCGCCGTGCTGACGCACCTCGTCATCGCGAATCCCGCATCCGGCCGCGGGCTGGGCGCGCGGCGCCGCCGCGAGGCGGAGCGCCTGCTCGACGCGGGCGGCCTCGCCTACGAGGTCTTCGTCACGCGCGCCGGCGGCGACGCGCGGCGCGTGGCGCGCGAGGAGGCCGCGCGCTACTCGGTGATCGTCGCGCTGGGCGGCGACGGCACGATCCAGGAAGTCGCGGGCGGCCTCGCTGAGGCCCGCCTCGCGCGCGCGGCGGAGGACACGCGCCCGCTCGCGGCGCTCGGCATCCTGCCCGCGGGCACGGGCAACGACCTCATCAAGAGCCTGCGCCTGCCGGCGGACTTCGCGGCCGCCTGCCGCCGCCTCTGCGCGGGCCAGCCCCGCGCGCTCGACCTCGGCCGCATGCGCTGGCGCGAGGTCGGCGAGGCGGCACCGCGCGAGCGCCTCTTCGTCAACAACGTGGGGCTCGGCTTCGAGGGCCAGGTGGGCTGGGCGGCCTACCGGCTGCGCCTGCCCCTGCGCGGCCTGCCGCTCTACCTGATCGCGCTACTCAAGGTGCTGGTCCGCCTCGAGAGCCCGCGGCTCGCGCTGGCCTGGGACGGGGTCGAAGCGCCGCCGCGGCCGCTGCTCCTCGTCAGCGTCGGCAACGGGAGCACCTCGGGCGGCGGCTTCCGGCTCAACCCCCGGGCAAACCCCTGCGATGGCCGCCTGGACGTCTGCGCCGCCGACGCCCGCGGCCGCCTCGAGATCCTCCGCCTCCTGCCCCGGGCGATGAAGGGCACGCATCTCGACCTGCCCGGGATCGAGAGCCGGCGCGTCGCCCGCCTCAGCGTGCGCGGCGAGACGCCCTTCGCCGGCCACGCCGACGGCGAGCTGCTCTCCGAGCGCATCCTCGCGGCCGAGTTCGAGGTGCTGCCCGGCCTCCTGCCCGCGATCTTCTGAGCGACGCCGCCGTGGACGCTCGCGCCCGCGCCCGACAATCGCGCTTGTCGGCGCCGCGCGGGCGCGCACGCCGCGCGCGCGGCGATCGCCCGACCGTAGCGCAACTTGCGCGCTTCCGCCGCCTCGGCACGCGCCCTGCAGTCGCCCGCTTGCCTTCTCCCAGGGACACGCAAGCGGGAGACACTCGCCATGTCCAAGATGATCAGCTATTCGATCTGGTTGTACTTCGCGATCACCCTGCCCCTCATCATCGAGGGGACCATCCTGCACGCCATGAGCTACGCGGCCACGGAGGACATCAGCCTCGGCGGCATCAAGGCGCTCTACGGCGGCGAAACCGCCGGCCGCGGCGCCTCGCTCCAGCCGCAGACCCTCAGCGACCCGGGCGGCATCAAGCCGACCCTCGAGGCCATCCCTTGCCCGGACGGCGTCACGCGCAGCGCACTGGCGATTCTCGCGCTCGTGCGCGCGGCCAACCCCGAGCTGCCCATCTGGAAGGAGCCCGCGCTCGTCCAGGCGCTGAGCGGCGAGCGCGGCGTTTGGCAGTGGATCAAGGATCACATCAAGCTCAGCATCGACGCCTTCGGCCTGCACTTCCAGATCCACGGCGACGGCGACTTCTGCGGCCAACTCACCGTGATGTGGTGGAATGGCTGGAACGCCACCTGGGAGCCCTGCTAGTGGGCTCGCGCTGCTACCGTGCGGCGGCGCTCGTCGTCGCCTCGCTGGCCTGGCTCCCGCGCCCTGCGGGAGCCGGGCCTTTCCTGCTCGAGCTGGACCGGCAAGCGCGCCGGCTCGACGGCGGCGAGCGGGGGCGCGTGGTGCGCCTGCTCGCGGACTTCGCGGCCGCCGTCGCCGCGGACGACTCGGCCGCCTTCGCCGCGCGCTTCGACACTGACGCCGCGGCGCGGCTCGTCGCGCGCGCGGCCGACTCCACGCTCGCCTACCCGGAGCCCCTGGGCGTCTGGTTGCGCGCCCTGCGCGCGGAGGCCGCGCCGCTCGCTCCCGCGGAGGCCGCCCCCGGGGGCGGGTGGGCCGGGCTCGCCGCCGCGCACGAAGCCCTGCGCCACGCCTTCGTGGCCGCACCGACCGACCTGCTGCCGCCGGCGACCGTCCTCGCACTCGTGCGCGCGGACAGCCTCCACGCGCTGCCACTGCACTTGCGGCCCGGACTGCAGCCGCTGCGCCTCGCGCACAAGGGCGTCCTCGATCCCGACCCGCGGCTCTCGCCGCTGCTCCTCGTCTCGCTGCGCACGGCGATCCCTTGGCACGATCCGCGCTGCGCTCCCTGGCGGGTCGCTGTCGCCCCCGGGGGCGAGTCCTGCCCCGTGCTGCCGGGCGCGCTGCCCCTCGCCCTCGATCCCTGGGCGGGGCCGGCCGCGCGCGAGGCCCTGCTCGACAGCCTCTTCGCGAACGAGCCCGCGCTGGCCGAACTCGGCTGGCTGAAGCGCCGCTTCGTGCGCAAGGGGATCGCGGGCCTGTTGACGAGCCTGGCTCGCCAGCAGGCGGCCTTCGCGGAGTGCCGCTACCAGCGCGGCGCGGGGCCGGCGCCGCTCGGCCCGCCCCCGGGGGCGGGCGCGCCGCCGCGCTGCGCGCTGGGCGAGGCGGCGATCCTGCGGCTGCTCCTCCTGCCCGACGGCGGCGAGAAGGACCGCTGGCGCCTCGTCCTCGCCTGGCTCACGCCGCTGACGCTCGCGGACTTCGCCACGGCCAGCCTCGAGCCCGGCTACGGCGACTGGCTTGGGACCTACTCCGAGTGGATGGCCAGCGTCGAGAACGACTAGAGATAGAGCTCCCGCCCGCGCCGGCGCAGCCAGCGCCGCGCGCGCTCGTAGTCCGGGAGCTGCCCCGCGACCAGCGCCCAGAAGCGCTCGGAGTGGTCGGGCTGCTTCAGGTGGCAGAGCTCGTGGACGACGAGGTAGTCGAGCACGGCCGGCGGCGCCATCACGAGGCGCCAGCTGAAGGAGAGCCGGCCGCTGCTCGAGCAGCTCCCCCAGCGGCTGCGCGTATCACGAATGCCGATCGCCGTCGGCCTGACGCGCAGCGCCCGCGCCCAGTGCGCGGCGCGCGCTGCGATCAGCTCGCGGGCGAGGGGGCGGTACCAGGCTTCGAGCGCGGCAGCGGCGGCGGCATGCCGCACCTCGGGAGCGAGGCCGGCAGGCAGGACGAGCGCGATCTCGCGTGCGGCCTCGCCCCGCGGTGTGCCGGCGCTCTGCCCCGTCCCGCCGACGCGCGCGCGCAGGCGGCCCGGCGCTTCACTGACGCGCAGGGTCCAGGCCTCGCCGAGCAGGGGCAGGCGCTCGCCGTCGGCGAAACGGCGCGGCGGGTGCTCGGCCTCCCAGGCCGCCAGCTCGGCGAGGCGCGTGGTCCACCAGGCCGCCTCGGCAACGAGGAAGGCCTCGATCGCGGCCAGGGCGAGGCGCGGCGGCGCCAGCACGACGAGGCCGCGGCGCGGCTCGACACTGAGAGTGAGCCGCCGTCGGCCCTGGCGGCGGATGAGCAGGTAGGGCTGCTCGCGCCCGGCGACGTGCAGGCTGCGCGCGCTCTGCGTCTCCCTCACGCGCCGGCCTCGCCGCCTTCACGCGTGACCTCGCCGGCTTCGGCCCAGAGGGCGGCGAGCATGGCGCTGGCCGGCCCGCGCAGGCAGTGATCGTAGAAGCGCGAGAGCGGCGTCTCCTCGGGGTTGATCTCGATCGTGAGCGCTGCCGAGCGGAATGCCAGCATCGGCAGCTCCGCTGCTGGATGAACGAGGGCCGAGGTGCCGATCGCGACGAGGCAGTCGCAGGCGGACAGGCGCGCGGCCGCCTGGGAAAAGAGGGCCCCGTCGAGGGGGTCCTCGAACCAGACGAGGTCCGGCCGCCACCAGGCGCCGCAGGCGCAGTGCTTGTCCGCGAGCGGCACCTCGCGGCACTCGCAGCGGGCGCCGCAGGCCTCGCAGCGCAGACGCCACAGGCTGCCGTGCAGCTCGATCACGTCCGTGGCGCCGGCGGCCTGGTGCAGGCCGTCGATGTTCTGCGTGACGATCGCCGTCCCCGGCCGCGCGGCCTGGATCGCCGCGATCAGCCGGTGCGCCGCGTTCGGCGCCGCGGCCGCCACGTCCGCGCGGCGCGCGTCGTGGAACTCCCAGACGCGCTCGGGCGCGCGGCGGAAGGCGCGCTGGCAGGCGTAGTCCTCGTAGCGGTAGCGCGTCCAGACGCCGCCCTCGCCGCGATAGGTGGCGATGCCGCTCTCGGCGCTCAGCCCCGCGCCCGTGAAGAAGACGAGGCGCGAGAAACGCCGCAGGTCGGGCGCGGCCATCGCTCGCCCCCCTACTCCTCGGCGCGCGTGACCACCACGCGCAGGCCGATGTAGGCCGCCGGCGGCGCGGGCTCGCCGCCCAGCGCATCGGGCGCCGTTGCCGCACAGAGCCCGCGCGCGACGGCCCTGCCGCCCTCGCGCACCCACTCGGCGGCGTTGCCGCCGAGGTCGTAGAGCCCGCTCGACCCCGCCGGCGCGAAGGAGCCGACGGGCTCGAGCAGGTCGCGGTTGACGGCGAGCTGGGCGACGGTCTCGGCGAGCGCCGCGGCGTCGTCGCGCCCCGGCGCCTGGCCCGCCCACCAGGCGAGCGTGTTCTCCGGTTCGGCCGCGAGCGCCGTGAGCCGCTCCCATTCCTCCCCGTTGGGCAGGCGGCAGTCGGCGCCCAGCTGGGTGCCGAGCCAACTGCAGTATGCGCGCGCCTCGTCGGCGCTGACGCCCGCGACGGGCAGGTTGCCCTCGCGCCGCTCGGCCGGCCGCGGCCGGCCCTTGAAGGCGGCCCACTGCGCGCGCGTCACCTCGAAGCGCCCGACGAGCAACTCGCCCCAGGGGAGGAGCTCGGGGACCAGCGCCTCTCCGGCCAGCTCGCCATAGTAGCCCTGGCTGGTCGCGACGTCCGCCAGCGCGAGCGCGCGGGCGAGCGGCGACTCGGGCCGGTAGCGGGGCTCGGTGGCCGGCGTCAGCTCGAAGAGCCAGCGATCGAGCCAGGCCAGCGTCTCCGCGAGGTAGCGCCGGCGCGCGGGGGGCGAGGCGAGGAAGTGATCCTCGCCGGGAAAGCGCAGGAAGCGCACAGGCGCGGCGCCCGTCTGCTGCAGCGCGCGGTAGAGCTGCTGGCCCTGCTCGGTGGGCACGTTCACATCCGCTTCGCCGATGGCGACCAAGGTGGGCACCTGCAGGCGGTCGAGGCGGAAGAGCGGGCTCTTGGCCAGGTAGAGCTCGGGCAGCTCCCAGGGCGCGCCGCCGAAGTAGGCGTCATCGAAGGCGGCGCCGAAGGCGCAGTTGCCGTAGTCGCTGGTCCAGTTGACGTCGCCCGCGCCGGCCACGAGGGCACGGTAGCGGCCCTCGGACTCGATCGCCGCCGCGATGGAGAGGATGGCGCCGTTGCTCCAGCCGACGAGCGCGAGGCGCGAGCCGTCCGCGAGCCCGCGCGCGACGAGCGAGTCGATGCCGCTGCGGATGTCGGGCAGCTCCAATTCGTAGTAGCGGCCCTTGATCGACTCCAGCCAGGCGAGGCCGTAGCCGCTGCTGCCGTGGTAGTTGGGCTTGAGCACGAAAGCGCCGCGCGCGGCGAGCAGCGCGGCCGAGCCGTACCAGTCTTCGTCGAAGCGGTCGCGGTCGGCGTCGGCGGGACCGCCGTGCGGCATCACGACCAGCGGGCGCGGGCCGTCGCGCCCGGCCTCATAGCCGATCGGGTAGATGAGCAGGCCCTCGACGCTGTCGCCCGCGGCGCCCCGCCAGCGGAAGGGCTCGCTCTGCGGCGCGGGCAGCGCGCCGAGGGCCGAGTTCAGGCGCAGGAACTCGCGGCGCTCGCCGAGGGCGGGCGGGGTCCTGGCCGCCTTGCCGTCGCCGCCGAGGCGCCAGACGAGGTAGCGGTCGGGGCGGTCCGCGCGCTGCTCGGCGAGCAGGAGCAGCTTGCCGTCGGGGCTCGTCGCCAGAGGCTTGTCGACGCCGCGCGCGGGGCGGGGCAGCTCGTGAATGGCCCAGGTCTCCCCCTTGCGCTCGAGCAGGAGCAGGCGATTGCGCAGGCCGTCGGCGAGGCTGACGAGGGCACCGCCGCGCCAGGCGGCGAGCGCCGGCGCGTCGAGCCCGCGCTGCCAATCGAGGTCGAGCGAGCGCCAGTCCCTGTCCCCCAGGCCGCGGTAGGCGAGCTCGTCCTGGCTCACGTAGAGCGAGAGCGAGTCCGTCGACACGGGCTGCAGGAAGTAGAAGCCCTTGCTTTCGAGGTCCCAGGTGAAATCGTGCGCGCGCAGCGCGGCCGGCAGGATCTCGCGCACGGCGCCGCTCGCGAGGTCGACCAGGCGCACCGCGGGCGGGGTGCGCGCGTCGTAGTCGTCGTGCAGGCTCAGGCTGTAGCGGGCGACGGCGTGGCGGCCGTCCGGGCTGGCCACGAAGTCGAGGATGGGCTCGCCGTTCGCAGTCAGGCGGCGCGGCGCCTCGCCGAGCGTGAGCGTGAACAGGCGCGCAGGCGGCACGTTCTCCTCGTCGCCGACGACCACGGTCTCGTCGCCCTGCTCTTCGAGGCGCGTCTCGCGCAGGCTCTTGCCCTCGCCGGCGAGGTAGAGCAGCCGCTCGGGACCGATCCAGGCGAAGTCGGCGATGCCGCCGGCGTGGTCGGTGAGCGCTTCGGCCTCGCCGCCTGCCAGCGGCAGCAGCCAGATCTGCGGCTCGGGGTCGGCCGCGGTCTTGGCATCGCCCGCTGGCTGCGCGCGGGCGGCGAGGAAGGCGAGCCGGCGCCCATCGGGCGACCAGCGCGGGCGGCGGGCGTCGCTCTCCGCGCGCGTGAGCTGCCGGGCCTCTCCCGCTGCGCTGGCCACGTCCAGCGGCGCGAGCCAGAGCTGCCAGCGGTAGGCCTTGCCCGCGTCCACCAGCGCGCGCTGCGCCCAGGCGGCCCAGCGGCCGTCGGGCGAGACCGCGAACTCGCGCGCCGCCTCCTGGGCGACGATCGCCTCGACGCTCCACTCGTTCGCCGGGGCCGGCGGCGCGGCAGCGGCGAGGGCGGGCGGGAGCAGGAGCAGGAGCGCAAGCGGGAGCAGGCGGGCGGGGCGCGGCATGGATCACCTCGGCGTGGGCGTTCTGAGCGCCGCCACTCTAGGCCAAGGGGCCGCCGCCGTGAAGCCCTAGAAGTAGAAGAAGAGCGTCAGGCCCATGGTGACGGAGGGCGTGGGCACCGACCAGTACCAGCCGCTCTCCTTGCGGGTCCCGCGGCTTGTGCGCTCCCCGCTCTCGCCCTCGCTCGTTTCGCCGCGATGCCAGTCTTGCTCGCGGCTGTGCGAGCGGTAGTAGTCGAAGAAGACCTGCGACTCGACGCTGACCCGGGAGTGCAGCTGGATCTGCGGTCTGAGCCCGACGCCCAGGCGCAGCGTCTCGCCGCGCTTCTGCGAGCGACTGACGTCGTACTCCCAGTCGTTGCCGTCGGTCTCCAGGTCCAGATTCTCCCTCTCCTCGACGCGACGGCTGTAGCTGTGCACGATGCGCAGGACCGGCGCCAGGCCGAGACGCGGGTGCAGCGCGAAGCCGCGCGCGCAGCTGAAGCCGAAGCTGCGCGAAACGGGATCGCTGCTCGTCACGGTTTCGCCCTGGTCGAAGGTGTAGTAGTCGGGGTTCTCATCCAGGTAGTACCCGCTGGAGGAAGCCGTGGCGAAGGAGCCCGTCGCCGTGAAGCTCCAGCCCGAGGCGAGTCGATAGCGCAGACCGACTCCGCGTAGGTAGCTGTAGTCGTCGACGGAGAGGAGCTCCCCCCAGCCGAGACCCCAGCGCCGGAAGGGCGGCGCCTCGTCCGCCGCCGCGGCGCTCGCCAGCGCCAAGCCGATCGCCAGAAGCAGTCCGCGCGCCTTCGCCTTGCCCACCATTGCCGCTCCTTTCCGCTACCCCTCGTCGCCCCGCTGCCCTAGGATTCCCCCCGGCGCCGGGCGCCGGCGCCAGTTTGGGCGAATTCGTGTTCGATTGCAAGGGAGTGCCGAGCCATGGCCACGCGACGCAAGATCCGCGCAGAGGACCTCTTCCGTTTCCAGTTCCCCGAGGCGCCGGCGATCTCCCCCGACGGCGAGCGCATCGTCTACAGCCTGAAGCGGATCGACGCCAAGGAGAACCGCTACCTGGCCAACCTGCACGAGGTCCGGCGCGCTGGCGGCGGCCGCCGCCAGCTCACGCAGGGCGCGCAGATCGACAGCGCCCCCGTCTGGAGCCCGGACGGCCGCCAGATCGCCTTCCTCTCCAGCCGCGAAGAGAAGACGAACGTCTGGCTGCTGCCCACGGGCGGCGGCGAGGCGCGCCAGCTCACGCACCTGGAGGGGCCGATCAGCGGCCTCGCCTTCAGCCCCGACGGCCGGCGCCTGCTCTTCCTGCACCGGCACCTGAAGAAGGAGGACCCGAAGCAGCGCGCCCGGCAGGCGACCTTCAAGCACATCACGCGGCTCTCGCACAAGCTCGACGGCTTCGGCTATTTCCCGGCCGACCACCAGCAGCTCTACGTCGTTGGCCTCGCGGGCGGCAAGCCGCGCCAGCTCACGCGGGGCGACTTCAGCGTGCGCGAGGCCTGCTGGAGCCCCGACGGCCGGCAGATCGCCTTCATCGCGAACCCGCACCCCGAGCGCCAGCACGAGGGCGGCCTCGAGCAGGTCTTCACGCTGCCCGCGCGCGGCGGCGCGCCGCGCCCGGCCACCACCCGCGGCGGCCACCTCGTCGCCCTCGCCTGGGCGCCCGAGGGGCGCTCGCTCCTCTTCACCGGCCACTTCGGCGGGCCGGGCGAGTGGATCAAGCACCCCTACCGGCTCTACGAGACGCCCCGCGCCGGCGGCGCGGCGCGCTGCCTCACGCCCTGGCTGGACGACTGGCCCTTCAACTTCATCATCACGGACACCGTGATGGGCGATGCGAGCGCCCTCTGGCCCTACCGGGAGGGCGAGACCTGGCGCATCGCCTTCGGCATCAGCGAGCGCGGGGCCTATCGGGTCTACTCGATTCCGCGCGCGGGCGCCCCGCGGCGCGCCCAGGCGCGGCTCGAGTTCGGCGGTGAGGTCAACGTCTACGGCATCAGCGTCGACGAAGCGGGCCGCGCGGCCCTGGCCACCGCGACGATGCTGGACGCCGGGGACATCTACGGCCTGCGCCTGGACGGCCGCCGGCAGGCGAAGCGGCTGACGCAGGTCAACCGCGCGCTCCTGGGCGGCCTGCTGCTCACGGCGCCCGAGGAGTTCAACGTGAAGAGCGGCGCGGTGAGGGTGCAGGGCTGGCTGCTGCGCCCGCCGGGCGCCCGGCGCGGCGCCAAGCACCCGGGCCTGCTCGAGATCCACGGCGGGCCGATGGGCCAGTACGGCTACACCTTCTTCCACGAGATGCACCTGCTCGCCGCGCAGGGCTACGTGGTCGCCTTCTCGAACCCGCGCGGGTCCTGCGGCTACGGAACGGACTGGGTGAAGTCGATCCACGGCCAGTGGGGACAGAAGGACTACGCCGACCTCATCGCCGTGACCAACTACCTGGCGCGCCAGCCGGACGTCGACGCCCGCCGCCTCGGCGTGCTCGGCGGCTCCTACGGCGGCTTCATGACCACCTGGATGCTCGGCCACAACCGCCGCTTCAAGGCAGGCGTGACGATGCGCCAGGCGGGCAACCGGCTGATCCAGTTCGGCGCGTCGGACTACAACGCCGGGGAGCGCCACAGCTTCGGCGGCGCCTGGCCCTGGCAGAAGCCGCTCGCCTACCTGAGACAGTCGCCGAACTTCCACGCCCACCGCATCCGGGCGCCGCTCTTGATCATCCACAACGAGAACGACCTGCGCTGTCCGATCGCGCAGGCCGACGAGCTGTTCACGATCCTGAAGGCCCTGGGCAAGACGACCGAGTACGTCCGCTTCGAGGGCGAGAGCCACGGCATGAGCCGCGGCGGCCGGCCGCAGAACCGCCGCGAACGCCTCGTGCGCATCACGGGCTGGTTCGCGCGCTACCTCTAGCTAGGGAGCTCTCACTCGGCTTCGATGGCCTCGACCCAGACCAGCTCGCAGGCGCCGTTGCCGGAGTCGGTGCGCGTCATCGAGCTGAGCCAGACACCGCGGTCGGGCCGCTCGGCCATCACGAGGAAGCCGCGCAGGGTGACCAGGTGCCCGACGCGCAGGCGGCCGAGCGCGGCGCGCACGGCGTCGTTGCCGGGGATGATGTGCATGTTGGCGCTGTTCGCCGCGATCTGATCGCGCGGGATGGGCAGATCGGCGGCCCGCCAGTAGTAGAAGCGGTTGCTCTGGTCGATGTCGATCGCGGCCAGCACGGCGCTGTCCGACATCGGGCCCCAACCGAGGGCGAGGTCGTAGGGCGCCAGCGCCGCCGCCTGGTCGAAACGATAGCGCTTCACGCCGAGCACGCGCGCCTGCAGGTCGAAGCGGGCCAGCGGCGTGATCTTGGCGCCGCCCTGGAAGTGCTGCCGGATGCCGTGCACGCCCGTCTGCGCCGGCAGCGCCGGCGCGAGCTGGCCCGGCGGGCGTTCGATCTCCCGGTGCGCCCACCAGTGGTAGCCCCAGGTGGCGACGAGCAGGACGAAGACGAGGCGCTTCCACATGGCGGCTGACCACTGCGCATTGCGCGCGCCCGGCGGCGCTGGGTGTGCCGAAGACCCCCCGCCCATCCGATCGGGGCGGCCGGGGTGCCCGCCCAACGCGGCTGCATGGCCCGTGCCGCCCGGCGGGGAATCCCTTGCTCGCCGCCCGGTGCTTGCGCAGAATACCGCCAGCCGCACCGGAAGGCCGCCATGGAGTGCTACAGGGAATTCCCGCGCAGCATCGGCCTGCTGACGACGCTCGCCTCCATCGTCTACGCGATGGCGGCGACGGCGCTGCTCCTGGACCTCGGCGTCTGGTTCACGCTCGGCTTCCTGCTGCTCTATCTCGCCGTCCACTACGTGCACTACCCGCGCAGCGCCTGCGTGAACTGCGCCTACTACGGACGCTACTGCATCTCGCTGAAGGGCAAGCTGGCGGCGCGACTCTACCGGCGCGGTCGCGAGGCGGACTTCTATCGCGGCATGAAGCGCGCGATGCGGGGCGTGCACCTCGTCTGGGCCTATCCCTTCCTCGTGCTCGTGCTCGCCCAGATTCGCGGCCGGCCGATCATCCTCAAGGATCTACTGCTCGCCGCCGTGCTCATCGTGTTGATGGTGATGCGCCAGCTCATGCGGCGCAGCCTCGGCTGCCGGGTCTGTCTGATGCGCGACAACTGCCCGAACGTCGACCCCGACCGCCGGCGTGGCGTCGAGGTCGTCGAGCACACGCCGGCGCCGCCGGGCCACTGAGGCCGCCGGCGGGAGGGCGCGCCGGGGAAGGACGGGGCAGAACCGGGCAGCACGCGCTCCGGCGCGGGACGCCGTCTTGATTCTGCCCCGCCGCTTCCCTATCCTTTATCCCCATGAAGACGACCCGCCTCTGCCTCGCCGCGCTCCTCCTCGCTGCGCTCGCCGCCGCCCCGCCGGCGGTCGCCGACATCACGGGCAGCACCATCGTCAAGGCCGAGCCCAGCGGCCCGCTCGCGCTCGGGCAGTATGTCAACCTCCGGCTGAAGGTCACGAACGCGAGCACGGACTTCAACTGGATCACGCGCATCGACCTGCGCTTTCCGCTCTGCTGCACCGTGGCGGGGATGAGCTACGACGACTCGCCCTCCAACGGGCACTGGGTCTTCGACATGTTCGGCGTCCCGGGGACGGACGTCTCCTACATCGACGGCGCCGGCGACGAGTGGGGCGAGATCCCGGGCGGGGACTACGGCTACCTGGACCTGCTCGTCAACGTGGGTGAGGACTGCCCGAGCTCGGAGCGGCTCTGGTACGATCTCTACGCCGACGGCTTCGGCGACCCGCCACACGAGCTGCTCAATCGCTGGACCATTCTCACCTTCGACGAGGTCGCCGTCGCGGGCACGAGCTGGTCGACGGTGAAGTCCCGCTACTGAGCGCTCGCCCGCGGCTCCCCGCGGGCGCCATCCCAGAACGCCGACGCCCGCAGGTTCGCGAAGAGCGGATCCGTGCGGAAGGCCTCCGGCTGCGCCAGGCCCTTGTCCAGGCAGAAGCGCGCCCAGCGCGCGGCGGCGGCGGGAGCATCGGCCATGCTGTGGCTGGCCGCGGCGAAGAAGGCGGCATTCTGGTAGGAAGGCTGCAGCGCGCAGACCGCTTCGAAGCCGCGGGCGGCCTCGGCGTAGCGGCCCAGGCGCGCGAGCGCCGTGGCGCGGTTGTTCTGCGTGGTCGGGTTCTCGGGGTTGATCGCCACCGCAGCGTCGAAGGCGACGAGCGCCTCCGCCATCATGCCCGCATCGGCGAGCAGACGTCCACGCAGCGAGTGCGCCCGGGCGTCGCGGGGGAACTGCTTGGCAAAGGTGTCCAGCGCGGCGTTGAAGGCGTCCAGGCGACCGAGATCGCGCAGGGTGAGCAGGCGATTGTACTGGAGGTCGGGGTCGCCCGGCCGCAGCGCCAGGGCTTGCTCGAAGATGGCCAGGGCCTCCGCGTGGCGGCCCGCCTCGCGGCGCTGCAGCCCCACGCGCGAGAGGCCCTCGGCGTCGGTGATCCGGCCCCCGGCGTAGGCCTCCTCGATCTGAGTGCCCA
>Ga0194127_10003059_pt1 | contig 21913 bp, 13 predicted proteins | sample TA2KigC100mmetaG_FD_148624 | JGI IMG/M metagenome (GOLD analysis project Ga0194127, IMG submission 148624) | Freshwater microbial communities from Lake Tanganyika, Tanzania - TA2015036 Kigoma Deep Cast 100m | ecosystem: Environmental > Aquatic > Freshwater > Lake | place: Tanzania: Lake...
ACCTGGTGAGCAACGCCTACGATGCGATGCCGTCCGGAGGCCGGGTGGAAGTGCGCACCTCGTGTGACGAGCATTGGGCGCGGATTGCCGTGCAAGATTCGGGCGTTGGGATCCGGAGGGAGAACCTCAAGAAGATCTTCGAGCCATTCTTCACTACGAAGCAGATGGGGAAGGGCACCGGGCTTGGCCTCGCCGTGGTCTACGGGATCGTCAAGATGCACCGAGGAGACATCAGCGTCGAGTCCAACGCGGATCCGGCGAGCGGGCCGACGGGCACCGTGTTCACGATCAAGCTCCCGCGGATGGACCGCTCGGAGTAGGGGGCGAGCGATGGACGAGACGCTGCATCTGTTGGTGGTGGATGATGAGTTGGGCATGCGTCTCAGCGTCGAGCGGGCGCTGCGCGGCTGGGTGGCCAACCTCCCCGATATCGACTGCGCGGTCACCTTCCGAGTGAGCCAGGCCGAGAGCGGGGAAGAGGCGCTGGCCCTGATGGCGAGGGACATGCCGCAGATCATGCTTCTCGATTACAAGCTCCCCGGGATCTCGGGCATCGACGTGCTTGGCAAGCTCGACCCGCGCACCGATACCCATGTCGTGATGATCACCGCGTACGCATCTCTGGAGACGGCAGTCCAGGCGACCAAACTCGGCGCGTTCGACTTCCTGGCCAAGCCCTTCACGCCCGATGAACTGAAGGCCGTGGTGCGCAAGACGGCCAAGCACCAGTTGGCCCAGCGGCATGCTCGCAAGCTAGCCGAGGAGCGCCGGCAGATCCGCTTCCGCTTCCTATCGGTCCTGGCGCACGAACTGAAGGCACCGCTGGCGGCAGTCGAGGGATACCTGAACATCTTCCGGGACCATGCCATGGGCGAGGCAATCGGCGAGTATGACGCGGCCATCAGCCGCTCGCTCATCCGCCTCGAAGGGATGAAGAAGCTGATTTCGGATCTCCTCGATCTGACACGCATCGAGTCGGGACACAAGCCCCGAACGCTGTCCGAAGTCGATGTCTGCGCCATCGCGCAGCAGGCGATCGAGACCGGGACCGCCCTGGCGGGCGAACGGGGGATCGCGTTCAGCTGCGAGCTGCGCGCTCCCGTCATGATCGTCGCCGATGCAGGGGAGATCGAGATCGTCCTCAACAACCTCATCTCGAACGCGGTGAAGTACAACAAGCCGGGGGGTATGGTGAAGGTCGCCGTCGATGATCTGGGTGACTCGGTGCGAATCTCTGTCCAGGACACGGGGATCGGGATGTCGCCGGAGGAGGTGTCCAGGCTCTTCGGGGAGTTCACGCGGATCAGGAACGAGAAGACGAAGAACATCCTCGGATCCGGGCTCGGTCTCTCGATTGTCAAACGTCTGGCCTACTTGTATGGTGGGGAGGTGGCGGTGGACAGCGCGCCCGACGAGGGGAGTACATTCACCGTGAGGCTGCTGCGCAACTACCTGCCGCCTTCGTCCGGAGACCCCGATCCGGGCGCGCCCGACGCGATCCAGATTTGAGAACCAGGTCGTGAGCGAGCGAATCGACAGAGCGGTCGGCAGATCCGAGCAGGACATGTTCGGGACGCTGGACATCCCCGCCGGAGCGCTGTACGGCATTCACACGGCGCGATCGCTGGCTACCTTCAGGCTTGCCGATCGGCCCGTGCCTGCCGCCCTCGTCGAGGCCTACGGCCAGGTCAAGGCGGCGTGTGCTGCAACCAACCGGGCGCTCGGTGTGTGGGCCGCTGATGCCGGGAAGGCGGACGCGATCGAGCGTGCCTGCCGGGAGATGGCCTCCGGGCTGCTGACCGAGCACGTCCGTGTGGATCAGCTCCAGGGCGGTGCGGGGACGGGCACGCACATGAACGTCAACGAGGTGCTCGCCAATCGTGCCCTCGTGATCCTGGGGGAGGCGCCCGGCTCGTACGACCGCGTGTCGCCAATCGAGGACATCAACCGCCACCAGTCGACGAACGACACCTTCCCGACCGCGCTCAGACTGGCGGCCATCATGCGCCTGCGGAACCTCGAGGCGCAGGTGGTCGGGCTGCAGGAGGCGTTTCAGGCCAAGGAGCAGGAGTTCGCCCACATCGTCAAGGTGGGGCGCACCCAGCTCCAAGACGCGGTGCTGACCACGCTGGGCCGGGAGATGGGCGCCTATGCCGAGGCTTTCGGGCGTGATCGGTGGCGCATCTACAAGTGCGAGGAGCGCCTGCGGGTGGTGAACTTGGGCGGCACGGCCATCGGCTCCGGCATCACAGCGCCGCGGGAGTTCATCTTCCGAGTGGTCGACGCGCTGCGAGAGACGACCGGGATCGGCTTCGTCCGAGCAGAGAACCTGACCGAGGCCACCCAGAACGCGGATGTCTTCGTCGAGGTCTCCGGCATCCTCAAGGCGCTGGCAGTCTCGTTGCACAAGGTGGCCTCCGACCTGCGACTGCTGGCCTCCGGGCCGGAGGCGGGTCTGGGCGAGATCGCGTTGCCCGCCAGGCTGCCGGGCTCGACCATCATGCCGGGCAAGGTCAACCCGGTCGTGCCCGAGGCGGTGAGTCAGGCGGCGCTCCTGTACATGGCCTACGACGCCACGATCGGATTCGCCTGCGCATCGGGGGTGCTGGAGCTCAATCCGTTCCTGCCCCTCGTGGCGGTCTGCCTGCTCGAGGGCATCGACATCCTGGCTCGTGCGGCCGGTGTCTTTCGGGAGCACTGTGTCGAGGGGATCACGGCGAACGAGGACCGCTGCCGGGCCCACGTCGACGGCGCCATCGCCACGGTGACCGCCCTCGTCGGGCGGATCGGGTACCAGGCCGCCGAGAGGATCCTGCGGGAGGCGCGGGAAGCGGGGCGCGGGGTTCGCGCGGTCGCGATCGACGGCGGACACCTGACGGCCGCCGAGTTCGATGCCCTGGTGAGCCCTGAAGCGGTCTGCCGGCTGGGTTCGAGGCCGGCGGGGGCGCCGGACGGAGGTGTCCAGCGCCGGGCGCCGGACGGAGGTGCGCGGTGAGGTCGCGAGGCGCCGCTCGCGGGTTCCGCCTGCACGTCGGTCTCTTCGGCCGGAGGAACGTGGGCAAGTCGAGCCTGCTGAACGCGATCACGCGTCAGAGCGTGGCGATCGTCTCGCCTCAGGCGGGGACCACTACCGATCCGGTCGAGAAGCCGATGGAGCTGCTGCCGCTCGGCCCGGTGCTCTTCATCGACACGGCGGGTGTCGATGACGAGGGCGCATTGGGTGCGCTGCGCGTGCAGAAGACCGAGCGGGTGCTCGAACGCACGGATCTCGGAGTCATCGTCAGCGAGAGCGGTGTCTGGGGCGAGTTCGAGGAGAGACTCCTGGCCGCCCTGGGCGCCCGCGGGACGCCCGTCGTCGTCGTCTTCAACAAGGCCGATCAGCGAGAGCCGGCCGCCGCGGTGACGGCGGCGCTGGAGACGCTCGGTGTCGCGCATGTCGCGACCGCCGCCACGACGGGTCGCGGGATTCTCGATCTGCGCCGGGCGCTCCTGGAAGCGGCCCCGGCCGAGTTCATGGAGAACCCCGCCATCGCCAGCGACCTGGTCGGCCCGGGCGAGATGGCCGTGCTCGTGGTGCCGATCGACAGGGAAGCCCCCAAGGGGCGCCTCATCCTTCCCCAGGTGCAGACGATCCGGGATCTGCTGGACGGCGACGCCTGCTGCCTGGTCGTCAAGGAGCGAGAACTCCGCGGCGCACTGGAGCGATTGCGCGTTGCGCCGAAGCTGGTCGTGACCGACTCGCAGGCCTTTCTCAAGGCCGCGGCCGATACGCCTGCCGGGGTGGCGCTGACGAGCTTCTCGATCCTCTTCGCGCGCCTGAAGGGCGATCTGACGACCCAGGTGGAGGGAGCCCTGGCCGTCGATCGGCTGGGCACGGGCGATCGAGTTCTCGTGGCCGAGGCCTGCTCGCACCATCCGATCGCCGACGACATCGGTCGGGTCAAGATCCCGCGCTGGCTCACGCAGTACGTGGGCGGAAAACTGGAGTTCGAGTGGGTCCAGGGGCACGACTTCCCGGAGGACCTTCGTCCATACAAGCTTGTGATTCACTGCGGGGCCTGTATGTTCAACCGCCGGGCGGTGCTGAGCCGCATCCTGCGCTGCCGCGCCCAGGGCTTGCCGATCACGAACTACGGGCTCGTGATCGCCCACAGCCTGGGCGTCCTCGAGCGCGCCCTGGGGCCGTTTCCCGGGGCCTTGGAGGTCTACCGCCGGGCCAGGGCCGTTTGAGGTATGCTGTTCACCCACTTCACCTCGCCGGCCTGACCGGCGCAAGGAGGGACTGCCGTGGCGGACAAGAAGAAGATCCTGCTGATCGACGACGATCCTGACTACCTTGCGCAGGCGAGGATCGTGCTGGAGTCGGGCGGCTACGAAGTCGAGACGGCAGCGTGCGGCAAGGACGGCGTGGCGCGCTTCGCGGAGGTGAAGCCGGACCTGGCCATCATCGACATGATGATGGAGAGCTACTGCGAGGGTTTCGCCGCCGTGGACCGCATTCGGGAGCTGCCGGGCGGCCAGGTCCCGCTCATCCTCCTCAGCGCGGTCGACGTGCAGGGACCGTACCAGTCCTATGCGCCGTCCGAGCAGTCGGCGAAGGTCGACCTGGTGCTGCAGAAGCCGATCAAGGCGAAGGACCTGCTGCGGCACGTCGGAGACCTGCTGCGCTAGCGGCGCCCCGGGTTCCGCCGGGCGGCGCCGGAACCGCGCGGTCTCCGTTCCCATCGGGGCGCCCTTGAGGCCGCCCTGAGCGGGCGACTTCGGGATGCGGTGCGCGTCACCAAGGCGATTGCGCCTGGGCCGGAGCGGGAATCTTCTCCATCGACGCCGCCAGCACCGCCGACCGTCCCTCAGGTGGCCGGCCGAAGACCGCGACGTCCACAGATGCGCGGGCGCCCCGGCGGGCTCTCTCCCGCCGGGGCACCTCGGAGTCGCCAGCGGCCGCCGGGGCGCCCGCCGGCCATGATTGACTGCGGGCTAGCGAACCACGAGGATCCGTCGCTCGCAGGTCTTCTCCGGCGTCTTCAAGCGCACGAAGTAGCAGCCCGCGCCGACGGGACGGGAGGCGCTGTCGCGCCCGTCCCAGACCACGCGCTGGTGGCTTGCCGGAAGCGCGCCCCGCACGAGTTCGCGTACGACGCGGCCCTGCAGGTCGAGAATCCGCAGCTCTACCTCTCCTGGCGACTTCAGCCCGAAGAGGATCGTCACCGACCCGCCCGCCGGGTTCGGAAGCCCGCCGCCGAGGAAGGTCTCGGCTGGGACGCGCTCGGTCACGCCCTGCACCTCGTCGTCGTTCAGGATCGTGCCGACCGCGCGATCGTTTGCCAGGCGGGCGAAGACCGGATCGGCGAGCAGCACCAGGAAGTGCTCGTCATCTTCACTGACGAGATCGCCCAGGATGTCGACGGCGATCGTCGCGACCGAGTCGCCGGGGGCGAAGACGAGCCGGCCGGAGACGGCGATGTAGTCCTCGCCGGCGAGCGCCGTGCTGTCGGCCGTGGCGTAGTCGACCTTGACCGTGTCGACAGCCGCCTCCGAGAGCGTGACCGTGAAGAGCAGGGCGGAGGTTCCGCTGTTGCCTTCGGCGGCGGCGGCATCGGCGATGGAGATCTGGGCCGAGTAGCCGAAGTGCGCGGTGACGGCCTTGTCCGCGTCCATCAGCACGGTCAGCGGGTTGTCGGAGCCGCTCGCGTCCCCGCTCCACTCGACGAACGCCCAGCCCGGATCGCCGGCGGCCGTCAACTCCGCCGAGCTTCCCGGATTGTGGAGCGGCTGATCGGGATCGATCGTCACCGACCCGCCGCCCTCGACGCTCACCGCCAGCGTGTAGGAGGGGAACTCGTCGGCCCCGATGTCCGGGGTCGCGCTCCGCGGGTCGCCGTCGTAGTCGTCCTCGATCCCGTCGATCGCCGCGCCCGCGTTGGCCACCGGCGCGACCGGGACGCCGCTGACGTCGATGTGCAGATCGGTGTCGGTGACGAACGGCGCATCCGCTGTGGCCGCCAGCGATGCGTTGTCGTTGGTCCCGGCCGCGGACAGCGTGCTCGTGTACGCGCGCAGGTTGGACGCCGGCGTCGTCGCCTGGGGATCGAAGTTGCCGGCGAGATAGAACCCCGTTCCCGCCGTCGTGCCGACTTGCGCGATGCCCTGCGTCGTCGGACTCGTCCCGCTGTAGTACGCGTTGTTGTTCCAGGTCAAGCCCATCGCCGAGGAACCGCCCGCCGGGAGATACGCCGAGACGTGGGCGATGGATGTCGTGCCCCCGGTGAGCTTGTTCGACAGGAGGTTGTTGCGGATGTCGCAACCGGTCGAGGTCGTCGACACCACGCCCAGAGCAGCCGAGAGGAGACTCGAGTTCGGCGTGCCGAGCATCGCGCCGAACAGACTGACCGAGTTGCCGGCGACGAGGTGGCCGGTCCCGGCGCCGAGGCGAATGCCGAACACCCCGAAGGTGGTCGAGAAGGCCGGGGCGCCGGTCATGTTGAAGCGCACGTCGCTGACGAAGTTGTTCTTGATCGTCTGGTTGTTGCCTCCGGAGACGTCGATCCCATAGGCGCCGTACGTACTCGAGCTGTTGTTCGTCACGCCCGTGACGTTGTTGCGCTGCACCACGACATTGCCGGTGGCCGCGCCCGACAACGAAATGCCGCGGACGGCCGTCGTGCCGCTCGTGCTGATGGCGGTCACCGTGTTGCCGGCGACATCGATGTTCGCGCCGGCGACTCCCGGGGTGACATTGATGCCGATCGGCGCGTTGGAGGAGGTGCCGGTGTAGCCCAGGCTCGACACGCTGTTGCCCGAGACTGCCGCGTTGACCGTACCGCTGGCCAGCCAGATGCCGACGTCGTTCTCGGCGGTCGCCCCTTCCAGGTTGGCGATCACGTTGCCGCTCACGGTCGCGCCATTGACCCCCTGCATGTAGAGCCCGACGAGACGGATGGCGTTGGCCCCGCTCGCGGAGAGCTGGTTGTCGGCGTAGGTGAGGCCGGCTCCATTGGCCGGCGTCGTGCCGCCGGTCGCGTAGACGCCGATGTAGGCCTTCTCGATGCTGTTGTTCCTGACTTCCATGTCGGAGAAGGTGCCGGCGTTGCCGGCGGTCGTGCCGTCGGAGATGACGACCGCCGAACTGGTGGTCGCGCCGTTGCGGATCTGGCAGTTCCGGATCGCGCCGTTCGTGATCGGCGTTGTGCCGCTCGAGCCGAACCAGACGACGATCGGGCTCGTGGCACTCGTGTTCTCGATCGCCAGATCGCGTGTCGTTCCTCCCGCCGAGTTCGCTCCGTCGATCGTGACGTAGTTGGTGTTGAAGACCTTGAAGATCGCGCCACCCGCGCTGGCGCCCGATACGGAAGCGGTGACGCCCTCGGCGGGCTTGATCGTCACCGGGCTCGCCGCCGTCGGGACGCTGGAGTTGATCACATGGACGGTGATCGGGAAGGTCTCCGTCGGGTACGTCGCGTCCGTCAGCAGGAACCGCACCGGTCCGCTCACGCCGCGCGCGTTGAGATCGGCCACGGCCGCCGTGATCGTCGCGTAGACGCCGCGCTGCGCCTCGGGCGGCAGCGTCGGGTCCGCCGACCTCATGACCGAGAGCGGTCCCCGGTAGTCCCGGCCATGCGACTGCGGCACCCAGGCGATCTCCTCGACCTCACGCACGACGCTCTTCCAGGACATCCGGTCCGCCAGGAACACATCGGGATGCGACTTGTCGCCGGTCATCTGGGGAAGGGGATCCGCGGGCTCGAGGACCTCGCGCGTCACCCTCTGCACCCGCGAGGCGAACGTCAGGTTCGCGCCGGTGACCCTGTTGAAGAGGGCCGTGCCCACGGTGTAGTCCCCGCTCAGTGGCAGGTCCACGATCGTGTACGAGCGGATCGTGCCCCCGATGGGGAAGTGCGCAGCGCCCAGGTCCACGGACGCCGGCGGCGTCGCGAACGCGCCCGAGTTGATCGCCACATTCGGCGGGCTGGCCAGATCCTGCGCCACGACGAAGTACTGGACGACATCGCCCACCGTCACGCCCCCGCCGTAAATGAGCGCGTAGTCCAGCGTGAAGCCGAAGGGCGAGGTCGAGCCGTCGGCCTCGACGTACTTCCAGCCGTCGGTCGCGCTCGTGTTGTCGTTCCAGGCGTTGGCGTCGGCGCTGCGCTTGTAATAGACCCGCGGCCGGGTTCCCGAAGCCCCGTCGACCCCGCTCGCGTCGGTCACGGCCACATCGCCGAAGCCGTAGCTCGTCGTCTCCGTGTTGTTCGGAATCGGTGTGTAGGCGATCACCGGCGGCGCCAGGTCCAGCAGGATCCCCTCGAACTCGTCCGCCCCGATGTCGGGCGCCGCGCCCGTCCCGCCGTACCCGGGCGACCCGTAGCGGGTGTCGCCCTCGAAGTCCGCATCGATCCCGGCCACGGCCTGCCCGCCAGACTCGAGCTGCGTCGGAATCGACGCGTCCAGGTGCAGATCGGGCGGCACCGCCGCCGGGGCCACGTAGTTCGGATCCTGCGAGATGCTCGCCGCGTCCCCCGGCACCGACGCCTTCCAGGCCGCCAGCGTCGTCCTGTTCCCCGCCGTCGAGTTGCTGATCGTCCCCAGCACCCCGCCGACCCCGCTCACCCAGTAGTCGTTGTTGTTGATCGAGGTGAAGGTCGTGTTGTTGACCGAGATCGCCCAGTGCGTCCCCGTCGCCGTCCCCGCGTTCGACCGCGCATTGAAGAAGACGTTGTTGCGGATGTTCAGGAAGTTGCTCGCGTCCTTGCGGAACGCCGCCGAGTTCGCCGTCCCCGCCGCCGGTTCCCCGCTCAGGTAGACGGAGTTGTAGTCGATGTCGAAGAGCACCCCAGAGAGGCTGTAGTCCCGGATCCCGTAGATCGGGAATGTCGTCGGCACGATCCCCGCGCCGATCGCCACCCGATTGTTGTAGATCCTCACCCGTTCGCCGCTCGAGTTGCCGTTGTAGAGATAGATCCCGTTGACCGCCGTCGTCCCGTTGGCCAGCTGGATGTCGTGGATGAAGTTGTCGAAGATCCGCGCGCCCTGGCTTGAGGAGGTCGAGAAGTAGATCCCCGAGAACTCCGCCGTCGACGTCGGTTGCGTCACCGGCGCCGTGTGCGCGATGTCGTTGCCCGACACGAGACCCCCGGGGAACCCGCCCGTGTAGTTGATCCCGCGCGCGTAGACGTCCCGGATCACGTTGCCCCGCACCACCAGCCCCGTGTTGCCCGCGTTGGTGGCGTTGGCGATCGTGATCCCGTAGCCCCGGCACGTCGTGTTCGTCACCCCCGTGCTGCGGATCAGGTTGCTCTCGATCACCAGGTTCTTGACCGTGTAGGTCGAACCCCCGTCCACTCCCACGATCGCCGACGTCGTGTTCGCCGCCTCCCCCTCCAGAATGCAGTAGCGCACCGTCATGTCCGTCTGCGCCGCCGTGGGGCTGCTCTGACCGAAGCGGATCGCCGAGAAAACCAGCCCGCTCGATCCCGTCCCGGTGCAGCGGATCGTCCAATCCCGGGTGCCCCCCGCGCCCCCCGCCTGGCCGTCGAGGGTGATGTGGCTCGCCAGCACCCGGATGGCCACTTGGTTGGGGCTGGTCCCCCCGGGGATCGAGGTCAGCGCCGTGTAGCCCGCCGCCGGGCGGAAGGTCACCCCCAGCGTCGCGCTCGTCCCCGCGATCGCCGGAATGATGATGTAGCCCGGTTCCCCCGCGTACCCGGGGCTGAGCTCCAGAACGACCTGGCCCGTTCCGGTCACCCCGTTGGCCGCCAGATACGACACCGCCGTCGTGATCGACTGGAACGAGACCGGCGGGTTCTCCACCCCGTCGATCGGATACACGCTCCCGCCCTGCAGCTGCGCCAGGACGGGCGAGGCCGCGAGGACGCACAAGGCCGTGAGCAGGACCCAGGCGCGCGAAGCCGCGCCGAAGGAGAGGCAAGATGCGAACCGCATGGCTAGTCACCCTCCGCGGCCGGTGAGTTGATCGCGTCCGCGCGACCACTGCGGGACTGAATGCGCCCAAAGCACGTAACGCCGGCCACGATTACCGCCACTTGGACGCATCCGGACCACTCAACTGGCTAAAATCATACCACGCGCCGGGTGGGCGGTCCACAAGGACCGGCTCTCCCGGCCGGGGGGCGGCTGAGCGCTAACCTAGCGCCGGCAGCCCAATGCCGCGGGGAGGGCCGGAGACCGCCGGCTGACAGCCGTCCTTCTCGTCCCGGACACTCCATCCGCCGCCTTGGGCGGCGCGCCAATCCGTTCTTGGGCGCCGAGCAACCCGGGTAGTGAGGCGCCGATCCTGCTCGTTGTCGTCCCGGTGATCTATGGCGTCGGGCGACGGGGCACTGGGCTGAGGAAGAGACGGACCGCCCCGCGACGTGGCGGCTCGGCGCGGTCGTGACGGCGGAGTCGGACGGACGGCCACCAGGAACTCACGGCATCTTGCGCTCGCGGGACGCGAGCGCGCCGGCGACATCCCGCAAGGCCGCCGCGCTGCGCAGCGCCACCCTCCCCCGCGCCAGCGTGATCCCGCCGTCGTTCTCGAGCGACTCGAGGACGCGGCTGACGGTCTCGCGCGCGCTCCCGACCTGGTCGGCGAGATCCTGGTGCGTGACCGCCAACTGCGTGGCGCCGGTTTCAACGAAGCGGCGCAGCAGTATGGCGGCCAGTCGCTGATCGAGCCGGTGGAAGGCGACTTCCTCGACGAGCTGCATGAGCGCCGTCACGCGCGACCCAAGAAGCTCGAAGATGTACGCGCGGAACGCGCCGCACTCCGCCACGAGCCTCTCGAAAAGATCGGCGGGAATGGCGATGCCGGCAAGGTCCTTCTCGACCAGGCCGCGCGCGGAGTATGTTGTCCGACCGAGCAGGCAGGAGACAGTCAGGATGCAGATCTCGCCCGGCCGGACCCGGTAGAGCAGGATCTCTCGGCTCGTGTGTGCGAGCCGCCCGACCCGAATCGCCCCGCGGAAAGGAAACGTCAGGCTGGTGCAGGGGGAGTCCTCATCGAAGGCCACCGCTCCCGCAGGAATGTCTACCGTCCGCGCGCGCCGGCAGAACTCCCGCACCAGCACCGGGGAAAGCCGATCGAGAATCGGATAGCGGCGCGAGAGGCCCTCCGCCCACGATCGGGCAGACGGATCACACGCCGAGGACAGCCCGTCGCTCATGACGGCCACCCCCGCTCGAGGCTCTTCCGTTCCGGCACCGCGCCCGCACGCGCAGGCCCGACCCTCCCGACTTCACCACCTGATCAGTTTCACGCGGGGCCCCTGCTGCGCGCTCATCGGCCGGGCGAAGTAGATGCCCGGAGCAACCGCGCGACCCGTCAGGTCACGCCCGTCCCACAGGCCGGCGGCGAACAGCCCGCTCAACCGACCGGCAATGTCGAAGACGCCCCAGGCTTCGTTCGCCGGCCCGCTCGCCGGGATCTCGAGATGAACCCGCCCGGCAGACGGATTGGGGTAGAGGCGTGCCCCGCCGAGCGCGGCGACATCGCTCACGCCGGCCACGAGCGGACCAGCGAAGCGCACGACGACACGCTCCGCGGCGTAGGGCGCCTCGGGCACCAACACCGCGTAGGCGATCGTCGCCGAGGCGCCGCCGACGCGACCAGTGGCTGTGCCGAGGACCGCAGGCCAGGTCTCCGGCACGTCGTCTACTGCGATCTCGAAGCCGCCAGGATCCAGGACCGTGCCGTCGGCCTGCACGCGCAGACCGAAAATGTCAGGACGCAGGTCGGCCGTCGATGCCGCGTGGCGCCGATCGTGGAACAGGATCAGGAACTGCTCGCCGTCCCAGGCGACGGCGGACGCGGTCTGGTCGCCGGCCGAGGCGAGGAGCAGGTCGCCCTCGTAGGCGTCGAGCCGCGTGCCGTTGGCGTCGAAGCGGCACCCGTAGAGGTCCCAGCAACAGCTCCCGTTCGCCGTGCTCTCGAAGGTGATGAGCGCGGTGCCGCCGCCGACCGCCACGGCGGGCGCGTAGCTGTAGAAGCGTCCCGCCGACTGCCCATCGGCCGCGACGAAGTTGGTGCCGGCAACACCGGCGGCGCTGACGAAGTTCGCGCGGATGCGCGCCCAGGGGTTGTCGTGGGTCCAGCGTCCCTGCCAGACCACCAGCCAGCGATCTCCGAAGGCCGCGACGCGGGGGTGCATCGCATAGCTGTCGCCGACGACGTCACTGGTCTGCGCGGGCGGGCCGAGGACGGCGCCATCGGATCCGCGCATGCGGATGGAGTAGACGAGCCGGTGCTGGGGATAGCCGGGTCCGTGCGTGCCCACGACCAGGAATTCGCCGTCCAACCCCGCCGCGTCCGGCTCCAGCCCGTTCATGATGAAGATCGGCGCAGGATCGAGAGGCGTGCCGTCGGCGAGAAAGCGCCGGCCGTAAACCCGGTTCTGACCCGGTCCGCCCGGTGTCCAGACGACCAGGAAGCGCTCGCCGTCGCAGGCGACGGCGGGCCCGCTGGTGTAGACCTCACCACTCGTCGCGACCTCCATCGGCTCGGCGAGCAGGAAGTTGCCGGCGGCATCGAGCAGGGTGGCGAGGATGCGCGACTCGCCGTCGACGGTGCTCTTGAAGACGAGCATCGTGGTCGAACCGTCGCTCGCCATGCGCGGCAGCGTCTGGGCGGGCGCAGACGAGGAGATGCCGGTCGCGGGGTCGGCGGCGAGATCAGGGTTCAGGCGCGTCGTGAAGACATCGAGGAAGTAGAAGCGGTCGTCGGCCCAGACGAGCTGCGCTCCGCCGCCCGCGGCGGGCGCGAGCCGGGGCGCGCCGTGGGACGAGGGGTGGGACTCATCGATCGCCACGCCGCCCGGATCCAGTACGACGCCATCTGTGCCGACCCGCGCCGCACGGATCCCGGGATGATCCCAGGCGACGATCCAGCGGCCGCCGTCGAAGGCGGCGTCGGGCACCGCCCCCCAGGTCGCCTGACCGGCCACGAGGAGCGGCGGCGTGTCGAGCACCTGGCCCGCCGTGGTGATGCGGGTCGCGATGATGTCATGGAAGACGTACCAGCCGGGAGCGGCCGCGCAGGCCAGGAACCCACTCCCGCTGGAGGCGAGCCGCGTCGGATAGGAGCCGGAGAAGATCGTGAAGGCGTTTGGGCCGGCAGGATCGAGCGCCGGGGTGAGAAGCACACCGGCAATGCTGCTGCTCTCGTTGTAGGCGAGGAGGTACCGGCCGCCGGCAAAGGCCGCGCTCAGGACCGAACGCATGAAGTAGGTCTCGGGAAGCACCACGCGGCCGCCCGGATCGAGAACGCCTCCCGCGGCCGAGATCCTCGCCCCGCGCGCGGCGGCGTTGCCGGCCGTCGTGCCCGACCAGAAGACCGCCCACCCCGAGCCGTCGCTGGCTAGCGTCAGGTAGGTGCCGGCGTGTTCCGAGATCAGGATCGGCTCCTCGTCTAGGACCTCGCCCTGCGGCGAGACGCGCACGCCGCGCAGTCGCGGCTCCGTGCCGACCGGGTGGGCCTGGTCGAGCGCGACGACCAGCCAGTGCGTGCCATTCCAGGCGACCTGCGGCACGGTCTGGCCCGAGCCGTCTAGGAGGATGGGGATCGGGAGAGGATCCAGGAGCGTCCCCTGCGCGTCGAGCCGCGCCCCGTAGATGTCGTACCCCGCACGGTTCGAGCGCAGGTCCGACCAGACTACCAGCGATAGGCCATCGCCCTTCGAGATCGCCGCCTGGTGCTGATCGGAGGCGGCCAGGCCGAGGTCCGCATCCCCCGGTACGAAGGCGGGCGGCGAGAACTCGGGCGGTACCGCGGACGCGGGCTGGACGCCGATCAGGAACGCGGCGAAGAGCGTGACGAGGAGCGCGGCGACCGGCAGAACGGCGGACGCACGCGTGTGCATCAGGCGGGAAACCGCGGAGCGCATCAAGGCGATCATGGCTTTTCCTCCCTGGAGAGCTGCAGTCGGAACTCCCAGATTCGTCGACGAGGATGCGCGTGCATGGCGACGCCTCCCGGCCAGCGAGTCGGTGACGCGGGTCACATCGAGGCGCAATGCGCGCCCAACGCGACGCGGTTGCAGGTGAACCGGGGATTCGGCCCGCCTGCGCGCATCGCCTGCCGGCCCGAGACCAGAAGGCTACTTACTATATAGACATTGTATGCAGGGAGGTTCCCGCCGCCGGGGCCGGAAGCCGGCGCAACCAGAGTGCGTCTCGGGGCGCGGACCGGGGACGCCTGGCCGAAGCAGCGCGAAGGCAGAGAACCCGCGCGACGAGGGGCGCGCGGGCCCGGCCTCCCGCAAACCAGAACCCCCGCCCCGGGCCGCCCATGAGTCCCGTCTTGGTCGCCCAGCGACGCCCGGGATTGAAGGTGCGGGCGCCGGGTGCCCCGGGACGCGTCTCCCGCGCTGCCCGAGCGGTGAGCGGGGGGAGCCTGCGGGACGACGCCCGAAGCATAGGGCAGGTCGGGCGGTCGGGCATGCCCGAGGTACAGGCGACCCTGGACGCGGAGCAGCGAGACCCCTCAGTCGATCGGGAAGTCCAGCCCTCCCGGGCCCGGCTTGCCGAGCAGGCGGCACATCGCCAATACCTGGCCCTGGTGCTGGTAGATGTGGGCGACCGTGCGCAGCAGGATCAGCGCCGGGACGAGGCTTCGCGTCCTGCCCGGCCAGGTCCACATCTCGCGCGCGGTGTTGATCTCGGTTTCCGAAGCGCGGCGCAGATATCCGTCGGTCGCCGCCGCCACCTGCCGGCGATGCGCCTCCAGCGCTTCCGGGGCGAGAGGGGGGGCGCTCTCGTCGACATCGGTGTAGCGCCCCTCGATCACGCTCAGCCAGTATTCTTCGGCGCCGATCATGTGATCGAGCTGCAGGCGCACGCTGGGGTAGCCGAAGCCGAGGATCCGGCGATCGAACTCCTCGGGACTGAGCTGCGCGCAGTGCCGCAGCAGCGCCTCCAGGCTTCGCTGGCCGCGATCGTGAATGTCTCTCAAGGATGCGGCGTCGTGCATGGCTCCTCCTCGAGGGGAGCTAATCACGAACAGCGCGAGATGGGCAAGGGTTGGGGGGAACGGCGGGGGGAACGGGGCCATTCGAGCGCGGAGCGTAGCTGCCCTGCCCGTCTAGGGTTGTCCTGCGGGATTCGGCCCGCTCGGGATTCCGCGCAGGGCCTGCTCCAGATCCGCGATCAGGTCGTCCGCGTCCTCGACACCGACGCTCAGGCGCACCCCCTCGTCCCCGACCCCGATGCGCCGGCGAACGTTCGCAGGGACGGAGGCGTGGGTCATGGACGCCGGGTGGTTGATCAGCGACTCGACGCCGCCCAGGCTCTCCGCGCAGGCGAAGAGCCGCGTCGAGGTCAGGAGCGAGGTCGCCGCCGCCGCGCCGCCGGCGAGGGTCAGCGTGACCATTCCTCCGAAGCCGCTCATCTGCCTGCGCGCGATCTCGTGCCCAGGATGATCGGGAAGCCCGGGATAGAGCACTCGCGAGAACTCCGGCCGCACCCGGCTCCACTCGGCGATCCGCAGCGCATTGGCGCAGTGTCGCTCCATCCGCAGGTGCAGCGTCTTCAGGCCCCGCTGGAGAAGGAAGCAGTCGAAGGGGCCCGGCACCGCCCCCGCGGCGTTCTGGTGGAAGCGGATCCGCCGGAGGGCCTCCTCTCGCGCCGAGACGACCGCTCCGGCGACCAGGTCCGAGTGTCCGCCCAGGTACTTGGTGGCGCTGTGGATCACGAGATCGGCTCCCAGTTCGATGGGGCGCTGCAGCATCGGACTGGCGAACGTGTTGTCGACGGCCAGCAGGACTCCCGGGAGACCGTCCCCTACCGCCGGCCGGATCGCGCGGATGGCGCCGGCGATCGCGGCGATGTCGAGGACGCGCAGCAAGGGGTTGGTCGGCGTCTCGACCCAGAGCAGTCTTGTGGTCTGATCGATGAGCGCGGCCATGGCGCCGGGACGCGTGTCCTCCGTGTAACGGATGTCGAGCCCCCAGGGTCGATAGACCTGCTCGAACAAGCGGTACGTCCCGCCATAGAGATCGCTGAAGGCGACGATCGACTCTCCCGGCCGCAGCAGGGAAGCGATGATCGCGTCGGTCGCCGCGAGTCCGCTGGCGAAGGCGCAGGCGTCCGTCCCTCCCTCCAGCGCGGCGAGACAACGCTCCAGGCCTCGCCGCGTGGGATTGCCGGTGCGGGAGTACTCGAATCCCTTGTGTCGCCCCGGACCCTCTTGCGTGTAGGTGCTCGTGGCGTAGATCGGCGGCACCGTGGCTCCCGTCGTCGGGTCCGGCTCCTGGCCGATGTGGATGGCCATCGTCGATCGCTGCATGCCGATCCTCCTGATGGCATCCGGCCGCCCCGGGGCGGCCGGATGCCGCTCGCGATCCCCGGATTGCGGTGCTCCAGCTTCAGGTTGCCGGTTCCCCCGGGTCTAGCGGAAAGCCGTTCTCCCTCATCCAGGCGTCGCTGTAGAACTTGCTCAGGTAGTTGCGGCCCGTGTCGGGCAGGATGGCGACGATGAGATCGCCCGCGGTGAGATTCGCGCCGTAGCGCAGCGCGGCGGCGAGGGACGTGCCCGAGGAACCGCCTACCAGGAGTCCCTCTTCGCGGGCCGCGCGCCGGGCGGCGCGGAACGACTCGGCGTCGGAGACCCGCACCCAGTCGTCGACGATCCCGCTGTCGAACGTCGCGGGGATGTAGTCCTCGCCGATACCCTCGACCTTGTACGGGCGAGCCGTGTCGCCGGAGAGGATCGACCCCTCCGGATCGGCGCCCACGACACGAACCGAGGAGTTCTTCCCCTTGAGGAATCGCCCGACGCCCGAGATCGTGCCGCCCGTTCCGACACCCGCGACGAAGCAGGTCACGAGGCCGCCGGTCTGCTCCCAGATCTCCGGGCCCGTCGTGAGCTCGTGCGCCCCGGGATTCGTCATGTTCCCGAACTGGTCCGCGTGCCATGCCCCCGGGATCTCGGCGGCCAGGCGCCTGGCGGTGCCGGTGTAGCTCTCGGGCGAGCCGGGCGGGACGTCCGTGCGGACGATCACTGTCGCGGCTCCGTAGGCGTGAAGGAGGTCGATCTTCTCGCGGCTCATCTTGTCCGGCAGGACGAAGACGCACCGATACCCCTTCAGAGCGGCCGCGACGGCGAGTCCGACGCCAGTGTTGCCGGCGGTCGCCTCGACGATCGTCGAGATCCCCGGCGTGAGCCGCCCCTCCTTCTCGGCGCGCTCGATCATGGCCAGGCCGATGCGGTCCTTGATGCTGCCGCCAGGGTTGAAGAACTCGACCTTGCCGTAGAGGGGGCAGGGAAGATCGCGGCCGAGCCGGCGCAGCCGCACGAGGGGAGTGCGGCCGATCGCTTGGAGAACGGAATCTCGAGACTCCAGCATGGCACGCGGTCCTCCTCAAGCGTCAGACGATGAGGGGAACCGTTTTCCTACCGGCAGTCAAGCCCGGCTCCGACGGCGATGCAAGGCCACGCAGGGGCGGCTCGAGAATGCTGGGCCGCCCGCGCCGATGCGCCACTTCCTGTCGTCCATCATCGCCGAGGAGAGCACTCGCGCGCGAGGCGGCCCTCGCCGCCAGCCTGTACGGGGGCGCTTCGCGGCCTACTCGCCCACCGCGGTCAGGCGCGCCGCCGCGGCGAAACCGTCTCCCCTCAGGCGCAGGAAGTAGACGCCGCTCTCCAGCCGCCGCCCGTCGGCAGCGCGGCCATCCCAGCTCAGTTCGCGAACGCCCGCCTGGTGGCGGCCTCCCGCCAGCAGGGCGATGGCGCGCCCGGCGGCGTCGTGGAGCGTCAGCCGCGCCGCTCCCGCCACGGGCACGGCGTAGCGGATCGTCCTGGCGGCCCCGAGCGGGCCCGGCGCCGGCGGAGCGATCCATGCCAGCGGGCGGGACGGAGGCGCCTGCCCGGCGGCGTCCCCCGTGCCGAGCGCGATCTCGGCGATCAGCCAGGCGGCATTCGCGGCGGTGATGTCGACATGCTCCTCGTTGGGCGCGGGGAAGTAGACGGCGTCGAAGGGCGTGCGCTCCAGGATCTCCGGATCCCCGGCGATGTCGTAGAAGAGGTCGCCGGTGTCCAGCCCCAGCGCGCTCACCGTCGGGATGAAGCAGTGGTGGGGATGCAGGGCGACGATGTCGCCGAAGCCGGGCTCGGTGGCGTCGAGGTCGAGCATGGTGTCGCGCCAGCCGCCGGGAGCGTTGTCTGCGGGGCGGGTGCCGGAGACGGCGACGATCGCCTCGTCGGGGGGCAGGAAGAGGAAGTCGATCAGCCCGTGGAAGATCGTCCGGTTCGTCTGGTCGGGCACCGCCCAGACATTGCCGATGATGTCGACGAGAAAGCCGTCGTACTCCCAGCGGAGGATCTGGTCGCCCGCTTGGAAGCCCTGGCCCGCCTGCAGTCCGCTGCCGTTGGCCACGGCGACCCGGCGCGGCAGCGTCGGATAGCCGCCGACGGCGGCCAGGTCGGCCTCCAGGCCGGCGCGGAGGGGATCGGGCTCTCCAGCGGCGCCCGGGGGATCCGTGTAGTGGTAGAGAAGCAGCTGGCGCGCCGCGGGCGAGTCGAGCGCGGCCAGCCAGGCCGCCGCCTCGGCCGACTGGTCGGCGAAGAACCAGAGCCAGTACTGCAGGCCGAGCGGGATGTCGGCGCCCGTCTGCGGCGCGTCGAAGGAGATGAAGGTCCGCACGGCGTGCTCGAGGTCGTGCGTTTCCATGTAGGCCAGGGCGTAGCGGCCGATCAGGCCGCCCATGCTGGCGCCGACCAGGGCGCTCGTCCTTCCGGGCTCGATCCGCGCGCGGACCTCCTCGATCAGCGCGGTGGCGACGAAGGCGTTGCGCTGGATGTAGTCGGTCGCGTCGTCGAAGTCGAGGACGACGGCGTCGTAGCCGTCGGCGCGCAGGGTCTCCAGCAGCTGCTGGCGGTTGAGCAGCTCGTAGAGCTCCTCCCAGCCCATGCTGTTGTCGAGGTCGAAACCCTCGATCACGATCACCGGATCGGTCAACTCCATGTGCGCGTCGGCGAGGTAGACGTAGGCGCTGCCGGAGGCGAAGCCCCCCTGATAGGGGATCGTCGCCGCGACGCGCAGCGTGTCGTGCGGCGCCGGGGTGCGCAGCGCGCGCACCTCGAAGAAGAAGGCGGCTTCGGCCTCGGTCCCGTCGGGCCGCGCGGCGCGCAGGCGGATGGTCTTCGTGCCCGTCGTCGCGTAGCGGACGACGCGGGGCTCTCCGGGGCGCAGCGCCGTCGGACCGCGCCCGTCGTCGAAGTCGCCGCTGAGGAGCTCGAGACCCGCCGCCTCGCCGGTGAAGAGGTTCTCGGGGTCGAGCCGAAAGACGACCTCGGCGCCCTGATAGGTGCGGTCGCGAAGCGGCGCCGCGGCGAAGAGGCGATGGACGGCGAAGGCGTCGCCGGCGTCCGCGCCCTCCCCGCGGCCGTCCGCCCCCCCGGCCGCCCCGCGCTCGTCGCGCGCGTCCGCCTCGCGGTCGGCGCCCAGCGCCAGGCGGCCGTCGCGGGCGACGAGCGCTCCGGAGACAAGGGCCTCGGGCCGCAGGCGGCTGTAGCTCAGCTCCAGGAGGGCGATCGGGACTGTGCCCCGCGGGGATCGCGCGGCGCGCCCGGAGAGCTCGGCCGGGGCGGGCCAGGAAGATCCCGGCGCGGAGGCGCGGCGGATCTCGTCGTAGACGCGCAGCCACTCCCGCAAGCCGATCGGCGGCGAGGAGGGGCCGCCATCCAGCTCCGCGATGCGGGAGAGCGGCAGCACGCGGTCGTAGAGGATGCCGGTGGGCACGCGCTCGGCCGGCAGATCGGCGAGCAGCCGGTCGAGCCCCGCCGACAGGACGTTCGTGCGGACTCCGGCCGCCGTCGGGCCCGCAAGCAGCGCCGCGGCGATCAGTACCCCCGCGACCGCCGCGAAGGGGCCCGCGCGCCGCGCCGCCGCCGTGACCCGCCGTGCCGGTTGGGACGAGGACGATCGCCGCCTTGTGGTCACGAGGACCTCCTAGCCGTGCGCGTGCCAGACGATGATCCGCTCGCGGGCGATGCCGTCCAGTTCCGCCGCCGCCTTGCCCGGGATGATGCCGAATTCCCGGTCGAGCAGCCCGCGTCCGTCGACGATCGCGGCGTCGCCCTGGGCCAGGCGGCGGGAGAGTCCGTCGCCGACCTCGACGTAGGCGATCTCCCCGCCGGGCATCGTGAAGTAGTAGCGCGCGGAGCCGGCCTCGCGCGCCGCGAGATCCTGGGCGCGCAGGAGAGCGGCAAGGCGCGCGGCGCGCCCGGCAGCTTCCTGCTCCGCGCGAAGCCGCCTCTGCCCTTCGGCGTCTGCCCGCTTGCGCTCCGCCTGCTCTACTCGGAGCTCCGCCTCCCGGTGTTCGCGCTGCGCCTCGAGGCCCTCCTCGCCCAGCTCCTTGCGCCGCACCCGGTCGGCGTGGCGCGCCTGGCGGAGCTCCTTCTCGGAGACGACTCCCGCGTCCTTCAGCGCCTTGCGCAGATCGGCCATGGCCATGCCCCCGCTGCTCGCCGGCTTGACACCGGCGGCGAGCTGTCGCCGCCGTGTGCCGCGGATGCCATGATGCTAGCACCCGGAAGCCCCCATGGCCTAGAGTCTCGGCGGCCACGGGGCGGCAGGCCCGCGGCCGGGGTGGGCGGCAGGAGGCACCGGCGAGCGGGCGCCGCCCGGAGCGACTGGGCGTGCCGCTCGATCCCGGCGTTCCGAAGTGGGAGGGGAGATGCGGTCGAAACGCATGAGGCCGAGGTTCGTGCTCGCGGGACTGCTGCTGGCGATGCTGGCGGCGTCCTGCGCCACCGTGCCGATCACCGGGCGGCGCCAGCTCAACCTGATCCCGGCGCCGTCGCTCTACGCGCTCAGCTTCGACCAGTACCAGCAGTTCCTGGCCGGGCAGCGGGAGAGCACCAACCCCGAGCAGACCGCGATGGTCCGCCGCGTCGGCACCCGCATCCAGCAGGCCGTCGAGCGCTTCTTCGCCGAGCAGGGGCAGGCCGCGCGCCTGCGCGGCTACCAGTGGGAGTTCCGGCTGGTCGAGTCCGACGAGGTCAACGCCTGGTGCATGCCGGGCGGCAAGGTCGTCGTCTACACGGGGCTCCTGCCGGTCGCCCGCGACGAGGCGGGGCTCGCCGTCGTCGTCGGGCACGAGATCGCCCACGCCGTCGCCGAGCACGGCAACGAGCGCATGAGCCAGGGGATGGTGACGCAGCTCGGCGGCATGGCGCTCGACAAGGCGCTGGAGCAGAAGTCGGAGCAGACGCGGGCCGTCTTCCTGACCGTGTTCGGGCTCGGCGCGCAGCTCGGCGTGCAGCTCCCCTACAGCCGGCTGCACGAGTCGGAGGCCGATCGCCTGGGGCTGATCTTCATGGCCATGGCCGGCTACGACCCGCGCTCGGCGGCCGACTTCTGGCGGCGCATGGCGGCGCAGTCGGGCGGGGCGCCGCCGGAGTTCCTGAGCACGCATCCCTCCGACGAGCGGCGCGTCCGCGACCTCGAGGCCCACATGCCGGAGGCGCTCGTGTACTACGGCCGGTAGGGGGGATTCGGGCGGCGGGTCCGCGGCTCTCCGGCGGCGCGGACCCCGTGGGGAGCTCCCCGGGGCCGGGATCGGGTCCACGGGCCCGGCGGGCGCTCCCCGCGCCCTAGCGCACGTACCCCAGGCTGCGCAGGGACTCGATCTGCTGGGGGCTCAGGTCGCGCAGGCGCGTCGGCGGCAGGCGCGCGGCCTGCTTCTTCAGATCCTCGTAGAAGCGCGCCAGTTCCTGGTGATAGCGATGGGCCAGGTGAGGGTCGCGATCGAAGAGGTTGACCGTCTCGCCGGGGTCCTCGCGCCAGTTGTACAGCTCGTACTTGACTTCCGCCTCGGGGTCGAGGTCGTGGATGTACTTGTGCGCGCCGTCGCGCCAGGCGAGCTTGTCCGATCCGTACATCGTGCTCTCGCAGAAGGCGATCAGGTCGTCCCCGCGGGG
>Ga0194127_10003067_pt1 | contig 21857 bp, 18 predicted proteins | sample TA2KigC100mmetaG_FD_148624 | JGI IMG/M metagenome (GOLD analysis project Ga0194127, IMG submission 148624) | Freshwater microbial communities from Lake Tanganyika, Tanzania - TA2015036 Kigoma Deep Cast 100m | ecosystem: Environmental > Aquatic > Freshwater > Lake | place: Tanzania: Lake...
CCCCCGGCTCGCCGCGCGTCCCTACAGCTTCCAGAACTCGCGGTACTTCGACAGGTGGCGGGAGGCGTCGCCGAGCGGCAGGTCATCGAGCGCGCCCTTCGGCTTGAGCTTCACGTCCGCGTGCATCGCGGCCAGGCAGGCCATCACGCCGTCGCGCAGGCCGGCGAGCGAGTAGCCGCCCTCCAGCACCATCACGAGCCGGCCGTCGCACACCCTGTCGGCCACGGCCTTCATGTGAGCCGCGATCAGGCCGAAGCCCTCGGCCGTGACGTCCATCCCCCCCAGCGGGTCCCCGACGAAGATGTCGAACCCGGCCGACACCAGGATGAGCTGCGGCCGGTACTCCTCCAGGAAAAGCGCGCAACCAGCCCGCCGTAGATCGCGTCGAACTCCGGGTCGCCGTGGCCCGCGGCCAGCGGGATGTTGACCGTGAACCCGCGCCCCGGGCCGTCCCCCACCTCGGTCGCCGCGCCGCTGCCGGGGTAGTACGGGAACTGGTGGGTCGAGACGTACAGGACCGACGGGTCGTCCCAGAACGCGCGCTGCGTCCCGTTCCCGTGGTGCACGTCGAAATCCACGATCGCGACGCGCTTGAGGCCGAGCGTCTCGCGCGCGAACTTCGCGGCGACGGCCACGTTGTTGAACAGGCAGAAACCCATCGCGCGGTCCGGCTCCGCGTGGTGCCCCGGGGGGCGCACCAGCGCGAACGCGTTCGACACCTCGCCCACCACCACCGCCTCGGTCGCGACCAGGGTGCAGGGGCCGCGGCGAGCATGGCCGCGTCGAAGCTGCGCGGGCACGCGGTCGTGTCCATGTCCAGCACGACGGTGCGGCCGCTCGTCCCCATGATGCGGCGGAAGTGCGGCTCCGTGTGGACCCGCTTGATCTCCTCCGCCGTGGCGCGGCGGCCCTCGAGCATCGCCGGAGACAGGCTCAGGATGTCGCTGGACATCATCAGGTCGAGCAGCACCTGCAAGCGCTTCGGGGTCTCCGGGTGATGCCGGTCCATGTCGTGCCCCAGGCAGCCCGGGTCCACGACCACTCCCGTCCTCATCGCCATCCTCGCCCTCCTCGCCCTCCTCGGCCCTGCGACTTGCCGCAGTTCCCGGTCAACGGCGTCCGCGCCCCGGATTGTCCCGTGCCGGGTGCGCGTGCGTCAAGGGCGTCTCCGGGGCGTACGGTGCGATATGCCCGACTCGTCCTTGACTTGCAGGCCCACTTCCGCGAGTATCGCGCGGTCGTTTTCTCCCGGAGGGAGCGTGATGATGACGAAGGGGATCGGCCTCGCCGTGTGGCGGCGGCCATCGTGGCCTCGGCGGTCCCGGCGGCCGCGCAGGGGGTGAAGCTCGGGTTCGTGGACATCCAGAAGGCCCTGATGACCGTGAACGAGGGCAAGTCCGCGAAGAGCAAGCTGGAGAAGATCGCGAAGTCCAAGCAGGCCGAGCTGGACAAGATGCAGGACGACATCAAGCGCCTCGCGACCGAGCTGCAGGAGCAGGGCGCCGTGATGCGCGACGAGACCAAGCGCCAGAAGGCCCAGGAGTACCAGAAGCGGCTGATGGAGCTGCAGGACTACTACCTGAACAACCAGAAGACGCTCGCCGAGGAGGAGGCCAAGCTGACCCGCCCGATCCTCGAGCGGTTCGAGAAGATCCTGAAGAAGATCGGCAAGGACGAGGGCTACACCATGATCATGGAGAAGGCTGCCGTGGTCTACGCCTCGTCCGCGACCGACCTGACCGACCGGCTGATCGCCGACTTCAACGGCGGTGCCGGGAAGTAGAGCCTGCATGGCCCTGCCCCGACGTTCCTCCCCGGTCCTCGCGCACCTGACGCCGGGCGTCCTCTGGATCATCGTCGTCACGGTCGCGGCCTTCGTGGGCCACGCGGCGATCGGGTGGTACGACCGGCTGCCGGCCATCGGCGTGACCGAGACCCTGGAGCTGCGGCCGTCGGGCCTGTTCGAGGTCGGACCGCAGGGCCTGCTGACCATCGTCCTCCTGCACGACGGGCTGCTCCACCTGTTCTTCAACATGCTCGTCCTGTTCTCGCTCGGTCCCGTGGTCGAGCGCGGCCTCGGCACGAAGCGCTTCCTGCTGCTCTACATGGTCGCGACGCTCGCCGGGTCGCTCCTGTTCGTGGCGGTCGGGTACGCGACCGGGCGCCCGGACGTCCCCGCGGTCGGCGCGTCCGGCGCGGTCTTCGGCGTGATCGCGGCGTTCTCGATCCTCTACCCGGACGCCCAGGTCCGCATCTGGTTCACCGCGCCGATGCGCGCGGGATACGTGATCTGGGTCGCGCTCGCCGCGGACCTGATCTTCGCGCTCGCCGGCACCCCCGTCGCGGTCCCGGTCCACGTGGGCGGCGCGATTTTGGCGCGTTCATGATGCTGAAGCGCCCCTGGAAGCCGGGCAACGCCCGCAGGATGTGGCTCCGCTGGCGCCAGTGGTGGATCCGGCGGCAGCTCCGCGTCCATCGGGGTCCCAGGTGAGCCCCGCGCCGCCAGCACGCGCGAAGGTCCTCCTGCCGATCGCGGCGGCGCTCGCGGTGGCGGGCGCGCTCGCCTACTCCGACGCCGTCACCACGAACGAGTTCGCCTGGGACGACGGCTACCTCGTGCTCGACAACCCGGCGATCCGCGACCTCCGCAACGTCCCCGACCTGTTCACGGGGAGCTGGGCGAGCGGGGTCGGCTACGCGCTCGGCGACGCCCAGAACCGCCCGTACTACCGCCCCCTCGCGCTCGCCAGCATGGCCGTGGACTGGGCGATCGCAGGGCCGGACCCCGCGGTCTTCCACGGCACGAACCTCGCGATCCACGTGGCCGCGGCCTTCCTCCTGTTCCTCTGGCTGCTTCGGCTCCTGCCGGCCGGCTCCTTCGCACCGGCCGCGCTCGCGGCGGCCGTGTTCGTGCTCCACCCGGTGCACACCGAGGCCGTCAACGTCGTCTCGTACCGCACCACGCTGCTGTCCGGCCTGTTCGCCTTCGGCTCGCTCGCCGCGCTGACCGCGCCCGCCACCCGCGCGCGCGTGGTCGCGGGCGTCGCCGCCTTCGCCCTGGGCCTCCTGTCCAAGGAGACGACGCTCGTGGTCCCCGGCCTCCTGCTCGTCCAGGACCTGTGGCTGCGCTCGCTCGACCGCCGCCGCGTCCTCGCGGTCTACCTGCCGCTCGCCGCTGTCGCGGTCGCGTGGCTGTTCGTGCGCGCGGGCCTGACGACCGGGGCGTACTACTCGTACTTCGACGGCCTGTCCGCCTGGCAGGCGGCGCTGATGGTTCCCCGCATCTTCTTCCTCTACGTCCGCCTCGCGGTGCTCCCGTGGCCGCTCTGCCCGTTCTACGACTGGAGCATCCTCGGCGCGCCGTCCTCGCCATTCGAGCCCGACGTGCCGGCCGGCGCCTTCCTGCTCGCGTCCGCCGTCGGCGGCGCCGTCCTGTTCCGGCGGCGCGCACCGCTCGTCTCGCTCGGGCTCGCGTTCTTCCTGGTCGCGCTGCTGCCCGCGGCTCGCACCTCGTGCCGTTCTTCGACGCGGCGGGCGAGCGCTTCCTGTACGTGCCGATCGCCGGCCTGCTCCTCGCCGCCGCCTCGGCCGCCGCCCCGCTGCGCCCCGGGACCCTCGCCGCCGGTGCCGCCGTCGTCGCCGTCGTCTTCGGTGCCCTCACGGCCGCACGCACGGCCGAGTGGCGCGACAGCGAGACCATCCTGCGCGCGACCGCCCGCGACTTCCCGGGGTCCGTGTCCGCGCACCTCGGCCTGGGCCGGCTGCTGCTCGAGGAGGGACGCCCCGCCGAGGCCGTGCCCGAGCTGGCCGAGGTGACCTCGCTCGCGCCTCGCCTCGCGGTCGGCCACGCACTGCTCGCGGTCGCGCACGCGCGCGCGGGGGCGCTCAAGGAGGCGCGCGCGACGCTCGCGAACTCCCCGCTGCCCGAGCGCGGGCTGCCGTCCGCGGTCCAGATCGCCCGCACCGAGCTGCTCAGGGCAGGCGAGACGGAAGTGCTGGCGAAGCTCGGACTGTAGCCGCGTGGTACCATCCGCGACCTGAGGAGGAGCCCCATGCGAGTGCTCGGAATCAACTTCTCGAACGACGCGGCGGCGAGCATCGTCGTGGACGGCCGCGTCGTCATGGCGGTCCAGGAGGAGCGCTTCTCGCGGACCAAGCACTTCGCCGGGTTCCCGGACCGCGCGATCGACGCGTGCCTGAAGGCGGCCGGGTGCGGGGTCGAGGACCTGGACGCGGTCGCGTTCTTCTGGAACCCGGCGATCCACGCAGCCGCCCACTCGTGGCGCATGTCGTCCGTCCCGCGCCACCACATGGAGTTCCTCTACGACGTGCCGAACCACCTGCTGCCCCGGCTCGGCGCCGCGGCCGCGGTCGCGCCCGAGGCCACCGAGCAGGCATTCCACCTCGCGGGGGGGAAGCGGCTCCGCGTGGTCTACGTGACGCACCACCTCGCGCACGCGGCGGGCGCGCTGCTGTCGTCGCCCCACGCCGAGGCCGCGGTGCTGACCCTGGACGGCTACGGCGAGCGCGATTCGTCCGTGATCTGGCGGGCGTCCGGCACGCGCTTCGAGCGCCTCTGGACGCAGGAGTACCCGCACTCGCTCGGGTCGTACTACGCGGCGCTGACGCAGTTCCTCGGGTTCAAGGCGAACTCGGGCGAGGGCAAGGTGATGGGCCTCGCGAGCTACGGCGAGCCGCGGTACGCCGACGAGTGCCGGAAGATGCTGCGCCTGACGCCGGGCGGCTTCGAGCTGGACCTGTCGTACTTCCAGTTCTTCCTTGACCGGCCGATCCGCTACACGGCGCGGATGGTTTCGGCGCTCGGCGAGCCGCGCGCGCCGGAGTCCCCGATCGAGAAGCGCCACGAGGACGTCGCGGCCAGCATGCAGCTCGTGCTGGAGGAGGCGCTGCTGCACCTCGCGGGCCTCGCGCGGCGCCTGACCGGGCTGCCCACGCTGTGCATGTCGGGGGGGGTCACGCTCAACTGCGCGGCGAACGGGCGCCTGATCCGGTCCGGCCTGTTCGACCGCTACTTCTTCCAGCCCGCGTGCAGCGACGCCGGCGCGGGCCTCGGCGCGGCGCAGTGGGTGACGCACGCGATGCTCGGCGTGCCGCGCGGCGACCCGCGTATGCTGTCCGAGTACCTCGGCCCGGAGCACACGGACGCCGAGATCCGCACGACCCTGGAGCGGGGCGGGATCGGGTACCGCACGCCCGACGACGCGTGGGGGCTCGCGGGGAAGCTGCTCGCGCGCGGGCTGATCGGCAGCGTGTTCCAGGGCAAGGCGGAGCTGGGGCCGCGCGCGCTCGGGAACCGATCGACGCTCGCGGACCCGCGGCCCGCGGAGATGAAGGACCGGCTGAACGCGCGGGTGAAGTTCCGCGAGCCGTTCCGGCCGTTCGCGCCGTCGGTGCTGATCGAGCGGTCGCCCGAGTACTTCGAGGGCGCGGACTTCTCGCCGTTCATGCTGCGCGTGTTCCCGACGCGGCCGGAGAAGCTCGACGAGGCCCGGGCGGTCACGCACGTTGACGGCGGCGCGCGCGTTGGAGACCGGTACGCCGCTGGTGCTGAACACGTCGTTCAACATCCGCGGAGAGCCGATCGTGAACTCGCCCGCGGACGCGGTGAAGTGCTTCCTGACGACGGGGATGGATTTCCTGGTGCTGGGGGAGCATCTGCTGGTGAAGGATCCGGGGGGGTTGTGATGCGAACGGGACGGTGGACCTTGATCGTGGCGCTGGGTCTCGGCTGCTCGGGCACGGGCACGGGGACGGGGGATGCCGGGGGGGATCCCGGGGCCGAGGCCGGACCCGATGCGGCGCCCGATGCGGCGGTCGAGGTCGCGGAGGACGCGGCTCCGGACGCTCCCGCGGTGTTCTCGCGGCCGGAGCGCGGGGAGCCGGTGGGGTCGGCGGAGCTGGCCGCGATCACGGACAGGTACCTGAAGATGCTGAAGGACGCGCGGTACTTCGAGAACATCGAGGAGCGCGCCCACGGCTGGCCCGAGTCCGCCGGCAAGGGCTACTGGTACGGCACGTGGTGGAGCGGCGTGAAGGTCGCCAAGGCGGGCGGCAAGGTCACGTTCACGCACTCCCCGGACGGCGCGGACAACAACGGGATGCGCACCGCGCCGATGCTGGACGGCGCGTGCTTCGCGTCCGCGATCTGGGGCCGGCCCGACCACGCGCAACTCGTCGAGAAGCTGGTGCGCGGGTTCAACTCCTGGGTCCTGTCGATGGAGAACGGCCGGCACCCCGAGGTCGGCGTGCTGATGTCGCGCGCCCACTACACCGTCCCGGTCGAGTCCTCGGACGGCGGCCGGAGCCTGTACATCGACACGTCCGCGGACCGACCCGGCGAGGACGGCGAGCCGAGCCAGTACGTGCACAACCCGGGCAACCCGTGGTGGGACGACATCTGGGTCAAGAACATCCGGTCCAAGGACGACATCGGGCACGAGCTGCTGTCGATCGCCCTGCTGCCCGCCTGCGCGCCGGCCGCGGGGACGTCGTCGAAGGCCGAGATCGACCGTCTCGACTCGCTGTTCCGCCCCTGGAGCCGGCGCGTCGAGGACGACGGCTGGCGCATCGCCACGGTGGACAAGGACTGGAAGGTGTTCTTCCCGGAGGGCGACCTCGCGGCCTTCTACGACATCGGGAACATCGAGTGCAAGTCGAAGCTCGCGGTGCGCCTGTACGGGCGCGGCGACGCGGGCACGCTGGAGTGCGGCGACGGGCTGTCCCCGCTCGACGAGGACTGGGTCCTGAAGAACGACTTCCACCAGATCAACCGGAGCTTCCACGAGGCCGCGGCCGCGCTCGCCGCGATGGCCGGGTACGGCGAGCTCGCGAACGCGCTGCTATCGGGGCTCGTGTGGCGGATCGAGAAGGTGATGGACGCGAAGGAGAGCGCGACGCCGCCCGCCGGGCTGTCGAACGACTCCGACGCGGCCGAGCTGCTGATCTCGTCGATGAACGCGGGCGTGCCGCTGACCTGGCGCGAGGTTCGCTGGCTCCACGCCCGGATCGACGAGGCCGTCGCCGCCCAGACCGCCCCTGCGGCCGCGGCGGCGCGGGACCTGTGGAACCCCGCGACCCCGGACGGCGACTACGGCTTCGACATGCCGGACGCGGGCGTCGCGCACCGGTACGTGGGCGCGGTCCTGGGCGCGTGCGCGTCCCCGTGGCGCAACCCGACCGGCAAGCCCGTGCTGGACTGCGAGCGCGTCATGGCGTTCGGGTGGTGAGGCCCCCCGGCGGTCAGGCGATCCCTTCGAACAGCGCGGTTGACATGTAGCGCTCGCCCGTGTCGGGCAGCACCACGACGATCAGCTTGTCGCGGTTCTCCGGGCGGGACGCGACCTGGAGCGCGACCCACGCGGCCGCGCCCGACGAGATCCCGGCCAGGATGCCCTCCTCGCGGGCGAGCCGGCGCGCCGTGGCGATGGCGTCGTCGTTCGTGACCTGGACCACCTCGTCCACGACGCTCCGGTCGAGCACCTCGGGCACGAACCCGGCGCCGATCCCCTGGATCTTGTGCGGCCCGGGCTGGCGGCCGGAAAGGACCGGCACGAACACGTCCACCTGCCCGTCCGTGTCGCGCCACACCTCCTCGGCCGTGGTGCGCCGGTGCACGTCGGGGTTGGCCGGGTTCTGGAACTGCTGCGGCACGAACGCGTCCGGCGTCTCCTGCGCGATCTCGAGGGCCCTCCGGACCGCGCCCTTCATCCCCTCCGGTCCGGGCGTCAGGACCAGCTCGGCGCCGAAGAACTTCAGCAGCGCGCGGCGCTCCAGGCTCATCGTTTCCGGCATGGTCAGGATCAGCCGGTACCCGCGCGCGGCGGCCACGAACGCGAGCGCGATCCCGGTGTTGCCGCTCGTCGGCTCCACGATGACGGACCCGGCCTTCAGCGAGCCCGAGCGTTCGGCCGCCTCGATCATCGCGAGCCCGATGCGGTCCTTCACCGATGACGCCGGGTTGAAGCACTCCAGCTTCGCCACGACCTGTGCGCCCGAGTCCCGGGCGAAAAAACGCGAGAGCCGAACCAGGGGCGTGTTGCCGATCGTCTTGGTCACGTCATCGTGGATCTTCATGGGCCTCGGCGCCTCCTCAGGAGTTAGTCAAGTTGGTTGATTTACTAACTCAACCATATCGCATTGTACCGATCCCCCGCCGGCTGTCAAGCCTGCCTCCACCATCCCCGCCATCTGCTACAATCCGCCCGCCTCCGGGACGGAGCGGGTGCCCGTTGGAAGCCGCGACCCCGTCGATGCAGCAGTACCTCCGCGCGAAGGCCGGGCACCCGGACTGCATCGTCCTGTTTCGCATCGGGGACTTCTACGAGACGTTCTACGAGGACGCGGTCGAGGTCTCGCGCCTGCTCGACATCGTGCTGACCTCCCGCAACAAGGACGGCCCCGACCCGATCCCCATGGCGGGGGTGCCGTGGCACTCGGTGTCCGGCTACCTGCAGCGGCTGGTCGAGGCCGGGAAGAAGGTCGCGATCGCCGAGCAGATGGAGGACCCGAAGCAGGTCAAGGGGATCGTCCGCCGCGAGGTGGTCCGCGTGATCACCCCGGGCGTGCTGCTCGACTCGGAGCTGGCCGACCCGACCGCTGCGAACCACCTCGTCTGCGCGGTGCGCGAGGATCGGGGCGTCGGCCTCGTCGCGCTCGACGCGTCCACGGGTGCGCTCGCGGGCGCGCTGCTCACGTCCGACGAGGAACTCCGGACCGCGCTCGCCCGCCTCACGGTCCGCGAGGTCCTGCTCCCCGAGGGCACCGACGCCGAGCTGGAGGCGGTGCTGCTCGGGTTGAAGGCCCTGGTGTCGCCCTGCCCCGCCCCGGACCAGGCCGACGTCGCGGCGGCGGTGCCTCCCGCGGTGCGCGACCGCGTGCCCGCGGAGCCGGCGTCGCCGGCGGTCCGCGCGGCGGCGGCGGCGGCCCTCGCGTACCTCGCGCGCACCCACCCTGCCCTGCTCGCCACGGTCCGGCCGATGGAGCCGCTCGCGTCCGGGCCGGGCCGACGATGACCCTCCCGGCCTCCACCGTGCGCAACCTCGAGCTGCTGACCACGGTCGCGACCGGCCGGGCCCACGGGTCGCTGTTCCACTTCCTGAACCGCACGGGCACCGGCATGGGCGGGCGCCTGCTGCGGTCGTGGCTGCTCGCGCCGCTCCGCGACCCGCCGTCCATCGATGCCCGGCTCGACGAGGTCGCGGCCCTGGTGCCCGAGCCCGCGCTGCGCGGCGCCGTGCGCGATGACCTGGACGGCGTCGCGGACGTGGAGCGCGTCCTGACCCGCCTCGCGGGGGGCAGCCCGTCCGCGCGCGACCTGAACGCCCTCGCCCGCGCCGTGCGGGCGTTGCAGAAGTCCGCGGGGCGGCTGGCGGATCGCCCGGCGCTGGCGGTCGCGGCGACGGTCCCGGGGGACCTCCCCGAAGTCGCATCGGCGATCGAGGGGACGTTCGTCGAGGACCCGCCCGCGTACACGCGCGAGGGCGGCATGGTCCGGCGCGGCGTGGACGAGGAGCTGGACCGAGCGGTGTCCATGGCCGAGGACGGCCGCCGGTTCATCGCGGAGTACGAGGCGCGCGAGCGCGAGCGGACCGGCATCGGCACGCTCAAGGTCCGTTACAACCGCGTGTTCGGCTACACGATCGAGGTGACGAAGTCGCAGCAGGGCCGCGTCCCCCCCGACTACGAGCGCCGCCAGACGCTCGCCGGGGCCGAGCGCTACACGACCCGCGAGCTCTGTCCGACCTCGAGCGGCAGGTCTCGACCGCCGAGGAGCGCTCACGCGCGATCGAGTCCGACATGTTCGAGTCGTTCCGGCAGCGCGTGCTCGCGGCGACCGCGGCGTTCCAGGACCTCGCGCAGCGCATCGCCCGCCTCGACGTGGTCGCGTGCCTCGCCGACCTCGCGCACTCGAACGGCTGGTGCCGCCCGCGCGTGACCGGCGACCGCCGCATCCGGCTCGTGGGCGCGCGTCACCCGATCGTCGAGGCCCACCTCCCCCCCGGCACCTTCGTCCCGAACGACTGGGAGATGGACGGCGTCACCGCGACGCTCGACGTGATCACCGGCCCGAACATGGCCGGAAAATCGACGGTGATGCGGCAGGTCGCGATCTCGGTCCTGCTTGCCCAGACCGGGTCGTTCGTGCCCGCGGCCGAGGCCGAGGTCGGCGTGGCGGACGCGATCTGGACCCGCGTCGGCGCGATGGACGACCTTGCCGCGGGCCGCAGCACGTTCATGGTCGAGATGTCCGAGGCCGCGGAGATGCTCTCGCGCGCCACGGACCGCAGCCTGGTCGTGCTCGACGAGATCGGCCGCGGCACCTCCACGTTCGACGGGGTGGCGATCGCGTGGTCGGTCGCCGAGTACATCCAGTCCCGGGTCGGCTGCCGCACCCTGTTCGCCACCCACTACCACGAGCTGACCGAGCTGACCCGCACCGTGCCCCGTGTTCGCAACCGCAGCATCGCGGTCAAGGAATGGGGGGGGGAGGTGCTGTTCCTCCGCAAGCTCGTGGACGGCCCGGCGAGCAAGTCGTATGGCATCCAGGTCGCGCGGCTGGCCGGGCTGCCGGCCGAGGTGATCGCGCGGGCCCGCGAGGTGCTCGCGAACCTGGAAGCGGGGGAGCTGGACGCGGTCGGGCAGCCGGTGCTGGCGCGCGGTCGCCGCGGGGGGGTCCGGTCGGCCGCCTCGCCCCAGCTCGACCTGTTCGGTGCCGCGGCGGCGGCGCCGGCACGCCCCGACCCGGTGGTGGAGAAGCTGGCCGCGCTGGACCCGGACCGGCTCGCCCCGATCGAGGCCCTCCGGATCCTGGCGGAGCTCGTCTCGGACGCGAAGAAGAGGAAGGGGTAGGCATGCTCGCGACGATCGAGGAGGCCCTGGGCGCGCTTCGCGAAGGCCGGATGATCATCCTGGTCGACGACGAGGACCGCGAGAACGAGGGCGACATCGTCGCGGCCGCGTCGGCGATCACCGCCGAGCAGGTTGCGTTCATGGCCAAGCAGGCCCGCGGGCTGATCTGCCTGACGCTCGAGGCGGCGCGCTGCGACGAGCTGGGGCTCGACCCGATGACGCCCCGCAACAACGCGCCCCTCGGGACCGCGTTCACCGTGTCGATCGACGCGCGCGAGGGGGTCTCGACCGGCGTGTCGGCCGCGGACCGCGCCCGCACGATGCGGCGCGCCGTGGACCCGGCGACGACCAGCCGCGACTTCGTGTCCCCCGGCAGCGTGTTCCCGCTGCGCGCCGTGCCGGGAGGCGTCCTGTCCCGCACCGGCCAGACCGAGGGGTCGGTCGACCTCGCGCGGCTCGCCGGGCTGCCCCCGGCCGGGGTGATCTGCGAGGTCCTGCGCGAGGACGGCACCATGATGCGCCTCGCGGAGCTTCGCGAATTCGGGGCGCGCTTCGGCCTGCCCGTCGCCGCGGTGGCCGACCTCGTCGCGTACCGGCTGCGGACCGAGAAGCTCGTCGAGCGGGTGGCGGTGTCCGACCTCCCGACCGACTTCGGCGACTTCCGCGTCCACGCCTTCCGCTCGGCGGTCGACGACCGGACGCACCTGGCCCTGGTCGCGGGCGACGTCTCCGCCGACGAGCCGGCGCTCGTGCGCGTCCACCGGGCGAGCTTCCCGGGCGACACGTTCGCGTTCGGCGACGACAAGGGCCGCGCCGGCTTCGAGGGCGCGCTCGCCGCGGTCGCCGCGTCCGGCCGCGGCGTGTTCCTGTACCTGAACCGCGAGGAGACCGGCGTCGAGCTGCTGGAGACGCTCGCGCGCCAGTCCGCGGACAGCGACCCGTCCACGCTCCTCGTGCGCGCGGTGGCGGCCGAATCCCCCGGAGCTGGGCGCGCGCCGCCTGCGCGTGCTGACCAACACCCCCCGCCGCTTCACCGCGCTGGCCGGCTTCGGCCTGGTCGTCGAGGAGACGGTCCCTCTTCCCCCGGCGCCGCAGCCCCGCGACCCTGCGGCCTGACCGGCCCGCCCAGGGGCGGCATGCGCCCCCTGTTCCCTGTCGCCCTCGCGGAGTACCATCCTCTCCGACTCCACCTCCGCCGGAGGGCCCATGCGCCGGTCCGCGCTCCCGCCCCTGCTCGCGGCCTCGCTCGTGCTTTCGCTCCCGGCGTGCTCCGGGGCGAAGAAGGACGCCGGAGGCGCCGACGCCGTGCCGCTCTCGCTCTCCACCGGCGGCGCGGGCGGCCCCGCGGCCGGGGGGCTCGGCCCGGCGCAGCCCGTGCCCGCCGCGCAGGCGGACCTGGAGGTCGCGCACGTCTCGCCGAAGGGCACCCTCGAAGACCCGCCGCGGCAGGTCGTGGTGATGTTCAACCAGCCGATGGTCGCCGTCGCTGACGTAGCGGAGCAGAACGCCCGGATGCCCGTGTCGATCGAGCCCCCGGTCGCGGTCCGGGGCCACTGGGTCGGCACCCGCATCGCGGTCCTGACCCCGGTCGAGCCGCTGCGGCCCGCCACGGCGTACAAGGTCCGCGTCCCGGCCGGGACGCCCTCGGTCGCGGGCTCCGCGCTGGCCGCGGACGCGGTCGCGGAGTTCGAGACCGCGTCCCCCCCCGGCCGGCCGTGACGCGGGTGTGGCCGGACCAGGGGAGCGACGACTGCGACGCGGACCAGGTCTTCGTGGTCGAGCTGAACCAGCCGGTCGCCCCGTCGCGACTGGAGTCGGCCACGACCTTCCGGCTCGCGCGCGGGACCCCGATCCGCGCCAGGGTGTGGGCGCCGTCCCGCGACGAGGCCAGGCTGGCCCGGCAGCGCCTCGGCGCGTGGTTCCTCAACGACGGCGCAGTGGAGCGCGGCACGATGTTCCTGGTCCGGCCCGCGCGCCCCCTGCCGCTCGACTCGGCCTTCGCGCTCCGCGTCGACGCGGGCCTGGTGGGCCGCGAGGGCCCGCTCCCGTCCGCGGTGGCCGCGTCCCGTGAGTACCGCACCTACGGGCCGTTGAAGGTCGTGGGCACCGGGTGCGGCGCGTCCTGCACGCCCGACCAGCCCTGGGAGGCGTCGCTCCGCTTCAGCAACCCCGTGGGATCGCTGGAATTCCGCCGCAAGGTCATGCGCGTGCGGGACGACCGGGACGACGGCCCGGGGTGGTACTCGCACGAGCACCGGGCCCTGGAGCGGCCCCAGGCCGGCCGCGACTACGAGGCGGTCGTGCCCGCGGACCTGACCGACTCGCACGGGCAGTCGCTCGGCCGCGAGGTCCGGGTCCGCTATTCCTTCGGGCACTGGCCGCCGCAGTTCGAGGACTGGGGAGGAGGCGGCGTGATGGAGTCCGACGGGCCGCGCAGGTACGCGTTCGCGGTCCGCAACGTCTCGCGGATCCTGGCCGATCTCGCCCCGGTCCCGCTCGACCGCGCGGCGCGCGTGCTCTCGGCCCTTGCCGGCGGCACGCCCGACCTGAAGGGGCTCGGGCTCGCCCCGGCCGCGGTCACGATCGGCGTCTCGGCCCCGCTCGACGCCTCGGGCGTGGCCGCCCTGGACCTCGCGCCGGCACTGGGCGGTGGCAGAACCGGCATCGTCGCCTACCGCGCCCGCGCCGAGGCCGCCGGCCGCGGCGACCTGGGCATCGTCCACGCCGGGGCCGTCCAGGTGACCGACCTCGCGCTGACCGCGAAGGCGTCGCCGGAGACGGTCGTCCTCTGGGTGACCCGTCTGTCCACGGGCGAGCCGCAGGGCGGCGTCGCGGTCGAGATGCGCGCGGACGACGACGCGGTGCTCTGGTCCGGCTCGACGGCGCCGGACGGACGCGCCGAGGCGCCCGGGACGGACACCCTCGCGCTTCGCCTTCCTCCCCCCCCGAAGGTGGAGGCCCGGACCGGCGGCGGGGATGACGTCGGCGACGACGGGGACGGCTGGGCGCCCGATGCGGACCAGGTGCGCAGCCGGCTGTTCGCGGTCGCGCGCGCGGGCACGGACGCCACTGCGCTCCGCCTGTCGGACGCGCGGCTCGTCTGGGCCGAGACGCCCTCGGTCGAGGGAGACGCGTACGACGAGGAACACGGATCGGACGAGCGCTGGCGGTCGGTGGTCGTTACGGACCGCGACCTCTACCGCGAGGGCGAGACGGTCCGCATGAAGGGCTGGGTCCGGCGCATGACCGGCCGCGGCCCGCTGCGCGTCCCGGGGGGAACCGCGACGCTCGAGGTCCTCCCCCCCCAGGAGGACGAGGACCCGCCGGGACCGGTCGCGCGCACGCCGGTGTTCTTCGACGACTGGGGGTCGTTCTCCGTGTCCTGGGCCGTGCCGGCCGGCGCGCGGCACGGTCCCTACTCGGTCCGGATCGAGCTGCCCGGCGAGGCTACGACGCACGCCGCGTCCTTCCAGGTCACGTTCTTCGAGCCCCCCGAGTTCAGCGTGACGGCGGCCCTCGACCGCCCCGAGTACGTCCGCGGCGACGTCGCCGGTGCGTCGCTCCGCGCGGCCTACTACTTCGGCGCGCCCATGGCCGAGGCGCCGGTCACGTACTCGTTCTACACCCCTCGCCGACGTCGTTCGAGCCGCCAGGGCAGACGGGCTTCCGGTTCCGCGACCCGTTCGATTCGGACGAGCCGCAGGCGACGGTGTCGCCGGACGAGCGCATCTCGGGCGAGGGCGACGGGACGCTCGACGCGGCCGGCACCGGCGCGCGCCGGCACCGGCTGCTCCCCGCGACGCGATCCCCCGCGACCGTCACCTTCGAGGCCGAGGTCGAGGACACCAGCGGCCGCAACGTGTCGGGCCGCGCGACCGCGATCGTGCACCCGGCCGAGTTCTACCTCGGCACGCGGCTCGAGTCCTGGCTCGTGGACGCGGGCAGCCCGACCGAGGTCGGCATCGCGGCCGTGGACCCGCGCGGCAAGCCGGTTGCCATGCCGTCGGTGTCGGTCCTCGTCACGCGTCGCGAATGGCAGACCGTCCGCCGGAAGGGCGTCGGCGACACGTGGCAGGTGGTCAGCGAGCCCGTGGACGTGGCCGTGGAGACACGGGACGTCGAGATCCGCGACGGCCGGGGCGCGTTCCGGCTCACCCCCCCGGTCCCCGGCCTGTACCGGGTCCGCGCCTCCGCCTCGGACGTCCGCGGGAACCCGGTGCGCGCGGGGGCGTCCTTCCACGCGGTCGGGCCCGGGTACGCCGCGTGGCGCCGGTCCTCCGACAGCCGCGTCCAGCTCATGCCCGACAAGGGGTCCTACGCGCCCGGCGAGACCGCGCGGATCCAGGTCCACTCGCCCTACGAGAATGGCACCGCCCTGGTCACGGTCGAGCGCCAGGGCGTGCTCTGGCAGCGCGTGATCGCGATGAAGGGGAACGCGGAGGCGTTCGAGCTGCCCATCCTCCCGGAGTACGAGCCGAACGTGACCGTGGGCGTCGTGGTCGCCCGCGGTCGCCTGCCCTCCCCTCCCGGCGCCGAGCCGGACCCCGACGACCTCGGCGCTCCGTCCGTGCGCGTGGGCGCGGTCCGGCTGCGCGTCGATCCCGGCGCGAACCGCCTCGCGGTCGCGGTGAAGCCGGCGGTCCCGGAATACCGTCCCGGCCAGGACGTGGAGGTCGGCGTGGAGGTCCGCGACCGCTCCGGCCGCGGCGCCCGCGCCCAGGTGCTCGTGTTCGCGGTCGATGCTGCGGTCCTCGACCTCTCCGGCTACTCCCCGGCCGACCCGTTCGACACCTTCTTCGCGCCGATCGGGGCGTCGGTCGCGACCGGCGACTCGCGCGACTTCCTGATCCGCCGCATCCTGCTCGGCGAGAAGTCCGAGCCCGGCGGCGACGGCGGCGGCGACCTGACCCGCAAGGACTTCGTCGCGCTCGCGTTCTGGGACCCCGAGGTGGTCACCGGCGACGACGGCCGGGCGACGGTCCGCTTCCGCGCGCCGGACAACCTGACGCGGTTCCGGGTCTTCGCGGTCGCGACCTCCGGCGAGGCGCGCTTCGGCCTCGCGCGCACCGAGTTCACGGTCAACCGGCCGCTCGTGGTCCGGCCCGCGCTCCCGCCGTTCGCCGAGACGCGGGACGCCTTCCGCATGGCCGTCGCGGTCCACGGCGCGCCGGGCGCGACCGGCGAGGCGATCGTGAAGGTGGAGGCGACAGGATCGGTCTCGCTCCGCGGCGCGTCCGAGGCGCGCGTGGCCGTCGGCGAGGGGCGGGTGCGCGAGGCCCTGTTCGAGCTGGTGGCCGGCGAGGCGGGCGAGGGCACGGTCCGCGTGTCCGGCCGGCTCGGCCAGGAGCGCGACGCGGTCCAGTTGAAGGTGCCCGTCCGGCGGCGCGCGCGCACCGAGACGGTGGCGACCTCCGGATCCGCCACGGCCCAGGTCACCGAGACGGTCGAGCCCCCGGCCGGCGCGGCCCCGGACGTGGGCGGGCTCTCGGTCAGCGTCGCGCCGACCGCGCTGGTCGGCCTGGACCGCGCTGCGAAGTCGCTCATCTCGTACCCGCACGGCTGCCTGGAGCAGCGCATGAGCGCGATCCTCCCGAACCTCTACCTGGAGGACCTCGCGGCGACGTTCGGCTTCGCCCCCGGCACCGAGGGCGACCTGCGCGAATCGGTCCGGAAGACGCTGGCGCGCCTGCGGGAGTTCCAGCGTCCGGACGGCGGGTTCGGCTTCTGGGCCGGCGGCAGCGACGCCTCCGACCCCTACCTCACCGCGTGGACGATCCGGATCGCCGGCATCGCGCGCGAGCGCGGGTTCAAGGCGGACCCGGGCGTGATCGCGGACGCGGTGGCGTTCCTGGAGAAGTCGCTCCGGACGCCGCGGGACGCGTCGCGCGATCGCCCGCCGGATCCGGATCAGGCCGCGTTCGCCACTTTCGTGCTCGCCGAGGAGGGCCGGACGGTCGGCGACCTCGTGGCCCTGTTCGTGGCCAAGCGGCGGGACCTGTCGCGCACCGGTCGCGCCTGGCTGGCCGCGGCCGCGTGGAAGGACGGGGCGGCCGCGGCGGCGCTCGACCTGATGACCGAGGTGCTGGAGGGCGCGACGGTCAAGGGCGACGAGGCGGAGCTGCCGGTCCCGCGCGGCGACGAGTGGCACGGCATGGCGTCCGGGGACGTGGCGCTGACGTCGGCCGCGCTGATCGCGGGAGCGCGCGCCGTCCCGACGCACCCGCTGCTCCCGCGGCTCGCGACCCACCTGTGGGCGGCGCGCCGGAACGGGGAGTGGTCCGGCACGCACGAGAACGGGCTGGCCCTGATGGCGCTCGCGACGTGGGTCCGGATGTCGGAGGGCGACGCCGCCCCGGACCTCGCGGTCTCGCCCTGGCTCGGTGCGACCCCGCTCGCCACCTGGCAGTTCAAGTCCCGCTCCGCGCCGCCCCGCGCGACGGACGTGCCGATGCGGCGCCGCGGCGCCTGATCGAGGCCGGACGGACCACGCTCGCGTTCGCGGTCAGGGGCTCCGGCACCTACCACTGGTCCGCCGCGCTCACCTACGCCCCCGCGGGCCAGGTCCCGGCGAGGGACCAGGGCGTATGGGTCCGGCGCCGCGTGCTGTCGGTCGCGGACGCCGCCGAAACGGGGCAGATCGTGGTCGTCTCCGTAACGATCGCCAGCCCGACGCGGCTCGACCGGCTCGCGATCGACGTCCCCGTGCCCGCCGGCCTCGTGCCCGTGAACTTCGACTTCCAGACCGCGTCCGAGCGGCTCCGCCGGGCGGTGGACGCCCTGCCGTGGGAGGGCGACGAGGTCGCCTGCGCGCACACCTCGATCCGCGACGACCGGGTGACGTGCTTCGTGGATCGCCTGCCCGCGGGGCTGCACGTGCACCGGTTCGCCGCGCGGGCGGTGGTGCCGGGGAGGTTCGCGTTCCCGGCAGCGAGCGCGGAAGAGATGTACCACCCCGAGACCTTCGGGACGAGCGATGGGACCGGGTTCGTGGTGGAGTAGGCGCGACCCCCCGCGCGCCCGTCCCGTCCGGTCGGGGGCGGTGCGCGGGCGGCATGAACGCCCGCGCACCGGGGGCGCGCAGGGGGCCTCCGGCAGGGTCGCGATCGCCGCGTTCGCGATCGCCGCGATCGCGCTTCCCCGGCTGTGGCCGTGCCCGGACGAGCTGATCGAGCCGCCGGCGCGGTCGTTGCGATTCCTCGACCGCAACGGGGTGCTCCTGCGGGACGTGCCCGTGCTCGGGGCGCACCAGTGGCGGGTGCCGCCGGCCGAGGTCTCGCCCTGGCTGGTCCATGCCGTGGTCGCCTCGGAGGACCGCCGGTTCCGGCTGCACCCGGGCGTGGATCCAGCCGCGATCCTGCGCGCCGCGTGGCAGGACGTCCGGGCGGGGCGCGTCGTGTCCGGCGGCTCCACGATCACGCAGCAGTACGTCCGCAACGTGGTCCCGGTCGGGCGCACGATCGGCGGCAAGCTCGCCGAGGCCTGGCTCGCCCTGGTGCTCGAGTCGCGCCTGACCAAGGACGAGGTCCTCGAGCGCTATCTCGGCATCCTCCCGTACGGCCACAACCTCGCCGGCGTGCAGGCCGCGGCCCGATGGTACCTCGGCAAGGACGCGTCCCGGCTGAACGCGGCCGAGGCGGCCGTGCTGGCCGTGATCCCGCGCGCCCCGTCCTCGCTCGACCCGACCCGCCGCCTGGCGCGCGCCGTCGAGCTGGCCCGCCCCCTCCTCCACCGGATGCGCGACGACGGCCTCCTCGACGACGCGGGCCTCGCCGCGGCCCTGGCCCATCGCCCGGCGTTCCGCCGTCCTTTTCTTCCCCCCCGTTCCTCGCGCCGCACGCGACCACGACGCTCGCCGCGCGGGGGGGGGCGACCGGCGGGGGCGCCGAGGTCCGAACCACGCTCGACGCGCGCGTGCAGGACCTCGCCGAGCGCGCCCTCCGCACCCACCTCCGCTCGATCGGGCGCGACGACGTCCAGAACGGGGCCGTGGTCGTCGCGGACACGCAGACGGGCGAGGTCCTGGCCCTGGTCGGGTCCCGCGACTTCCTCGACCCGGCTGCCGGGCAGGTGGACGGGGCGCGCTCCCCTCGCCAGCCGGGCTCGACCCTGAAGCCGTTCCTCTACGCGATGGCGCTCTCGCGCGGGCGGACCCCGGCCTCGCTGCTGTCCGACGTGCCCACGTCGTTCACCCAGGCGGGCGGGCAGGCGTGGTCGCCGCGGGACCACGACCGTCGCTGGCGCGGGCCGGTCCGCCTCCGCGAGGCGCTCGCCTCGTCCCTCAACGTGCCCGCGGCGCGGCTGCTCGACGAGGTCGGGGTGGCGGCGTTCCTGGACGTGCTGCACGCGCTCGGGTTCGATGACCTCGACGCGGGGCCGGACGAGTACGGGCTCGGGCTCGTGCTCGGCGACGCGCCGGTGCGGCTCGCGTCGCTCGCGGACGCGTATGCCACGCTCGGACGCGGCGGCGTCCGGCGGCCGTTCACGCTGCTCCGCGACGGCCCCCAGCCGGCGGAGACCCGCGTCTTCCCGGCGGACGTCGCATGGATGGTGTCCGACATCCTGTCCGACGACGACGCGCGCGGCCTGACGTTCGGCCGGCACGGGGTGCTGGACCTGCCTTTCCGGGTCGCCGCGAAGACCGGCACGTCCGCCGACCACCGCGACTCGTGGTGCGTGGGGTACACGCCCGAACGCACGGTCGGGGTGTGGGTCGGCAACATGGCGGGCGGCTCGATGGAGGACGTCTGGGGGGCCCAGGGGGCGGCGCCCGTGTTCCGCGAGGTGATGCTCGGGCTCGCGGCGGCGCGGCGGCCGGCGTGGCCCCCGGAACCCCCCGGCATCGTCCGGCGGGAGGTCTGCCCCCTGTCCGGCGGCGCGCCCGGGCCGGCCTGTCCGGGGACCGTGCGCGAGGCGTTCCCGGCGTCCGCCGCGCCCCCGCCGCCGTGCGACCTGCACCGCGCGGAGGCTGGCGGGACCGGCGACCACGGCCCCTCGTACCACGCGGCCGGGGCGCCGCTCCGGATCGCGAGGCCGGTGGACGGCGAGGAGTACCGGCTCGACCCGGACGTGCCGCCCGGTGCACGATCGATCGTCCTCCTCGCGGCGGGCGATCCGGCCAACGGTCCCGCGAGGTTCCGCATCGACGGGGCGCCGGGGCCGGTCTGCGAGGTCAACGTGCCCTGCCCGTGGCCCGCCCGGCCGGGCGACCACGACGTCGCGCTGGAAGGCGTGCGGGGACGGGTACGAATCACGGTCAGGTAGGGTCGAGACGCGTACACCGCCTTCCCGACCCGGCAGGCCACAGGGGCATCGATCGGAGGGGGGCGCGGCTCGCCCCCCTGCCCGCCGCCCCGCCTTGCGGGGCGCGGGCCACCCCCCTTGCGCGGCCGCCTTGCGGCCGCCGAGCGCGCCGCGCCTCGGCGCGGCGCGCTCTGAAGTTCCGTCGTCTGGGTGCCGATTGCCCGCTTGTGGTACTGTATCCTGCGACCGCATTGGCGGTCCGGGGGCACTCTGGAGGGCCAGGTGGTCGATGACCTCGCGACCCGGGTGACGACGGTACGGCAGGTCCTCGCGGGCGGTGCCGGGGCCGGGACCGAGTGCCTCGTCATCATCTACGGGAACAACATCGGACGGAAGTTCGACCTGATCGAGGACGTGCTGACGATCGGCCGCGACCCCGACAACACCATCGTGCTGGACTCCGATTCGGTATCGCGGCGACACGCGCGCATCGAGCGCTTCCATGAGGCGCGGTTCGTCATCGACCTGAACAGCACGAACGGGACCTACCTGAACGACAAGCCGGTCCAGCCGCGATCGCAGCTCGCGTGCGGGAACTTCATCAAGATCGGCGACACGATCTTCAAGTACCTGACGGGCGACAACATCGAGGCCGCCTACTACGAGGAGATCTACCGGATGGCCGTCACCGACGGCCTTACGCAGATCGCGAACAAGCGGCAGCTCGACGACTTCCTGGACAAGGAGATGGCGCGCGCGAGGCGCCACCGCCGCGACCTGTCCGTCCTGATGATCGACATCGACCACTTCAAGCGGGTGAACGACCTGCACGGGCACCTCACGGGCGATGTGGTGCTCCGCGAGCTTGCGTCCATCGTCCGGATCCGCATCCGTCGCGAGGAGCTGTTCGCGCGCTACGGCGGCGAGGAGTTCGTCATCGTCCTCCCCGAGACCGACAGGAAGACGGCGATCGAGTTCGCCGAGACGGTGTGCGAGATGGTCGCGGCGCACCAGGTCGCGTTCGAGGGCCAGACCATGAACGTGACGATCAGCATCGGCGTCGCCCAGTTCTCCCGCGAGGAGCACAAGGGACCCGAGGACCTGGTGAAGGAGGCGGACAAGAACCTCTACTGGGCCAAGAGCCACGGCCGCAACCAGGTACACGGATGACGAGGTCGGAGTTCCATGCCTGACACGTTCGCCGGGCCGACGTCCGGGGGGCCGGTCACCGAGCAGCGGATCGGCAGCTTCTTCGAGGCGTTGAAGGCGCTGAAGTCGGCGGAGGAGATGGCGTCCCAGCCCCTCGGCAAGGGGGACCCCCTCCTGGCTGCCAGGATCAAGGAGCTGAAGGGCTACGTCGATGTCTTCCTGAAGGCCGAGATCGGCCGCAAGCCGCGGTTCGTCGTGCTCGATCGCAGGACCGACTCCGGCGTCACCATGGCGGTCGACCTGGTCTTCAAGGACGCCGTGCAGCTCTACGACGGCCTGTCGCTGAGCCTCTCCAAGGGCGGGCCCCGTTCGTCAAGACCGAGGCGCTGCTCCCGATCGACACGGTCCTGACGCTCGCGTGCAGGCTGGAGACGGAGAACGTGAGCTTCAAGGTCGCGGGCAAGGTCATCTGGATCAACCCGCGCGAGAGCCAGGGCCGTCCCCAGGGCATGGGCATCAAGCTTCACAAGCTGTCGAGCGCCCAGCGGCAGGCGCTGGACACCTTCATGGCCGGCGATCTGCCCGCCGCCGGCCTCCCC
>Ga0194127_10003069_pt1 | contig 21853 bp, 17 predicted proteins | sample TA2KigC100mmetaG_FD_148624 | JGI IMG/M metagenome (GOLD analysis project Ga0194127, IMG submission 148624) | Freshwater microbial communities from Lake Tanganyika, Tanzania - TA2015036 Kigoma Deep Cast 100m | ecosystem: Environmental > Aquatic > Freshwater > Lake | place: Tanzania: Lake...
GATGGAGATCCTCTACGGATCCGCCATTCTTCAGTCGGGGACGGAGATGGTCGGGATGGTGTTGAGGTCAGCTTGGGGGAACAACTTGCGGAACCTCGCTTCGGACACGGCGGTGGCTTTTTCCCTCACCTCAATACTATCGACAGAGGTCCAAGATTTGTTGTCGAACATGGCGAACGCATCTTCGTTGTCCAATATTACGGCTGGATCGCCTTCCCAATCGCAGAACCATTTCACGGACATGCTTTTTGCTCAGACTTTCAATTGTAACTGAAAAGCGTCACAAACTATTGTGTTTGCAAAATTGAGAGCCCAATTCGAACATTGTGTTCATTTTTTTGATCACAATGTCGCCATACTGTCCGTCGGAGTGAAAACCGCTCTCAAGGATGGCTAAGTTAACTCCACGACTATGGGCCGCCATGAATTCTGGCCAGGTGCCGGGGGAGGCGTGAAACAGAACATCAAGCCGGGCAAGTACAAGAACATCTTTCGGCTGAAGGTCGCTGATCGACATATAACCATCTCGATTCCCGACAATATTCTGACCGGCAATCATCCCCTGCGCCCAATTCCATATGGCATTATTTTCGACGTCTTTTGGATCTGTTGCATTTGGTGTATGTGGCAACTGTAATACCATCCCATCAAACAGGATGACGTCGACATCTTGCTCAAGCAACGTTGTCCACTGCGATTGCATGTCCTCGAGGCCATCACCTGCTATGTATCCAACTCCGCGCGACATCGTTTTCTCCCCAGATCCCTTGTTAAATCAGGCGTGCAGAATGAGTTCACATTACTTCCATTTAAGCGGCTTCCCATAAAACCATGTAGGTAGGTCTCCCAATCCCGACGGAATGGATCCCGCCTCGTCAGAATCAGTTCGTGAATTACGACGCTTCAAAAGCACGGCCCGAATCCTCTCTCTTCTGAGTTTTTTTGACTGAGAGATGATATTTTGTAGTCGTTTTAAGGAAGTGTTTTTTAACTCCGGGAAAGATGACTTGAATTTTTGGTCATTCAAAATCCACTGACATAAACGGGCAGTGGATATTGATCGCGCATTGTTTTGGGAACGCCACTTAGATTTTGCGCGATTGAAATATCTGTATAGTCTTCCTAGCATAGAGGCAGTAATTTTATTGGGCGCCCCTTGTTCACGCACAACGTGAAACCCCGGCACATGTTCTTTAGCGAGACAGAGCGCAAGACGCAGGAATACATCCTGCTCATCGCCCTTGAGGTTAAAGTGATTCAGTAGCGCAGGGATTCGTATCTCAAGCTCTTTTCGCAAGAGCGCTGACTCGCCAGAATTTAGCTTTGTGGCAATCCTAATAGGCAATCCCTCGGCTTTTGCGTGGTCGTCCCGATCAGGCAAATAAATTGGCGTTGAAAGCACACCTTGATATTTACCCTTGCGGCCTTTTCTAGCCATTTTTGGCAGGCCTTATGTGGGAGACACTAGCGCCGGATTTATTGTCTAGGGCTGCTGCAATGTGTGCGGAAACTCGATCGGCGGCAGCCACAAGAGCGCTATCTGGCACGTGGGCGTAGCGGCTAGTTATGCCCGGCATGGTGTGTCCTAGAAGCCCCGCAATCGTAAGCTCGGAAAACCCCAGCTCAGCAGCTACAGCAGCAAATGTGTGCCTTAGGGTGTGAACAGTGACGTCCTTAAGATTCGCTTTTACGCACAACCGTTCCAAAACTTTTGGCAACCCGACAAAATGCCCCTTGTCGCGATCCGCCGGAAAAACCCACTTAGCATCCTTTGATTTTGACTGAGCACTGAGAAACTTAACGGCGGTAGCGCCCAACGGGCGGATTTGACTCCCACTTTTGGTGTCGCCAAAGCGAATGCATCTGGCCTGAGGGTCAAACCAAGCCCAAGGAAGAGCCAGAATTTCCATGCGCCGACAACCGGTCAGCAACAGGGCCTGGATGGCGGCTCCCCCAGTTGCGCTTCCCCCGTTGTTTTTTGCCTCGCGGAGACCCCGGCCAAGAGTGGCGAGTTCCTCAAAAGAAAGGAATCTTTTTCGTTTTTTGTCCTTGAAGCGCTTCACCCCCCGGGCCGGATTTTCAGAAATAATCCGATGGCGCCGCGCAAATTCGAGAATGGTTGAAAGCATCCCAACAGTTCTGGTGGCGACCCCGCGGCCTCCGCTAATCTTTCCTGACCTGCCCTTATCCTTACGGGGTTTTGCGGTCTTTCCGGCTGCAATATGACCCTGGAATCGCTCTATATCTGACAGAGTTAGGGCTGCGACCGTGCGCCGTCCAAGAAGGGGCTTAACGTGACATTCGATTCTGGAGCGATCCATGGCCAGTGTGGAGGGCTTTACCCATCCTGCGGCATCCTTGAGGTACCAGTTGCATAACTCCCCGATGGCCATAGCCTGTCGCGCGGCCCGTCTCTCCGCAGAGGGATCTCCCCCCTTCGTGACCGCCCTGAGTTTATCTATGGCTACATCTCGGGCTTCTGTTGGCGCCAAGACCCCTACGCGCCCAATAGCAATTCTTCGGGTACGCCCCTCCTTGTTTCGGTATTGAACAATGTAGGAGGCAGCCCCAGAAGGCTTCATACGGACGCCGAAGCCCTTCAAGGCGCCATCGCCCTCGTCCCACAAGAACCGATCGCGTCCCGCAGGATCGGGGGTCAACTGGTCAACGAATTTTTTGGTGATTTTTGGCATGATGAAAAAGCCCGCCGTCGTCTTTTAATGCTTCCCCGGTCGGGAATACCTCCAGGGAAGCGCCGGGGAAGCACGGGGAAGCAAAAACCAGAAAAAGCCGGTAATGACCATAACCCATCATATACGTGAATTATACGTTATTTATCAATAAGAAGCAATGATAGGTAATAAGGATCAAATTTAATAAATCTGGCCACCCCAACCTTGCCAAGGTTGGGGTCGAGGGTTCGAATCCCTTCGCCCGCTCCAGTTTTTTTCAACGACTTATCCGTCGTTTCGGTCGGCGAACGTGTGGGCACTGTGACCAAATTGTGCCAATCCTAAGCCGCGCGGCGGCGTGTGGACGTAGCGGACAGTTTCAGCCCGAGCGCTCGCATCACGCGGATGACGGTTCCGAACTCGGGATTGCCCGACGGACTCCCCGCCTTGTAGAGGCTTTCGCGGGATAGCCCTGCTTTCCTGGCGACACGCGACATTCCGTGCGCTCGGGCAATAGTGCCGAGCGCGTGCGCGATGAAGGCCGGATCATTCGATTCCAGGGCATCCTCCATGTAGGCGCTGATAGCTTCGGCGCTGTTCAGGTGCTCGGCGGAATCGAAGCGGGTCGTTTTTTGCTTCTTTGCCATCGGTCAATCCTCCAATTGGGCCGCAAGAATTTTCGCGGCTTTGATGTCCCTGGATTGGGTACTTTTGTCGCCGCCGCACAGAAGAACGATCAGCACCTTGCCGCGCCGGACGAAATACACGCGATACCCGGGGCCATAGTGAATCCTAAGTTCGCTGATGCCCTCGCCCACCGGGGCCACGTCGCCCTGGTTGCCGAGCGCCAGCCGGTCGATCCGGGCCGCGATCTTCGCCCGGGCGCGGCCGTCGCGCAGCCCCGCCATCCATTTCGAGAATAAGGTGGTCTGGCGGACTTCGATCATGGGTGAATGTATCCTATAGGATACAATGATTCAAGGCCCGGTTGGCAACGCTTACTGTGCCCAAAACGTGCCAACGCTAATCTGCGCTAATCGATTCTATGCGGTTCATTTCGGGGGAAGCTTGCGACAGCGCCCGCGCAACCGCGTTGATGTTTAAGGCGTTTTCATTTTCTCGGGGCCGTTGCCAAGGTTGGGGTCGAGGGTTCGAATCCCTTCGCCCGCTCCAGTTTTTTTCAACGACGCACCGACAAGATCAAGCCGGCAAGGGGTCGTTGGTTTCCAGCCGGTCGTCGACGATGCGGACCACTTCGTCGATCTCCGGATTGGCGAGGCCGTAACTCTGGGCGATCAGCTGCACCAGAATATCGACCCGCTCGATGAACGGGGCGCCGGCGGCGATGGAGCGCGCCACCGACGACGGCCGGAGCAGGCTTTCGGCCGCCTTGGCGTATTTGTCGAACGGCACGCCGTCGGCCGGGTCGGCGCCGAGTCGTTGCGTCAAGTCGGTGACGAAGTTGTAAATGGATTCGGACTTCGCCAGATCGCCATACACGGCGTCCCGGATGCTCCGGGGCTCGCCTCGGGTGATGCAACGGTAGTTGCCGGTCAGCAGCATGCTCCACTTCGCCAACGGCACGAAGATCGAGTCGTAGACGCGAAGCTTGACCGGCACGTCGTGGCCATCGAGCCGCACCGCGTCGATGTCGCGTTCGATTTGCCGAAGGGTGACATCGGCCTTGGCGTCGGCGAACTTGGCCGCCTTGAAGTTGGTCGGCAAACCAACGTGCAGCACGTTCGCCGGCTCGCCGGGCGGACGGAAGGCCTGCGGGTCTGGGCTGCAGAGTGTCATCAGACTCGGATCGAACCGGTCCCAGACGATGGGATCGGTATAGCTGGCGCCCAGCTTGCCGGTATCGAGTCCCGGGATCCGCTTGAGAAACGGCAGCGGCGGCATGTTCATGATGGAGAGGCAGGGAAGGCGCTCTTCGGCGATGCGAATCAGCGCCGTGTGAATGGCGTGGTGCGCATACTGGGGTTCCTGCATGGCCAGGCCGACCATGTCGTAATCCGCGACGGTGATGTCTTTCGGGGGGTACGCGGTGAGACGCCCGGGCAAGCCGGTCGAGCGGATGGTGCGATGCTCCTTTTCGTCTTTCAGCTTGATCCGGACGACGGTGCCTTCCGCATTGATCAGGTCCGCGGTCTGCCGTCGGCAGACCAAGGTCACGTTATGTCCGGCCATCAATAGTTTGGTTCCGAGAAGGGAACCGTACGACGCGCCGAGAATAAGAAAATTGAACGCCATGGTTTGAGCCCGCTCTCCTGGAAATTTGCCCGATGGGGAAACGAAAAGGTCCCCTCCCGCGGAGCTATATCAGCAAGTTTTCATATTTGCCGAAAGGGCCAAATCATGCCATTGCCGGCGTGTATCAGCGGCCGGTCGCGATCAGAACGCCTCTTCCCAGGTCCGGCTGAGGCGCGTCGCGGAATTGATCAGACCGACCATCGAATAAGTCTGCGGAAAATTGCCCCACAACTCTCCGGTTTCGGGGTGGATGTCCTCCGACAGAAGCCCGAACGAATTGCGCCGGTCGAGAACCGCCTCGAACAACGCCAAGGCCTCGGTTTTACGACCGAGGGCGGCAAGCGCGTCCACGTACCAAAGGGTGCAGATGGTGAAGGCGGATTCCGGCAAACCGAAATCGTCGGCGGTTGCGTAACGCAACAGCAAATCGCCGCGCCTGAGGGTGCGGCCGACATATTCGACAGTGGACGCGAAGCGGGGATCGTCGGCGGCCAGAAAATCAAGCTCGTGCAGGAGAAGCAGGCTCGCGTCCGCCTCCTCGCCGTCCCAGGTGGAGACGAAGCTTCGCAGCTTGTCGTTCCAGCACCGTCGGGTGATGACGCCGCGCAGTCGATTCGCTTCTCCTTGCCAATGGGATTCCCGCTCGGGCAAGCCAAGCGTCCCGGCGATCTTGGCCAGCCGATCGCACGCGGCCCAGCACATCAGGCTGGAGAACGTGTGAACGGCAAACCGGGTGCGCAGTTCCCACGGGCCGGCATCGGGCTGATCGAAGACCTCGACGGCCTTTCGCCCCAAAAGCTCGAGCCGTTCGAACAGCTGCCAATTCCCGGATCGGACCAGGCGCTTATCGAAAAATACGTGGGTGGCGGCGAGGATGACACTGCCATACACGTCGTTTTGCACCTGCTCGTAGGCCAAATTGCCGGTGCGCACCGGCCCCATGCCGCGATAACCGGCGAGCGCGGGCATTTCGTGTTCACCCAACGAATTCGAGCGCGAAATGCCGTAGACCGGACGCAGGACGCCGCCCTGGCTTTCGCTGACGATGTTGGTGATGTAGCCGAGATAGTCTTCCATGGTGCGGGTCGCGCCGAGCCGGTTGAGGGCATGGACGACGAAATAAGCGTCGCGCGGCCAGCACAGGCGGTAGTCCCAGTTGCGCCGGCTCCCTGGCGATTCGGGGATCGATGTGGTCAGCGCCGCGACGATCGCCCCGGTTTCCTCAAAGTTGCAAAGCTTAAGGGTGATGGCGGCACGGATGGTCTCTTCCTGCCAATCGAAAGGCACCGACATGGAGCGGACCCAGTTGCGCCAATGTTCCAGGGTGCGTTCGTGAAACATGCGCGCCGTTTCGTCGATTCCAGTTTGCAGCGTTTCGTCAGCGCCAAAAATCAGATTGACTGGCATGTCGAGGACGAACGACCGCTCTTCGACCACATAGGACAACGGCGCGTCGGTGGTCAGGCGCGTGGTCAAATCCTCGGACACGTAGCGGATGTGGTTGCTGCCGGTGGTGATGCGTGGGCTGAGCGCGCCCCAGCCGAAACGGGGCCGAAGACGAACGCGAATCCGGGGCTTGCCGCTCAAGGGAAAGACCCGGCGCACGATCAACGGCGGGCGGAACATGCGGGAATGTTGGGCGAAGCGCGGCGCGAAATCGATCACTTCGACCGCGCTGTCGTCGTCACCGTAAAGACGCGTACACAGGATCGCCGTGTTGGGGACATAGCAGGGTTCGCTGCGGACTTGATTGACGAGTTCGAGCGCAAAATACCCCCCGTTCGACGCCTCATCCGGGCGGTACGGCTCCGCGCCATTCAGCAGCGCGTTGAAAATCGGATCGCCGTCAAAACGCGGAAACCCGCCCCAGACAATGCGCGCGGCGGCGTCCACCAGCATGGCGATCGAGCAGTTGCCGATCACTCCGAGATTTAGATCGATCATTTCATTTTCCCGCGTCGTCCACGTCTTGTCGCCGCTCCGGCCAATCGTTCCAGCCATGTCGCCGCCTCAACGATGTCCGCCACGCGATGGCGGGCGGCGGATTTGCCGTCGGCCCCGACGCGAACGGAAATTCCGCCCCGGGCGTTGACTTCGCGAAATCCCTCCTCATCGGTCACGTCGTCGCCGACGAAAATCGGAATACGCCCGGCATAAGGAGGGCGATTGAGAAACCAGGCAATGACGGCTCCCTTGCCGGCGTCGGATGGTAGAATCTCGACCACGTTCTTGCCGTCGATCAAGCGAAATCGACCCTTGTCGCCGCCCAGCGCCCGCGCGGCGATGCGGCGGGCGCGGCGGGCGTCGAGCGCCGGTAAGCGATAGTGAAGCGCGAGCGAATGCGACTTCACCTCGACCATGGCGGGCGCGATCGCGTCGACGAGGCGGGCGAGACGTTCGGCGATCCGGGGGAGCGACGCATCCGCAGTCGCGAGCACTTTAACCGCCCCGGCCATGCGCAGCTCGGCGCCATGGCAGCCGGCGGCATCGAGGCCGGTGTGCCCGAGCAGGGCTTCGAGTGCCGCCAAGCTCCGCCCGGTAATCAGGGCACAGGCGCCGCCAAAAGATTTTCTGAGCCGTTGGAGCAGGGGAATCAGCCCTTTGGGCACCACGACCTTGTCGGGATGTTCGGCCAGCTCCAAAAGCGTGCCGTCGACGTCGAGAAACAAGGCCCACAATCGCGCGCCGAAATCGGGCAAGGGAGGAAGATCAGGCATTCTTCGCCTCTTGCTCGCTGACCGAGGCGATGTTCGATTCGATGCGGCTTCGCTTGCGAATTCGCGAGGCGTCGAGCAGCATCCGACCCGCCCAGTAAAAGACGTTGTTTTCGCTCACCGACTCGCGCATCAGCCGCATCCGTTCGCGCTGTTGGTCGGGCGGCATCCGCAGCGCCCGATCGATGGCATCGGCGGTGGCGCGCGCATCGAACGGATTGACGATCAGGGCCTCCAAAAGCTCGCGCGCCGCGCCGGCGAAGTTGCTGAGGATCAGAACGCCGCGCTCGTCGTCGCGCGCGGCGACGAACTCCTTGGCGACCAAGTTCATGCCGTCGTGCAGGCTGCTGACGATCACCACGTCTGCGGCGCGGAAAAGTTCGTAGACCTGCTCGGGTTCGTGATGCTGCGCCACCAGGATGATCGGCTTGTAAGCGCCACGGCTGAAGCGGGCATTGATTTGGTCGGCGATGGCGGCGGATTCCTTCTGAACATCCTGGTAAGCGGCAAGCTTGCTGCGGCTCGGCGCCGCCACCTGAAGGAAAACGAACCGACCGATCCATTCCGGATACAGTTCCAAAAGAATCTCCACCGCCCGGAAGCGATCGGGGATACCCTTGGTGAAATCGAATCGCTCGACACCGACGCCGAGTAGGGTATCGGCGGGCAAGCCGTATCGGGCCAATACCGCCGCTCGGCATTCCGGCGCCGGCGGCAGGTTCGCAAGCGGCAACGGTGGCCAAGCGATCGAGATGGGATAGGGTCGCACCAGGGTGGCGTGTCCGCCCACCGAAACGGTCGCCTGTTCGCGGTCGATATGGCATTCGATAAAACGATCGGCGGTCTCGATGAAGTTGTTGCAATGGAGTTGGGTGTGGAAACCGACCACCGAACTGCCAAGCAGACCATCGACAATCTTCTCACGCCAGGGGCAAATTCCGAAGACTTCGGAGTTGGGCCAGGGGATATGCCAAAAGGCGATGATGGTCGCCTGTGGCATCTTCTCTCGCACCATTCTCGGGACTAAGGCGAGATGGTAATCGTGCACCAGGACGATGGGGTCCGGGCGCATCGCTTCCGCGACGATCGCGTCGGCAAATTTGCGGTTGACGGCGACATACTGCTCCCAATCGGATTCCCGGAACGCCGGGCGGACGAAGGTGATATGGCAAAGCGCCCAAAGCCCTTCGTTGGCCAGCCCGTAATAATAGCCTTCCTGTTCCGCTTCGCTCAGCCAGACGCGGCGCAGGGTGTAGTGCGGAGCCTCGGGGGGCACGGCGATCCGGTCGAACTTGTCGACGGTATGACGGTCGGCGGTGCCGCTTCCGTGCGCGATCCAAATGCCGCCGCAGGCCCGCATCACCGGTTCGAGCGCGGTCACCAAGCCGCTTGCCGGATGTTGCAGCGTGATCTCGTTGTTGGGTCCGAAGTTGTGGATGTAGGGCTCTCGGTTGGAAGCGATGATGACCTGGACATTGGGTAGTTCGCTTTCGAGCGCGCGGCGGAGCGTGTCCGGCGACCAGTCGACACGGATGCCGGTCGCGGTCCTGCGTGAAATGTCGAGATCGCGCAACAGTTGGCGGATTTCTCCGATTACCGGTGCCAGTTGCGGGTCCGGGCCGGGCGTGAAGCTTCCCAATGGAGCCCGCAAACTTTTGCGAACCGAGCGGATCCAACCATGCAACGTCAATCGCGCGATTAGAACCGTGACACCGGCCACGGCGAGCCCGAGCAGGACGAGAAATCCGGTCAAATACAGCCGGGCATCGAAGCTGCGGCCGACGGCAAAACTCATGTCATGGAGAATCAGCAGGCGACCTAAAGCGGGGTCTTCGCCCGACAGCCTGAACGCGGCGCGCAAAACCGTTCCGCGTTCGTAGATTTCGCTGCGAAACAAGGGCTCGCGGTCGGCGCCGGTTTCCACGCACCCGAACTGTTTCGGCCAGGCCTTGTTGGCCCGTTGCAACCGACCCGCGCCGTCGCACCAGCCGATCGCCATCACCCGCTCGTCGGTCGCGATGCGTTCGAACAAGACATCCATTTCGCGCCAGGCTTTCCGTTGCGCAAGGGCGGACAACGATTCCTGGATCGAGTTGAAGATCAGGCGCGATCGCATTTCGACGTCGTATCGGAACCACCGGATGATCAGGCGGTCGGCCGCCGGTGTCAGCACGGCGGCGGTCACCGCCAGCACCGCCAGCAAAGGGACAAAAAAACGCAAGAACAGACCGACATTCATTGCGTCGCGCACCGATCCGAATTGTTCCGAAGTCGGTGAATCTTAGTACATTACGCCGTCCGCTTTCGACCCAAAAAAGAATACCGGGAGTTTCGGAAAACTCCGCGCCAAACGCGTGGTACGCGCGCTGGAACCCGGAAAAGGCGACGACCGCGTCGAGTTCTTCAGCGGTGAACCAGAACCGGGATCTTGGAATGCGCCAAAACCTTGCTGGTTTCGCTGCCGAGCAGCAGGGCCTTCATGCCGCCATGTCCATGCGAGGCCATGACGATAAGATCGCAGCGCCTTGCGCGCGCGGTCATGATGATCGCCCTCCAGGGGTCGGGATGGCGGGCGTGAACGGTCGCGCAACGGACGCGCGCGGCCTTGGCCGCGCGCAGGACGGCGGCGAGAGACCGGGCGGCGTCCCGTTCGACCTCTCGTTCGTAGTCGGCCGCGGATATCATGCGCAAGCGCGGACGGGGATAAAAATCCCGCCAAGTCGGCGAACTCGTCATGCCGGTCACTTCGGCGCCGAGCGCCCTTGCCAGCCTGACGCCATGGACAACCGCTTTTCGCGAAAGCTTGGAGCCGTCGGTCGGAACGAGGATGCGCTTGTACATCGGTGGATTCCTTTATCGTGGCGCGATGCATTCGGTAAATTTTAGGAGGCAAGCGCCGATCAAGAATTGATCGGGATCAAGCCCCGCTTCGGAAATTCTCCCCGCGCCTCACCATTCGATGATCGAGCTCGCGAAGGCGAGGACGACCAGCGCCGCGGCGTAAAAAGCCGCCGCCGTTCCGGCCATGAAAAAAATATTGGCTGCGGTTCGGAGCGGATAGCGATGACGCTCGCGCTCGCGGCGCTCGGCGCTACGCCGCTCGGGCCCGCTCAGGATGGTGATGTAGAACCGGCCGCCGAAAAAAGGCAGCGAAAATCGAATATCGATCGGATGACGCGTCCAGAACGCGGCCCCGGCGGTCGGCGAGGCGCCGGGTGACACGGCACCGGTGTCGGTGTTCGGCATCGAATTCCTCCCCACGTTCGCCCGCGCCCCGGTAGGGGCGCATTTTTTATTGCGCGCGCGCCATCGGATTTCCTACGCCACCCGCGGGCTCGTCGCGCAATTCCCTCTCGGCGCGCCCCCGGCATCGTGGTTAATTTTTCAATTGTTTCCGGGATTTACGCCTCTTGCGCATGGCGAATTTACCGCCCGCGTGATAGTTTTCCCAGAGGATTCCGGATTGGCGAGGAAATCCGGTGGAGACCCGAGGGAGGGGCGTTCATGCCGAAAAATGGCGATCGGTTCGCCGCCGATCTTGCCGCCCAGCTCGCCGCCGAGGCGGATAAGCGCTTGGGAGCCGAGGAAGCCGGCGCGCTCCGGCCGTTCTTCACCGCCTATTACGCCAACGTCGCGCCCCGCGACCTCCAAGGCTTGCCGCCCGAAGACCTGTTCGCCGCGGCGCTGGCGCATTGGCGCATGGCCGAGCGGCGCAAGACCGGCACCGCTCTGGTGCGCGCCTATAATCCGAACGTCGAGACCGACGGCTGGAAAAGCGCCCGCACGGTGATCGAGGCGGTAACCGACGACATGCCCTTCCTGGTCGATTCGCTCGCCGCCGAGTTGAGCCGCCAGGGGCTCGTCGCCCATCTCGTGGTCCATCCGATCGTCGCGGTGCGCCGCGACGGCGAGGGACAAGCCTTGGCTGCCCTGCCGCGCGATTCCGAGGTCAAGGACGCGAAGCGCGAATCGTTTTTGCGCGCCGAGGTCACCGCCCAATCTCCCGATCGGCTGAGCGCGATCGCGCAAGGGGTCGGCCGGGTGCTCGACGACGTGCGCGCCGCGGTCGAAGACTGGGGCGCCATGCGCGCGCGCATGGCCGAATCCGCCGCGATGCTGGACGGAACCGCCGACCCGACGGTGCGCGAAGCGCGCGAATTCCTGCTTTGGGCGCAGGACAACAACTTCACCTTCATCGGCGCGCGCGATTACGACATCGTCGATCGCGCCGCCAAGACGCTCGGCGACAAGGCGCGCTTTTCGGTCGTGGCCGGGTCCGGGCTCGGCATCCTGCGCGATCCGGCCCGGGTCGTTTTCGAGGAATCGCGCGAACGCGCCCCGATCCCGGCGGACGTGCGCGCCTTTCTCGAGCAGCCCGACCCGCTCATGGTCACCAAGACCAATCGCAAGTCGCCGGTCCACCGCCCGGTGCACCTGGATGCGATTTCAATCAAGCGACGCGACGCCGAAGGCCGCATCGACGGCGAGCGCGTGTTCGTCGGCTTGTTCACGTCGGGCGCCTATAACCGGTTGCCGCGCGATATTCCGCTGCTCAGGCGCAAGGCCGAGGCGGTGACCGCGCGCGCCGGCTTTCGCCCCGGCAGCCACGACGCCAAGGCGCTGCAGCACATCATCGACAGCTATCCGCGCGACGAGCTGTTCCAGATCGGCGTCGACGAACTGTTCGACATTTCCCTCGGCGTATTGCAGCTTCAGGAACGGCTGCGCGTCGCCCTCTTTCTCCGCCGCGACAGCTTCGAACGCTTCGTCACCGCCCTGATCTACATCCCGCGCGATCGTTACACCACCGATCTGCGGTTGCGTATCCATGCGATCCTCGAACAGGCGTTGGCGGGCACCGTCGCCAACCATTACATCCAGTTCGACGACACGCCACTGGCTCGTCTGTTGGTGGTGGTGCATACGACGCCGGGCAAAATACCGCCGGTCGATGCGGCCAAGCTCGAAGACGTGCTGACCGAGGCCGCCCGCTCGTGGGCCGACCGCCTTCAGGTGGCCCTGGTCGCGAGCCTGGGCGAGGCGCGCGGGCTCACGCTCTACGCCCGCTTCGCCGAGGCGTTTTCGCCCGGCTACCGCGACCACGTGAGGCCGGAAGACGCGCTGGTCGACATCGCCGCCATCGACCGGACGCTGCAATCGGGCGAGGTCGGGCTCAACCTCTACCGCCGGGAGGGCGACGCCGAACACCAGGTCCGCTTCAAGCTCTACCACCCGGGCGGCGCGGTGCCGCTTTCGGACGTGATGCCGATGCTGGAACGCATGGGCCTTCGCGTGGTCGACGAAATCCCCAACACGGTCGTGCCCGGGGGCGTCAAGGCGCGCACCGTGCGCATCCACGATTTCGGTCTCGAGACCCGCGACCGCGCGCCGATCGAGCTTGCGGCCGTGCGCGAACCGTTCCACGAAGCCTTCCGCCGCGTCTGGAAGGGCGAAATGGACAGCGACGGGCTGAACGCGCTCGTCGTCCAGGCCGGGCTCGCCTGGCGCCAGGTGGTGGTGCTGCGGAGCTTGAGCCGCTATCTCCGCCAAGCCGGGATTCCGTTTTCGCAGGATTACATGGAGGCGGCGCTCACGGCGCAACCGATGATCGCGCGCCTGATCGTCGAACTGTTTCTCGCCCGTTTCGATCCGGAGCGGACGGCGGAAACCGACAAGCGTCTCGACGGGTTGCGGGCGCGCTTGAACGAGGCGCTCGATGCCGTGGTCAACGCCGACGAGGACCGGATCCTGCGGCGCTTTGTCAACGCGGTCGAGGCGGCGCTTCGCACCAATTTCTTCCAGAAGGATTCCGACGGCAATCCGAAGCCCTACCTCGCGATCAAGTTCGATTCGGGCAAGATCGAGGATTTGCCGCTGCCCCGCCCGTTGCGCGAAATTTTCGTTTTTGGCTCGCGCATGGAAGGCATTCACCTCCGCTTTGGTCTGGTCGCGCGCGGCGGCATCCGCTGGTCGGACCGGCGCGAAGACTTCCGCACCGAAATCCTCGGCCTGGTCAAGGCGCAGCAGGTCAAGAACGCGGTCATCGTTCCGGTCGGGGCCAAGGGCGGTTTCGTGCTCAAGCGCGCGCCGAGCGCGTCCGACCGCGAGGCATATCTGGCCGAAGGCGTCGCCTGCTACAAGACGCTGATCAACGGCCTTCTCGATCTGACCGACAATCTGGAGGCGGGCAAGCCCGTGCCGCCGCGCGACGTGGTGCGCGCCGACGGCGACGACCCCTATCTGGTGGTCGCCGCCGACAAGGGCACCGCCACTTTTTCCGACATCGCCAACGGCCTCTCGCTCGAACGCGGCTTCTGGCTCGGCGACGCGTTCGCTTCCGGCGGCAGCCAGGGCTACGACCACAAGAAAATGGGCATCACCGCCAAGGGCGCGTGGGAATCGGTCAAGCGCCATTTCCGCGAAATGGGCCACGATACCCAGAGCCAGGACTTTACCGTCGCCGGGGTCGGCGACATGTCGGGCGACGTGTTCGGCAACGGCATGCTGTTGTCGCCGCACATTAAATTGGTCGCCGCTTTCGACCACCGCCACATCTTTATCGATCCTGATCCCGATCCGGCGAAATCGTTGGCCGAACGCCGGCGCATGTTCGCGCTCCCGCGCTCGTCGTGGGCCGATTACGACGCCAAGCTCATATCCAAGGGCGGCGGCGTGTTCGAGCGCAAGGCCAAGTCGATCGCGTTGTCGCCGGAGGTGAAAAAGCTCCTTGGCCTCGCCAAGGCGAACGCCACGCCGGCCGAGATCATGAACGCGATCCTGAAGGCCGAAGTCGATCTCTTGTGGTTCGGCGGCATCGGCACCTACGTCAAGGCGGCGACGGAAAGCCACGCCGATGCGGGCGATCGCGCCAACGACGCGATCCGCGTCAACGGCGGCGACGTGCGCGCGCGTGTGATCGGCGAGGGCGCCAACCTGGGCGTCACGCAGCGCGGCCGCATCGAATACGCGCTCAGGGGCGGGCGCCTCAACACCGATTCGATCGACAATTCGGCCGGCGTCGATTGCTCCGACCATGAGGTCAACATCAAGATCCTGCTGGCGTCGGTGGTCGCCGCGGGCGGCCTTAACGACGAAAAACGCAACGCATTGCTCGCCGACATGACCGACGAGGTCGGCCGGCTGGTGCTGCGCGACAACTATCTTCAGACGCTCGCCATCTCGCTCGCCGAATCGCAGGGCACGGCCGCGCTCGACGCGCAAGGGCGCCTGATGCGGATGCTGGAAAAAGCCGGACGGCTCAGCCGCGCGGTCGAATATCTGCCCGACGACGAGACGCTGGCCGAACGCGCGGCGGCCAAGAAAGGACTGACCCGGCCCGAAAACGCGATCCTGCTGTCGCACGCCAAGCTCTGGCTCTACGACGAAATCCTGCCCTCGACGCTGCCCGACGCGCCGTATTTGGAACGCGACCTGATCGCCTATTTCCCAAAGGTCCTGGGCGAGAAGTTCGCCGACGCCGCGAGATCGCATCGCCTCAGGCGCGAAATCATCGCCACTTCCGTCACCAACGCGATCGTCAACCGCGCCGGGGCGACCTTCGTGCCCGAACTGGTCGAACGCACCGGCATGCCGGCGGCGGAAATCGCGCGCGCCTTCGTGATCGCGCGCGAGGTGTTCGCGCTCGATGCGCTCTGGGCGGAGATCGAATCGCTGGACGGCAGGATACCGGCGGCGGCGCAAATCGCCATGCTGCACGCGATCAACGCGCTTGTCATGCGCGCCACGCTCTGGTTCCTGCGGCACGGGCGCAAGGACGTCGCCATTTCCGCCATCGTCGGCGAATTCCAGGGCGACGTCGCCCGGCTGGCGGCGGGACAGGACTCGTTCTTGCCCGAGCATTACCTGGGCGACCTCGCCCAGCGCGCGGAACGCCTGGTCGCCCTCGGCGCGCCGAAAGCGCTGGCCAAACGCGTCGCCGGGCTGGTCAATCTCTATTCGGCCGGCGACATCGTCGGCCTCGCCAAGTCCCACGGACGGACGGCGACCGAAGCGGCGGCGGTCTATTACGCGGTCGGCACGCGCTTCCGGCTCGGTCGCCTGCGCGCGGCGTGCGAATCCATGGACGCGGGCGGCCATTGGCGCAAACTCGCGATCGGCGCGCTGGTCGAGGAAATTTTCTCCCATCAGCTGGCGCTCGCCGATCAGGCGCTGGCGCTCGCGCTCGCGGAAAAGGGCGAAGCCGCATCGGCCACGGTCGAGCGCTGGCTTGCCGCCCATGCCACGTCGGTCGCCCAGGCCGAAGCGATCCTCGCCGAATTGTGGGCGACGCCGATCGACGATCTCGCCCAGGTGGCGGTTGCGAGCCGCCAACTGCGCGCGCTCGCGCAGGCAGCAGGGCCGAAGGGCTGAGGCCCATTGGCTTGACCGTGTTTCTCCTCACCCTCCCGCGATCCCGGGTCCCTCCCTCTCCCTCCACGAATGTGGGGGGAGAGGGTTGGGGTGAGGGGGACGGTTCGGTTCGTCCGTGAATCCGCATCGCCCCGCGTCCGTTCCCGCGCTGGTCGCGTGGGCGCTCTATGATTGGGCCAATTCGGCCCACCCGACGCTCATCACCACCTTCGTGTTCGCCGCCTATTTCACCAAGGCGGTGGCCGCCGATCCGGTGACGGGCACGGCGCAATGGGGTTACGCGGCCTCGGCCGCGGCGCTCGCGGTCGCCCTGGTCGGCCCCGTCGCCGGGGCGATTGCCGACAACGCGGGGGGCCGCAAACCCTGGCTCGCGGTCGCGACCGTTCTCGCCATCCTCGTCACCGCCGCGCTGTGGTTCGTGAAGCCGTCGCCGTCGCATGTCGGTCTCGGCTTGGCGCTGGTGGCGCTCGGGATTTTCTTTTTCGAGCTCGGCACGGTTTTCTACAACGCCATGCTGCCCTCGCTGGTGCCGCGCGTCCTGATCGGGCGGATGTCGGGTTGGGCGTGGGGGCTCGGGTACGCGGGCGGCCTCGCCGCGCTGGTGGTCGCGTTGTTCGGATTCGTCAAGGCCGAGACGTCCTGGTTCGGCGTCACGACCGAGGACGCCGCCCACGTGCGCGCGGTCGGGCCGCTGGTCGCGGCCTGGTTCGGGCTGTTCGCGCTGCCGCTCTTTATTCTGACGCCCGACACGCCACGCGGCGGGATTTCCTTGCGCGAAGCTGCGCGCCAGGGCCTGGCGCAGCTCGCGGGGACGGCGCGCAAGGTGCGCGGGTTCCGCCACGTGGTGCTGTTTCTTTTCGGCATGATGTGCACGGCCAACGGCCTCACCACCTTGTTCGCGTTCGGCGGCATTTACGCCGCCGGCCGGTTCGGGTTCGATTTCGAGGAACTGCTGCTGTTCGGCATCGCCATGAACGTGACCGCTGGGCTCGGCGCCGCGGCTTTCGGCTGGATCGACGACGCGATCGGGCCGAAGAAAACCCTTTTGATCGCGCTCGCGGGGCTGTTCGTTCTCGGCGCCGGGATTCTCCTGGTGGAAAGCAAAACGGCGTTCTGGGGGGCGGCGCTGCCGCTCGGCCTGTTCGTCGGGCCGGCGCAGGCGGCGGGGCGCTCCTACATGGCGCACGTGGCGCCCGCCGACATGCGCGCCGAGATGTTCGGGCTCTATGCGCTGGCCGGCAAGGCGACCAACTTTCTCGGGCCCGCGCTGCTCGCCTCGATCACCGACATGGCCCAGAGCCAGCGCGCCGGCATGGCCTCGATTCTCGGGTTTTTCGTCGTCGGCGGGCTGTTGCTGACGCTGGTCCCCGATCCGCGGGAAATCGCGCGATAAATCTCAATGCCGGAAGTGGCGCATCCCGGTGAAGACCATGGCGAGGCCGCGCTCGTCGGCGGCCTTGATCACTTCGTCGTCGCGCATGCTCCCGCCCGGCTGGATGACGGCGGTGGCGCCGGCTTCGGCCGCCGCGATCAGGCCGTCGGCGAAGGGAAAGAACGCGTCCGAGGCGACCACCGATCCCTTGGCCCAGCTTTCCTTGTCGCCGGCGACGCGGGCGGCGTCCTCCGCCTTCCACGCGGCGATGCGCGAGGAATTGACCCGGCTCATCTGGCCCGCGCCGACGCCGACGGTGGCGCCGTTCTTGACGTAGACGATGGCGTTCGATTTCACGTGCTTGCAGACGGTGAAGGCGAACAGCAGATCCGCCATTTCGGCGTTGCTCGGCTTGCGCTTGGTGACGACCTTCAAGTCCTTCTCGGTGAGCGCGTTGTCGCGGGTCTGGAGAAGATACCCGCCGGCGAGGGAACGAACGGTCATGCCTTGGGCATTCGGATCAGGCATGGCGCCTGTTTCGAGCACGCGGACGTTCTTCTTCGCCGCCAGGATTTGCGCGGCCTCGGGCGCGATCTGGGGCGCGATTACCACCTCGACGAACAATTTGGCGATCTCGGCCGCCGCGTCGGCGTCGAGCGCGCGGTTGAGGGCGACGATGCCGCCGAACGCGCTTTCGGTGTCGCAGGCATAGGCGCGCAGGTAGGCTTCCTTCAGCGTGTCGGCCTGGGCGACGCCGCACGGGTTGGCGTGCTTGACGATGACGCAGGCGGGGCGGTCGCGGAACTCGGCGGCGAGTTCGAACGCGGCATCGGTATCGTTGAGATTATTGAAACTGAGTTCCTTGCCCTGAAGCTGGCGGGCGGTGGCGATGCCCGGCCGCGGTCGCGCGGGCGAATCCCCGCGCGCGGAAAATTCGAGTCCGCCCCGGTAGAACGCCGCCTGCTGATGCGGGTTCTCGCCGTAACGCAGCGTTTGGACCAGATCGCCCGCGAATGCCATGCGGCGGGGGAAGGTTTCGCCCAACTGTCCCGCGAACCATGTCGATATGGCGGCGTCGTAGGCGGCGGTGCGGGCATAAGCCCGCGCGGCGAGGCGCTTGCGGAACTCGGGCGTGGTGGCGCCGCCGTTGGCCTTCATCTCGGCGATGGCTTCGGCGTAATCGGCGGGATCGACCAGCACGGTGACGAACGCGTGGTTCTTGGCGGCGGCGCGGATCAGGGCGGGGCCGCCGATGTCGATGTTCTCGATGCAGTCGGCGAACGCGGCGCCCTTCGCCACCGTCGATTCGAAGGGGTAGAGATTGACCGCGAGCAGATCGATCGGCTGGATGGCGTGATCACGCATCGCCTTTTCATGCTCGGGGTTGCCGCGTACCGCGAGCAAGCCGCCATGGATCTTGGGCTGCAGCGTCTTGACCCGGCCGTCCATGATCTCGGGAAAGCCGGTGAATTGCGACACCTCGACCACCGGCACGCCCGCGTCCTTGAGCGCCTTGGCCGAGCCGCCGGTCGAGAGAATCTCGACGCCTTGCGAAACGAGGAACTTGCCGAGGTCGATCAACCCGGTTTTGTCGGAAACGGAAACAAGTGCTCGGCGGATTTTGGCGGTCATGCGAAGTCCTGCGTTCAACGGGCGGCGGGAACGGCGGCGGTTGTTTCAGCGGGAACGTATTCGGGCACCAGGCGGCGAAGGCTCGCGCGCACGGCCGTGTCATCGCCCGCCTCGGCGGCGCGGGCGACGGCGGCGATGCCGGTTTCCAGCGCGGTCTTGTCCGCCGCCCGGGGCGCGGCGACGAAGATGCCGGCAAGGCCCGACGGCGCCAGCGGCTCGGCGCCGTGGAACAGCTCTTCGTGGAGCTTTTCGCCGGGGCGGATTCCGGTGAAGACGATGGGGATGTCCTGATCGGGCTTGCGGCCGGCGAGACGGATCATCTGGCGGGCGAGATCGACTATTTTGACCGGCGCGCCCATGTCGAGCACGAACAACTGGCCCTGGCGGTGCGAAGAACGTGCCGCGGCGGCCTCGATCACCAATTCGACCGCCTCGCGCACGGTCATGAAATAGCGCGTCATGTCCGGGTGGGTGACGGTAAGCGGCCCGCCGCGCGCCAGCTGATCCTGGAACAGGGGCACGACCGAGCCGGTCGAGCCGAGCACGTTGCCGAAACGGACGGTGACGAAACGGGTGGCCGATCCTTCGAGGTCGAGCGCCTGGCAATACATTTCCGCCGCGCGCTTGGTCGCGCCCATGACGGAGGCCGGGTTGACCGCCTTGTCGGTGGAAATCAAGACCATGGCGGCGGCGCCCGCCGCGCGCGCGGCGTCGGCGACGTTGACGGTGCCGGCGAGGTTGACGGAGGCGCCCTCGGCGGCGTTGGCCTCCACCAACGGCACGTGTTTCAGCGCGGCGGCATGGAAAACGATCTCAGGCCGCGCGCCGGCGAACAAGGCCCGCAGGCGGTCGCGGTCGCGCACGTCCAGCAGCACCGCGCGACGCGGCACGGCGGGGGCGATCCGTCCGGCTTCCAGGTCGATCTGGTAGAGGGCGTATTCGGAACTGTCGAGCAGCACCAGTTCGGCGGGCGCAAAGGCAAGAACCTGGCGGGCCAACTCGCCGCCGATGCTGCCGCCGGCGCCGGTGATGAGCACGCGCCGCCCGGCGAGAAGCGCGCGCATGGCATCGCGCTCCAACGGCGTTTGCGGCCGCCCGAGCAAGTCCTCGACCGCGATCGGGCGGATTTCGGCGCGATCCTCGATCCCGCTTTTCAAATCGGTCAGGCGCGGCACGCGGGCCAGCGTCATGCCGAGCCTGGCGGATTCGTCGAACAGTACGCGAATCCGCTCGCCCGCCAGCGCGTCCGAAGCGATCACCAGTCGCTGCGGCGCGCCGTTTTTCGCCTTCAGGCCGGCGACCACCTCGGCCAGGCGATCAACCGTGCCGAGCACCGGCACGCCCCGGATTTCGCGCCCGACCCGCTCGGCGCTCACGGCCAGGATTCCGACCACCCGATAGGGAGCGTGCGGATCGCGCGCCAACGCGCGGATGAACTGCTCGGCTTCGTCGCCGGCGCCGGCCAGCAGCACCGGCGCGCGCAGGGAGTGATCGGCTTGCGCGGCCACGCCCAAGCGGCGGTCCTTGGCCAAACGGTACAAAAAGCGCGGTCCGCCGAGCAACGCGATCAGAACGAACCAATTGATGACCACAATCGAACGCGGCAGGACGTCAAGCCGGGTCGCCAGGAACTGCGCGGCGAGGAACAGCAGTACCGTCAGGCTCGCCGCCTTGGTGATGGCGGTCAGGTCCTCGATCGAGGCGTAGCGCCAAATGCCGCGATAAAGCCCCATGAACATGAACACCCCGGCGGCGATGATCGCGAACGTAACCATGCCGGGAACGAGAATGTCGGCGTAAGGCGATCCGAACGCGTCATCGCCGAGGCGGAGATAGAGCGAAACCAGGAACGATACCGCAGCCATGACGATGTCGTGGCCATAGGCGATGGCGGCGCGCCGGCGGATGGAACTGATGGCGGGAAAGAGGGATGTCACGCGGATGGCGTTTCCTGGCGCGGTCGGTCGGTTGCGGGCGGCCGGAGCGTAAGCGCAAGTCCCTGGTCGAGCGAAAAGGGCGGTTGCCAGCCGAGCTGGTCGCGGATTTTTCGGTCATCCAGCTCAAGCGAGTCAAGCAAACGCCGGGCGCGGTCCCCTTGCCCCAAAAGGGTCGCGGCGAGGCGGAGAAGAGGGGGCGGAAACGAAAAAAGCCGCGCCGGCCGACCCACAAAACCGGCGATTTTTCGGATCAGTTCCGGGGTCGAAACGGTTTCCCCGTCGCCCACCATAAACGTCTCCCCGGCCGCGCCGGGATGGCGGAGGGCGAGCACGATCGCGTCCGTCAGGTTGCCGAGGAAAAGAAGGCTGCGGCGATTCGCGACGCTCGCCAACGGCAACGGCGGCGCCGAGCGGGCGAGGCGGATCAGGGCGGCGAAGTTGGCCTTCACCCCCGGACCGTAAACCAACGGCAAGCGCAGCACGACGACCTCGAGGGGCGCGCGCGCGATGGCGGTAAGCCTCGCCGGAATCGGGATTGGGCGGATCGATCTCGGAAAACGGCACGCGGCCCCCGGTCGTCTCGCCCAGCACCTTGACGGTGCTGAGAAAGATCAATCGGCGGACGCCGGCGCCCCTCGCGGCCTCGGCCAGCGCGCGGGTGCCTGCGGCGTTGACGGCGAAGATGTCGGACTCCTCGCTCGCGCTTTTGCGCGTGACCGAATGGGCCATGGCTGCCGCGTGCACCACCGCCTCGATGCCGTCCAGAGCCGCTCGCCAGTCGGTGGCCGGTCCGATCGGGCCGACGGCGATGGCGCGCGCGCAAGGGATATCCCGCGCCGATTCGATCCGGCGGACGGCGGCGACCACGTCGTGGCCGCGTCGGGCCAGCTCGGCTCAAGTGGC
>Ga0194127_10003071_pt1 | contig 21850 bp, 22 predicted proteins | sample TA2KigC100mmetaG_FD_148624 | JGI IMG/M metagenome (GOLD analysis project Ga0194127, IMG submission 148624) | Freshwater microbial communities from Lake Tanganyika, Tanzania - TA2015036 Kigoma Deep Cast 100m | ecosystem: Environmental > Aquatic > Freshwater > Lake | place: Tanzania: Lake...
CGCACGCCGTCTGCGTCGGGATGACCGGCTCGGGCAAGACGGGCCTGGGCATCGCGCTGCTCGAGGAGGCCGCCATCGACGGCGTGCCGGCCATCGTCATCGATCCCAAGGGCGACCTCGGCAACCTCTTGCTGGGCTTTCCCGCGCTCGCGCCGGCCGACTTCGCGCCCTGGGTAGACCCGGACGCGGCGCGGCGCAAGGGCGTCACTGTCGAGCAGCTCGCCGCCGAGACCGCCGCGACCTGGCGGCAGGGCCTGGCCGACTGGGGCCAAGACGGCGAGCGCATCGCGCGCCTGGCGGCCGCCGCCGAGCTGCGCCTCTACACGCCGGGCTCGGACGCCGGGCTGCCGATCTCGATCCTCGCCTCGCTGGCCGCGCCGGCGGGGGCGAGCGGCGAAGCCCTGCGCGATCAGGTGCGCGGCACCGTGAGTGCGCTGCTCGGCCTCGTCGGCGTCAGCGCCGATCCGCTCCAGGACCGCGAGCACATCCTGCTTGCGACGCTCCTCGAGCGCGCCTGGGCCGCGGGCGAGTCGCTCGGCATCGAGCGCCTGATCGGCCTCATCCAGACGCCGGGCCTGGAGCGCGTGGGCGTCTTCGACCTGGAGACCTTCTTCCCGGCCAAGGAGCGCTTCGCCCTGGCGATGGCCTTCAACGCGCTGCTCGCCTCGCCCTCCTTCGCGGCCTGGATGCAGGGCGAGCCGCTGGACCCGGCGCGACTCCTCACTGCGCCCGACGGCCCGCCGCGCCTGTCGATCTTCGCGATCGCGCACCTCGGCGACGCCGAGCGCATGGTCTTCGTCACGCTGCTGCTCGAGCAACTCCTCGCCTGGCAGCGGCGACAGGCCGGCACGGCGAGCCTGCGCGCCCTGCTCTACATCGACGAGCTCTTCGGCTACCTGCCGCCCGTGGCCGAGCCGCCGAGCAAGCGTCCCCTGCTCACCCTGCTCAAGCAGGCGCGGGCGGCGGGGCTGGGCATCGTGCTCTGCACGCAGAACCCGGTGGACCTGGACTACAAGGCCCTGTCGAATGCGGGCACCTGGTTCATCGGCAAGCTGCAGACCGAGCGCGACCGGGCGCGCCTGCTCGACGGCGTGGGCAGCGCGAGCGCGGGCGCCGCCGGCTGGGACCGCGCGCGCGCCGATCAGCTCATCGCGGGTCTCGCGGGCCGGCAGTTCCTGCTGCACAGCGTGCACGCGCAGGCGCCGCGGCTCTTCGCCTCGCGCTGGGCGCTCTCCTATCTCGCCGGGCCGCTGACCCGCGAGCAGATCCGTCGCCTGGTGCCAGCGCCGATCGCTGCGCCCGCCCCCGGGGGCGGGTCGGCCGCCGGGCCAGCTCCGGCGGCCGCGCCGAGCGCGGCGCCGAGCGCCGCCGCCCTCGCCAGCGCGCCGCCCGCCCTGCCGCCCGGCCGCAGCCAGTGCTTCCTGCCCCTGCGCGTGACGGCCCAGAGCGCCGCCCTCGCGCTGGGTCGCCGCGCGGGCGCGGCCGTGGACGAGGCCGCCGCCCGCCTCGTCTGGGAGCCGGGCCTGCTCGGCCTGGGCACCCTGAGCTTCGTCGACGCGCGGCGCGGCATCGACGAGCCGCGCCGCCTCGGCCTCCTGCTGCCGGCCGCGGCCCTCGAGCCCGTCGCCGACTGGACGGCCGCCCTGCCCGTCGCGCTCGGTGCGAGCGAGCTGGCCCTGGCGCCTCCCGCCGCGCCGGGCCTCTTCGCGCCCCTGCCCGCGCCGCTGGCGAAGGCGAGCTTCCTCAAGGCGCAGGCGCGCGCCTTCAAGGACCGCCTCGCGCGCGGCGAGCGCCTGGCCGTCTTCAGCTGCCCGGCGCTCAAGCTGGCCAGCGAGCCCGGCGAGGACGAGGCCGCCTTCCGCGCCCGCGTGCGGCAGGTGGCCCGCGAGCGCCGGGACGAGGAGGTGGCCAAGCTCGGCGAGAAGGCGAGCCTGGCGATCGGGCGCCTGCAGACTCGCCTCGAGCGCGAGGAGCGCGAGCTGGGCGAGGACCGCGCCGACTACGAGAGCCGCAAGCGCGAGGAGCTGCTCGCCGCGGGCGAGACCCTGGCCGGCATGCTCGGCCTTTTCGGGCGACGCAGCCGCAGTCTGTCCACCGCCGCCACGAAGCGCCGGCTGACGGGCCGCGCGCGCGAGGACATCGCCGAGTCCGAGGCCGAGATCGCCCGCCTGCGCGGCGAGATCGAGACCCTCGAGGCGAAGCTGAACGCGGACGCGGCGGCGATCGCCGCCCGCTGGGACGGCGCCCAGGCGGAGGTCCTCGCCCGCGAACTCGCGCCGCGCAAGAGCGAGCTCAGCGTCGACTGGCTGGAGCTGGCCTGGGCGCCGGTCTGGGACTTCGGCGCCGGCGGCCGCGTGCCCGCGTGGCAGGGGGAGGGCGGGGCATGACGGGTCCCCTCTCCTGGATCGAGGTCTCGCGCTCGGCGCTGCTCGCCAACTGGGAGCACTTCCGCGCCCAGGCCGGGCCCGAGCGCGTGCTGCTGCCCGTGCTCAAGGCCAACGCCTACGGCCACGGCCTGGAGCTGGTCGGCCGCTTGCTCGCCGAGGCCGGCCAGCAGTGGTTCGGCGTGCACACGGCCGAAGAGGCGCTGGCCCTCGCCGCCCTGCCCGCGCTGCGGGAGCCGAAGCTCCTCGTGCTCTCGGCCGTGCCGACGGAGACGATCGGCCGCCTCGCCGCCGCGGGCGCGCGGCTCACGCTGATCGACCGCGAGGGCCTCGCCGAGGCGGCGGGCGCGGCCGAAGCCGCCGGGATCGACCTGCCCGTGCACCTCAAGCTCGAGACGGGCGTCAACCGCCAGGGCATTCGCGCCGAGGAGCTGGAGGCGCTCGCCGCCGCGCTCGCGGCCAGCCCGCGTCTGGTGGTCGAGGGCCTGCACTCGCATTTCGCCAACATCGAGGATACTACCGACCACAGCTACGCCCGCGGGCAGATGGAGCGCTTCGCGGCGATGCGCGCGCGGCTGGCTGCGCTGGGCATCGTCCCGCGGCTCGCGCACGCCTCCTGCTCGGCGGCGGCGATCCTCTTCCCCGAGACGCACCACGACCTGCTGCGCGTGGGCATCAGCCTCTACGGCCACTGGCCGAGCCGCGAGACGCGGGTCAGCGCGCAGGCCGTCGGCCGCAATCGGCTGGATCTGCGCCCGGCGCTGAGCTGGAAGGCGCGCATCATCCAGGTCAAGCCCGTGGCGGCCGGCGCCTACGTCGGCTACGGCTGCACCTGGAAGGCGGAGACGGCGACGCGGCTGGGCGTCCTGCCGATCGGCTACTACGATGGCTACGACCGCAGTCTCGGCGGCGCGCACGCGCTGGTGCGCGGCCGGCGGGCGCCGGTGCGCGGCCGCGTGATGATGAACCTCACGCTGATCGACCTCACGCACATCCCCGAGGCAGCGCGGGGCGACGCGGCGGTGCTGATCGGTTCCGACGGAGAGGAGCGCGTGAGCGCGGAGCTGCTGGCCGAGGCGGCCGGCACGATCAACTACGAGATTCTCGCGCGTCTGGGCAGCCATTTGCCCCGAGTCGAAACGGCTTGACGTCCGCGCCGTCCTTGCGCGGCAAGCGCTCCAGCTCGCCGGTCAGGATCAGCCGCTCGAGCATGCGCTCGACGTCGCGCAGGTTGTGGATGGCGTGGTGCTCCAGCCCGCCCTCCTCGCAGCGCCGGCGCAACTCGCCGCGCGCGAAGACGAGGTCGGCGGCGGCGGCCGCGCAGACGTCCCGCCCCTTCTCGCCGACGAAGATGAGCGGCACGCCCGGCCGGCGGAAGCGCTTCAGGTGGTGCAGATTGCAGCTCGGGCAGTCCTGGCAGCCCAGCACGTTGAAGTAGGGAAAGCGCAGGCGGATCGTGAAGGGCTCGACGTCGATCTGATTCGCGAAGACCGGGATCCGCTCCAGGCCCTGCCGCCGCAGGATGGTCTCCACGATGCGGCCCATGCGCTGCGTGAAGACGCCGAACAGGATCTGCTGCTCGTCGACGAAGTCGTAGAAGTCGGGGAAGTAGCGCTCGACGGACTGCCGGCGGATGTAGTCGTCCACGGCGTCCATGTCGATGCTGGCGAAGGCGGCCGAGCTGCAGCCGCCCTCCCGCCAGTCGCGCCAGGCGCGCTCGGCCAGCGCGTTGGCCGGATGGTCGTCCTCCCGGACCGCGAGGACGCCGGTGTCGGCGTCGCAGAGGAGACTCGCCTTGTACATGCGACCGTCCGGGCGCCGCGCCCGGACGGCGCGGTCTACTGCTTCTGCGAGTTGTCGTCCCCGCGCTCGCCGCTCGTGGCGAACAGGGCGTTCAGATCGTGCTGGTCCTTGAGCAGGCCCAGCGTCTCCTGGAGCACGCGGTCCATGCCCAGCGTCGACTGGTAGGCCTCGGCGGCGCCGAACTGCTTGTAGAGGACCTCCCGGCGCAGGGCCATGCGGATGTAGCCCTCGTTGGCGCTGAAGTCCGCCGGCGCCACCGCGATCTCCTTGGCAGCCAGCCAGGCGCGGAAGCGCGCGAGTAACGCTGCGTCCACCTGGAAGTCGCGGTCCACCGAGTGCTCGGCCAGCAGCTCCACGGCGAAATTAAAGAACGCAGAGCGTCTCTCGAGGTCAAGAGCCTGGTCCGAGATTTCGTCCGCAGCGAGAACGATGTCCGGCATGATGCCGCCCCCGCCGCGCACGGGCCGCTGGAGCCGCAGCGTGGCGTAGAGCGGCAGCTGGCTCTCGATCGGGGACTCGGCCGGCGTCTCGAGCTGGGCCGTCTCGATCGCCTCCAGCTCGGCCTCGGTGACGATGCCATCGCCGTCCGTGTCGTAGTCGGGGCGCTCGTCGTTCTCGTCCTTGTGGATGCAGCGCCCGCTCGGCGTGTAGTACTTGGCCGTCGTCAGCTTCAGGGCCTCGGTCTCCGAGATCGAGAAGATGCTCTGCACGCTGCCCTTGCCATAGGAGTTGCGCCCGACGACGAGCCCGCGATCCCAGTCCTGGACCGCGCCGGCGACGATCTCGCTCGCCGAGGCGGAGTTCTCGTTGATCATCACCACGAGCGGGTAGTCGCCCGCGAAGCGCTCGTTGTCGCTGGCGTGGATCTCCTGCAGGCGCCGGCCGTCGCGGCCGCGCGTGCTGACGATGATCTGGCCCGGATCGAGGAAGAGGTCGCTGACGTCGCGGGCGCTCTCGAGCAGACCGCCCGGGTTGTTGCGCAGGTCGAGGATGAGACCCTCGATGCCCTGCGTCTCGAGGCTCGCGATCGCGGTCCGCAGCTCTTCGGCGGTGCGCTCGCCGAAGTTCACACAGCGGATGTAGCCGATGTCGCCCTCGAGCACGAAGTGGTAGGGCACGCTCTCGACGGGAATGATCGCCCGCGTGATGTGGTAGGGCAGGATCTCCTCGCTGCCGAAACGCTGAATGCCGATATCGACGACGCTGCCTTCCGGCCCGCGCAGCTTGTCGACGGCGTCCTGCACGTTCCAGCCCTTGGTGCTCTCGCCCTCGATCCGGACGATCTTGTCGCCGCCGCGGATCCCCAGGCGCGCGGCCGGCGTGCCCTCGATCGGGCTGATCACCGTCGGGTAGTCGTCCCGCACGCTGATGATGATGCCGAGGCCGCCGAACTCGCCCTTCGTCTTGACCAGCAGGTCCTCGAGCATCGCCTGGTCCATGTAAGCGCTGAAGGGGTCCAGCTTGTCGATCATCGCCTCGATGGCGGCGTCGACCAGCTCCTTGCTGTCCTCCTCCTCCACGTAGCTCTCGATGATCTTCTGGTAGACGCGGCTGAAGCGCTCGAGATTGCGCAGGGTCTCCGCGCGGTTGTTCGCGGCGGCACCGGTGGTCAGAAGGCCGGCCGCGAAGCTGGCGAGCGCGACGAGGACGACGATCAGTGTCTTCTTGTCGAGGAGGCGCACGGTGGCTCCCTGTGGGGTGAGGGGATGGTCTCCCTAAGATACGCACTCGCCGGAACGAGGGCAAAAGCCAGGCCGCTCTAGTCCGCCGCGGCCAGACGGTTCCGCAGCGCCGTCAAGGCCGCCGCCGCCACGGTCGCCGGCGGCTGGGCGGCGTCGAGCACCAGGATCCGCTCCGGCTCGCGGGCCGCCAGCTCGCGGTAGGCCGCGCGCACCCGCTCGTGGAAGGCCAGGGACTCCCGCTCGATGCGGTCGCCCCGGCTCCCGTCGGCCGCCGTCACGCCGGGCCCGCGAGCCAGGCCGCGCGCCGGATCCAGATCGAGGAAGAAGGTGAGCTGCGGCTGGCAGCCCTCGATCGCCTCCTGGTTCAGACGCACCACGCGCGCGAGCCCCAGCTCGCGGCCGCCGCCTTGGTAGGCGACGCTGGCGTCGGCAAAGCGGTCCGAGATGACCACCCCGCCCGCCGTCAGGTGCGGCCGGATGCGCTCCACCAGGTTCTGGCGCCGCGAGGCCAGGTAGAGGAAGAGCTCCGTCAGGGGGTCCATCGCCTGGTTCCCGGGATCGAGCAGGATGCCCCGCACGGCCTCCGCGATGGGCGGTCCGCCCGGTTCGCGCGTGACGAGGACCTCGTAGCCCGCCGAGTCCAGGAACTCCCGGATCTGCCCGAGCAGGGTGCTCTTGCCGCTCCCTTCGCCTCCCTCCAGGCTGATGAAGAGCCCACCGGGGATGCGTTTGGGCAAGTTCCGCGCCATGGCCGTCCTCAGCGGGAAGACCCGGCGGAGTCCGAGCGCGCGGACGCGGCGTCCAGCCGGGACGCGCGCCCCAGCACGTGGACGATGCGCTGCAGCGTCGTGACGTAGGTGAGCAGCGCGAGGGCGGCGATCACCCACTCGAGCAGCGTGAGCTCGCCCAGGCGCAGGGGCGCGAGCAGCAGCCCGAGGATGAGCAGCACCAGGCGCTCCGGCCGCTCGAGCAGGCCCACCTTGCAGTCGATGCCCAGGCCCTCCGCCCGGGCGCGCGTGTAGCTGGTCATGAGGGAGCCGGTGAGCGCCAGGAGCAAGAGGACCTGGAGGGCGAGGCGCGCGCGGTAGAGCGCGAGCAATCCCACGAAGACGGCGATCTCGGCCAGGCGATCGAGCACGGAGTCGAGGAAGGCTCCGTGGCGGCTGCTGCGCCCCGCGCGCCGCGCCATGCTGCCGTCGAGGACGTCGCAGAGCGCGCCGGCGAGGAGCAGAAGCGCCGCCGGCAGCAGGAGACCGCGGGCGACCAGGGCGCCGGCCCCGATCGAGAGCAGGAGTCCGATCACCGTCAGCGCGTCCGGACTCAGGCCCAGGCGCAGCGCGAGCGCGGCCACGGGATCGAGGGCGCGGCGGACCAGGCGCTGGGCCGAGGCCTTATCTATCGCCATAACTCCTCAATTCGTATGGGCTTACGACTCGAGGCAGGCTAGCACGGCCCGCGCTGGCTGTCAAGGCAGGCGCTCCGCCGGCAGGCGCGCGTCCTGCCCCCCCACCACCAGCACGAACTCGCCGCGCAGGCTGCGGCCGGCCAGCGCTGCCGCCAGGGCGGCCGCCGTACCCCGCCAGTACTCCTCGTGCAGCTTGCTGAGCTCGCGCGCCACCACGACCGGCCGCTCGGGCAGGAGCGCCGCCAGCTCGGCCAGGCTGCGGGCCAGCCGGTGGGGCGTCTCGTAGAAGACGGTGCTGCGGCTCTCCGTGGCCAGCGCGGCGAAGGCCGCTGCGCGCGCTCCCGGCTTGCGCGGCAGGTAGCCCTCGAAGACGAAGCGCTCGCAGGGCAGCCCGCTGGCCACGAGGGCCGGGATCAGCGCGGTCGGCCCGGGCAGAGCCTCGACGGCGTGGCCGGCCGCGAGCGCCGCGCGCACGGCGCGGAAGCCGGGGTCGCAGAGGCCGGGCGTGCCGGCGTCGCTGACCAGGGCCACGCGCTGCCCGGCCGCCAGCGCGGCGAGCAGGCGCGGTAGCTGCCGCTCCTCGTTGTGCTCGTGGAAGGAGAGGAAGCGGGCCTTCAGGCCGAGTCCGGACAGGAGCTGTCCCGTGTGCCGTGTGTCCTCGGCGGCGACGAGGTCGGCCTCGGCCAGAGCGCGCAGCGCGCGGGGCGAGAGGTCCTCGCGGTTGCCCACGGGCGTCGGCACGAGGACGAGCCGGCCGGCGGGCTCGCCGCTCATCCGCTGCCCCAGTCGCGGGGGTAGAGGAAGTCGTGGTCGGCGGTGCGCCGCGAGACCTTGGCGATCACGGGCAGGCGGCGCTTGAACTGCGAGCGGCGGATCATCTCGGTGACGCGGTCGACGAACGCGGCCTCCCAGCCGCGCGCGAGGAGCGCCTCGCGCTCCAGCCGCTCATCGAGCATCGCGTAGAGCAGCGGGTCGACCTGCTCGTAGCTGAAGCCCAGCTCGGCCTCGTCGCTCTGGCCGGCCCAGAGGTCCGCGCTCGGCGGCTTGTCGACGACGGCCGCCGGCAGGCCGAGGAAGCGGCTGAGCCCGCGCACCTGCGTCTTGAAGAGGTCGCCGATCGGATTGATGGCGCTCGCCAGGTCGCCGTAGGCGGTGCCGTAGCCGAGGAAGATCTCGCTCTTGTTGCTGGTGCCCAGCACCAGCGCGCCCTCGGCCGCCGAGCGGTCGTAGAGGATGCTCATCCGCTCGCGGGCCATCTTGTTGCCGCGGCGCAGGCTGCTCGCCTCTGGTTGACCCGCGAAGTAGGCGTCGACCATCGGCGTGATCTCCACCACCGCGAAGCGGATGCCCGTGTGCTCGACCATCAGCCGCGCGTGGGCCAGGCTCTCCGGGCTGCTCGTGCGGTAAGGCATCGCCAGGCCGAGCACCTGCTCGGGCCCCAGCGCTTCGGCCGCCAGCGCCGCGACGAGGCTCGAGTCGAGTCCGCCCGAGAGGCCGAGCACGCCGCGCGCGAGCCCCGTGCGCTGCACCTCGCTGCGGATGAACTGGACGAGGATCCGGCGCAGCAAGTCGTAGTCGAGTTCCGCCCAGGCGGCCGGCGGCCCCGGTGGCCCGCTCATCGCACCACACTCCCGGGCACTTGCGTCTCCGCGTCCGGATTGCCGGCCCGCCGGCGCAGGATGCGCTCGAGCGCGCGGAAGACGAGCTCGGGCCGCTCGTCGCGCAGGAGCGCGAAGTCGCGCCGGCGGCGCGCCACGGCCGCCAGGTCGAGCTCGGCGCTCACGAGCGCGGGCGCGTGCAGCGGCCCCGCCGCGACGAGGGTTCCCTCCGGACCGACGAGGCGGCTGCCGCCCCAGTAGCTGCTGCCGTCCTCGACCCCGCAGCGATTGCAGAACGCGATGAAGCCGGCGTACTGCCGCGCGTGGTGCCTGAGCAGGTCGTCCCAGAACTCGGCGTTGGCCGGCAGGCCGCCCGCCGCCGAGCCCTCGAGGCCGCGCAGGGGACTCGCGCTCGCGACGAGCAGGCCGAGGGCGCCGTCGAGGAAGGCGAGGTAGGGCATCGAGGGGTGCCAGAGGTCTTCGCAGATGAGGAGCGCGAGCCGCCCGAAGCGGGTGGGAAAGGCCTGCAGGCCGTCGCCGGCCGCGAAGAAGCGCTGCTCGTCGAACATGCCGTAGGTCGGCAGATAGGCCTTGCGGTGCAGGTGCAGCAGGCGGCCACCGCTCAGGTAGGCCAGGCTGTTGTGGCTGAGCAGGCCCTCGCCGCGCTCGACGAAGCCGAAGGCGAGATCGAGCGTGCGCGAGGCTTCGACGAGGGGCGCGAAGAAGGGATCCGGCCAGGGCCGGGCGATCTCGGGCACGAGGTCCTTGAGCAGGTAGCCCGTCAGGCTGAGTTCGGGGAAGAGCAGCAGGTCCAGCCGCTGCGCGCGCGCCGCCTCGATCGCCGCCAGGTGCAGGTCCAGGTTGCGGTCAGGCAGGCCCAGGGCGGGTTCGATCTGGGCCAGGCCGAGGCGAATGGTCACGCGTCCTCCCGGCGCCCGCGGGACCCTGGCGCGCGCCGGGCCCCAGGCGGGCGCCGCCAGTCTACGCCAAGCGATCCGCGGTCGCAAGGCAACGCGAGGCTTTGGTTTAGGGCCGGCCGCCCTTGATTTCGCCGCCGCCCTCCTGTACTCTCCCCGCGGCTGCCCGCCCGCCCCAGGGACACCGTTTCCCGTTTCAAGGAGCGCCATGAAACGCCTCGTCGCCTCGCTGTGCGCAGCCCTGCTGCTCGCCCTGGTCAAGCCGGCTCTCGCCTTCCAGGAGTATCCCAGTCTCGAGGTCGCGCCCTACGCGGGTTACCTGCTCTACGACGGCGACCTGACCACCTACACGAGCAACCTGGCCCTCGGCCTGCGGCTCGACCTGCGGACCTTCGCCCTGCTCGGCTTCCAGTTCCATTACGCGCGCTCGGCCAGCACCGCGGACTTCCCCGGCGTGGCCTTCGGCGAGGACGACTACGTGGAGCGCATCCAGCTCAACCTGACGCGGGACCTGCTGCTCAGCGGCGGCGTCTTCGTGTCCGGCTACGCGGGCGTCGGCTCCTTCAACCGCTACACCAAGGCGATCTACAACAACGATCCCAGCGTGCAGGCGGGCCTCGGCTTTCGCCGCAATCTCGTCGGTCCCTTCTACCTGCGCGGCGACCTCGGTTGGACGGGCGCCTTCCTGAAGGACCGCGACCCCGACTCCCCCTTCGCCGAGCGCAGCTTGACGCATCACCTCGATGCCGCGCTCACCTTCTCGGTGCTCTTCGACAACTGAGCCGCAAACGCCCGCGGGAGGGTCGTCGACCCTCCCGCGGGCGTCGAGCAGCGCTGCCGGCGGCGACTAGTGGCCGCCCTCCTGGCCATGGGCGCCCTGCGGGCTGGCGGCCGCAACCAGGTCCTTCAGCTCCTTGCTCACCTTGAAGATGGGGACGTTGCGCTCGGGCACAGGCACGGGGTCGCCCGTGCGTGGATTGCGGGCCATGCGCGACTTTCGCCGCTTCACCTTGAAGGTGCCGAAGCCACGGATCTCCAAGTGCTTGCCGGCGGCGAGGGCGTCGGAGATGGCCTGGAGGAATTGGTCCACGGAATCGGCCACGTCCTTCTTGGTGAGGCCGGTTTTCTGGACGATCTCCTCGACGATCTGGGCCTTGGTCATCGGGCGTCTCCTTCTCCTGGGGGCGGCAAGCTTTAACTCATTGACCACAGCCACATTAGAACAGCCGGTGGCGGGCTGTCAAGGGCGCCCCGGCCCCCGGCGCCCGCCGCCGGCGGGCGCTCCCTTTGCGGCCCGCCCCTCGCAGTTCGCACGGTCGCCCGGGCCGACGCCTCCAGCCGCCGGCCGCGGGGCTCCAGCCGCAACCTGCTGTCAGGTACCGTTTTCCCGCCCTGCACCGGGCATGCGATGGGCTGGTACATGCCTTGCTGCCCGGGCCCTCGGCTGCGGGGGACAACCTGACCTGCTTCCATTGACACGACCTCCCGTTTCCTCGCAGCCCTTTTCCCTTTTCCGCCTCAGCGCGCCCATCATGGAAGGATGCAAAGGAGTGGCAACGATGCACAGGATCCCGATGCTGCTGGCCGCGGTGGCGCTTCTCGCTCTGACGGCGAATGGCTGCAGCGACAGCGCCTCCACCTCCAGCGCCCCCGACGAGGACCTGACTCCGCCCACCGCGCCGGTCAACTTGAGCATCAGCGTCAAGGACGACCAGGTGACGGTGGCCTGGCGTGAGAACAGTGAGCTCGATCTCGCGGGCTACCGCGTCTACCGCACCGTCAACGAGCAGGACATGGCCCTGGCCGACACCAGCGACCACGCCCGCTTCGTGGACACCATCGAGCAGAGCGGCCTCTTCAATCTCGCCTACCGCATCAGCGCGCTGGACGAGAGCGGGAACGAGAGCGCGCTGTCGATCGCGGTGGAAGTGACTGTGGACACGGGTGAGCCGATCATCGCCTCGGGTCTGGACGACTAATCGATCGTCCTGCGCGCGGTCGGTCCGCCGGCCGCTCAGCGACCCCGCCCCTCGCCGGGCGGGGTTTCGCTTTCCGGGTGCAGGCGGAGTTCCGCGGCCACACGGGCCCGGTAGCGGGCCTGCAGCGCGCGCGTCACCGGTCCCGCCGCCGCGGGCAGAGGCTGGCCGTCCACGCTGGCGATCGGCAGGATCTCGATCGTGCTCGCCGTCAAGAAGGCTTCGCGGGCCGACAGCAGGGCGCTGGGCGGCAAGCTGTCCTCCCGGACCGCATAGTCGGCCTCGCGCGCGAGCGCCAGCACGAGGCCGCGGGTGATGCCCGCGAGGATGCCGCTCGCAAGCGCCGGCGTGCGCAACACGCCGGCAGCGTCGACGAGGAACAGGTTCGCCAGCGAGGCCTCCCCCAGCTCTCCTTGGTGATTCAGCATGATCACTTCGTAGCTCGCCGGGTCGCGCATCTCGAAACGAGCGAGCAGGGTGTTGAGCAGGTTGCCGCTCTTGATCGCCGGATCGAGCGCCCCGGGTAGGTTGCGCGGGCGCTGGGCGATCTCGACGGGAACGCCCAGCGCGTAGGCTGCGTCCGGCAGTGGACGCAGCGGCTCGGCGGTCATCACCAGTCGGGGCGGGCCGAGAGCTTCCGGGCGCGCCCGCAGATCGCCGGCGCCGCGCGTGATCGTGATGCGCACGCGACCGGCGTCGATGCGGTTGGCGGCCAGGAGGCGCGCGAGGCGGGCGGCCAGCTCGGCGGGCGGCCAGGGCAGCCGGAGATAGATCGCCGCGGCCGAACGGGCGAGGCGCTCGAGGTGGGCCGGTAGCTGGAAGGGGCGGCCGCCGTAGGCGCGCAGCGTCTCGTAGACGGCGTCGCCGTAGAGGAAGCCGCGATCGCTGACCGGTACGCAGGCCTCGGCGGCCGGTACGAGCCGGTCGTCGATCAGCACGAAGTCCGCGGCGGACACGGCGGGCCCTCGCTGGCGGGGATGGCGACGGAGACGCGATCAGGCGGGCTTGACTTCGACGGCCAGGGGGCCCTTGGGGCCTTCCTGAACCTCGAACTCCACGGCCTGGCCCTCGCTCAGCGAGCGGAAGCCATCGCCCTGGATCTGCGAGAAGTGCACGAAGACGTCGCCACCGCCGTCACGGGTGATGAAGCCGTAACCCTTGGCGCCGTCGAACCACTTCACCTTCCCGGTAACACGCAATGCAGACTCCCTTGCAGACGTTGCCGCCCTCCCCGCCCGCAAAGGAAAAGGCGGCCGGCTCAGGCTACAAGCTGGTAATAACATGCAGCAAGTTGCGGCGTCAAGGCAGCCTCGAACTGCCTCCGGCTTCCGCGTGGCGCCCCAGACGACCGCCTGCCTGCCTGGCACGCCATTTGACCCTGTGAGCTGGAATGAGCACCGAACTCGTCGAAAAACCGATGCCCCACGTCCAGTTGGGCGAGAATTACACGATGAAGCGCCCCCTGGCGACGGGCGGCGCCGCGCGCATCTTCCTGGCGCGCCAGAACTCCCTCGATCGCGACGTGGTCGTCAAGGTGCTGCGCCGACAGCTCTCCGCGCAGGAGGAGTTCCGGCGCCGCTTCGCCGAGGAGGCGCGTCTGCTCGCGCGGCTCGAGCACCCGAACATCGTGCAGGTGATCGACTTCGGCGAGCAGGACAGCTACTACTACTTCGTGATGGAGTACGTGCGCGGCGGCTCGCTGCGCGACCTGCTCGAGCGCGCCGAGAGCCTGCCCCTGGACGTCGCGCTCTCGATCGCCTACTTCACGGCGCGCGGTCTGGCCTACGTGCACGACCACCACGTCCTGCACCTGGACATCAAGCCGGCGAACATCCTGCTCAATCGCGAAGGCGCCGTGAAGGTGGCCGACTTCGGCCTCGCGCGGCTCGTCGACACCCAGCGCAGCAAGGGCAAGAGCGCCCACCCGGCGGGCACGCCGCTCTACATGTCGCCCGAGCAGGTGCAGGGCTCGCCGCTGGACGCGCGCAGCGACCTCTTCTCTTTCGGCATCGTGCTCTACCAGCTGCTCACCTCGCGCACGCCCTTCGCCGGCAACAGCAGCGACGAGGTCTTCCGCGAGATCCTCAACTGCCGCGTCGATCCGCCCTCGCGGCTGCGCGAGGACGTGCCCGTCTTCGTCGACAACCTGGTGATGACCTGCCTGCAGCGGGACCGCTCGCTGCGCTTCTCCCACGGCAACGCCCTGATCGCCGACCTGCACACGGTGCTGGAGAAGCTGGGCATCCACCACCCCGACGAGCGGGTCCAGCAGTACCTGAGCGACCCCAACCACTACCGGGTCGTCCTCAAGAAGGCCACGCTCGACGCCACGCGGCCACCCCTGCGCGCGCGCCTCAAGGCGCGCCTGCGCAAGCCGGTGACCGCCGTCGTGATGGGCGCCGGCCTGCTCGGGCTCGAGGCGCTGCTCCTCATGCAGATGCCCGTCCTCGGCGCGCAGGCCCAGCAGCTCTGGCAGCGCCTGCTCTCCCTCTTCGTGCCCGGCCGCTGAGGCGCCTAGCAGCCGGTCGCCCGGCCGGCGCGGATCGTCTCCAGGATGCGCAGGTAGCTCTCGTAACGGCGGAGATCGACCGCCCGCTCCTCGACCGCCGCGCGCAGGCGGCAGTCCGGCTCGTGGGAATGGCTGCAGTCCGGATAGCGGCAGCCGTCCAGGTAGGCCCGGAACTCCGGGAAGCAGGCCGCGAGCTCCAGCGGCGCGAGGCCCCAGAGGCCGAACTCGCGGACGCCGGGGCTGTCGGCCACCCAGCCGCCCTGCGCCAGCGGATGCAGCGCCGTGGCCGTGGTCGCGTGCCGGCCCTTGCCCGTGGCGGCGCTGATCTCCCGGACGCTGAGCTCCAGGCCCGGCTCGATGCGCCCGAGCAGACTGCTCTTGCCAACGCCGGAGGGGCCGAGGAAGAGGCTGACCCGCCCGCGCATCGCCTCGGCGAGGCGCTCGCAGCCTTCGCCGCTCTCGGCGCTGGTCATCAGCACTCCGTACCCGGCGCTCCGGTAGGGCAGCACCATCGCCAGGCGCTCGGCCAGGCCGCTGAGATCGCACTTGTTCAGGACGAGCACGCCCTCCAGGCCCTGGTGCGCGAGGGCGACGAGGAAGCGGTCCACCAGGCGCGCATTGAAGGCCGGCGCGGTAGCCGCCATGACGACGAAGACCCGATCCAGGTTCGCCATCAGGACCTGCTCCCGGCGCGCCCCAGCCGCCTCGGCGCGCGAGAGCTGACTCAGGCGGGGCAGCAGCTCCTCGATCACCCCCTCGCGCTCCGGGTGCGGCAGGCTGCCCGTCAGGCGCACGAGCACGCGGTCGCCGACGACGACGTTCCGCACCTGCCGCAGGCGCTGCTTGCGGATGCGGCCGCGCAGGCTGCAGGGCACGCGGTGCTCGCCGACGTCCACCAGGAAGCGCCCGCTCTCGGCCCGCAGGACGCGGCCCTCCAGGCGCTCCTCCTCCGGGCCGCGAGGGTCGAGCTTCACCATGCGCCGATCCTAGCAGAGCGCCGCAGGGGCGGAAAGTCCACCGGCCCCTCTTGTTAGCCGCCGCCCGATTTGCTAGCGTGTGCAGGGGTTCTCGGTCCCCACATCTGCATTGTCTTGCACGAGGTTGGCGATGCCGGAGTCCAGGGCCAAGGCGGCGCGCGGCCGCGTCGAGGAAGGTGGCGAGTCGATGAATCATCAGGAGCTGATCACGCTCTTCAGCGAGGAGCTCTTCATCGCAGATCTCAAGGCGCGCGATCGCGATGGCGCGCTGCAGGAGATGGTGGACCACGCCGCCAAGGCCGGCATCATTCGCGATCGCGACGTCATCCTCGGCATGCTCAAGAACCGCGAGAGCCTGGGCAGCACGGGACTGGGCCTGGGCGTCGCCTTCCCGCACGGCCGCTCGCTGGCCATCCCCTCGCTGATGGCGCTGTTCGCGCGCTCGCCCAAGGGCGTCGACTACGGCGCCATCGACGGCAAGCCCGTGCAGCTCTTCTTCATGTTCATTGCGCCGCCGGTCGAGAAGGAGAACCGCTACCTGCCTGCGCTCGGTCAGGTGGTCGAGATGATCCGCGACGAGCAGACCCGCCAGCGCTTGCTCGAGATCAAGAGCTTCCCGGAGTTCCGCTCGCTCATTCTGGGAGAGGACTAGTGCCCAGCCTCAACGAACAGCTCCTGCTCCTGGTCGCGCTCCAGGACCTCGACACGATGATCCGCGAAGCCGAGGACAAGGTGCACGCGGACAAGCTCCAGGCGATGGGCTTCCCGCTCGAAGGCGTCGATGATCTGCGGCGCGCCCGCAAGGAGCTGGCCGAGAGCATCGAGCGGCCGCTGCTGACCCGCTACGAGCGCATCCTCGGCCGCCTGGGGCGGGCCGTCGTCCCCATCACCGGCGACGTCTGCCTGGGTTGTTTCGCAATCATCCCAACGAGTTACACGTCCGCCGAGAACCGCGACCGCATCCTCCAGTGCGAGAACTGCGGCCGGATCTTCTACTGGCCGCGGGGCACTTGACACCCTACGGGGCTTCTGGTAGCGTATAGCTTTCTCTCACCCTCCTGCGGGGGCCTCAGCATTCGCCGAGCTCCTGCAGGTTTTTATTTGGGGCCAACCCGCTCAGTCGCCCGCGCCCCAGTCGCTGGGCGGCGCGATGAGGGCCGCGCGCAGCAGCGTCCCCGCCGCCAGTTCTCCCGTTCCCGCCGGCAGGATCAGGAAGGCGTTCGCCGCCGCGAGGCTGCTCAGCACGTGGCTCCCGTGCGGCGGGATCGGCTCGGCCCGCCAGCCCGCCTCCGTCCAGCGCAGCGCGGCGCGCAGGAAGACCTGCCGGTCGGGCCGGCCGCGTGCCGGCGATTGCAGGCGAGCGCTCACCGTCGCCGGCTCCGGCGCCGGATCTCCGGCCAGCCGTCGCAGTGCCGGCAGGACGTAGTACCAGAGGGTCATGAAGGCGGAGACCGGATTGCCCGGCAGCCCGAAGACGGGCCGCCCGCGCCAGAGGAGGAAGGCGAGCGGCTTGCCCGGCTGCTGCCGCACCCGGTGGAAGACCCACTCGGCGCCGAGTTCGACGAGCAGGCGCCCGACGGCGTCGTGCCGGCCCATCGAGACACCGCCGGTGGTGACGAGCAGCTCGCTGGTGTCCAGGGCCGCCGCGAGCAGCGCGCGCAGGCGCCCGGGATCGTCCGGCGCGATGCCCAGGTCGCGGGCGGGGAAGCCGCTCTCGGCGAGCAGCGCCAGCGCGGCCGGCCCGTTGCTATTGCGGATCCGGCCGGGACCGGGCCGCTCCCCGAGCGGCGCCAGTTCGTCGCCGGTCGCCAGCACGCCGACGCGCGGCAGGCGCCAGACCGGTGCGCGCGCAAAGCCCTGGGCGGCGAGTAGGGCGACAGCCGCCGGGCCCAGCCGCGTGCCCGCGGCGAGCAGGGGCGCTCCGGCGCGCAGGTCCTCGCCGGCAGGGCGCAGGTTGCTGCCTGTCGCCTCGAGATCGGCCAGGAAGCGCACTCCCACCGGGGTCTCCTCGGTCCGCTCGACGGGGATCACGCCCCCGCAGCCGGGCGGGACCGCCGCCCCGGTCATGATGCGCAGCGCACTCCCCGGCGGCCAGGCGAGATCGGGATCGCCGCCCGCCGCGATCTCCCCCGCCAGGGGCAGCAGGCGCGGCGCCGCCGCGCTCGCCCCCGCGACATCGACAGCGCGCACGGCGTAGCCGTCCATGGCGCTGCTGGTGAAGGCGGGCAGGTCCTCGCGGGCGAGCAGATCGGCCGCCAGCCGCCGCCCCAGCGCCCGGGCCAGGGACAGGCGCTGGACGCGCGGCGCGGGCAGCGCCGCCGTCACCAGCGCCTTCGCCTCCGCCACGCCGATGTCCCGCGGCGCCGTCATGCCGCCCGCCAGTCGCCGCTCGCGCCGCCCGACTTCTCGAGCAGGCGGATCGGCCCGATCACGATGCCCTTCTCGACGGCCTTGAGCATGTCGTAGGCGGTCAGGGCCGCCACGCTGGCCGCGGTGAGCGCCTCCATCTCGACGCCCGTGCGGCCGCGGCAGCGGGCGCGCGCCCGGATGACGAGCACGCGCGTCTCGGCCTCGAGGCTGAAGTCGACCGCCACCGTGTCCAGGCCCAGCGGATGGCAGAGCGGGATCAACTCGGCCGTCCGCTTGGCGGCCGCGATGCCGGCGATGCGCGCCACGGCGAGCACGTCGCCCTTGGCCGCCCGGTTCTCGACGAGGGCGCTCCAGGCCGCCGGCCCCAGGCTGAGCCGCGCCTCGGCGAGCGCTTGCCGCTGCGTGGCCGGCTTGTCGCCGACGTCCACCATGCGCGCCTCGCCGCCCGGGCCCGTGTGCGAAAGTTCTCCCATACTGCCGTCTCCACCGTGAATCGGTACGCGGGATGCAATCCCCCCCCCGGCGGCTGCGGGCGCCCCGAGCGGGGGGCCCCGCCGGCGCCACCGGAAGGACGCAGAGGGTAGCACGCGCCGCGACGGGAAGCGATGCCTCCGCCGCCGGCGCCGACCACGGACGGCAGGATGGACGCGGGCAAGGGCTTGTTGCCGATCCTCGAACGGAACGCAGAGGCGATCCAGGAGGCCGTGGCGCGCCGTTTCCGCAATTCCGGACGCTGCGCCTTCGACCAGTTCGATTTCGAGGGCCTGCGCACCCTCGCCTGGCGCCACATCGACCCCATCCTGCAGTCGCTGCGCTACGAGGACGACTTCCTCTTCACCTTCTTCCTCGACTATGCCAGCGAGCGCAACGCCGAGCAGGGCCTGCCGATCGAGGACAGCCTGCTCACCCTGAACATGGTCAGCGAATCGCTCTGGGAGCTGACCGTGGCCGAAAGTCCGCCCGCCGAGCTGGCGGACAACCTGTCGCGGCTGGTCTCCATCCTCGGCAAGGGCAAGGACGGCATCGCTGCCAACTACATGACCCAGCGCGACCAAGCCCTCGACGAGCTGCGCCGTTCCAACGAGAAGCTGCTGGAGAGCACGAAACGCAAGCTGGAGTTCCTCGCCAAGGTCAGCCACGAGCTGAAGACGCCGCTCACCAGCGTCATCGCCTACTCGGAGCAGCTCGAGGACGAGAGCCTGCCGCTGGCCATCCGCACCGAGTTCGGCCACGTCGTCCACGAGCAGAGCAGCAAGCTGATGCAGCTGATCGAGGACCTGATGGAGCTCAGCCGCATCGAGACCGACCACACGCGGCTGAACCTGAGCTGGTCAGACCCGGCGGCCGTCATCCACGAGGCGATCGGCACCGTCAAGGCGCGCGCGGACAAGAAGCAGGTGCGCCTCGAGCTGGATCCGCTGCCGGTGTTGCCGCGCGTCTTCATGGATCCCTTCCGCATCCAGCAGGTGCTCTGGAATCTGCTCACGAACGGGGTCAAGTACAACGAGGCCGGCGGCCGCGTGCGCGTGAGCGCCTGGGTGCAGGGCGAGGAGCTCCGCGTCAGCGTGAGCGACAACGGCATCGGCATCAAGCCCGAGAATCAGCAGGCGATCTTCGAGAGCTTCCATCAGACGCACGAAGCCCTGGCCATGCTGGAAGGCGGCGTCGGGCTCGGCCTCGACATCGCCCGCCACTACCTGCATCTCCACGGCGGGCGGATCGCCGTCGAGAGCGTCTACGGCGAGGGCTCCACCTTCAGCTTCTGGATCCCCCTCGCCGGCCCGCCCGGCGCGACCGCTGAGCCCGCCGAACCGGAACCGCCGCTGGCGGCCACGGCGCCGAGCCAGCTGCCGGACCACACGCCCAGCGCGCCCGGAGCCTAGGCCCTCCCGCATTGACGCCGGTCGCCGGCCGCGTACACTGTAGGCGCACTCTCGCTGGGCGGAGGTCGCCGTGTCGCTGGCCGTGCTGGTCGTCAATCCGGGCTCCACCAGCACCAGGCTGGCGCTCTGGAGCGAAGCCGGTTGCCTGCAGCAGGAGGAGCTGGCGCACAGTGCGGCCGACATCGCCGGCTGCCAGCGCATTGCCGACCAGCTGCCCGCGCGCCTCGCCGCCGTGCGCGGCTTCCTGGCCGATGCGGGCGAGCCGGCCTTCGCCGCCGTCGTCGGGCGCGGCGGCCCGCTGCGTCCCCTCGAGGGCGGCACCTACCGCATCGACGCGGCGATGGTCGCCGATCTCGCCCGGGCGCGCTACGGCGAGCACGCCAGCCTGCTCGGTGGACTCATCGCCCGCGAGCTGGCGGCGACGCGCGGCTTGCCGGCTTTCGTCGTCGACCCCGTCTCGGTGGACGAGCTCGACCCCGTCGCCCGCCTGAGCGGCGTGCCCGAGATCGAGCGCCTGGCTCGCAGCCACGCGCTCAGCCTCAAGGCCGTCAGCCGCCTGGCTGCGGCCGAGCTGGGGCGCCCGCTGGCGGAGACCCGATTCGCCGCCGCCCACCTCGGCGGCGGCATCAGCGTCGCCGCCCTGCGCGGCGGGCGCATCGTGGACGTCAACGATGCGCTGCTCGGCATGGGCCCCTTCACCCCCTACCGCGCCGGCGCCCTGCCGCTGCGCGGCGTCCTTGACCTGGCGTTCAGCCCGAATGCTACCAGGGGCCAAGTGGAGCAGAAGCTGCGCGCCGAGAGCGGTCTCTACGCCTACCTCGGCACCGGCAATCTCCTCGAGATCGAAGCCCGCATCGCCGCCGGCGACACGCGCGCCGCGGCCGTTGTCGAGGCGATGGCCTACCAGATCGCCAAGGAGCTGGGCGCCGTCGCCGCCGCGCTCGCGCTGCGCCTGGACGGCGTGATCCTCACCGGGGGCATGAGCCGGAGCGAGCTGCTCGTCGGTCGCCTGCGCGAGCGCGTGGGTGCCCTGGGGCGCTTCTTCATCTACCCCGGCGAGCGCGAGATGGAAGCGCTCGCCCTCGGCGCCCTGCGGGTACTGCGCGGCCAAGAGATGCCGCGCGTCTACGACCCGGCCGGCGCCCCGGCGGAGCAGCGCTCATGATCCGCGACTTCGATCGCCTGCTGGCGAAGGTGGCCGGTGCGCCTTCCAAGCGCGTGGCGGTGGCGGGGGCGGCCGCGGAGCCCGTGCTCGAGGCCCTGGCGGCCGCGACGGCCAGCGAGCTGGTGGAGCCCCTGCTGATCGGCGACGCCGCGGCCATCCGCCGGCGCGCGGAGCGCCTGGGCTTCGACATCGGGCCCTTCACGCTGCTCGACGAGCCGGGCGACGACACGGCGCTCAGCGCCCGCGCCGTCGCCGAGGTGCGCGCGGGGCGCGCCGCCCTGCTGATGAAGGGAAGCGTCGCCACCGAGGCCCTGCTCAAGGCCGTGCTCGAGAAGGAGGGCGGCCTGCGCGTGGGGCGGGTACTGAGCCACGTCGCCGTGGTCGAGCTGCCCAGCTACCCGCGCCTGATGCTGCACACCGACGGCGGGATCAACATCCACCAGGACCTGCGGACGCGCAAGGACATCCTCACCAACGCGGTCGAGCTGGCGCGCTGCCTGGAGAACGACCACCCGCACGTCGCCTGCATGGCCCTGGTGGAGAAGGAGAACCCGAAGCTGCCCGAAACGCTCGACATGAGTGAGCTGATGCGCTGGGCGGGCGGCGGGCCGCTGGGCAACCTGATCATCGAGGGGCCGCTGGCGATCGACGTCGCGCTCAGCCGCGAGGCCGCCGAACTGAAGGGGATTCCGAGCCGCGTCGCCGGCCGGGCGGACATCTTCCTCGGCCCGAACATCAGCGCGGTGAACTTCGTCGTCAAGAGCCTGATCCTGCTGGCCGGCGCCCGGGTCGCGGGGCTCGTGCTCGGCGCCGCGGCGCCCATCGTGCTGCTCTCCCGCAGCGACAGCGCCGAGATCAAGCTCCTCAGCCTGGCGCTCGGCTCCCTGCACGACGAGCAGGAGATCGCCAGCCGCCGGCACCGGCCCTTCTTCGGCTAGCGCCGCCGGCAGGAGCGCCGCCATACTCGCCGCCGTTGCCCCTGCGAACCGCGAGCGCCACGGCTGCCGCCCCTGCGCCCTGTGGGCGGCCATTGACGCCGCAGCCGCCCGGACTATCTTCTTGAGGGAACCGGATTCACCGGTCCGATTTGCCGCCTGCCGCGGAGGATTGCGATGGACGCCTCCCCCAAGCCGCTGGAAAAAGTGCGCTACCTGCTGTCGGGCAACGAGGCAGTGGCCCTG
>Ga0194127_10003079_pt1 | contig 21827 bp, 19 predicted proteins | sample TA2KigC100mmetaG_FD_148624 | JGI IMG/M metagenome (GOLD analysis project Ga0194127, IMG submission 148624) | Freshwater microbial communities from Lake Tanganyika, Tanzania - TA2015036 Kigoma Deep Cast 100m | ecosystem: Environmental > Aquatic > Freshwater > Lake | place: Tanzania: Lake...
CATGCCCAGCTCGAGCAGCTCGACCTCCAGCAGCCTGAGCAGGTCGAGCTGGCACTCGGTGGATGGGCTCCCCTTGCCCTCCTCGTCCGACCGCGTGTCGATCTTCACGTACCGCAGGAACCGCTCCAGGACTTCCTTCTCGACGTCGTGCTTCATCCTCTCCCTCCCCTGATGAGGTCGGACAACGGGATTCGTTTTAGCAGGTTGGGGAGGGGTTTGCAACCGGCGACGGCTACGGGTTGATTTGTATGGTGGCAGAGGATGAGCCCGCCTGGACACGGGGCGAATACATGGCATGGGCCAGGTGCGGCAGGACGCGGAATGTACCGGGGATCTGGGCAATCAGGCGATAGCTGAGCGCCTGCTTCCCCTGTGCGAGACGATCGAGGAACGAGACTACCTTCTGGTCCCGGTATTCCCGGTACCACCATGAGCCGTGCTCGTAGCGTGACCCGCTGGTCAGCTCGGCAGGCTCGGTGCCTGCAGGCTTGGGATCCTCGAAGACAAGGTACTCATAGTCGTTCGGGGAATCGATGCGCACCACGACCTCGATGAGATCCCCCGGAGACAGCGGATCGCCGTCCTTCAGCTCCTTGCGGTCGAAGTCCTGGTCCGGTCCGCCCATTGCGGTCCCGAAGCCTCCCAGGTAGTCGGCCCCCCAACCATCGTAGCCCCCCTTGCCCAGCGCCCCCCCCTGGCCGGCCGGCCCGCCATCCGGCTGGGGCTCGATGGGCTTGCGAGTAAGCAGGTAGTAGGTCCGGTCCACTGCGATCCGGCTGCTCCAGGCCGGGATGGGCTCTTCCGCGCTGAAGTAGCCGAGGAATGCGGAGGAGTGCACACGGCCTTCGCCTGAGAACTCCACGGTGACGGTCACGGGCCCGTTGCCGACCTCCTCCCCTTGCAGGGTCAGCGACTGGTGGAACAGGGCCGCCTGCCCCTTGCCGATGGTCCACTCCGCACGTTCCTTGCCGTTGATCAGCACCCGCACGTCCCCTTGCGTCTCGAACTCCTTGCGCCACCCGAGGTACTCGGCCAGGATCCGCACGACCGTGGCGGTATGCCGGGTGGAATCCCAGTGCCCCGCCTCCCGGTTGACCACGAGCCAACGGGCGAACTTGTCCACGATCGGATCCGACGGCCGGATCTGCAGGAAAGCCTTGAGCACCCACGCCACGGTCTCCGTCCGATCCTGCCACCACCACCACCAGTTCGTTCCCGCGTCCTTGAACGAGGCGGTCCCGCTCTTCTCGTCGACCCACGCCCGGTCCTTCAGGTTGTCGAGGACCAGCGTCGCATCCGCCAGCCGCCCCGCCTGGTAGAGGGAGAGGGCCAACAGCGCCTTCCCGTAGTCGGACAGATCGTTGCGGGCTTCGAACAGCTTGTCCATTCTCTCCTTCGACTGCTCCTGCTTGCGGCTGACCACGTAGATCTGGAAGAGGTCCATGTGGAGGTTCCGCTCCTCCAGCCGGTCGAGCCGGTCCTGGAGGAAGACCAGTCCCCGGGCGATGACGTTCTCGTCGACCGCCAGACCGAGCGAAAAGGCGTCGAGCAATCCGTCGAGCACGTGAGCGGTCATGTAGGGGTCGGACGGGAAGCCGGCCCACCAGCCCCATCCACCGTCGCCGCCCTGCATGGTCACCAGGCGCAGCAGCCCGTCTTTCAGCATCGTGTCGAGCCCGGCGCCGGAGAACACGCCGTTGTGGTACCAGGGCCCATGCTTCGACATCGGATCCGCCAGGCTCGCCTCGGCCGGAAGTGCCGGAATCCCGTCAAGCTTCAGTCCTGCGATGTCGAGCGCACGCCCCACCTGCACGGCAGGAAGGAAGCGGCTCAGCGTCTGCTCCACGCACCCGTACGGGTAGTCGAGCAGGTAGGGCAATGCGGAGAAGAGCACGCCGGCCAGTGAACCGTCCACGGCAACCGTGAGCTCCTCGCCGCTGCGCAGGTCGGCAGCGGGAAGCTCGAACGATACCGTTCCGGCGGCGTTCGGAGCTGCAGTCAGGCTCTGTCCTTCGAGGCGCCGGGCCCCCCAGGCCAGGATGGGGAACTTCTTCCGGAGGGCATCCTTCTCCTTTCCGGCGTCGACGGCAAGAGTCACGTTCACTTCGCCCGCGGTCAGGGCCAGCACCTCGAAGTCGACACGCTTTTCCTCGCCCGGGCCAAGCTCCAGGGTGGCCTTGTCATCCGACTTCAGCTCCAGCCCCTTGCCTTCGAGCGCCAGGGTGAGCCTGGCCTTGATGCGGACCGCCTGGTCGTTGCGCACCACGCCGGCCAGCCTGGCCTTGTCGCCCGCCACCAGGAAGCGCGGGGCCTCCAGACGGGCCACCAGCTTCTTGGTCGTCACGGTCTGGGCGCCGGACTGCCCCACCAACTCGCCGGCATCGGCAGCGACGGCCCGCAGCTCCCACGTGGTCAGCGAGTCCGGGTAGGTCACTTCCGCCTCGCCCAGTCCGTCCTTTCCCGTCTTCAAGTGTGGGACCCAGAGGACAGAATCGGGGAAGTACTCGCGCACCGCGACCAGCGCACCAGGCCCCGCGGCTGACTGGCTGACCGCAGTTGCCATCGGCACGGCCACAGCCTCCGCAGGCGCCTCGGCCCGCGCCAGCATGTCGCCCTTCTTGCCCATGGCCAGTGAGCCGTCGATGAGGTCCTCCTCGAACTCGTAGGCCCTCGAGGTGACACGGCCCATGGGCATGGACCCTCCGCCTCCCATGGCCCAGCCAGCGCCCCTTCCCGATTCGTCGAACCCGTAGTAGCCGGGCCCGTAGCCCCCGCCGTAGTAACCCGGGACGTACGGCAGCCCATTGATCTTGTAGGGCAGATCCGGAAGCGGAATGAACGCCCGATAGGGCAGATACACGTACCCGGACTGCTTCGCGTACATCCCCTGGTAGCGAAGCTGCCCGTGGAAGTACTGGGCGATGTTCCCCATCGTCTCGCCCTGGATGTACAGCACCGATGAATCGAACATCCAGAGCGCCACGTCTGCCTGCACCGGCTTGCCATCCGGCCCGGTCACCTTGACCTTGATCTTCCCCTTGTCCCCCGGACGGTGCTCGTTCCCGTCGGGAAGCACCTCGACGGTCAACAGCTTGCCCGCCGGCGGCACCGCTATCTGCCGCTGCCCGAAGTACCAGTCGTGATCCCGCACCTGGCCCGCAGACAGGAAGAAGTTGGGGGCATGCTTCGCCTCGATCGGGAACTCGACCACCCGCCCCGTGGTATCCATCTCCAGGAGCTGCTCGAACAGCACCTGCCCCCCCGCCTCCGCAGTCACCAGCACCCAACCCGGCTTCTCCACGACCACCAGGGCCTTCATCTTGTCACCCGGCTCGTAGGACCGCCTGTCGGGCCACAGCGTGACGCCGGCATACCGAACATCCGCTTTGGATGTCTTGGCATCGGCCACGAACAACCCGGTCACCCCTTTGGCTTCCCGACCTGCAGCATCCGTGCACGTGACGACCATCTCGAAATGCCCCTGCTGCGGCAGCGTGAGCCTGACGTCGGCCTCCCCCCGCTCGTCCACGTCCGCCGTCCCTTCCCCCGCGGGGTGCCGCTTCGGCTCCTTCTCGCCGTAGATGTGCTCGAGCCTCTCCAGCTTCCAGCGGGCCTTGCCCGGGACTCCGACCCCGGCCAGAGTCATGGTGTGCACGCGGACCTCGGGGGAATCCCCGCTCAGGTAGAAGCCCGATGGCTGCTCGATGTGCACGAAGAAGGGCGAGCGCGACACCACGACCGTGCCGCTCCCCTCGATGCTGCGCCGGGACAGGTCCATCACCGTGGCCCGTACCGTGTACCGCCAGTCGTTCTCCAGCTTGAGCTCTTCCTCCGAGAGGGGAGGGAGCTCCACGGTCAGCCGGCCGGTGGCATCGGTCACCCCCTCGCCGCTCGCGATCGGCGTCCCCCCGTAGTAGTAGTCGGGATACACGCCGTCCCATCCCTCTCCGTACAGCCACTTCCATGGGTCGGGCGGACTCCAGGTGTGGGTGTAGGGTGACCGCTCGATGCTGTAGGTGACCTTCGCACCCGCGACCGCTCCGCCGAAGTAGTACCGGGCCTCCACCCGCGCAGACACCTTGTCCCCCACGCCGGCCAGGTCGGCCGACGGCGTCACCGTCACCTTGAACTCCGGCTTCTTGTACTCCTCCACCCGGAAGTTGGCACCGGCCGACAGGTAGACGTACCGGTCGTCCTGCGCCCCGCCTGAAACCGAGATGTAGTAGTAGCCGAGCGGCGCCCCTTCCGGCAGCGAGAGGCTCCCGTCCACCGTGCCGAACATGTCCGCCTTGAAGCGCTGGTCGAACAGCGTCGTCCCCTGCGGAGTGGACACCATCACCCGGTAGGGGCGCCCTGCGACGTTCCGGTAGCCCCCCTTGCTCTGCTCCCGCACGACCGCCTTGAAGTAGACGCGGTCGCCGGGCCTGTACACCGGGCGGTCGGCAAACAGGAAGCCCTTGTCCACACCGGTCTCGCTGCCCGCGTCATAGGCATAGGAGGGGTAGTCGTACTCGGAGATCGCCAGCGAGTCCCCCGACACGAGCCAGGCCGAGGCCTGGTTTCCCGAGATCCCCTTCCCTTCGGTGAACCGGAAGTCGGCCATCCCCGCCCCGTCAGTCGTGAGCGAGTGGATACGCACTTCCTGGAACCCGAACAGGATCCCCTGGCGGTGGTACACCTCCCGCATAGTGAGCTTTGAGTCCGGGACCGGCTTCCCGGTTACGGCATCCGCAGCGTAGTAGCTCGTCCGACCGGCCAGGGAGCGGGTCACGACGATGATCCCGGTTCGCAGAAACAGCCCGTACTGCTCTCCGACCGGAAGCTTCGACCGGTAGACGTAGAGGCCGTTGCGGGACAGGTTCACCTCCGCGCTCTTCGTGACGAACGAATGGTCCCCCGGATCGTCCAGGGCCACTTCCACCACCTCGGCCTTGTCTCCCGCTCCGAACAGGTCCGAGAGGAACTTCTGCCCGTCGTTCCCGTTCACCTGCTGCTGCAGGTCCATGGAGCCGGTCTTGACGAACCACTGCGCCTCCAGCACGAGCTTGGGATCGATCCGGCGAAACTCCATCGTGGCGGACTTCACGTTCCTTCCGGTGACCGACATCTGGGCGGCTCGTCCCGGGTAGGCGACCGACGGCAAATAGAAGGAGAGGCTGGGATTGACGATCTCGTCGAGGCTCGAGCGCACATCGCCGACCCACTTGCTGTCGGGCCGCTTCTTCAGGAACGCCCGGAACTGCTCCGCCGCAGCCTTGAACTGCTGGTCCGCTGACAGGAAACGCCCGTACAGGGCCTCGTACTTGTCGATCTCCGGCGCCTTGGGGAAGTCCTTCAGCAGCGATGCAGCGATCCGTGTCGGGTCCAGGTGCTCGGGTCGCTGCCAGGTCTCGTACCGGAAGGGCGGCTGTCCATCGGGGTGGGCCTTGCTCCACTCCTCCCATGCCTTGTTCTGCGCCTCGACAAAGGCCTTGGGCGGGTTCTCCGGGAACTGGGCGAGGAACATGGCCTTCTGGAGCCTCGCTTCGGCCAGCGGATGCAAATCCTTCAGCCCCTTGCCCAGGACATCGCACTCGTCCAGGAGATAGAGGACCTGGGTGCGCTGCCGCTCGACTTTCTCGAACGGGACGGACAGGTCCACGGTCGTGATTTCCTGCGGGTCGGTGGCATCGTCCCATGCCTGGTAGCCCGCCTGGGCGACGAGCTCGGCGAGGCCTCGGTTGTTGGCAATCGCTTCGGCCCTCAGGTCACCCGACGCGAGACATGCGCCCCCGGCGGCGGGAGACGATGCGGCCCGGGTACCGGCCTCGAGAGCAAGCTTGAACTTCGAGCGCGCCTCGATCCGGTCTTTGCGGGCCAGGGCGGCCTTCAGGTACCAGGCGTACTCGGCCTGTCCTTCCCGGACATCGGTGTTGAATCGGCAGCGCTCGCCGGTTCGGTAGCACTGGTCGGGGAACTTCATGTACAGCTCGCCGCGGGTGGCAAGCGCCACGGCCTCCCAGGTGGTCCCGGGACCGGAGGCGATGAACCCGCTCAGCAGGTCGACGGCCTGATCGAACTCGTAGAGTGCGACATGGCAGCGGGCGGCATCCATCACGGCAACGGCCCCCTCGCATCGTTCACCTGCCTCGCTCCGTATTGCGAGGAACCCCTCGAGCGCCTGCCGGAAGTTGCCCTTCTCCATCTCCTTCCTGGCTGCCTTGAACTTCTGGGAAAGCGGGGCTTCCCGAAACGGGCCGGCGACGGTTTCGTCCCCCGCCCCTGCTGCCACTGCCGAGAATCCCGCAACCGCCGCGACCAGCCCTGCCAGGACGATCCCGCACAGATCTGTCCTGCTCACCGCCCGCTTCGCCGCAGAGATGCCTTGCCGAGCCTTCATTCGCCTGCCTCCGTCATCATTCCTGACAATCGTCCCGAGGGTCTTCCCCCGCTGGAAGGGGGGCGCTCATACGCATTCCTTCGAGTATCGTTCTAGACGAATTCGATCCGCATGGCGAGGGAAAACGGGGCTCAGTGCACCGACTCGCGCTTCTCGCCGGCCTGGACCGACAGGAGGCCTTCGGAGTGGAGCCGGTGGACCAGCGCCAGGGCCTGCATGCGGGGCGTCGCTGTACGGTCGAGGAGCTGGGCGAGGTTGTCGCACTCCTTGCCGAGACGAAGCAGCGCCTGAGCCTCCTGCGGGCGGATGAAGTAACGGTCTCCGACCCCGTCGTCGGAGACAGCGAGCGGAAGCTGGAAGGAACCCAGCATGCGTTCGTACAGGCTCACCAGCTTGCTCTCGTTGATTTCGAGGAAACGCTGCAGCTCCTGCGTGTCCGCTGCCACGGCCAGAAGGCGCCCGAGCGAGACGAGCGCCCCCTCGTTGTCGCCGATCCGGAAGAGCCAGAGCACGTCCTCGTACAACAGGTCGTGCTGCCGGGTCCAGACCTGCGGCGGGAGCTCTTCCTCCAGCTCCGGAGGAAGTGCCGCCTCCTCCGGGATCGGCGGAATCTCGTGGCTCTCCTCCAGCTCCACCTGGATCGCTGCTGCTGCCGGGGCCGTGTCGCGAGGTCGAAGGAGTTCGGTCTGCTCGTTGACCGACAAGAGGAACCGGTCCAGTGCGGACAGGACTGCGGCATGGTCGTCGAGGGCCACCTGGGCCTCGACAGTCGTTCCCTCCAGGGTTCGGGACAAACGCAGGAAAAGTGCCAGATCGAGCTGCATGCCGCGGCTCCCCCCCAATTTTCTCTTGCAAGCTTACAGCCCGGTCCTCTATTTTTCAAGGAAGAAAGGAGCGGAGCGGCTCTCGGATGGAAGCGTGGGAGAAGGAGCTGGTTGCAAGGGCTCAGCAGGGGGACCGCAAGGCCTTCACCCGGCTTGTGATCGAGCACCAGAACCGCGTCTACTCCTACCTGTACCGGATGCTGGGCAACGCCTACGAGGCGGAGGAGGTCGCTCAGGAGGTCTTCATCGCCGCGTTCCGGTTCATCGCCGGTTTCCGGGGGGAGGGGAGCCTCTGCACCTGGCTGCTGCGCATCGCGTCCAACATGTACAAGAACCGGATCCGCTACAACGTGCGGCGCAAGCGCAGCATGGAATCGTGCATCGACGACAAGGTGGAGCAGCCGGACTACCGCCCCATCGGGGAGCGGCCCGAGAACCCGGAGGCGCTGCTCGCGACCCAGCAGATGGAAAACGCGCTGCACGAGGCCATTTCCCGCCTGCCCGAGGACTTCCGGGAGGTGCTGGTGCTCCGGGACATCGAGCTCCTGTCGTATGAGCAGATCCAGGAGCTCACCGGGCTGGCCGAGGGAACCGTGAAGTCCAGGATTCACAGGGCACGCAGCCAGCTTGCAAGGCTGATGAGCGGACACCTGGACGGGGAGGAGTTGGTCTGATGGCGCGAGACGGCGAATTCACCGGCCCGGAAGAGGACATCTTCCTGGCTGCGCTGGACGGCGAGCTGAACGAGGACGAACAGGGCCGGTTCGAGCGGAACCTCGCCGAGGACGCGGGCTTCCGGGAGCGTTTCGAGCGCTACCGGCAGACCGTGGAGCTCATCCGACGGCTGGGCCCGAGGCCGGCACCGGAGTCGTTGCTCCCGTCGGTGCAGCGTCGCATCACCCGCCGTGCGGTGGACAGCGCGGGGCCGGTGCTGCGGTTCCCCTACGAGCTGCTGGTCTTCGTCGTCATCCTCGGGTCGCTGTTCTACATCTACTTCGGGATGCTCCCCCCCGCTCCGACCGAGGTATCGAAGCGCGCGGTCCCGGCAACGGTCGAGCTGGAGCTGACGTCACCGCTCCCGGCAGAGATCGTGGCCCGCTTCGAGCTGACCGATCCGGGCGACTCAGCCGGAGGGGCCCGGCAGTACTACGGGAGGATGAGCCGGGATCGGGCGGCCGAGCTGTTTTCGGCCGTCACCCCCTTCTTGAAGGACAAGTCTCCCCCCACCCTGCCCGCAGCGAACCGGCTCGGCATCCTCCTGACGGCGCCGCTCCCGTAGACGCAGGATCGGTCATCTTCCGGCGTCGAGCGGACGCTCCGGGGCTCAATACAGGAAGAAGAGGTTCGACCAGAACAGGAACGCGTATTCCCGGGTGCTGAACCGGTGGGAGACCATCCGAGCAGACCAGTCGGTGCTTCCGAATCGGGCGGAAAACGCCTTCTGCCAGTGGAGCCCGGAAGAGTCGAGCACTCGCAGCGCGTCGAAAGTCGCGAGCTCGACCCGGATGTGACGGGAGAGCGTCTCCGCCGCGTTGAGGGCAGCGGGCCCGACCGAGTTGAGCAGGCCCGCCGTGCCCCCCCGGTTGCCGCCGTTCCCGCCGTTCGTGCCCCGACCGTTCCTGCCCGATGCCGAGCCGTTGGAGTGGCGCGTTCCACGAGAAGGGGAAACCACCCCCCTCCAGCCGATGGGCACGGCGACCACGACATCGGTGAACGGAAGGGGCAAGTCCAGCGGATAGGGGAACTCCGGCAGGTCCGGAACGGCCACCAGGAGCCGGCTCCGGATGCCCGCATCCGCCAGGAGCTGCGCCAGGTGCAGGGTCGCGTCCTCGTTGCCCGGCTCCGGCTCTGCGACGGGCTTGCCGTCCCACCCGGTTCCGTCCCACTCGGTCCTGAGGACGTGCACCACCTCGCGGATGCCTGCCTGTGCCAAAGCGCGCACGTAACGGGCCGGAGCGCACCACATTCTGCCACCCGAAACCGGAACCACATCGAAGCCCGCCTCGACCATCCGGGCAAGGCACCGGGCCAGATCCGGCTCGTCGAGCAGATCGAGGCCGGGGACCGCGATCCCGCGAGTGCGCCAGTCTGTCACAGCTTCAACGATCGCATCGGCCATCTTTTCGCGCGGAAATTGCTCGATCCGATACCCCGGACAGGGGGTCGGACAGGTCGGGCAGCGGTCCACACGATAGAACTGACGCTGGCCAAAGGCGCTCAGATCGTGGAGATCCCCCTCCTGTCGCCTGAACGTGGCGAGCCGATACGGCTGGAGTTCGAGGCCGGAAAGATCCTCGAGTTCGCAGTAGGGGATGTTGTAGGGTTTGACCCGCGTGGAATGACGGGTGGCCACAAGGCCCGCCTGGGCCACGGCCCGGGCGAGCGTGCGGATGCTCAGGTGATAGTCCGCGGCCACGTGGAGGTTGGGTCTCGAAGCGATGAAAGGCTGGAGGATGTGGATGCAAGCCCCCATCCCGGCAGCCAGGCGCACCGCCTCGCGGACGAGGTCCACGTTCTGCGGGAGCAGCAGGGTGACCGAGTGAAGCTGCAGTTCCCGGGCCGTTCCGGCAGCCGTGGCACGCACCGAAGCCATGCCGGCTTCGAGCTGGCGGTAGGCGCCGGCCACGCCGGAAAGGGAATCATGGATCGGCTCGGGGCCATGCAGGGAGAAGGAGATCCGGTTGAGGCCGGCCTCGACCAGCTCGGCGGCCAGATCTCCGGCAGCAAACATCCGGCCGTTCGTGGTGATGCCGATCTCTGCGTAGCCGAGGCCGGCAGCGGCCCGTACCAGGCGGGCAAGGTCGAGCCGGACGGTAGGCTCGCCGCCGGTGAACGCAATCCTCGAGAACCCTTGGTTCCGGCCGTCTTCCAGGCGCCGTACCACGGCCGAAGTCGAGAGATCCCCCGTCTCCCCGGCCCCTCCTCCGACGCCGTTGCTGCGGCCGGTAGAGGCCACACAGCGAAGGTGATGCTGGGGGCAGAACGAGCAACGGTTGTTGCACCGAGTGCCCAACTCGATGGTAAGGAGAGAGTCAGGGTACACTACAGAGCTTCCGCTGGGGTTTCGTGATGGTTCAGAAACGTCGCAAGCTCGGACAGCCGGTACCGCAGTCGGACCAGGAGCGCCTCTCTACCAGGATCCGTGGGATCCGTGGGACCCATGAGAGCCATGGGACCCGTGAGAGCCGTGCGACCCGTGGGAGCCGTGCGACCCGTGGGAGCCGTGCGACCCGTGGGAGCCGTGCGACCCGTGCGACCCATGGGAGCCGTGCGACCCGTGGGAGCAATGTCCCGCTGCAGTCACTTCCAGGTTGTCGAGCTGCGCGCCGCCGACGCTGTGGTCAGCGCCAAGTGCGTGACCGGCAGCTGTGCCCGCCATGAGCAGGAAGGTCGAGATCTGCGCCGCCTGCTTGCGGGTGATCTTCCCCTCCTCGCTCGACAGGAAGTCTTTGACCTTCTTCCTGAGCTTGGGCAGTTTGTCCTTCGTCATGAGCCTTCCTCCTGCTGCGGGGCCGTCCGTCAGTCGTGAGAAAAGAACACGCTCCTATCCCTAACTATCGTCCATTTCGTCAGGATGTCAAGCACTTGTTTCTCTCCCCCGGCAATTCGCCCGAAGAGGTATTCGAGGATCGAGCGGTAGATCCGGCAGCGCTCGTTGGTCGGCATCTGCCCGAAAATCCCACCTTGTTGAGCGTAGTTGTAGACTGGGCAGACGCCGCAGTACGGCTTGAACACGCAGTCGACGCAGCCGGGGATGTTGTCGAGGCAGGAGGCCACGGCCAGGGCCTTGACCGTCGGACTCCCGGTGAGATCCTGGTAGCGGCTCTCGGGGATCGTCCCGATCTGGAACATGTCGTCCCCCTGCTGATACAGCATCCGCCCCTCGTCGCAGGTGAACACGGTCCCGTCGTAGTTGTACGCAACCTGGCCGATCCCGGCACCGCAGGGCGAGCGCAGGTCCAGGTAGTTGGGATCGACCGGAGTAAGCATCTTGGTGAGCAGGATGGCCGCGGTGCGCTCGAGGATCTCGACCCCCCGCCGGTTGAGGTCGATCATGTAGTCCATGGCCTCGAAGTAGAAACGGAGGAACTCGTCGGGCGTGTAGCCGATGGACTGGAAGGTCCTGGCTGCAAACCCGAATGGATTCAGCGGGCGCAGGAAGATCGCCTTGCGCCCCAGCCGCACGTACTCGTCGACCACCTCCCTGGGGTGCTTCAACGTCTCGCGGGTGACGGTCAGAAGCGCCTCGACGTGGTACAGGTCGGGGTCAAGCCCTTTCTCCCGGTAGGCCTGGTCGGCCTTGCGCATCCACTGGACCGCCTGGTCGTAGCTGCTCCCTTTGAGCAGCTTCCGGTTGTGGTCGTGGACGGCCTTCGGACCGTCGATGGAGGTGCAGATCTGGACGTTGTTGGACATCAGGAACGCCAGCTTTGCGTCATCCATCAGGCTCAGGTTGGTGACCAGGGAGAATTCGAGCTTCTTTCGTGCAGTCCGGTTCTTCTCCACCGAGTAGTCGATGAGAAAACGGACGGTCTCCCAGTTGACGAGGGGCTCACCGCCCTGGAACTCGATGTTGATGACGGGGGACGGGCTCTCGAAGATCGTGTCCACGACCTGGCGGGCCAGCTCCGGCTTCATGTCGAACGCGACCTCGGAGACGTCGCGCCGCGAGGCATGGCAGTACACGCAGACCTCGTTGCAGCGCAAGGTCACGATGACGATGTGCAGGTAGGGGCCGGAGAACAGGAACGCGTTCTTGCGCGCATAGTCGCGGGCCAGCGAGGCGGTGGCCTCGTCGGAACGGAAGAAGTGCTTGCTCTTCAGCTCCTCGTGCTTCGGGCTCCCCTCGTCGAGGGAACCCTCCATGAGGGCCTCGAACTCTCCCTCACTGAGCAGGACGAATCCCCCTGCCTCGTTGGTCACGAGCACCTGGTCCCGGATGCGACCGAAACGGAACGGGCTGAGCCGATCGAGACCGGCTGCCTTCGACCCTTTGAAACGAACCGCCATCGTCTATCCTCTCGCCGCGGTGGCCTGGGAAATGGTCCCCGCCAGTGCGAAGTTGAGAAACTCGTCCACCAGGGCGGGTCCCATGTCCGGGTCGATGTCCTCGACGGTGACCGAGATCCGCCCCTTCCCCGTCTGCACCCGGATGCTGGCGAGGCCCGCAAACTCCCGGGCTGCCTCGCGTACCGCTCCGAGCCGGTACAGCCTGCCGTCCAGGACCACCTTCATTTGTCCTTCTCCTTGCCGAACTTGTCCTCCCACGGGACAGCGATGCCCAGCGGGTCATCCAGGTAGTCCCCTTCGTCCTCGAGAGACAGGTTGGCGGCCTCCGGGAGCGACGAGAAGAGCGCCCTGTGGACGATGGCCTCCCGCACCTCCCGGGTCCTCTGGTTCACCTTGCGCCGGAAGGCCTGGTTCACCAGCTCGTTCTCGAACTCCCCGACGATCGCGTCGAACTCCTTGCGTCCGCAGTCCGGCTTGCCCTTCAGGCGGACCGATACCCGCTCCCCGTCCCGCCTGTCCAGGAACACATAGCAGCGGTCCAGGTAGATGTAGGCCGTGGCGTAGATGACTTCCAGCGGGTAGATGCGCTGGCTGACGAGGATTTCCTTTACCATCTCAGCTCCTTGTTTCCCTTGTCCCCTTGCCGGTCCCCTTTCCGTCCCACACGGCCCGTTGCTCACGCTCCAGGCAAGCACCACCTCCCACTCCCGGGCCGAATACTAATCACGCCCACCGGGAAACGCAACGGTTCCGCATCAAGGTGCGGGCATTTCCTTGTGTACGGCTTCGACGGCCCCCCGGAAGAAGGCGGAGCGCGCCTCCTTGAACTTGCTCTCCGAGAGCAGGCGCATGGCCCGGTTCACGTCCGGAAGCGACGCGTTGAACTCCCTCACCGACATCCCCGAGTTCTGGAGATAGCCGATGGGATCCTGCTTGACGACCTCCTCGACCGAATCGCCGATACCGTAGCGGCGCATCTCGACTTCCAGGTTCTTGGGGTCGATGACGTGGATCGGGTAGCGTTCTTCCCGGAAGTAGTAGGCCCTGGCGCTGATGACGGCCCCCTCCGGATCGACCCGCGCCTTGAGCACCTCGAGGAGGCGGTTCGATGCCTCGAGCCCGGCCACCAGGGCCTTGAGCAAGGCCTCATCCGCTGGAGCCAGTCGGACCGTCACCAGCAGGATCCCCCGGATGTCGTTCTCCTCGAACTCGAACGCCCGGTCCCCGCGGATCTGCTCGGGGATCTCCCGGGTCGACAGCGTTTCTTCCCGGATGTCCAGGTAGGAGACAGCCCCCCCTGCCTTCCGGGCGAGGGCCTCGAGCTCCTTGCGCAGCGACTCCACGTCCGGGGACTTCGGCACGCGGGCGTACATGTTCCACTCTTCGAACTCCCGGTCGAAACGGGCAAGCGCCTGCTCGTAGGAGGGGATGTTGGCCACAGCGGACCGGACCCAGACCACGTCCCGGCGCAACGCGAACTTCATCTTCTTGAGCTTCTCCTGGATTTCCTCGGAAGCGCCGGGCTTCGCGGCGGCGTCGGGAGTCTCGACCCACTCCTCGTCCTCGGCGTCCGGGCCGGCGTTCTCGGAGCTCCGGACGTCGTGGCCGGGATCGCCGGCCGGTTCCCCGGCGGCACCGCCCCCTTTCTCTGCGGCCGTGCCTGCCCCCGTCGCTCCCTCCTTGGCGGCAGGCTGTCCTGGTGCGGTCCCCCCTGCCGCGGCCCCCGGCTCACCCTTCGGAGCCTCCGGCCGAGGCTTGTTGCAGCTCGTCCCGAGCGCAAGCACCGTCGCCAGGGACAGGGCCAGGAAAACCTGTGCCAACCTGATCATCATGACCTCCAACTGTCCAGTTGAGGTCGGGGGCCCCTCGACTTCGCTCCCATCGAAAGGGGCTGAGCGGCCCCCCCCCATTCTTCCTTGGCGCGGCCAGCCCGATGTTCTAGACTGGGCCGAGCCCGGGACCGGATAGTAGCCCGCGCACACGAGGATGTCCAGCGGAGGAGACCGGAATGACCGACGTCGGCGGCGAGATGAGCTTCGAGGCCCTGTTGGCCCAGGTGGAGGAGGTCCTCAAACGCCTCCAGGAAGGGAACGTCCCTCTCGAGGAGGCCCTGACCCTGTACGAGACGGGCACCCTGCGGCTCAAGGCGGCCCAGGAGCGACTCGACCAGGCGCGGCAGAAGCTCACGACGCTGAGGAAGGAAGGGCAGTAGGGCTCAGGGGCTTGCCCTACGTAGCCCATGTTCTTTGCATGGGCCCGTTGTGAGCAGGGAGGCGAAGTAGGGTCAGGGGCTTGCCCTGCGTAGCCCATGTTCTTTGCATGGGCCCGTTGTGAGCAGGGAGGCGAAGTAGGGTCAGGGGCTTGCCCTACGTAGCCCATGTTCTTTGCATGGGCCCGTTGTGAGCAGGGAGGCGAAGTAGGGTCAGGGGGGGAGGCCCCCAGTGCATCGGCACATGCAGCGGCCCCCCAGGAGATTCCCCGGAGCGTGAGCGACGGGCAGCGGGGAGCCGGCAAGGCAGTCGGAGAATGGCCAGGACGAGGATAGACATCCTGCTCGTGGAGAGGGGGCTTGCCCCCACGCGGCAGAAGGCGCAGGCCATGCTGCTGGCAGGGGCGGTCCTGGTGGACGACCGGCCGGTGGACAAGCCCGGAACGCTCGTCAGCAGTGAGGCAGCCGTGCGGGTCCGGGGCAACCCGATCCCCTACGTGTCACGCGGCGGGCTCAAGCTGGAACACGCGCTGGACCGCTTCGGCATCGACCCGACCGGTCTGCGGGTTCTGGACGCGGGCATCTCGACGGGCGGGTTCGCCGACTGCCTGCTGCAGCGGGGGGCGGCGCACATCTACGGCGTGGATGTCGGCAAGGCCCAGGTGGCCTGGGAGATCCGCCAGAACCCCGCGGTGACCCTGTTCGAGGGGACGAACGTCCGCGAATTCGACGTGGCCCGGCTGGGCGATCCCGTCGACCTCGTGGTCGCGGACCTGTCGTTCATCTCCCTGACGCTGGTTCTTCCGGTCCTCCACGCCGCGCTGCGCCCCGACGGCATCGCCCTGCCCATGGTCAAACCGCAGTTCGAGGTGGGCCGGGAGCACATCGGCCGCAAAGGGGTGGTTCGCGACGAGACGCTACGCCTGGCTGCGGTGGACAAAGTGGTCCGGGCGTCGCTCGAGTGCGGGTTTGCGCACCTCGGCACCACGCCATCCCCGGTCCCCGGGCCCGAGGGCAACATCGAGTATTTCCTGCACCTGAGAAGGGCCGCTACTTCGGCATCACCGGCGGTCGGGGGGGAGCGGGGGGAGCCGACTTGTCCGCGTCGAACATCTTCTTGAGCCCGCCCAGTGCCCCCATGACGCCGGAGGCCTCGTAGGGCAGGAACACGGTCTTCTGCGGTGACGCAGCCATGTCCTTGAGGGCATCGATGTACTTCATGGCAACCATGTACTGGACGGGGTCGCCCTTCGTTCCCACGGCATCCAGGATGATCTTGACGGCCTGGGCTTCGCCTTCTGCGATGCGGAGCCGGGACTCGGCCTCGCCCTCGGCCTGGAGGACCTTGGCCCGCTTGGCACCTTCCGCCACTGCGATGGCAGCTTCCCGCTCACCCTCGGCCCGCAACACCTGGGCGGCCTTGGTTCCTTCGGCCTGGAGAACCTGGGCACGGCGTTCACGCTCCGCCCTCATCTGCTTTTCCATGTCTTCCCGGATGGCAGCGGGCGGATTGATGTCCTGGAGCTCGACGCGGTTGACCTTGACGCCCCACTTGTCGGTGGCCTCGTCCAGGATGGTGCGCAGCTTCATGTTGATGGTGTCGCGTGAGGAGAGGGTCTGGTCGAGGTCGAGCTCTCCGATCACGTTACGCAGCGTGGTCTGGGTGAGCTTCTCGATGGCGTCGGGCAGGTTCTGGACCTCGTACACGGCACGGACGGGATCAGTGACCTGGAAGTAGAGCAGTGCGTTGATCTCGATGGTCACGTTGTCCCTCGTGATCACGTTCTGCCGGGGGAAATCGCACACCCCCTCCCGGAGATCGATCCTGTCGAACGTCCGGCTGAATGCCAGCTTGATGCCGCCGGGACCATACCCCTCCGCCCGCCAGTAAATCTGGCGGACCTTGTCCACCAGCGGGATGATGATGTTGACACCGGAAGTCAGGGTCTTGTGGTACTTCCCGAGACGCTCGACGATGATGACTTCCGCCTGCTTCACGATGTTGAAGCCCTTCCAGACGATGATGATGGTCAGGGCAGCAGCAAGCATCAGCAGTACGACTCCGGCTGTGATGCCGGCCCCTGCGAACAGAATCTCCGGGCTCATGCGTTCTCCTCCTTGACGGGTTGACACGGTTCCACGGTGAGGGTGTTTCCCTCGACCTTGCGAATCACGACTTGGACGCCGGCCGGGATGGCCATGTCTGCGACCGGGAAGGCCCGCCACTCGTCGCCGGAGAGCTTGACGTAGCCGGGCTGGGTCTTCCCGCCGATCGGACGGATGACCAGGCCGGTGCGATCGAGCATGGCCTCCGTATTGGTCTTCACCTTGTTTCCCTCGCCGGTCAGGCGATGGGCCAGCGGCCGGGAGATTCCGAACATGGCGAGCGAGGCCACGACGAACACCACCAGCAACCCGCTGAGCGACAGGAGCCCGAGGAACGCGAACACCGCGGTGATCAGGGCCCCCACGCCAATGCTGGCCAGGGCCAGGGCGGCCCCCAGCGATTCCAGGATGATGAGCACCATGCCGGCAAGGACCCAGAAGTAGCCGAACTCATAGTCGAGAAGCTGACTGAACAGATCTGCCATGGCGGTTCCCCACGTTGCTGCTCAACAAACTAGCAGGGTTTTCGGTCCCTCACAAGGGGAATCGGGAGGGAGGAGCGCGGCGGGCCAGCCTTCGGCGCCGAACGCGGCGGAAAGGCGCTCTGCGGCATCGCGGTCCGGGGCAAAAGCCACGACGGCGTCTCCACCGCCGCCACCGGACACGCGGGCGGGCTGCTCCAGCCTGCGGGCAAGCGCGAGCATGGCGTCGACCTCCGGGGTGAACACCCCGAGTCTTCCCAGCGCGCTGAGCTCCCTCAGGGTCTTCTCCGCGGCGGCGACGCGACGTGCGAGCAGGTCGAAGTCGGGGCGGGGCGCCACGTGGTCCTGCCGCTGCCGGCGGTCCGGGAGCTGCGTCCGGCCGGCCGCGCTCCAGAGGAACCGGACCAGGGCGTTCGAGGCGCGGACGTGACGCGACAGGGCTTTTCGGAAGGGGGGGCGCGACAGGGCCTTTGCGAACGCGGCGAGGTGTCGAGTCGTCGGGGTCTTCTCTTTGGCCCGGGCACACACGAGCCAGATTCCGGGCAACGCGGGACGGGACTCCGGCCTGGAGCGGGCAGAGGCCCGGGTAAGCACCACCCCCCCCAGTCCGATCGTGTTGACGTCGTAGCCGGAACCGCCGCCCTGCGCCTCGGCATGGGCGCTCCGGGCGAGGGCCAACCTGAGCTCCGCCGGCAGGCCGAGCCCCCACCAGGCATCGAGCGCGCAGATCGTCCCCACGGCCAAGGCGGCGCTGGAGCCGGGACGAGGGCCGAAGCTCCCGCCCGAAGCGGGGAAGAAGGTCGAGATCTGTCCCGGTGGCCCCTTGCCCCTTTCCCCCCTGGGCAGCCGCGCTGCCGCCCGGCTCCAAGCCCGCAGGAAGAAGTCCGGCCATGCGGCCCCGGCCGGGCCGGCAGTTCTGGGGAGGACCTCGAACCCCTCGGGCCGGAACGTGCTGCCCGCCCCGGGCTCGAGCCTCAGGCCGAAGCCGGGCCTGACCGCCACCGCAAGCGCCAGACCGCGGGGCGAGAGCACGGCATACTCGCCGGCCAGCATCCACTTGCAGGGGAGATCCACCTGGACGGTCCGCGGGGATTCGCCTGCCGTGCTCATGCCGCTGCCGAAGTCGGTCGATTGTCCGCCAATCCTGGTCACTGCCGTCATGACGCCTCCGTCCCGTCAGGCCACAATGCGCACGCCCCCGCCGACCCCGCAGCGAAGGATCTCCACGTCCGGAAAGGCCCGGGCCACCTCGGCGGCAACCGTTTCGTCGTGCGGGGCAAGGGTGACCAGGAACGGGTTGGGACCGGCGTCGAGCGTGAAGAAGAGGGGGAGGGTGCGGGAAAGCTCGGTCACGTGCTCGACCAACTCGACGGTCAGCGGCCGGACGTAGAGGATCGGCGGTCGAGCGGTCAGGCATACCCCGTGCATGGTCTGTGCGCTGAGCTCTGCGGTGCGGGCGAGCCAGCCGAAGTCCCGCGATGCGATCGCGGCCTGTGCATCCGCGGCCAGGCGGCCGCACTGCTCAACGAACATGGGGTACAGGGGGGCGGTCCGGGCGGTCCGTATCATCCCGACCGTGGACGAGACGGCCTTGGGTTCCCTCGACACGATGACCGCGAGCAGGCGCAGGTCGGGCCAGTGCGCAGCGGAGGCGAACTCCTCGGCGTAGCTGTCGCTGCCGTCTTCCTGGTGGCCCCGGTGCCAGCGCACGAACCCTCCGGGCACGGAGCGCGAGGCCGAGCCGGAGCCGAGGCGGGCCGTGATCGACAGCTCGCGTGGCGAGAGCTCGACTCCCATGGCCGTCGAGGCCGCCAGCGCGAACGCTGCCATCGCGGCGGAGGAGCCGGCCAGGCCGACCGCGTCCGGAATCTGGGAGCGCACGTCGGCCCTCACGGCACTGCGGCAACCGGACTGTTCCCGGAGTATGGCGAGAACCCTGAGGAACCGGCCGATCCGAGGCGGAGGCACCGGGCGACCGGACCACCAGACCTCGTCTTCGGCTGCGGCGCAGGGGGTGACGTCGACCCGAGTCGGGAAGGAATCGAGGCAGACGGCGACGCTGTCGGCTGCCGGCAGATTGAGCGCGGCATCCCGCTTGCCCCAGTACTTGACCATCGCGATGTTGGCCGTGGCCTCGGCCGACGCGGGCAGCGGCCATCGGGCCGGGTTCATTCGATGTCGACGTCGAAGGAGTTTCCGGCGTCCCCCGTATCGCTTCCCTTGCGGGAGTGATTGACCAGCAGCTTGTTGATCTCGAGGGCCGCTCCGTTCGGGGTTCCGCGTCCGACCAGCACCTGGAACTGGTCGGCCGCCGTACCGCCCCCCCGGGCCTGGTAGCTCGACCGGATCGTGATCGTGTTCTTCCCCGGTTTCAGGTACAGCGTGAGCTCGACGGTGAGCTGGTCGAGCTCGGAGCCGAACTGCTTGACCGGCTTGTCGTTGACCAGCACCTCGAAGTTGTAGGGGATCTTGCCCGGGGAAGCGGTCTGGGTGAACAGGAAGTAGCGGTTCTTGAGCAGTGCGACCTCGCCGGTGGGAGCAGCGGCCTGCTCCCCCTGTGCCGCGGCCGGGTGCACCTTGAAGTCGGGGGCGGTGATGTGGAGTTCCCCCTTGGCGGTGAATTCGACGGCCACGTTCTCGAACCTGACGTTGGTCACGCCCCTGACGAGCTGGCCGTTGATGTAGATGTCCGCGGCCTGTGCTGCCGGGGCCGCGAGGAGCAGGAGCGGCACGATACAGAGAGCCTTTGTCATGAGATGCACCTCCCGAGTCATTCCAGCCGCCCTTCGGCCGGTTTCAGTCCGAATTCGCGATACCGCTGCCACTTGCGGTGGGATTCGTTTCGAGCTTCGGGGTCGAACGACTTGGCGAACTCCCAGATGTCGATGTCCTGTGCCGCGTCCTCGAAGCTCGTGGGCGGGACCACGTCGCGGGTCAGGTTGACGAAGACATCCCCCCGGAGGATGTCGGCGTCCGCGGGTGCGATGACGATGCGGTCCAGGGCGGACGAGCTGTTTCCCAGGACCGAGTGGGGCACGAACGAGACATCCGAGAAGGTCCAGAGTGCGTCGTCGACCCGGGCCGCGGCGTTGGCATCGGACGTCAGCACCACGATGCGGCGGCCGGCCGCGACCCAGCCCTCCATGTACCGGCAGAGCTCGGAAAGCATCTGCCGCTCCTGCTCCTTCTCGACCCTGACGAACCTGACCGTCACCATTCGAACGCCCCCTCTACTCGCCGCCGGCGAGCTCGACGAACCGTGCGATGCTGCCGGGGAACGTGACCGGCCGGCCCCGGTAGTCCTCCCGGATGTAGTCGAGCCGCGAGAATCCGTGTGGGGAGCGCAGGTAGCTGCGCCCCGTCGGCACGGGACCGAACTGCTCCTCCCTGCCGAAGTTGCGGAACGTGAACGGCTTGAGCCGCAGTGCAGACAGCACACCGTAGAAACCGATGATCTTGCGGAATGCGGCAAAGGCCCAGGCCTGGCTCCGGTACGCGGAGGAGGCCGCCTCCTTGAGCCTCATCTCGGGGTCGGTGAGTCGGATTCGGTGGACGGGACCCCGCTTCCACGGGCCGAACCGCAGGGGGACCAGCACCGTCAGCTCGTAGCTCGGCAGCTCGAAGAAGTGGATCCTCCGGTTCTGGCGGAGCGAGACGTCCTTGACGACCTTGGCCGCCAGGAAGTGGGCGATGTCGTGCTCCGGATGCCCGCCCTGCCAGGCCTGGGCCCACACCACGTCGGCCTGCTCGACCTTGGGGGTGAGGCACTCCTCCATCGATGCCGCGACCGAGGCCACGAGGCGCCGGTCGTCGGCCTCTGCCGTCTGTGCGGAAGGTGCACGGGACAGGGAAACGAACAGCGGATAGAGGGCCAGCTCGGACCAGCGCAGGAAGTCGAGCCGGCTGCGGTGCCAGCCCAGCACGGCCATGGCGGCGATGGTCTCGTTCTCCCGGATCTCGGCGTACTCGCCCGGAGCGATGCCGGCAGCGGGGGCCAGCCCGTCGCCGTTGGTCATCCACACCGCCTCGGCGTGCGGCAAGGCCCGCTGAAGAATGCCGGCAAACGGGATCTCGTCGTCCTGGTGTGCAAAGACGAACAGGTGACGCGTGCCGGCAGCGAAGATCTCCTGCGGGACCGGAACCTCTTTCATCACGCCAGCTCCGCCGCGTGCTTCTTGACCTTGGCAACGGCCTCGATGATGTCCTGGACCCCCTGTTCGCCGTCCAGGAAGTAGGGGTAGTGGAGCCAGCACCCCTCCTCGTGTGCGAACCGCATGCCTACGGGGAAGCGGAGCTTGCGCAGGGTCTCCGGGGCCTGGATGCCGTCGCCGTACCGCTCCCGCAGCATGGGGAACTCGTCCGATCGCGCGGCGAAGATGGGGTTGAAGGGCATGGGGACGTAGAACACGCCGTCCATGTCCACCCCCTCCGCAGTCAGGGCCTCGAGGATCCGATCCCGGGGAAGGCCCCCGAAGTGCCTGCCATCATACTTGAGGATGAACTGGTAGATGCCGCGACGCGTTTCCCGCGGGTCTCTCGGGACCGGGATGAGACCGCCGACCTCGGCAAGCCCCCGGGTCAGCAGGTCGGCAGCCGCTTCCTTGCACTGCTGGAGTTGCTCGGCCCGGTCGAGCTGGGCCAGCATCAGGGCGCACTGGAGCTCGGTCATGCGGGCGTTGTAGCCGAGGATGTGACCGGAGAAGCCGTCGTATCCGGGGTCCTTGCGGCCGCAGTTGACCATGCTCATGATCTTCTGGCGGAGCACGTCGTCGTTGGTGGTGATGAAGCCCCCTTCGCCCGACGTGAGGATCTTCGAG
>Ga0194127_10003083_pt1 | contig 21794 bp, 18 predicted proteins | sample TA2KigC100mmetaG_FD_148624 | JGI IMG/M metagenome (GOLD analysis project Ga0194127, IMG submission 148624) | Freshwater microbial communities from Lake Tanganyika, Tanzania - TA2015036 Kigoma Deep Cast 100m | ecosystem: Environmental > Aquatic > Freshwater > Lake | place: Tanzania: Lake...
AAGACGCTCAAAGCCAATGGCCTTGCGCCCCATGACCTGATCATGGACGTCAGCAGCCGTCTGATTCTCAACAAGGCAGCCATGAAGATGAAGCATGCTGATGTTAAACAATTCATCGATGAGCTGAAAGCAGCCCTGGGAAGGAGTTAAGTCATGATCGATTGCCGTTTGCGGCGACTCGACGCCAGTCATTCCGAGTTCGATGCCCAATTGCGGGATTTACTTGCCTGGAATGAGTCCGTTGATGCCGATATCCATCAGCGGGTTGGCGCCATTATCGAGGAGGTGCGCCGGCGGGGGGACGATGCCCTGATCGAATTCACCCGTCGGTTCGATCGCTACGAAGCTTCCAGCCCGGCTGAACTTGAGCTTTCCCAGGAGGCCCTGCAGTCGGCATGGGAGTCACTGACACCTGAGATGGCAAAGGCCCTGGAGTTGGCGGCTCAACGCATACGGGCCCATGCCGAGCACCAGAAGCTGGAATCCTGGACGTATACAGAGCCGGACGGGACTGTGCTGGGTCAGCAGGTGAAGCCGCTGGATCGGGTTGGCATTTATGTACCCGGGGGCAAGGCCGCCTATCCCTCCTCCGTACTCATGAATGCCATACCGGCGCATGTCGCCGGGGTGGACGAAATCATCATGGTGACGCCCACCCCAGGCGGTGAAGTGAATGACCTGGTGCTGGCAGCGGCCTATCTGGCCGGCGTCACGCGCGTGTTCAGGGTCGGGGGAGCGCAAGCGGTCGCGGCGCTGGCCTATGGTACCCGGACCCTACCCTGCGTGGACAAGATTGTCGGCCCGGGGAATATCTATGTGGCCACGGCCAAGAAACTGGTTTTCGGCCGCGTGGGAATCGACATGGTGGCGGGACCCTCCGAAATTCTGGTGATCTGCGATGGGGCAACACATCCCGATTGGATTGCCATGGATCTCTTTTCGCAGGCGGAACATGACGAAGATGCGCAGGCTATCCTGATCTCGCCGGATCCAATCTTTCTGGATGCCGTCGACGCCAGCATTCGCCGGCTCTTGCCGACCATGGAACGAGCCGAAGTGATCCGCGCCTCCCTCGGCGGACGCGGCGCACTCATCCTTGTGCCGGACCTCGATGTGGCGGCCAGTGTTGCCAATCGTATCGCTCCGGAACATCTGGAATTATCCGTGAGTGATCCCGCGTCGCTGGCGCCAAAGATCCGGCACGCGGGCGCCATCTTCATGGGGCGTCATACTGCCGAGGCGCTGGGTGATTATTGCGCGGGTCCCAATCACGTCCTGCCCACATCGGGGACGGCAAGATTTTCCTCTCCGCTCGGCGTTTACGACTTTCAGAAACGGTCGAGTTTGATTTACTGTTCCCCCCAGGGTTCTGACTGGCTGGGGAAAAGCGCCTCGATCCTCGCCCGTGGCGAGGGATTGACGGCCCATGCCCGCTCGGCGGAGTATCGCTGTGCCAGGCCCGATGACTGACTCCCCGAGCGCCATGATGGATGTGTTGCGGCCGGAAGTCGCCCAGCTCTCCGCCTACCATGTACCCGACTCCCGTGGCTACATCAAACTCGATGCGATGGAAAATCCCTATTCCTGGTCTCCCCTGGCGGTTGAGCAGTGGCTGGAAAAGCTTCGGGAAGTCCAGCCCAATCGATACCCGGACCCTGCCTGTCTGGGCCTGAAAGCCGGGTTGAAACGGGTCAACCAGGTTCCCGAGGAGGCGGAGCTGCTGCTGGGCAACGGATCCGATGAGATCATTCAGATACTCCTCATGGCGCTGAAGCCTGGCTCCGTGGTGCTGGCGCCTGAACCGACTTTCGTCATGTATCGGCAGATCAGCCGCAGTCTGGCGTTGCCCTTCGTTGGCGTTCCGTTGCGGGAGGACGATTTTTCCCTGGATGTGGATTCTGTCCTGGCGGCCATTCACAGGCATCGCCCCGCGATTGTTTTTCTGGCTTATCCCAACAATCCCACCGGAAATCTGTTCGACGCATCTGCGGTGGATCGCATCCTGGCGGCCGCGCCGGGGTTGGTGGTCATTGATGAGGCCTACGCTCCCTATGCCAACGCCAGTTATATGGGGCAGGTGGGACAGCACGACAACCTTCTGGTTATGCGCACGCTCTCCAAGCTGGGGCTGGCGGGGCTCAGGCTGGGGTTCATGGCAGGGCCACCCCCATGGATTCGTGAATTCGACAAGTTGCGGCTGCCCTACAACATCAACGTCCTGACCCAGGTCAGCGCTCAATTTGCGCTGGAACATGAGGCGATTTTCGCTGAGCAGGTCAGGGCGATATTGCGGGATCGGGCCTTGTTGCAAGGTGCGCTCGCCGCGTTGATGTCCGTGCGCGTGTATGAAAGCAAAGCCAATTTCATCCTGCTACGCCTGTTGCGTCATGATGCCAATACCGTATTTGCAAAGCTCAAGTCCGCGGGCATTCTGATCAAGAATCTTCATTCCAGCGGTGGGCTATTGAGTCAATGTCTTAGAGTGACCGTGGGGACACCTGAAGAAAATCAGCAATTTATTGAGATATTTACACGGATACTCAGCGCGGAATGATCGCAAACCCGGTGATTCTGGAGGCAGGCTGTTCCTGCCGGAGACAAGGGCATGGATTTAAACGCTTTGTACCTTTCCGGTAGGCGGCCGGGGTGGTGATGGCTGTTTCTGATGGCCTGGGCTGGTGCATGAAGTGGTTTTGCTTGACCCTAGCGGCGTTCTCCCACAAAATCGCGTTTACAAGTTCCACGGAAATACAGTGTTTCAAACCCAATCGATGAGTTTGCCATGACTTGGCAGCCAGGCTCATTGTTTCATTCCTGTAACGGAGTAACTGCATGATGAATGGCGTGGACAACGACAAACGCCGATTTCTGACAAAGGCGGTCAGCGTTGCTGGCGCCGTGGGCGCGGGCTTTCTGGCCGTGCCATTTGTAGCTTCCATGAAGCCCAGCGCCAAGGCCGAGGCCTTGGGCGCTCCCGTGGAAGTGGATATAGGGAAACTGGAGCCCGGTCAGCGGATCGTGGTGATGTGGCGCGGCAAACCGGTATGGGTGGTGCGTAGAACGCCCGAGGCTCTCGCCAGCCTGGTCGAACTCGATAGCGTTCTGCTGGATCCGCTATCGGACAGTTCCGAACAACCCCCCTCCAGCAAGAACGAGTCCCGCGCCATCAAGCCGGAGATATTCGTTGCCATTGGTATCTGCACCCATTTGGGCTGCTCGCCGGTGTACCGGCCGGAGATCGCCCCGGCGGACCTGGGTTCCGACTGGAAGGGTGGTTTTTTCTGTCCCTGCCATGGCTCCAAATTTGATTTTGCCGGTCGCGTCTATAAGGGCGTACCCGCCCCGGTCAATCTGGAAATTCCACCTTACTATTTTGCCAGCGATACCCGCATCGTCGTCGGTCTGGACGGGGAGAAAGCATAATGAGCGATAAAGCCGGATCCTTTCGTGAATGGCTTGATGAACGTCTACCCGTCACCAAGTTCCTGGAAGATCAATTACTGAAGTATTACGCACCCAAGAACTTTAATTTCCTGTACTTCTTTGGATCGCTCGCACTCCTCGTGCTGGTGAACCAGATCGTGACCGGCATCGTCCTGGCGATGCACTACAAGCCGGCGGCCGAACTGGCCTTTGACTCGGTCGAATACATCATGCGGGACGTGGATTGGGGGTGGTTGCTGCGTTATCTGCACTCCACCGGCGCCTCGCTGTTTTTCGTGGTCATTTACATGCACATGTTCAGGGCCATTTTCTATGGCTCATTCAAGAAGCCACGTGAACTGCTCTGGCTGTTCGGCATGGTCATCTTCGTTCTGCTGATGGCTGAAGCCTTCATGGGTTACCTCCTGCCTTGGGGGCAGATGTCGTATTGGGGGGCCCAAGTCATCATTTCGCTGTTTGGCGCGATCCCCGTGGTCGGTGAAGATCTGGCTACCTGGATCAAGGGTGATTTCGTGATTGCCGATGCGACCTTGAACCGCTTCTTTGCCCTGCATGTGATCGCGGTTCCACTCGCCATCCTTGGCCTGGTGGTGTTGCACCTGGCCGCGCTGAGAACCACGGGTTCGAATAATCCCGATGGTATCGAGATCAAGAAGAACCGTGACTTGTTGGGTATTCCTAAGGATGGCATTCCCTTCCATCCTTACTACACGGTGAAGGATCTCTACGTGGCCGGTCTGTTCATCACCATTTTCGCCTGGATCGTTTTCTATTCTCCGGAGATGGGTGGGTTGTTCCTCGAACATCCGAACTTCGATCCTGCCGATCCGATGAAAACGCCGGAGCATATCCAACCGGTGTGGTATTTCACACCGTTCTACTCGATTCTCAGAGCGGTGCCGAGCAAACTCGGGGGCGTCATGGCCATGGGCGCCTCGATAGTGGTGCTCTTCCTGTTGCCTTGGCTCGACCGTTGCCCGGTAAAGTCGATACGGTACCGGAGTCCTCTCTTCAAGATCGCCTTGCTGGCCTTCGTTCTCAGCTTCATCGGTCTGGGAGTGCTCGGCACCAAACCTGTGACCGAAACCTATACGCTGATGGCCAGGTTTTTCTCGGTGATCTATTTTGCCTTTTTCCTGTTATTGCCGATATTCTCATCGGTCGAAATCACCAAGCCGGTTCCCGAACGTTTGACCGAGCCGGTCATACCCCTATCCAAGCGGGAAGGCTTTCAGTGGCGCCTCATCGAAGAGGGAATACGCGCCTTGAAGGATTCGCCGCATGTTGATAAGGCAAAGGACACTCTTTCGAAAGTGCGCGATAAAATCACAAGACGCTAACCAGCATGAAAAAAGTATTCGCCCTTCTTCTTTTGTGCACCCTGTCGTTGGCTTGCAGGGCTGAATCAGGTATCAAAATTGAGCATGCCGATGTCGATATATTCGACCAACTCTCGGTCATACGCGGTGCAGGCTATTTCGCCGATTATTGCCTGGGTTGTCATGGTCTGAAGCAGATTCGCTATTCGCGAATAGCCAAGGATTTGCGTATCAGCGAGCCCAAGCTCCGGGAACTCATCTTGTTCGGAGATACCAAGATTCACGAAGCGGTCAATACGGCCATGGGTCCCAAAACAGCCGAAACCGCGTTCGGTGTGGTTCCGCCGGACTTGTCTCTGGTCACGCGAACCCGTGGTGCGGACTGGGTTTATAGTTACCTCAGGGGTTTCTATGATGATCACAAGCGGCCCTTTGGTGTAAATAATATTTTTTCTCCCAACGTTGCGATGCCGAATCCTCTCTGGCCGCTACAAGGACCGCAAAAGCCGGTCCTGGACAGAGTGGATGGCAAACTGGAAATTGTGGGTGTGGAACGCGAGGGCCGTGGCAGCATGACTCCCGCCGAATTCGACAAGGCGGTCAATGATATTGTCAACTTCCTGGCGTATGTAGCGGAACCCTCAGCCTTGCAGCGGATTCCGATGGGCAAGTTTGTCATAGCATTTTTGTTATTCCTGACCTATTTGTGTTACCTGCTCAAAAAGGAATACTGGAAGGATATTGATTGAGCAGCGGGGTTCAAGTCGATACTCGGGCGGGGAGTGGTAGTCTCTCCGCCCGGGTCCATTCCTGCAACCAAAAGCCTGGCTATCGCAGGGTAGGATTTGAACGATCCATGCAGGATTCGTGGAAGTCTGACCCGTCAGCCAACCGTAAGCATAGATGAATTCACTTAAACCCTACCTGATCAGGGCGATCTACGAATGGATCGTCGATAATCGGTTTACGCCTTATCTATTAGTCGACACCACGGTGGAAGGAGCGTTGGTTCCTCAGGCTTTCGTGCAGGATGACCGCATTGTGCTCAATCTCCGACCGGAGGCGGTGCATGGATTATCCCTGGGCAACGATCACATTCTCTTCAATGCACGGTTTGCTGGCAAACCCATGCAGGTCAATGTACCCGTGCGTTCCGTGCTGGCGATCTATGCTCAGGAAAATGGCAGGGGAATGGTTTTTGATGAAGATGAGGAGGGCGATGATACCAGCCCCCCCCCCTCGACCACGGCAGAGACTACCGCCCCACAAGAAAAGAAAAAGCCTGTACTGAGGGTTGTGAAATAGCAACGCCATCAACCCGTTCATTGCTGCTTTGCTATGTTGAGGGGTCAAACCATGGAGCGGTGTGGTTTTTTCCAGCGTCATCTCCCTCCCTATGCGTACGGGCGGGGAGACAGGAAAATCGGAATCAGTCTCGGATTCGGGTTGTAGCTCTCGCTGCTTGGTTTTAACGATGTCCTGGGAGAATGCCATGACATGGGATTGTTCTTGTTTCAAAAAACCTTCTCCTGAAGAACTTCGAAAATTGCTTAGCGAGGAGGAATATCGTGTTACCCAGGCAGAGGGTACCGAGCGGCCTTTTCATAACCCCTACTGGAACCACCATGAACAGGGCATTTATGTCGACGTCGTCTCGGGTGAACCCTTATTCAGTTCGCTAGACAAGTTTGATTCGGGCACGGGCTGGCCAAGTTTCCGCCGCCCGCTCATCCCGGATAATATCGTTACCCGTAACGACCGGTCACTCCTCTATCCGCGCACCGAAGTACGCAGCCGCCATGCGGATTCACATTTAGGCCATGTCTTCAACGATGGCCCGGCACCCACCGGACTTCGGTATTGCATCAACTCCGCGGCGATTCGGTTCGTACCCAAGGATCGCCTGGCGGATGAGGGGTATCGGGAATTTATGGAATTCTTCGAAAACGGGATTTGAAGTCGTCCGTGATGATGGTTAAATCATCAGCTTGCATGCCCCCGTCGTTTTGAAGGTGAGTGCTGAAAGTACTTTGTCATCTTCCTTGAAGAAATCCACGACAGTATCCATTCATAACCGCCCCAATTACAGGAAACGCGTTGACGACGACCCGACAACTCAAGGGACTTGGCAAGACGACCAGGGCCATACTGGCCGAGCATGGCATATTTTCCGTTGAAGAACTGGCCAATTCAGATATCGATCAACTGATCAAGATTCCCGGCTTCGGGAAATCCAAAGCGACCCGCATGATCCGCGCCGCCAAATATATGGTGGGGGAGATCATCCAGACAGCCGAAGAAAACCCGGCCATACTCCCCGCGGAGAGTGACGGCGGCGCTGAATCCGGCGCCGTCGACCTGAACGATGGGCGCTATTACATCAATCAGGAATTGAGCCTCCTGGAGTTCAACCGCCGAGTTCTGGAACAGGCCAAGGATAACCGTACACCCCTGCTGGAGCGGCTCAATTTTCTCTGCATATCCTGCTCCAATCTCGATGAATTCTTCGAGGTTCGGGCGGCGGGTCTGATTCAGCGCGCGGAGCTGGGCGCCACACGAACCGAGCCGGATAACCTGACGCCCCAGGAGACCCTCGCCGCCATCTGTGAGAAAGCACATGGGCTGGTGACCGAGCAGTACCGGGTGCTTAACGAAGTCATGCTGCCGCTGATGGAGGCTGAAAATATCCATTTTCTGCGGCGCAGCCAGTGGAATGAATCTCAACAGTCCTGGCTCAAGACCTATTTTGAAGAGCAATTGCTCCCCATCCTCAGCCCCATCGGCCTGGATCCGGCGCATCCGTTCCCGCGCATCCTGAACAAGAGTCTCAACTTCATCATCTCCCTGTCCGGCAAGGATGCTTTTGGCCGGGAAATCGAACTGGCCATCCTGCAGGCGCCGCGCTCGCTGCCCCGGATCATTCGATTACCGCCGCAGGAGACCGGGAGCGGCCCTCATGATTTCGTCTTCCTGTCGTCCATCATTCATGCCTTCGTTGGCGAACTGTTCCACGGCGTCAAGGTCAGGAACCTCTACCAGTTCCGGGTGACCCGCAATAGCGAAATGTACCTGGACGAGGAGGAAATCGACGATTTGCTGCGCGCTCTGGAAGGTGAACTCAGCAGTCGTAACTATGGCGATGAGGTCAGGCTGGAAGTGGCGGACAACTGCCCGGATGAGATCATCGAATATCTGCTCGGCCAGTTCGGCCTGGGTGCGGACCGGCTCTATAAGGTCGATGGCCCGGTCAACCTGAGCCGCGCGCGGGAAGTCTACGAACTGATCGACCGGCCCGATCTCAAATATCCCGCATTCACGGCAGGGGGACCCGCGGAACTGGCGGGTGGTCATGACTTGTTCGAGGCCATTCGCAAGCGGGACATACTGCTGCACCATCCCTACGAAAGTTTCTCGCCGATCATCGAGCTGATTCGCCAGGCCGGCAATGATCCCAATGTCGTGGCCATCAAGCAGACCCTCTATCGCACCGGCGCCAATTCGCCCGTTGTGGATGCGCTGTTGCGCGCCGCGAAGGCGGGCAAGGAAGTGACCGTGGTCGTGGAGTTGCGGGCGCGCTTCGACGAAAAAGCCAACATTTCCCTCGCCAATCGTCTGCAGGAAGCCGGGGTGCAGGTCGTCTACGGCATTGTCGGCTACAAGACGCATGGCAAGATGCTGCTGATTCTGCGCCGCGAGGGGCGTCATCTGCGCTATTACACCCACCTGGGTACGGGTAACTACCACCTCAAGACCGCGCGCCTTTACACGGACTATGGCTTTCTCAGCGCCGACCAGGAACTGGGCGAGGACGTGCGCAAGGTTTTCGTGCAACTCACCAGTCTCGGCAAGATCGGCAAGTTGCACAAGTTATTGCAGGCGCCCTTTTCACTGCATCAGACCTTGCTGAAAAAAATTCAGCGGGAAACCGAACATGCCCTCTCCGGTAAACCGGCACGCATCGTCGTCAAGGTCAACGCGGTCGCGGAGCCACAGTTGATCCGGGCGCTCTATCGAGCTTCCATGGCGGGAGTCGAAATCAAGCTGATCGTTCGCGGCATTTGCTGTCTGCGACCGGGCATCGCCGGTATTTCCGACAATATCGAGGTGCGCTCGATCATCGGCCGTTTCCTCGAACATAGTCGGGTCTACAGCTTCGAGAATGCCGGTAACCCGGAAGTCTATGCGGCCAGTGCGGATTTTCTGCCCCGCAATATGTTTCGGCGGGTGGAGGCTTGCTTTCCCATCGAGCCCCGCAAACTGGCTGACAGGGTTCGCGAGGATCTTGAACTCTGTCTCAAGGATGATTCCCAGGCCTGGCTGTTACAGTCCGAAGGCGCCTATGTCCGCGCCCCCACTGGAGCGCACCCTTTTGAGGCGCAATCCACCTTGCTGGAGCGTTGGAAGCGGTAACTCAGGCTCCATTGAGTTGCGGGTAGTCGAAACTCGCCCGGCGCCTAAACGTCGGTAGATCCCCGCGGCAATGACGGACTTTTCCGCCATGGGCGGCTGTCCGGGCGGTGACGATCGTGAGATATCCTCGACCTTCCGCGACAGACCTGGAATGTCAGACAATTCAAGGACGATGGGAGCGGCTGTCGCTGTCTGACCGCTCCCCCGCGTCCTGGCCGGGATTCCTGGCGTGATCTTCGGCCACTCACGGCATCATGGGCTGCATTGGCATTCATCCTGCTTGTGCAACGCCATGAAGCTGTACGGATACAATAAGATATGTGGTCTCTCAGGTTCCCAGATGCTCATTCTCCTTCATTGCCGGGATGCTTGGTGGCCCGCGCCAAGCTGATCCTGTCCGCTTTCACCCATAACAGGTCTTGCCATGCTAGAAGCCTATCGTAAACATGTATCGGAACGTGCGGAACAGGGGCTGGTAGCCCAACCGCTCACGGCGGAATGGACCAGTGGTCTGGTCGAACTGATCAAGAATCCACCCGCGGGGGAGGACGCTTACCTGCTGGATTTGCTGGAGAACCGCGTCCCGGCCGGTGTTGACGAGGCGGCCTATGTCAAGGCCGGTTTCCTGGCCGCCATCGCCAAGGGCGAGGCCCAATCGCCGATTCTTGCGCCCCAGCGCGCCGTGGAACTGCTGGGCGCCATGCTGGGCGGCTATAACGTCGCCCCGCTCATCGACCTGCTGGAGGATGCCAAACTTGCGTTGGTTGCCGCCAAAGCCCTGTCGCACACCTTGCTGATCTTTGACGCCTTCCACGATGTCCAGGAGAAGGCTGATCACGGCAATGCCCATGCCAGGGCCGTGCTGGAGTCCTGGGCGGCGGCGGACTGGTTCACCGCGCGTCCCCAGGTGCCCGAGAAGATCAGCGTGATCGTGTTCAAGGTGCCCGGCGAGATCAACACCGACGATCTGTCACCCGCCCAGGATGCCTGGTCGCGCCCCGACATTCCGCTGCACGCCCAGGCCATGCTGAAAATGCCGCGCGAGGGTGTCACCCATGCGCCGACGCAGATTGCCGAACTCAAGACCCGGGGATATCCGGTCGCCTTTGTGGGCGATGTGGTCGGCACCGGCTCCTCGCGCAAGTCCGCCACCAACTCGGTGCTCTGGTACATCGGCAACGACATTCCCCATGTGCCCAACAAGCGCGATGGCGGTGTCTGCATCGGCGGCAAGATCGCGCCCATCTTCTTCAACACCATGGAAGATTCCGGCGCGCTGCCCCTCGAATGCGACGTGTCCGCACTCAATACCGGCGACGTGATCGACATATATCCCTACGAAGGCAAAGTCCTTCGCCACGACACCGGGGAATGGGTGACCGATTTCAAGCTGAAAAGCGACATTCTCCTCGACGAGGTCCAGGCGGGCGGGCGCATCCCGCTCATCATCGGCCGGGGCCTGACCGACCGCGCGCGCAAGGCGTTGGGCCTGCCCGTCTCCGACGTCTTCCGCCGACCACAAGCCCAGACCCGCCGCGGCACGGGCTACACCCTGGCACAGAAAATGGTGGGCAAGGCCTGCGGGGTCGCGGGAGTTCGTCCTGGCGTCTACTGCGAGCCGCGCATGACCACGGTCGGTTCCCAGGACACGACCGGGCCGATGACTCGCGACGAGCTCAAGGATCTGGCCTGCCTCGGCTTCTCCGCCGATCTGGTCATGCAGTCCTTCTGCCACACGGCCGCCTATCCCAAACCCGTGGACGTCAAGGTTCATCACAGCCTGCCGGATTTCATCATGAACCGGGGCGGGGTTTCCCTGCGTCCGGGCGACGGCATCATTCACTCCTGGCTCAACCGCATGCTGCTGCCCGACACCGTCGGCACCGGCGGCGACTCGCATACCCGCTTCCCGATCGGCATCTCGTTCCCGGCCGGCTCCGGACTCGTGGCCTTTGCCGCCGCCACCGGCGTCATGCCGCTGGACATGCCGGAATCCGTGCTGGTGCGCTTCAAGGGTACGATGCAGCCCGGGATTACCCTGCGGGATTTGGTGCATGCGATACCCTATGCGGCGCTCCAGCGCGGCTTGCTGACGGTCGAGAAAAAAGGCAAGAAGAACGTCTTCAACGGCCGCATCCTCGAAATCGAAGGCCTGCCGGACCTCAAGATCGAACAGGCGTTCGAACTGGCCGACGCCTCCGCCGAGCGCTCCGCCGCCGCCTGCACCGTGCGCCTGAATCCGGAACCCATCGCCGAATATCTGCGCTCCAACATCGCCCTGCTGACCTGGATGATCGCCCAGGGCTATGGCGATGCGCGCACCCTCAACCGCCGTATTGCCGCCATGGAAGACTGGCTGGCTCATCCGGCGCTGCTGGAGCCGGACGCCGACGCCGAATACGCGGAAATCATCGAGATCGATCTGGATCGGATCAAGGAGCCGTTGCTGTGCTGCCCGAACGATCCGGACGATGTCAAGCCGCTGTCCCAAGTGGCCGGCGTCGCCATCGACGAGGTTTTTCTGGGATCGTGCATGACCAACATCGGCCATTTCCGCGCGGCCGGGAAGATTCTCGACCAGTTCGGCAAGCAGGTGCCAGGACGGCTCTGGGTCGTGCCGCCGACCCGCATGGACCAGGCCGAACTGACCGAGGAAGGCTACTACGGCATCTATGGCAAGGCCGGGGCCCGCACCGAAGTGCCCGGTTGTTCACTGTGCATGGGTAATCAGGCGCGCACGGCGGATAACGCCACCGTCGTCTCCACCTCCACCCGCAACTTCCCCAACCGCATGGGCGCCGGGGCCAATGTTTATCTGGCCTCCGCGGAACTGGCCGCGGTCTGCTCGGTCCTGGGCCGGATTCCCACTGTCGATGAGTACCAGACCCACATCGACAGCCTGGAGCAACAGGCGAACGACACCTATCGCTACATGAACTTCAACCAGATACCTGCCTATGCCGACAGCGCTGCCTCACGGCCGGGTTAAAGCCGTTGCGGCCAGCCCCTGCCGTGGCAGGGGCTGGCGGAAGGGTATCTCGCGTCCAACCGGCTGCTCATGTCAGGTGGTTTGTGGCGAGTCCACGATGGGGCTGATTTCGCGCTAGAACGCCAGGAACACGCGACTCATCAGGTAATCCTGCCGCGGTCGCCCGTCCACATGGATTTCATGCAGCCATTTCAGCGAAATACCGATGTCGCGGTCCCCGACATGGGGTGAAAAATACACCGCCGGCCCGATGGCGGCGGCTGATCCTTCGGGAAAAAGGAAGGCCCCGGCCGGCGCTTGGTCGTGGGTGATCTGGCGGTAATAGCTGCCCGTAAGGCCTAGTCCCACAATATCCATGACATAGTGGGCCACGGTGTAGTCGAGATGAAATTCTTCGCCACTGTCATAGCCGGTGGCCGAGTTGCCCAGGTTCTCCATGAATCCCACATCCAGGTTCAATTCCATGGCGGCGGGTAGGGTCCAGGTCAGCATGACGTTCTGGTCCAGGGTCCAGATATTGCGGCTGTTATTCAGGTCGTTCAAACCAAAATGGCCCGTGGGCGCCACCACACCCTGGAATGCCACCAGATAGACATGGGTCCATTTCCAACTGATTCCCAGCGGCACCAGGTAAAAATCCCCCAGGCCGACACGCTCGCTATGCTGCGCGCCCGTGTGATCCCAGCTCACGGTCAAGTTTGGATAGAACGCCGCGGCAAAATGGCCGCCCAACACTTCCCATCCCGGCGCATGGATGATTCCGGGCATCTCCACAACCGAGCCCGCCTGACCTCCCATGGCTTCCACGCCGGCCAGAAACTGGTTGAGAAACGTGCCTTCCTCGGGAAAGATGGCCATGTGGAAATCCCCATAAAACCCTGGCAGGTAATTGCTGCCCCATCTTTCCACCGCCAGGGCATCGGATCCGGCCTCGACCGCCAGCATGGCAATCATCCATCGGAAGAGAGAGGTAACCCATTTCAGCCGTTCTTTGCGCTTTTTCTTCATCATGGCCTTGTTGATCTCCTGCCTTGTCGCAAGTTTACCGGTAGCGGATGGCGGTGCCTGGATGTCGGGAATGAGCAAAAGCGGCGCCTACCCCCCCCTCCAACCCTCGCGACCAGGACACCGGATTCCACTCAGGTCGATAAATTGTACCTATGGTCTTCGAGGTCGCGGGGTGGGCTCAGCTCGGCCATGGGTTCAGTTCAACCGCGGCCTGAAATACCAGTCGCCTTACCGTTCGTCGTGACCCAAATCCCGCGCGCGCCCATGGTGGCGTCTTTCTTGCTACCTTCTGCTTCGATCCATTGCGGCTCGGGCGCCCCATAAGCCCCGCCGCCGGGGGTTTCTATCTGCAGGATGTCGCCAGGCATCATGTGAAGTTCGGCCCGCCCCGCGAGTGTCTCGGTTTCCTTACCCTCCCGGATCCACAGGTTGCGCCCGGGTAAGCCGGACTGCCCGCCTTCGAGGCCGAAGGGAGTGGTGAGGCGCCGGGTCGAGAGGATGCCCGCCGACATCGGCTCCAGGAAGCGGAGGCGGCGGATGACGCCATCGCCCCCGCGCCAACGGCCGGCGCCGCCGCTCCCACGCCGGATGGCGAAGCCTTCCAGCCGGACCGGGAAGCGCCATTCCAGGACTTCCGGATCGGTAATGCGGGAATTGGTCATGTGCGTGTGTACGGCGTCGGCGCCGGCAAACCCGGATCCCGCGCCGGCGCCGCCACAGATGGTCTCGTAATACTGATGCCGCTCATTGCCGAAGGTGAGGTTGTTCATCGTGCCCTGGGAGGCGGCCAGCACGCCCAGCGCGCCATACAACGCGTCGACGAGGTGTTGCGAGGTTTCCACGTTGCCGGCGACGACGGCCGCGGGCGGTCGGGGATTGAGCAGCGAGCCCTCGGGAATGATCAGGCGCAGCGGCCGCAGGCAACCGGCGTTGAGAGGGATCTCGTCTGGCGCCAGGGTGCGGAAGACATACAGCACGGCCGCCTGGCAGACGGCGGCGGGTGCGTTGAGGTTGTCGGCTCGCTGGGGCGAGGTGCCGGTAAAGTCGATCACGGCCGTTGATGTTTCGTGATTCACCCGGACGTTGACCCGGATCACCGCGCCGGTATCCAGGGGTACGCTGCATTCGCCATCCCGCAGCCGCGAGATGGCGCGGCGAATCGAGGCTTCCGCGTAATCCTGCACATGCGCCATGTAGGCCTGGACGGTGGCCAGCGAATAGTGGTCGATCAAGCGCCGCAGACCGGCGACACCCCGGGCGTTGGCGGCAATCTGCGCTCGCAGATCGGCGCTGTTCTGGGCGGGATTGCGCGCGGGGTGCGGGCCGCCGCCCAGCCAAGAGCGCAGTGCTTCTTCCTGGAATCGACCGGCGGCGACGAGTCGCAGGCCGTCACTCAGCAAACCCTCCTCATCAATGCGCCGGCTGCCCGGCGGCATGGAGCCGGGCGTGAGGCCGCCGATATCCGCATGATGGCCACGGGAGGCGAGGTAAAACAGGATGTCTTGACCCGCCGCGTCGAACAGGGGGGTTATGACCGTGATATCGGGCAGGTGCGTGCCGCCGTCATAGGGGGAATTGGTCAGCCAGACATCGCCGGGGCGGAAGGCCTGGCCATGCCGGCGAATCAGCGCGGTCACGCTCTCGCCCATGGAGCCGAGATGCACGGGAATGTGTGGGGCGTTGGCGACCAGCGCGCCCTGGCCGTCGAACAGCGCGCAGGAAAAATCCAGCCGTTCCTTGATGTTGACGGAATGGGCCGTGTTCTGGAGGGTGTAACCCATTTCCTCGGCCAGGGACATGAAGAGCCGATTGAAGATTTCCAGCCGCACCGGGTCGCGCTCGGTGGCGGCGTGCGGCGTGGCGGCGGGTTTCGCGGTTTGTGTCAGGATCAGGTCGCCGCGCGCCGTCAGCACGCCGGTCCACCCGGGCTCGATGATGGTCGTCGCGGTGGGTTCGAGAATGATGGCGGGGCCGGGAATGGGCCGGTCCACGGCGAGGGTTTCCCGCTCAAGGACGGGTGTGTCGCGCCAGACCCCGCCGCCGAACATCCGCACCCGGGTCAGCGGCTCATGACGGCCGTCACGTCGGGTTCCGATGATCGAGGTCTCGACCTCGCCAGGATTCTCGGTGGCCGCGCCTTCCACCCGGAGGCTGTCGACGATGAGGTCCTTGTCCGCATAGATGAAGCCGAAGCGTTGCCGATGCAGCGCCTCAAATGCGGGCCACAGGACGGGTAGGGGGCCGAAGGGGAGTTCCAGTACGGTGTCCGCGCCTTGATAGCGGAGCGCGAGGCTACGCCGCAGGTTCACGCGGGCATGAGACAGGTTCTGCTCGCGTAATTCGAGCCGGATGGCGTGTTCCAGATCCTCGAAGCCAGCGACCAGTCTGGGTTCCAGATCGGCGGTCAACGGTTCCAGCAGCGCCTGTTGCCGCATGACGCGATGATCGGCCAGCCCCATGCCATAGGCGGACAGTACGCCCGCCAGCGGATGCAGCAGTATTCGCCGCAAGCCCAGCCGCTCCGCCACCAGGCAGGCATGCTGACCGCCTGCCGCGCCGAAGGCGCACAGCGTGTAGTCGTCGCTGAGGTCATGGCCGCGTTCGAGCGAGATTTTCTTGATGGCTGCCGCCATGTGTTCCACCGCGACCGCCACGAAGCCCGCGGCAACCTGCTCGGGTGTCATCGGCTGGCCGGATGGGTCGTGAAGGGTGTGCGCCAGGGCGGCAAATTCCGCGCGGACCCGTTCGGCATCGATGGGCTCGTCGCCGCCGGGGCCGAAGACGCGCGGGAAGAAATCCGCCTGCAGCTTGCCCAGCATGACGTTGGTATCGGTGACGCAGAGTGGGCCGCCCCGCCGGTAACAGACCGGCCCGGGATTGGCGCCCGCCGAATCGGGACCGGCGCGAAAGCTCAAGCCATCGTAATGCAAAATCGATCCGCCGCCCGCCGCGACGGTATGGATGTTCAGCAGCGGCACCCGCAGACGCACACCGGCGATCTGGGTTTCCTCGCAGCGCTCCAGGGCGTCGGCGTAATGCGCGACGTCGGTGGAGGTGCCGCCCATGTCGAAGGTGACGATCTTGTCGAAACCGGCCCGGCGGGCGACGGCGACCGCGCCCACCAGGCCTCCCGCCGGTCCGGAGAGAATGCTGTCCTTGCCCTGGAAATGGCTGGCGTCGACCAGGCCGCCATTCGACTGCATGAAACTGACCCGGGGCAGCGGGCTGGTCAGGCCGCTCAGGCCCGTCAGGAACTGGCCCACATAGTGGCGCAGCACCGGCGAAAGATAGGCATCGGCCACCGTCGTATCGCCGCGGCTCACCAGGCGGATGGCGGGGCTGCAACGGTGCGAAACGGACACCTGAGTAAATCCGATTGAGCGCGCAATCCCTTCCAGCGCCCGTTCATGCGCCGGGTTGCGCCAGGCGTGCAGGAGCACGATGGCCAGGGCCCGATAGCCCTCGGCAAAGCATGCGGACAGGTCATGGCGGGCTTGCTCCAGGTCCAGCGGTTCGAGTTCTGCTCCCTGGGCATCCAGTCGCCCGTCGATTTCCGTGACCCGCGCGTACAGCGGTTCGGGCCGCTGGATCCGCAGCGCAAAAATGTCGGGCCGGCTTTGGTTGCCGATGCGCAGCACATCGGCGAACCCCCGGGTGATGGCCAGTACCGTGGGTTCTCCGTGGCGTTCCAGCAGCGCGTTGGTGCCTACCGTCGTGCCCATCTTGATGGCGGCAATGGTGGGGGCGGTACCGGTACCGCCATGTTTTTCCAGCAGATCGGCGATCCCCTGGAGAGCCGCATCGGCATAGCGTTCCGGATGTTCCGACAGCAGTTTGTGAGTCAGCAGCCGGCCATCCGGCGCCAGGGCCACGAGGTCGGTAAAGGTTCCGCCGCGATCGATCCAGAACTGCCAGGGGTGCGGGCCTGTACTCATGGGGGAAGCCGTGGACGGTGAGTCAAGGAACGGGAAGGATTAGTTGACTATTTTGGTAGGATATGTGAACCTCGATCGAGGCACCCCATCCAATGAGGAGATCCTTCGTGCGTTTAACGACCAAAGGCCGCTATGCCGTGACCGCCATGCTGGATTTGGCCTATCATAGCGAAAAAAAGCCCGTTACCCTGACCGAAATCGCCAAGCGGCAGGACATTTCGCTTTCCTACCTGGAACAACTCTTCTCCCGGTTGCGCCGATTCGGCATGGTCGAAGGGGTGAGAGGTCCCGGTGGCGGTTACCAGCTCAATCGCAGGGCCGAGCATATCAGCATCGCGCAAATCATCGCCGCCGTGGATGAAGCGATAGACTCCACCCGTTGCGGAGGGAAGGCCGATTGCCAGAATTCCCAGCCCTGTTTGACTCATGACTTGTGGATGGGGCTCAGCGAGCAGATACGCCAATATCTCGATTCGATCAGCCTGGCCGATGTCCTGCAACGCCGGAGCGTTCGCCAGGTAGCCGAACGGCAACTGCTGGATGCCGCGGCGGCGGAAGTCCAGGAGGAGGAGACCCCACTGGAGGAGGTTCCCCTGGAGCAGGGACTGCTTCCCTAGGCCACGGCGGCCATGATCTACCTCGATCACAATGCCACAACCCCTCTCGACGATCGGGTGGTCGAGGTCATGCTGCCTTTTTTAGGGCGTTTCCACGGAAATCCTGCCTCCCTAGGCCACGGCGGCCATGATCTACCTCGATCACAATGCCACAACCCCTCTCGACGATCGGGTGGTCGAGGTCATGCTGCCTTTTTTAGGGCGTTTCCACGGCAATCCTTCCTCCCTTTATCGGCTGGGGAGGCTGAGCCGGGGCGCCATCGACACCGCGCGGGAGCAGGTCGCGGCCCTGGTGGGGGCCAGGCCGGCGGAGGTGACCTTCACCAGCGGCGGCACGGAGGCCAACAATTTCGCACTCAAGGGCATCGCCGGGGCGCTCGAGCCGGGTGAGATCGTCAGTGGCGCCACCGAGCATCCCGCCGTCGCGGCGCCGCTGACATTTCTGAGCCGGCGCGGCTGGACCCTCAAGACCTTGCCCGTCGATTCCCAAGGCCTGCCGGAGATGTCCTCGCTCCCCAATCATGTGACGGCAGCGACACGCCTCGGCGCGCTGATGCTGGCCAATAACGAAACCGGCGTCATCCATGAAACCCGTCCGCTGGCGGAGGCGCTAAGGCGCGTGGGCGGCTATTGTCATGTCGACGCCGTGCAGGCGGCCGGCAAGATCCCCCTGGATTTCGTCGGCACCGGGGCCCACACGATGGCGCTGTCCGCGCACAAGCTTAACGGGCCGAAGGGCGTGGGCGCCCTGATCGTCGAACGGCTGACCCCGCTGGAACCACTACTGCATGGGGGTGGGCAGGAGCAGGACCGCCGAGGCGGCACCGAGAACGTGGCGGGCATCGTCGGCTTCGGCAAGGCGGCGGAATTGGCGCGGAGCGAGCTTGAGGAACGCCGGCGGCATACCCATTTCCTGCGGCAGAGGCTGGAAGCAGGGCTCCGGTCGTTACCGGAACTGATCCTGTTCGCGGAGTGGGTGGAACGGTTGCCCAATACCCTGCTTTTCAGCGTCCCCGGGTATGACGGCGAAACGCTGGTCATGCAACTCGACCGGCTGGGTTTCGCCCTGTCCAGCGGCTCCGCTTGCGCCAGCGGCGGTAACGAGCCCAGTCCGGTGCTACTGGCCATGGGGGTGGAAGAGTCCATCGCCCGGGGCGCCATTCGCGTGAGCCTGGGACGCGGTAATACGGAAACCGAGGTGGATCGGTTTATCGAAGCAATCAAGGGCCTGCTGCCCACGTTTTAACTGGGCCTGCGCACGCACGCCGGCCTTTCAATACCGGAGAAATTTATGCCCATTCATCTCACAGAACGCGCCGCCGCCCAGGTGGCCAGACAATTAGAGAAACGCGGGTCCGGTTTGGGTCTCAGGTTGGGGGTCAGGAAATCCGGCTGTACCGGTTATGCCTATGTGGTGGATTTCGCGGATACGGCAGAGGAGGGTGACGCGGTATTCGACCAGCACGGAGTCAAGGTCCTCATCAACAAGGAGGAACTGCCTCTGCTGGAGGGCATTACCGTGGATTTCCGTCGCGAAGGCATCAGCGAGGCGTTCAAGTTTGACAACCCCAATATCAAAGCCATGTGCGGGTGCGGAGAGAGTTTCGCGGTCTGACATCAACCTGACGCTTACCCCAATAACGCTTTTCCTATAAAATCCGCAGGTTAATGCCCGCCCGATTGTGGCGGGTTTTTCTTTTGCCGGACTGCCGCCAAGGCGCCGGTTTCAATAATATTTTCAGGAGCAATCATGGCGATCGAACGCACCATTTCCATCATCAAGCCCGATGCCGTGGCCAAGAATGTCATCGGCGAAATCTATAGCCGCTTCGAAAAGGCCGGCCTCAAGATCGTCGCTGCCCGAATGGTCCACCTGTCTCGTGAACAGGCCGAGGGATTCTACGCCGTGCACAAGGAGCGCCCTTTTTTCAACGATCTGGTCAGCTTCATGATCTCCGGCCCGGTGATGATTCAGGTTCTGGAAGGCGAAGACGCCATCGCCAAAAATCGCGAAGTCATGGGCGCCACCAACCCCAAGGATGCCGCCCCCGGCACCATCCGCGCCGACTTTGCGGTCAGCATCGACGAGAACGCCGTGCATGGCTCCGATGGACCGGAAACCGCGGCCCAGGAAATTGCCTACTTCTTCCAGCCGAATGAACTCTGCGCCAGAACCCGCTGATTCGGTCGGCAAGATCAATTTGCTCGGACTCGACCGGAAGGCCCTGGAGGCCTTCTGCGTCGAGCGCGGCGAAAAACCGTTTCGCGCCGTTCAGTTGCGGCAATGGATACATCAGCGCGGCATCGGCGATTTTGAGCTGATGACCAATCTGAGCAAGTCCTTCCGCGCACAACTCATCGAGCATACCGAAATCCGACCCCCGGAGATCGTGCGCGAGCAACTCTCCACGGACGGCGTCTGCAAGTGGGTGTTGCAAACCGACGCGCAGAATCGCGTGGAAACCGTTTACATACCCGAGGAAAATCGCGGCACCTTGTGCATCTCCTCCCAAGTCGGCTGTGCCTTGGAGTGTTCGTTCTGCTCAACCGCGAGGCAAGGTTTCAACCGCAATTTGAGCGCGGCCGAGATCATCGGCCAACTCTGGGTGGCTCAGCGTGAGCTTGGCGCCGGCGCGGTGACCAATGTCGTCCTCATGGGCATGGGTGAGCCCCTGCTCAACTTCAACAATGTGGTCGCCGCCATCGATCTGATGCTGGATGACTACGCTTACGGGTTATCCAAGCGCCGCGTCACACTCAGCACTTCCGGCGTCGTGCCGGCCCTGGACCGGTTGGCGGCCGTCAGCGAAGTCAGCCTGGCCGTCTCCCTGCACGCGCCCAACGACGAATTGCGCAATACATTGGTGCCCATCAACCAGAAATATCCGATTCACGAACTGATGGCGGCTTGCAAGCGCTACATCGGTCGCGATGGCCGGCGTAAAGTCACCATCGAATATGTCATGCTCGACGGCGTCAACGATACCCCCGCGCACGCCCGGCAACTGGTGCGGGTGCTCAGTCAGGCGCCGTCCAAAGTCAATCTGATCCCGTTCAATCCCTTTCCCGGTTCGGGTTACCGCTGTTCCAGCCGCGAAACCATCCAACGCTTCAGCGAGATTCTGCAAACCGCCGGATTCATCACCACCACGCGCAAGACCCGTGGCGATGACATCGACGCCGCGTGCGGGCAACTCGTGGGCCAGGTCAAGGACCGCACCCGCCGTACCTTGCGGCTGGCCACGGCCGGCTGATGCTCCCAGGCCGGAGGGCCATACTCTCCGCCGCCGTTCTCTGCGCGGCCTGCTCCTCATTGCCGCCCGAGGACGAGACGCCCCGGATCCGCGAGCCCCTGAGCGACGAACAGGCCTCGGGCATCTATGTGGAAAAGGGTGTCCATTACATGGAGGCCGGTCAGTACGAGATCGCCCTGCAGGATCTCAACAAGGCGGTGGAACTGGATGGGGATAACAGTGAAGCCCATAACGCGATGGGAGTGCTCTATCAGCGCATCGATGACCCATCTCAGGCTGATCAACACTTCCGCAAGGCGCTGAGCCTCAAGCAGGACAATTTCGGCGCCCGCAACAATTATGGCCGGTTTCTCTGCATGACCGGCCAGTCGAAAGAGGCCTTCGAGCAATTTGCCCAGGTCATTGGCACCAAACTGTACGGGCAACCCTGGATTCCACTGACCAACGCCGGTGTCTGCGCACGCGCCATCGGGAAGCGGGACCTGGCCGAAAAGTATCTCCGCAAGGCCTTGGAGGCCGAGCCCAACTTCCCGCCCGCCTTGCTCGAAATGGCCAGACTCAGCCGTGAAACCGGTCGGGCCCTGGCCGCCCGCGGTTTCCTGCAACGCTATCTCGCCGGCGTCGGCCCGACCCCGGAAGCCCTCCTGCTGGGCGTCGAGATCGAAATGTCGCTAGGCAATAGCCCCGCCGCCGCCGACTACATGAACACACTCCAGACGAAGTTCCCGAATGCCACCGAAGTCATGCAGGCCCGGCGCAAGGTGAGGTAATGGAAGTGCCCGGCCACCTGAGTTGATTGTGATGGCGCCTCTGCGGGT
>Ga0194127_10003088_pt1 | contig 21765 bp, 19 predicted proteins | sample TA2KigC100mmetaG_FD_148624 | JGI IMG/M metagenome (GOLD analysis project Ga0194127, IMG submission 148624) | Freshwater microbial communities from Lake Tanganyika, Tanzania - TA2015036 Kigoma Deep Cast 100m | ecosystem: Environmental > Aquatic > Freshwater > Lake | place: Tanzania: Lake...
CCCCAGGAGGGCATATCCTCTGCTCTACCTTGTTAAAAAACCGCAAAAATACGGCCCTGAAAAAATAGTACAATCACGTTCGGGCATTTTTTATGTTATGGCTGTAATTGTTATTTTTTTCAGTATTGCTGTCCTTATTAATATAGGATTAAAAATACAGGCAATTAATTATGAAAGGAAGATAATAGAGATAAATAAAAATATAGCAATGGAACAGGAGCGCTCGGATCGCGTCCTGCTGAAAATATCTGAATTAAAAAGTCCGTCAAGAATAATTGAAACTGCTGAAAAAAACCTGGGAATGCAAATTTCAGACGATATCATGATCATGCAGGTGAGTGGAATAAAAACACCAGGCGTCTATAGCGCAGTTAATTATACTGCTGAAAAAACATCTGGCCAGGTGCAGGTCTATGACAGTTTTATTGCTGCAATTTATAATATCAGGGATATAGTTATGGTAGTTTCAGAAGGGGTGTTAACATTTTTTATACCATAAATTATAATTAAAAAATGTTAAAATGATTAGAGAAATCAAGAACATTATAAACAGGAAAAGAATATATTTCCTGTTTTTTTTATTTATTGCCGGTTTCGGGTATATAATATATAACCTTATCTCGATACAGTATGTGTATGCATCAAAATACAAAGAACATGCCCAGTATCAGCATATGGAGGAATTTGTAATAAATGCGAAGAGGGGAAAAATCCTTGACAGAAATGGAACAGAGCTTGCTTTAAGCCTCCAGGAAAAAACAGTTTATGCAAACCCCATGCTTGTAATTGATGCGGGAATGCAAGCAAAAGCTCTTTCCGGAATACTTGAGATTGATTATTATGATCTTAAGGCAAAGCTTGAAAATAAACAGCTAGGGTTCGTATATATAAAACGGCAGATTAGCTCCGAGACCGCAGACTTTATAAGCCAGCTTAACCTGCCGGGCATTTTTATACAGAATGAAAATAAAAGATATTATCCCCAGGGCGATATTGCAGCATCAATCATCGGATTTACAGGCCTTGATAACACAGGTTTATATGGTGTTGAGCTTGAGCAGGAAAAGCTGTTAAGAGGTATTGATGGGAAATACAGGGTTGAAAAGGATATATACGGCAATATTATACCTGGGAATAAAAATGATTACATAGAACCTGTAAACGGAAGCGATATTGTGCTCACAATTGACTCACAAATACAATATATTGCACAAAAAAATCTTGAAGATGTTGTTAAGAACTATAATGCATTAAGGGCAATTGCTGTTGTAATGAATCCCGTTAACGGGGAAATTTATGCAATGGCTTCATATCCGGGTTTTGACCCAAATAATTACCAGGACTATGATCCTTCCCTTTATAAAAACTATGCCATATCTTATACATATGAGCCCGGATCAACTTTTAAGATTGTAAATATATCCTCTGCCATAGATAAAGGCAGCATAGGCATTGACCAGGAATTTTTATTGCCCTCCAGCATTCAGGTTGGGGATAAATATATTAAAGAAATTTTCAGGACATACAGCATTAATTACAATACAAGCCAAATAATAAAGTACTCAAGCAATGTCGGCGCAGTTGTAGCAGCTCTTTCAATGGGCAAACAGCATTTTTATGATTCAATGAAGCAGTTCGGTTTTGGCAGTGTTACGGGCGCATCTCTGCCGGGTGAAGAACCGGGCTTTCTTTATCAATATGAAAAATGGCCTTCTTCAATGATAGGGGCTCTGGCAATCGGGCAGAGCATTTCAGTAACGCCCCTCCAGCTTGTAAGGGCAGCATGCGTTATTGCAAACGGCGGTTATCTTGTGAAGCCTGTTATAACAAAAGAAATCAGGATGGCAAATGAAGTGATAAAAAATCCTGAACAGACCGATAGCCTGAGCATAATCAGCAACCAGGCAGCTGATGCAGTAAAAGATATGATGCTTGAATGTGTTGTGGACGGAACCGGGAAAAGGGCACAGCTTGAAAATGTAAAAGTATGCGGTAAAACAGGTACGGCGCAGAAAGCAAACCAGAACGGGATAGGCTATACTGAAAAAAGAGTAATAACATCATTTCTGGGATTTGCGCCATATGATAATCCGCAGATAGCTATAATTGTTGTTGTTGATGAACCGCATGGATCAAATAATGAAATCTGGGGAGGCACTGTTGCTGCTCCTGTTTTTAAAAATATAATGAGTTTTTCATTAAAAAGACTTAGAATTCAACTGGAAAATAATAGTTTTGAAGATAGTGATGAAAGCGGGGAAACGGCTGCATGAAACTTGAAGAATTGCTGAAAAATGTAAATGTTTTAAATATTTTAGGAAACAAAGATATTGAAATAAAAGGAATTGAAATAAATTCCAAGAAGGTTTTTAAAAACTGTCTTTTTGCAGCAATAACCGGGTTTAAAAAGGATGGCCACGATTTTGCTGCTGAAGCTGCTGGCATGGGCGCTGCTGCAATACTTACTGAAAAATTCCTGGAACTTGAAGGGCAAACAACGCAGGTGCTTGTAAAAAACTGCAGGAAAGCACTGCCGGCAGTATCCAGGAATTATTACGGTAATCCAACCGGGCTTTTAAGATTGTGCGGCATTACAGGAACTAACGGCAAGACAACAACAGTGTTTCTTACAGATTCGATTTTTAAGGCTGCCGGACTCAAAACATCTTTTATAACTACAGTTAAAGCGGAAATGGCGGGCCGCCCCATGGAATTTGAAAGGACCACGCCTGAGTCTAATGACCTTAACAGGTTTTTTTCTGCAAGTGTGCTGGCAGGAGCTGACTGCGCCTGCATGGAGGTCTCATCACCCCCCATAGATCTGAGCCGTGTGGACTGGCTAAATTTTGAAACCCTGGTTTTTACCAATCTCACACAGGATCATCTTGATTATCATAAAGATATGGAAAATTATTTTGAAGTTAAAAAAAGGCTGTTTAATCCCGTTTTCAGGCATATTTACGGGGGTAAATATGCAGCGGTAAATATAGATGATCCATATGGAAAAAAAATTGCAGAATATACCGATCTTAAGCTTTTCACATATTCCATAAGAGACAAAAACGCCAGCATCTGCCCTGATAATATTTCCAGCTCTATTGATGGTATAAAAATGGATGTTATTATAAACCCTCCCGCACATAGTAATTTAAAACCTTCAAAGTTTTCAGTAAATTCAAATTTATGCGGTTTTTTTAATGTATATAATATTCTTGCCGCGATTTGCGCAGCATGTGCATCAGGCATTAATACTGCAGATATTATTCATGGTGTGGAAGCGATGCAGGGAGTTACAGGACGTTTTGAAAAAATAAAACTTGATAAAAATATTTATGCAATAGTAGATTATGCCCATACGCCTGACGGCCTTGAAAATGTTTTAAAAACTGCAAACTCGCTGCTAAAGCCGGGCTCAAGTCTTATTTGTGTTTTTGGATGCGGAGGAGACAGGGATACAAAGAAAAGGAAAATAATGGGCAGCATTGCTGCTTTGCTTGCAGATTTTTCAATAATAACTTCAGATAATCCAAGAAGTGAGGATCCGCTCAGTATAATAGCAATGATTGAAAAAGGATTTAAGCAGCACAAAGAAACAGTTTATTATATTGAGGCGGACCGTAAAAAGGCAATCTATATGGCACTTTCAATGGCACGCAATAATGATATCGTCCTTATTGCAGGAAAAAACCATGAAAATTACCAGGAGTTTAATGGGCGCAGGATACATTTTAGCGACCAGGAAACTGTAAGGGAGTGGAACGTTAATTGAAAACAGGAAAAAGAATTTGCCTGGAAAGTATTTTAAAACACACAGATGTAAAAATCCTGTCTCCTGAAATAATAGAACACAGGGAAAACATATTTATTGAAACTTTGTCCACAGACACAAGGACGATTGAAAAAGGTGATTTTTTTGTCCCCGTTAGAGGAGATAATTTTGATGGCCATGATTTTATACCTGAAGCCTTAAATAAGGGCTGCAGGGGATTTGTTTTTGAAAAAGAAAATGAAAAAAAGATTGAAAATTATTTAAAAAAATACAGCAAGGAAAAAACCAGGAAACTGCTCCTTTTAAAAAGCAGCAGCAATATTTCTTTTCTGCTTGATTTATGCGCAGGCTATATCAGGGATTTTACTGTTAAAACAATAGGCATAACAGGAAGCGCCGGGAAAACAACAACTAAAGAATTTATTGCCAGTATTATGGCGCAGGATTTTAAAATTGCTCTTACTCAAAAAAACTATAACACTGAACTCGGGCTTTCTAAAGCTGTCCTTGAAATTGACGGGCAAACACAGTTTTTTATTGCTGAAATAGGAATGCGCGCAAAGGGGCAGGTCAAAAAATTATCCGGGATTATAAATGTAAGCACCGGCGCAATTACTTCAGTTGGCAAGGCTCATCTTGAATTTTTCAATGATGTATCCCAAATAGCACTTGCTAAGGCGGAAATTGCAGATATTATCAGCTCAAACAATGGCGTGCTGTTTTTAAACAGCGATGATAAATGGACACAATTCATAATAAAACATTTTTGGGATAAAAAACTTGAAGTGAACATAAAGAAATTTGGCAGAAGCAGTGAAAATGATTTCAGTTTCATTGAAAAAAGCGCTGATTCATATGGCAGGTATGTTTTTGATTTATATAAGGGCAGTAAAAAAATTTCGGAAATAAAAATGCCTGTACCGGGATTTCACAATATATACAATGCATGCTGCGCCGCAGCAATAAGTTTTTATCTTGGAGCTTCTGCAAAATCAATTGCAAAAGGAATAGAGGCCACGGTCCCTGAAGGCAGCAGGATGAGGGTTTTTAGCAAAGAAGGTATAATTATAATAGATGATTGCTACAATGCCAGCCCTGATTCAATGAAATGTGCAATTGATACACTAAAAATGGTTGCCGGTAAAAAGAAAGCCAGGAGCGTTGCTTTGCTTGCAGACATGCTGGAGCTTGGGCCAGATTCAAAAAAACTGCATTTTGAAATAGGCCGGTATCTGGCCAATAATGATATAAATATTATTATATCATACGGAAAACTTGCTGAAAATATATGCCTGGGATATGAACAGGCGCTTTCTGAAGATAAAAGAAAAACAGGCAAAAAGAATATTTATCATTTTAATGATATGAAAAAACTGTGTGGGCAAATCTGCAAAATACTAAAAAAGGAAGATGTTGTGCTTATAAAGGGTTCAAGAGCAAACAGCCTTGAAAATGTTATTGAATATATTTAATGTGAAATAAAAGGAGCAGGATGAACTGGATATTTACGGCAATTGTTCTGGGAGGGCTTATATCACTGGTACTTACGCCCCTGTTTATACGGTTTTGCCGTAAAAAACAGATTGGCCAGAAAATAAGAGTTGACGGTCCCCAAACACATTCTACAAAATCAGGCACGCCCACAATGGGCGGGATTATTTTCATTTTTGCTGCAATCCTGTCCTATGCTGTTGTTTCAGTGATAAAATATTACAGATACGCTGACTTCAGCCTTGAAGGGATTTTCATAGTTTCTGTGTTTGTTCTCTGCGGGCTGATAGGATTTATTGATGATTATATTGCCTTGAAGAAAAAAAGAAACCTTGGCCTCAGGGGATGGATAAAAATAATCATGCTTGTAGCGGTATGCGTTTACTTCGTTCTTTTTGCAAGGTTTATATTAAAAATTGACACATATATTACTGTTCCATTTGCCGGCATTAATATTGAACTGGGGCAATGGTATTTTATATTACCTGCTCTAATACTTATATCCACAACAAATGCAGTAAACTTAACAGATGGACTTGACGGTCTTGCAGGCGGGTCTTCTTCCATAGTGCTTGCAGTTTTTTGTTACATTGCTTTTCTTGAGTGGTCAATACTTGAAGTAAATTTTGGAATAGATACTGCTGTTATATGCGGGGCAGCTCTTGCAGCGTGCGCGGGGTTTCTCTGGTGGAACACTTCTCCTGCAGAAATATTTATGGGGGATACGGGCTCTTTCGGTCTCGGGGGACTTATAGCCTCTGCAGCAGTGGTGCTCAAGCAGGAAATATTACTTATCATTATTGGCGGACTGTTTACAATGGAGGCCCTATCTGTAATTATCCAGGTATTATGGTTCAAGCTGAAAAAAAAGCGTGTTTTCAAAATGGCACCGCTTCACCACCATTTTGAATTGCTTGGATGGCCGGAAATAAAAGTTATAATAAGATTTTGGATAATATGTACACTTTTTGCAGGTACTGGTTTTTTCATATATTATTTGAAATTTATAGGATAGAACCTCTAATATTTTATAATTAAGAAATTAAAAATGAGTTTGAAAAATAAATTTAAAATTACAGGGAAAAAAGACTTAAAGAATAGTGATGCCGCTTATTATGATTGTCCAGAACCCCTTCAGTTATTCAGTGAGCACGGTGAGGATAAAATTCCAGTACTGGCTGCAAAAAAAGTGCTGGTTTTAGGTCTTGGAAAAAGCGGCATAAGCGTTTTAAAAAAACTTTCAGAGTTAAATTGCCGGGTAATTGCTGCAGACAGCGATGAGTCAATTAAGGTGCATGCAATAAAAAGGCGGATAAGCAAAAAAGAATTTGAATTTGAACTTATTGCAGATAAGGATATAAACAGCAGCATTAAAATCCTGGATGGGGTGGATCTTGTCATTGTAAGCCCGGGCATTCCGAATGACATACCGATAATGCTTGAGGCAGACAGGAAAAAAATTCCTGTATGGAGCGAAATTGAATTTGCCTGGAGTTTTTTGGATTTAAAACAGAAAAAAAATACAATAGCTGTTACTGGAACCAATGGCAAGACAACAACGGTAACGCTGATAGATAAAATATTGCAAAATTCAGGGAAGAAATCGGTAGTTTGCGGAAACATAGGAAATCCATTTTTGGGCACTTTAAAAAATAAAAACAGAAGCCTTATAAGGGTTATAGAAATAAGCAGTTTCCAGCTTGAAAGATGCATAAGCTTCAATCCATTTGTTTCTGTTATATTAAACATAACAAGCGACCACCTTGACAGGCATCATAGCCTTGATAATTATGCAGAAATAAAATTCAGTATTTTTAAAAATGCATCTTTGCAAAACTGGGCAGTGCTTAATATTGATGACAGCGTAATTTCCCGGAAATTGCCCGGAGCCCAAAAACTGCAAAAAAATAAAATAAATGTCATAAGGTATTCTATTTTAAAAAAAGACAGTGAAATTTTTTATAAGGATAAGTTTATTTTTTACAATATATGCAAAAGACAGGGCAGCATAAATATTTCAAATGCTGTACTTTGCGGAAATCACAATATTTTAAATATGATGGCCGCAGTGGCTGCAGCCAAAGCTTTTAACATACCTGACGGCTCAATTGAAAAAACAATTAATACTTTTGTGCCTCTTGAGCACAGGCAGGAATATGTATGCACAATAAACGGGATAAGGGTTTATAATGATTCAAAAGCAACAAATCCTGACGCAACAATTAAGGCTCTTGAAAGTTTTGACAGGCAGGTTACATTAATTCTTGGCGGCAAAGACAAGGATATGGATTTTTCTGTCATGCTGCCCTGCCTTGACCAGCGTGTATTAAATCTCATACTTATTGGCGAGACAAAGATAAAAATCCTGAAGATGCTTGAAAATCATGAAAAGCAGGCATCAGGCCTTCCATACAATGTATTTGTCTGCTCAACTTTTCAAGAAGCTGTGGAAAAAGGCCTTGAAGTCACTCAAAAAAATAATGTACTTATGCTGTCTCCTGCATGCGCAAGTTTTGATATGTTCAAAAGCTACAGGGACAGGGGCAATAAATTTAAAGATATTATTTTAAAAAACAATAAAAATCTTTGAATGCAATGGACCAGGAAGAAGAAAAATTTCACCGCTATAATGTACTGAAAATAAATATCGATTATTATTTTATTTTCATAATAACACTAATACTGTCAATAATAGGAATAGTAATGATATACAGCGCCTCCACGGCGGTGGGGGAAAGATATTTTAATGACGCCTACTGGTTTATAAGAAGGCATGCAGTATGGTGGGTTATTTCTTTTGCTGCATTCATAATTTTTTCCAGGATAAATTACAAATTCTACAAAAAAATCGCTGTAATTGCTGTGCTTTTTTCTATAGGCCTGCTTGCTCTTGTTTTAATCCCTGCATTATCAGAAGAAATCGGCGGCTCCAGGAGATGGCTTAATCTATTTTTCTTCAGCATACAGCCGTCTGAGCTTACAAAGCCTGCATTAATGATTTTTATTTGCGCTGCGCTTGACAAACGCTATAAAGATAACAGGATTTTTAAAAACGTTTTTTGGCCCTCATTTGTAATTCTTATGATAGTTACCCTGCTTATATTTCTTGAACCAGATTTTAGCACAGTGGTAATAATGTGGATAACTGTGTTTATTATTTTTTATATCGGCGATGTCAGGATACCGCATATGGCAGGCCTTGGTTCTTCAGGCATAATTGTGCTTGTGGCTTATATGTTTATGGAAGAATACAGAAGGGAAAGAATATTTGCGTTTCTTAACAGATCCGGTGAATCATCCGGTGTGAATTTTTTGATAAATCAGTCCCTTATTGCACTTGGAAGCGGCAATATTATCGGGCTCGGGCTTGGAAACAGCATACAGAAATACTCTTATCTGCCGGAGGCGCATTCGGATTTCATATTTGCAATCCTGGGTGAAGAATTCGGCCTGGCAGGAACTATCGTTGTAATTTTCTTTTTTATATTAATAGGGTTTTTCGGAGTGAGAGTATGCTTAAAAACAGAAGATTATTTCGGCAGGACGCTTGCAGGAGCAATTACTTCAATGATAGTAATGCAGGCAGTAATAAATATTTCAGTAGTAATAGGAATAATACCTGTAACCGGGCTTCCTCTTCCTTTCATAAGCTCGGGCGGGTCTTCGCTTTTAACATCAATGGTATCTATGGGCATACTTTTAAATATTGCAAGGCAGAATTATACCTTAATAAAAAAAAGTGATGGTGAAGTCTGAAACAGACAGATATGCAGAGGGGACTGTCCCCATTGATTTGAGGGGACTGTCCCCATTGATTTATTGATTACTGAAGAAAGTTGATTATAAATATGAATAAAAGCATAATTATTGCTGCCGGAGGCACGGCAGGCCATGTTTATCCCGCTATTGCAATAATAGAGCATATTCTTAATGAATACCCGGACACCGAAGTAACATTTATAGGCACCAGGAAAGGCATGGAAAAAAAGCTTTTGGCCGATCTTAATGTAAGGTTCGAGGCAGTAAGGGCCTCCGGCTTTTCAGTTTCGGCCAATTTTTTTAAAAAAATATTTGTTTATTTAACATTTATATATAATTTCATTTCAGGGTTTTTTACCTCTTTAAATATTATAAAAAGCACAAAAGCAGGATTTGTACTTGGCATGGGAGGGTATGTTTGCGCGCCGGTTTTTATGGCTGCAGTAGTTTCTGGAAAAAAAATAGCAATACATGAACAGAATTTTATTCCCGGCAGGCTTAATAAATATTTTTCGCGTTTTGCAAAATATATTTTTATAAGTTTTAAAGACTCCGAAGAGTTTTTCAAAAAACTTAAACCAAAAAAAAATACTGTAATAATTCACACCGGCAATCCCCTGAGAGCCTCTGTGAGGAATTATTATAAATTAAAGCCTGATTACAAAAACTGGAATTGCGTACAGGGGAGAAAAACTATTGTAGCTTTTGGTGGAAGCCTTGGTGCCCAAAAAATCAATAATTCTATATCAGGCCTTTATGAGCGGCTCAGGGACAATAAAGAGATGCAGATAATACTTATAAGCGGCAGCCGGTTTTACAATAGTTTATCAGCAAAAATCAATGAAATTAAAAAAGAGGGCGACAGCCTTATTTTAAATATATATCCATATATACCTGAAATTGACAGGCTTTACAGGATTGCAGACATAATAATATCAAGAGCAGGCGCAACTACAGTAGCAGAGCTTGATTATACAATGATTTACTCAATACTGATTCCATACCCGCATGCAATAGATAATCACCAGTATTATAACGCAGGGTTTTTAGTAAAAAATAACAGGGCTGTTTTAATAAATGATGACCAGTTAAATGAAGAACGGCTGGAATATGAGCTGAAAAATTTATTGAAAAAACAGAAAGCCGGCATAAATGCCGCAAGCATAAATATGCAGCATGAGACAAGCATTAAGAATTTAAAGACTATAATTGAAAAAATACTGGAAATTTGAAGTTATTTATTGCATGCCCGTGATAATAAATATATATTTACACTTTAATACATAGAACTGGTTTTAATTAATATGCTGCGGTGTATTTTTAATATATGCGGGATTTGTGAAATCGATTTATTTTAAAAAAAGGTTTGTAATATGGCTAAGACAGAAAATCTTAAAAAATATAAAAAATTTTTTCTGGTGGGCATAGGAGGCGCGGGCATGAGCGCAATTGCCAAAGTGCTTAAAGGGCTTGGGCATGATGTTTGCGGTTCAGATATTAAAAGCAGCCGCTATACGGCTCTTCTAAAAAATGAAGGCATTGAGATTTTTGCAGGGCATGATGAAGCAAATATCAGGGATGCTGATGCAGTTATATATTCAGCAGCTATTCCTGGTGACAATGTTGAGCTTCAATATGCATTATCTAAAGGTATTCCTGTTTTTACCAGAGGGGAAGTCCTGTCCTGGATACTTAACAGTAAAAAGGGCATTGCTGTAACCGGAACCCACGGTAAAACAACCACGACATCAATGATATCCCTTGTATTCAGGCAGCTGGACCTTGACCCTACAATTATTATAGGCGGGGAACTCAATGAGCTTGGCTCGAATGCAAGATTTGGAAACGGCGATTATGTAATTGCTGAAGCCTGTGAAAGCGACGGCACTTTCTTAATGTACAGGCCTTTTGCCGGGGTTATAACAAATATTGAAGAAGACCATATGGATTACTGGAAAGATTTTTCTGTGCTAAAAAAAAGCTTCAGTGATTTCCTTGAAAATATAAGGGAAGGGGGTTTTGCTGTAATAAACGGGGATGAAGAAACAGAAAGTCTTTTAAAGGGTAAAGACAATCTGAAAGTAATAACCTTCGGGCTCGGTGAAAACAATGATGTCAGCGCAAAAGAAATCATACTTTCAAATTATACTTGCAGTTTTAAGCTTGCAATTAAAGATAAAGGAAGAATGCGGGAATTTGAAGTAAAACTTAATGTTCCGGGCCTTCATAATATAAAAAACAGCCTTGCTTCATTTGCTGTATGCTCTGGACTGGGCCTTGATATCAGCAAAGCAGCCAAAACACTGGAGTTTTTTACTGGCGCAAAAAGAAGATTTGAAAAAAGGGGCGAGAAAAAAGGCGCGGTCATTTTTGATGACTATGCCCATCACCCAACAGAGGTTAAAGCTACGCTTGAAGCTGCGGCAATTGATAAAAGGGGCCGTATTATTGCAGTTTTCCAGCCGCACAGATACAGCAGGCTTTTAAAGCTTCATGAAGAATTCAGCAGAAGTTTTAATGGATGTGATTTATTAATTATAACAGATGTTTTTGGCTCAGATGAAGTGCCCATACCTGGCATTACCGGCAAACTGCTCGTTGACAGCCTTGTAGGCAATGGTTTTAAAAATAAGATTGCATATATCCCCCTCATAAGTGATGTAAGCTCTTACCTTAACAGTAATTTAAGACAGGATGATGCGGTGCTTATAATGGGCGCAGGAGATATTACCAGGGTCACAGATGACCTGCTTAGAAGCGTTTAATTTTATAAAAATAGAATACTTCTTTATTTATAATAAAATGGATTTAAGATTAAAAAAACTTATTGAAGAAGCCGGCCTGCTGGAAACCGCAGTTTTTAACTGCAGTCTTTCAGCATTATCAGCAATTAAAAGCGGAGGTTTTTGCAGCTGCTTTTTAACTGTTAATAAAAGAAATCAGCTCATTGATTTTTTAAACGGGTTTAATTCTTTAAAAAACATTGATTTTAAATTACTTGTCGTGGGGCATGCTACAAATATTTTATTTAATGACGGCTGCTTAAATATAATACTTTTAAGGCTTGGGGATGATTTTGATTATATTGATATTAAGGAAGACGGCACCATAATCGCCGGGGCCGCAACCGGCCTCCAGAAATTTATAGTCGAAACTGCAAAAGAGTGCTATGATTTCTCGTCTTTTGCAGGGATTCCGGGAACTCTTGGCGGGGCTGTCGCAGGAAACAGCGGCAGTGCACGGTTTGGGATAAACAGCCTGGTAAGAAGAATAAAATATACTGCTTTTTGCCAGGATAAGGCATGCCAGCATGAGAAAGAACTGGCAACCGCAGATTATTCTTACAGAAAACTTGATAGTGATGGTATTTTTATAATTACAGATGTGATTTTTGACGGCAGTTCTTTGCTTGATAAAAATTCCAGCAAGAACCTTCAAGGAATTAAACCCGGGCAAAAGCATGCATGCATCGCCAGGAAAGAAGTTTTTAATAAAATAAGGGAAAATATAAAAATGAAAAAACAAAGCCAGCCTTTAAATACAAAAAATGCTGGATGTTTTTTCAAAAACCCTGCCGAAAGCGCTATTGCGGCAGGTAAGCTAATAGATGGCTGCGGCTTAAAAGGTTTCAGTTACGGGGGAGCGCAAATTTCAAAACTGCATGCAAATTTTATAATAAATGCCTGCAATGCAAGTTCAAAAGATATTTACACGCTTTCTGCAGTAGCAAAGGATATTGTAATGCAAAAATACGGAATTGCGCTTGAATATGAAGTCAGGCTTGCAGGATTTAAGAATATATAAAGATTTTTGTATAAAATTTTACAGATAGTATAAATATTAAAAAATGCGGGGTTATATGAACAGTACAATTGCCAGTAATTTATCCGGGCCGGGGTCATCAACGGCTTTTAAGAAGCAAAAAGACAGCCTCAAGATAGGCGTAATTGCAGGAGGAATATCTTCTGAAAGAGATATTTCCCTTTTAACTGGAGAAGGTATTTACAGGGCACTTATTGATAAAGGATATAAAGCCAGTTTTATAGATTTTAATGGTGATATCTCAATTATTACCGGCAGCAATATAGATATTGCTTTTGTGGCCCTTCATGGAAAATTCGGTGAAGATGGCACTGTGCAGGGATTGCTGGAACTTATGAAAATTCCCTACACAGGCTCAGGAGTGCTTGCAAGCGCGCTTGCCATGGATAAAATTTATACAAAAAAAATATTTGCGGCTGAAAATATACCAACACCCCCATATCTTGCGCTTTACCAGGAAAAATCCTTAAATTATAATCAAATAATTGATTATGTCCAAAACAATATAAAGTATCCGGTAATAGTAAAACCAAACAGGGGAGGATCTACAATTGGCGTTACAATAATAGATAGCAGCAAAAATTTACAGGACGCAGTCAAAACAGCTTTGCGTTATGACAGTTCGATACTTATTGAAAAATTTATACAAGGACGGCTGCTGACCGTGGGTATAATCGGGCTGCAGCCCAGGCCCCTTCCTTTAATTGAAATAAAACCAAAAAGCGGTTTTTATGATTATGCTGCAAAATATACAAGCGGGCTGACAGAATACATTATTCCTGCACCTCTAAATAAAAAACTTGAAGAGAGCATTTCAGCATATTCACTTAAGTGCCATGAGATTCTTGGCTGCAGCGCTTTATCGAGGGTTGATTTAATTATGGACAACAACAAAAATATTTATTTTCTTGAAGTTAATACTATGCCTGGCATGACTTCCACTAGCCTTGTGCCAAAAGCCGCAGCAGCGTGCGGTATTGATTTTAATGAACTTACTGAAATTATTTTAAATTGTGCCAGCTTAAAGCTTTAAAGAATGGTAAATAACAACAACGCTTATAAAAAAATAATTGCACAAAGAAAAAGAAGGTCTGCCAAAAGAAAGTTTCTTTTTACTTTATGGATATTATTTTTATTTGCTTTCTTTATATTTCTTATATGGGGGTTTAATTTTTTTTATAACAGCAATTATTTTAAAATCAGTAGTATACAAGTTACCGGAAATGAAAAATATATGGAGCAGGAAATATTTGAAGTTGCAGATATTTTTTATGGTTTAAATATATTTGAAGCCGATAAGAAAAAAATTGAAGATACTCTTCTAAGGGAGCTGGCCTGGTTAAAAAGCGCTTCAATGAAAAAAATATTTCCAGATAGAATTGAAATTACGGTTGCCGAAAGAAAACCATTTGTAAAAGCTGCCTATGGTGCAGATTATTATATAATTGATGAGGAAGGAATTGTTCTTGAAAAGATTAATGTAAAAGATTCAGGAAATTATGATAATATAATAGCTGTTAAGAATGCATTCAAATACAGGCCGGAAGAAGGGGAAAAAATAGCAAAAAAAAATCTTTTAAGCTGCGGTTTAATATACAGGTCATTGGACCTTGAACTGAAGGGTGAAATCAGGGAAGCATATATAATTGAAAATTTTGCTGAAGATATTGTGTTTTTAACTTCGAATAATATAAAAATCATATTTGGTACAAGCGACAGGATAGAAGATAAAAATGCCATTCTTCGCGATGTTCTGGAGAAGCTAAAAAGCCAGGGAATATCTTATTCCGAAATAGATCTAAGGAATGTTGATAATCCGTTAATTCGTTAAGCAGTATTTAAATGATAGGAGGACATTTTGCCTGCAAGAGGCGAATACATTGCCGCAATAGATATCGGCACAACAAAAGTAAGCACCTTTATTGGATTTGTCAAAAAGAATAATTTTATTGAAATCAGGGGATACGGAACCTCTGAATGCAGGGGCATGAAAAAAGGGCTGGTTGTGGATATTAATGAAGCCACTAAATCAATACTTAATTCTGTCAGCCTTGCAGAGAAATCAACAAATCTTTTTGTCGACAGCGCATATATAGGTTTAACAGGCAAGCATATATCATTTTTAAACAACTGGACTGAGCTTAATATAAATTCCCCGGGAAAAATTATCCGCAAATCTGATGTTGACAGGCTCATAAGCACTGCAAACAAGGTCAACCTTTCTTCAGAACATTATATACTGCACACGCTGATAAAGCAGTTTTCAATTGATGATGAAAAAGAAATAATGGACCCACTTGGACTTTCAACAGATAAACTTGCAGTTGAACTTCTTATAATATATGGAAGCATGACCCCGATTAAAAATGTTATAAACAGTGTAAAAGCTGCAAATATTGAGATAGAGGACATTATACTTGAGGCTCTTGCATCAGGAGAGGCTGTGCTAACGCCTGAAGAAAAGGCAAGTGGCGTAATAATGCTGGATATCGGCGGGGGCACAACCGATGTTGCAATTTACAGAAATAAAAAAATGATTTTTACATACTGTCTTCCGGTTGGTGGCGACCTTATTACCAACGATATTTCAATTGGGCTCAATATACCATTTCCAAAGGCTGAAGAAATTAAAAAGAAATTTGCCAACCTGGAACATAATTTTTATGAAACTTTAAATAAAATCAACATGGGTGATCTGCAGCTTGACAGGAACAAGGCTGCTTTAAATATCAGGCTTTACAGCATTGTAAGCGACAGGGTAAAAGAGATGCTAAGCCTTGTAAAGGAGAAAATCGAGGCATACGGTTTTTTAAATGCCATTCCATGCGGGATTGTAATAACAGGCGGCACATCAAACCTTAAAGGCATAAATGCTCTTGCAGAATCAATATTTAATATGCCCGTAAGAACCGGGATTTGCGTTGATATAGAGGGACCTTCAGAAACCATAAGCAATCCCGCATATTCCACTGCAGCAGGATTGCTCAAATACGCAAACCAGATAAAAAATTTTATTGACCTTGGGCAGTTTGATGACAGGAAACAAAAAAGCAGGAGTTTTGCTGCAAGGTTCAGGGATTTTATATTTAAATTACTGGGAAGCAGTAATCTGGATTAATTCAAATAAGGAGGGTTTAATCTTGAAGAATGATTTGGGTAAAAGTTATTATGCAGGGGTAAGTGTACTGGGCATAGGCGGCGGCGGCAGCAATGCCGTAAACAGGATGATGGAGGACAATATTGCAGGTTGTGAATTTGTGGCAATAAATACGGATGCACAGGCATTAATGATGTCAAATGCTGATAAAAAGATACTTATTGGCGATTCCGGACTGGGAGCGGGTTCTAATCCTGAGATCGGCAGGATATCTGCAGAAAAATCAGTTGATGCAATAAAAGAAATTGTAAAAGACTCTGATATGGTATTTATAACATGCGGCGAGGGCGGCGGGACAGGAACCGGCGCAGCACCTGTAATTGCTTCTGTTGCAAAAGAATGCGGCTGCCTGACAGTGGCTGTTGTGACAAAACCATTTTCATTTGAAGGTAAAAAAAGAATATTGCAGGCAGAAGAAGGCATACAAAGCCTTAAAAACAATGTTGATACCTTGATAGTTATTCCAAATGATAAACTGCTGGAGATATCTGATGAAAATACAACGCTTCTTAATGCTTTCAGGCTGGCAGACAATGTTTTAAAAGCAGGTGTGCGCGGCGTTACTGATCTTATTACGCTTCCGGGCCTTATTAACCTGGATTTTGCAGACATAAAGATGATAATAAAGGATGCAGGTACGGCAATACTGGGAGACGGGGTTGCATCAGGTGAAAACAGGGCTATCAAATCAGCCCAGCTTGCAATCAAGAATCCGTTAATTGAAAATTCAATTGACGGCGCGCAGGGCATACTTCTTAATATATCAGGCGGCCCCGATCTTAAACTATATGAAGTAAATGAAGCAGCAGAGGTTATAAGGAATGCCGCAAGCCCCGATGCAAACATAATATTTGGAGCTGTTATTGATGAAAGCATGAATGATAAGCTTAAAGTAACAATAATTGCTGCAGGATTTAAGCCTTCAGCAGGAAAACATGCAAAGATTGCTTATGGTGATATTGAAAAATCAATAGAAAAAATTGATGAGATAGCTGAACCTGTATTTTCCGGGAAAAATTTTTCCGGGCAGGAAAAAGAAGCTGAAAAAAAATATGCAGATAAACAGGAAGAAATATCCAAACCGCCAGAAGATAAAGTTTTGGCTCAAGACTTTAAGGGAATTGAACAGGATGATTACCTGGATATACCGACCTTTTTAAGAAAGAATAAGCAATGATTCTTTACCGGTAAATTGCCAATATATTTTTATTAAATAAAAATGCCTGAAGGAAAAATCAGCGATAATTTAAACTTTTACCGTGAAAGGCTTTCATATTTGTATAGCCAGATTAAATCAAGCGCTGAAGCTGCCGGAAGGGATCCTGCGGACATAGCGCTGATTGCAGCATCCAAATATGCCGGCCCGAAACAAATAAAAGAGCTTTTAAGCCTTGGCCATCAGGATTTCGGGGAAAACAGGGCTGAAGAACTGGTTGAAAAATACCAGGCAGTTGGAGGCAATGCAAGGTGGCATTTCATAGGGCATTTGCAGAGCAGAAAAGTAAAAATGGCAGTTGCCATTGCTGAGTATATTCATTCTGTTGACAGCGCAGGCCTTCTTGAGAAAATTAATTCAGAAGCTGCGAAAATATCTAAAATCCAGAAAGTTTTAATCGAAATAAATGTATCTGCGGAACCGTCAAAATACGGTATAAGCCCTTTGGAACTGAAAGAATTACTGGCTAAATCCAAAGCATGTGAAAATATTTGCATATGCGGATTTATGACAATGGCGCCTTTAACAGATAATCAGGAAGTAATCAGGAAAACATTTTCAGGATTAAAGAAAATACTTGATGATGTAAGGAATGCGGGCGGTTTTGAACAGGCAAAAGAGCTCTCAATGGGAATGAGCAATGACTTCCCCATAGCTGTAAAAGAGGGGGCAACAATGCTGAGAATAGGTTCTTTAATTTTTCTATAAATTTTTGTATATATTTTGTGAGATATATATTATAATAATAGTCATAATTCTTAAAAGTAATTATTGTAAAAATGTAGTAATAATTAAAGCAAAAATATAACAAAGGAGGAATTATGGGTGGGTTCTTCAAAAAGACCATGTCGTTTCTCGGGCTTGCAGAGGACCAAAGCAATGATTTTGACTCAGGAAATTACCCGGACAGCTACGATCAGGACACAGGCATCGAAAACTCATACAGAAATGACTTTAATCCCAGGAAAAATTTCAGTTTGAGGAATTTTTCTGAAGGGGATAATGGGCTCAAAAGAAATACTGCAGGCGAAAAATTCCAGAGAAAATTTCTTTCAATAGACGGTGCAAAAGACTCAAAAAAGATAAAAGTTTCAGTAATAGAGCCTCACGAGTTTGAAGAAGTTCAATCAGTCGGGGACGATCTCAAGTTTAATATCCCGGTAATAGTTAATCTTCAGAATACGAATCCGGAGCTTTCAAAAAGAATAATAGATTTTTGCAGTGGCCTTACATATGCTCTTGAAGGAAGTATAAAAAAAGTAGCAGACAGGGTTTTCCTTATTACTCCAAAAAATACTGTTGTTACCTCAAGCGAAAAAGAGATATTGAGGGAAAGAGGCCTGTACAATCAGGTCTGATATGAGGGGACGGTTCTCTTGTCTTTGTTTAAGTATAGGCTTGGAATTGCCGGTACGGGCAATATGGCTGAAGCAATTATAAAAGGCATTTTAAAATCAGGCGCGCTAAGTTCGCCTCAAATAACGGCTTTTGAAAAAAATCCTGAAAGATCTGAATATATTGAATTGCAGTATAAAATTAAATTCCAGCCTTCATTTTGCGACCTGGTTACTAATTCAGGGCATATCCTCATATCTGTAAAACCTGCAGATATAGTTTCGCTGCTTAAGGATGTAAAATCTTTTACTGATTTAAGCAATAATGTTTTTATAAGCATAGCTGCAGGCGTTCCTATTTCATTTTATGAAAGAATGCTTCCCGGAAAGGCGGCAGTTATCAGGGTAATGCCAAATACGCCGGCCCTGGTACAAAAAGGCATGTCAGTGATAAGTTGTGGAAGGCATGTAAAGCAACAGCACATTGATTTTGTGGAAAAATTAACAGGAAGCATTGGCCGCTACATTATAATGGAGGAAAAGTTCCAGAATGCTGCAACTGCAATAAGCGGAAGCGGGCCGGCATATTTTTTTCTTTTTTGCAGGCATCTTACAGAGGCGGCCAAAAAATTGGGCATTGACAGTGAAAATGCAGCCAGGCTGGTAGCCTTTACTGCGCTGGGGGCAGGTAAAATGCTGGATAAATATGAATCTGATGCAGATTACCTGATAAAAATGGTGGCCTCCCCCGGAGGAACCACTGAAGCTGCCCTCCGGGAATTTGAATCCGGCGGGTTTGCAGGTATAATTGAAAAGGCTGTTGCAGGCGCATATAATAAAGCCGTACAAATACAGGATGCTTTTATTGATAAAAGTGAAGAATAAAAATATTAAATGGCTATTGCTTTTATAATAAAAAAAGTAATTTAACAAATTGCCGGAGGAAAATATATGGAAAAAAATGCGGAATTTATAAAAAACAAAGAATTCCATGTTGTGTTTAAAGGCTACAGTCCTGAAGAAGTGGACAAATTCCTGGATATTCTTTCAATTGAATTTGAGAGGCTGTTTAAAAAAAACAGGGAACTCCAGGAATCCCTGGACAGAATTAAGTTTGAAAGTTCAGAAGATGATGAAACTGACATTAAAAAGATTATTCAGGATGCACTTGTATCAGCGCATAAAGTTGCAGAAGATATAAAAACACAGGCTAAAAAAGATGCAGAAGAAATTGGCGAAAAGATAAGGCAGGATGAGGAGCAGGCGCTTGGTGATTTAAAAACCAAAAAAGCAGGGCTTGAAGAATCAATAATAAGGCTCCAGACAGTGTATGATGAATTTAAAAACAGGGTTGCAAAAATAATTGATGAGGTCAGTAAATTTATATCTTCACCTGAGGCAGATTATGTTTTTGACATACAGCCAGATCCTTATACAGATGAGGAGGCATTTAAAGCAGCCGGCATTATCAAAGATAAAGATTTAAATGATGAAAGCGCATTAGAGAGCAATATTGATGAAACAGGCACAGATGATAATGCAGAACTTAAAAACCCTGAAAATGAAGATGAGCATTTAAAACCGGAAAATAATTCAAATGCCGAAAAACTCACGGCTGATGAGAGCTTAACTGATAATGAGAGCACAGACAGTAAAGAAGAAGGGCTGAAAAGGGAGAGGAAAAAAATCGATATTGCCAATCCTGATATAATAGAAAATTTTTTCAGGACAAATGAATAATTGGCGGGGAAATAGCCCTGACGAAATTATTGATGTTTATATAAGGCCAAATTCTCCTGAAAATGCTGTTGATGGCTGCTATGGCAAAAGAATAAAGATTAGGATTGCATGCCCACCTGAGAAGGGCAGGGCAAATAAGGCTCTTATTGACTACATTGCTTTAAAAACCGGATTATCAAAAACCTCCATAAAGATACTTTCAGGCCATAAGTCAAGCTTTAAAACAATTGCAATAAAAAACCCGCAAGGCAAAAGTATTCAGGGTATTCTTACAGGCAGTAAATGACAGAAGGAAAAAAAGAAAAAAGAAAACTTAATGTGCTTGAAAAAATTGCTATTATTATAATAGTAATAATAATTCTAATAATCCTGATGCTTGTTTTTAACAGGCAGCTGCAGCAATACTATGATACTTTTAAAGCCTGGTATACGAGCGCATAAATTTCATTTTCCAGGAAATGCTTTTTGCCAGCATACAGAAAAATTTAAATGAATCTTTCATCGGGTTAACATGGCTGGTAAAATTTTTGTGGTAAATTGTTGACACAGGGATATTGATAATCTTATAATCCATCCAGCTTGCCTTCAAAAGCAGTTCCGGTTCAGTGTCAAAATTACCAGTTTCAAGTTTAACATTTTCAATAACCCTTTTTCCAATATACCTGAAGCCTGACTGGACATCTGCGATTTTTTTTGATGCAATTACTGAAATGAGCCAGGATGTAAAAACATTTGTTGCAAGCCTTATAAAAGGCATATCTTTTGTATTGCCAAGCCTGCTGCCCACAATTATGTCAGGTTTTTCAATTTCAACTTTTTTTAAAAAATCAACTACCTCAGCCGTATTATGCCCCCCGTCCGCATCCAGTGTTATTACGCCTGAATAATTATTTTTCAGCGCAAAATTAAAACCTGTTTTAAGTGCCTGGCCCTTTCCCATGTTTTTTTCATGTTTTATGAGAAAAATTCCCGGTTTATTTTTTGAATGTGTTTTAATTAAATTCTCAATTATAACTGCTGTACTGTCTTTTGAGCCATCATCAACTATAATAGTATCAAGACCTGTTTTAAGGCAGTTTTTTAAAACTTCTCCAATATATTTTTCTTCATTATATGCAGCGATTAAAATAGCAATACGGTTTGAACACTTGCCGGAATTACTGTAGTATGATTTTTTTTCCGTGATTATTTTATCAATCTTTTTATCATGGATATCTGCAGGGATACTGTCAAGAACCTGGAAATCAAAGCACATTGCAATTTTTAAAACATTTTCAGGCAGCCCGGGGATCAGCCTGTCATAAAAACCACCGCCATAACCCATACGGTTCATATTTTTATCAAAACACACGCCCGGTATTACTGCAAGGTCAATATCTTTTATATCAGCTTTTATGCAATTTTTATCTGAAGGTTCCAAAATACCCATATAGCCAACAGCAAGATCGCTTGAGGTATTATTAATATAATAAAGAAA
>Ga0194127_10003091_pt1 | contig 21751 bp, 22 predicted proteins | sample TA2KigC100mmetaG_FD_148624 | JGI IMG/M metagenome (GOLD analysis project Ga0194127, IMG submission 148624) | Freshwater microbial communities from Lake Tanganyika, Tanzania - TA2015036 Kigoma Deep Cast 100m | ecosystem: Environmental > Aquatic > Freshwater > Lake | place: Tanzania: Lake...
AGCGACGATCAACAGGTCGGCGGACACCGTGCCGATACGGCTCTGCACTTTCGGGCAGGCCAGTTCGCCTTGGCCGCAGCTCTCAAGCAGCAGCCGCACCAGCAGTGAGCCGATCAGGGCCAGGGGAAACACCGGCAGCGCCTCGATCACCACGGCAAAGCCGCCGCCGATGCGCTGCGCCAGGTGCTGCAGGAGGGCCATCAGCACGCAACCGATCGCCACACCTGCACCCGTCAGGGCCAGGTTCACCAGCCATCGCTGCAGCCCATCTCCGTTTTGCTGGCTGGGTTCTGGCTGCACTGGTGTTGCGCTCACCAAGGGTTCGGCTTGGGGGGCGCCCGTTGCGCGAGCAAGCTCGATCGGGCCCGCCATCAACCAGTTGCGGGCGCGGGCGATCACCACCACCAACCCGCCCACCAGCGTTGAAGCCAACAGACCGACCGTGGCCATGGCCAGCCCCAGGGCCTGGCCCCCTTCGACGCCAAGGCGTTCGTAGGTGGGGCCCATGGCCGCAGCAGAACCGTGGCCGCCCTCGTAGGCCACTTCGATCAGGCAGGCCATCACTGGGCTCACATGCAACAGCGGCCCCAGCACCAGCAAGACCACAACGGCTGCGAAGAGGTACTGGCCGAACGCCAGGGTGAGAGCCAGCAGCACTTGGGCTCCCAGCGGCCGCAGCAGCCCATTGATGCGGGGCAGGGGCTTGCCCACCAGCAGGGTGCCGAACACCAGGGTCAGCAGGATCAGCGGCAGTTGATCCCAGATGTGAATGATGGTCTCAGGGATCAGCGGCAGCAGGCCGCCGCCTGGTGCCACCAACAGCCCAACGCTGCCGGCGAGCAGCGCTTCGGGGATGCCCCATTGGTGCACGCCCAGGGCGCGGCCCAAAACGGTGCCAAGCGCCAGCAGCGTCACCAGCAGCGCCAGGGCTGCAGCCCAATGAGCCAGTGGCAGGACCAGCTCCATGGTCATGGCAGTTCAAAGGTCATGGCAGATCCAAATGCCGGCGAAAGAACGCTTCGGTGGCTTCGAGCACCTGAATCTGAACCTCTGCGCTGCGAAAACCATGGCCTTCGCCGGCAAAGCGGTGCACCTCCGCCGCCAGCCCTTTGGCCGTCAGCGCCGCGGCCATGCGCTCGGTTTGCTCCGGTGGAACCACCCTGTCATCGAGCCCCTGAAAAAAGATCACCGGACAGTCGATCTGGCCGGCATGGTGGAGCGGCGAACGGTCCTCGTAGGTTGCTCGGGCCGCGGGCCAGGGGCCTACCAGGCTGTCGAGATAGCCGGCCTCGAAGCGGTGTGTTTCGGCCGCCAGGGCGGCCAGATCGGCCACCCCGTACCGGCTGGCGCCGGCGCTGAACACATCGGTGAAACACAGCGCTGCCAGGGTTGTGAAGCCCCCGGCGCTTCCGCCTTCAATGGCGATGCGCTTGGGGTGGGCTTTGCCCTGCGCCACAAGGGCGCGCGCGGCTGCCGCGCAGTCGGCCACATCGACCACGCCCCAACCTCCATTGAGCCGCTCGCGGTAAGCGCGGCCAAAGCCCGTGGAGCCGCCGTAGTTGACATCGACCACGCCCCAGCCGCGGCTGCACCAGTACTGGATCGCCAGGCTCAGGCCGGTGCGGGCCATGCTGGTCGGACCGCTGTGGCTTTTGACCAGCAGCGGCGCCTGCGGATCAGCCCCGCCACGCGGTGGGTAATACCAGGCGTGGGTCGGCAGCCCGCCATGGCCTGCAAACCAGAGCTCCTCGGGTTGGCTGATCTGCTCTGGCGTCAGCGGGCAGGGTTCAGGGTTGGCTGGGCTGTGATGCCACGCCGCACTGGCGAGATCGATCTCGAGCAAGCCAGGGCCGCAGCGCGGGCTGCTGGCCACCGCCACCGCTTGCCCCCCGGTGGCATCGAGGTAGGCCAGGTCATTGAACGGTTGCGCGATGGGTCGCCAGGCCGTGGACGGTTCTCCTTGCAAGGACACCTCTCCCAGTTCCCAGGAACCCCCGCGGCAGCACAGGGCGAGCAGCGTCTGGCCGTCCCAGGCGGCGGTGCGCATGCCGTAGACCCACTGCGGCATGGCGAACTCGGCGTCCATGCAGAGCAAGGGCCGCCAGCTTCCATCAGGTGTCTGCAGCTGCAGATTCCAGAATCCGCTGCGATCGCTGCAGGCCACCAAGGCTTCAGGGCCGCCTGCCGGTTGGATCCAGAGCGGCTGAAACAACGCTTCGTCAGGGTTGCCCGCGGCGACGCCTGCCACGGCCCTGGGACTCTGCAGGCACCCGTTCTGATCCACATCGCTCAGCCAAAGGCTGTTGCGCTCCCACGGCATCGAAGGCTGCTGCCATTCGATCCAGGCCAGTTGGCGGCCGCTGGGACTGAGGGCGGCGTAGCCACAGAAATCGGCCGCCTGGTGCAGCAGCTGCAGCTCGCCGCCGCTGAGCGGCACCGCGACCAGTTGGTCGCGGCCGCCCGCTTCCATCACCCCAACCCAGCGCTGGCGCGGCAGATCGATCAGCCCATCGGCAAAGGCGCGACTGCCGCCGCCATCGGCCTCGGCAGTCAGGCGCCTGAAGCGTGGCGCTGCGCTGCCTGCGGCCTCGAGCTGCCAGAGGCAACGATCTCGATCATCCACAAAGACGATCTGACCGCCGCCGATGCTCCAGGCTCCGCCGCCGTATTCGTGAATGCGGCTACGCAGGTTCCAAGGGGCTGGAGTCAGTTCAACCGTTGCGGCCTGCGGGTCGCCAGCTGGGCGACGCAACAGGGTGGTGCGGCCCCGCTCTTGTGGGCGTTGCTCAAGCCAGTAGAGGTGGCCGCCGTCGAGCCGCGGTTCTTTGATGACGGGCGTTGTGCCCACCACCCGTGCGGCGCTGAGGGGGGCACTGCCCGCGGGGGCCTGCATCGGAGAACCGGGTGGGTCGCTCTAGAATCTCACCACCTAGACGGTCTGGTGCATTGGCGCGCAGCTTCGCTCAGATGGCTCGCTCCGCCGAGCATCACAACCGCACCGTTCAGGTGCCCAAAGTTGCGCTCGATCACCCACCGCTGACCATTCACACGCTGGGCGATCAGGTGCTGCGTCAGAGCGCAAAGCGCATCAGCAAGGTCGATGAATCCGTGCGCGATCTGGCCCGCGACATGCTGCGCAGCATGTACAGCTCCAGTGGCATTGGCTTGGCGGCTCCGCAGATCGGTGTGCACAAGCAGCTGCTGGTGATCGACCTTGATCCGGACAACGCCGCTTCCCCGCCGATGGTGCTGATCAATCCGGAGATCCGCTCCTTCGGCTCGACGATCGATACCTATGAAGAAGGCTGCCTGTCGATTCCAGGGGTGTATCTCAACGTGGTGCGTCCCTCGGTGGTCGAGGTGAGCTACCGCGACGAGCTGGGCCGGCCCCAGCGCATCAAGGCTGATGGTCTGCTGTCGCGCTGCATTCAGCATGAGATGGACCATCTCAATGGCGTGCTGTTCGTGGATCGGGTCACCGATGAGCTCAGCCTCAATGAGGGCCTTCAGCAGAAGGGCTTCGACCGCAGTGACGTGCACTCGATCCGCTGAGCTGGGCCCATGCCGATGAAACCCCTGGCCGGCCTGTTGTTGGCCCTGGCCTGCCTGCTCGGGATTGCGGCCACCGGTTGTGTCTTTGAGCTCGCCTATGGCGATCCTGATCTGGGCCTACAGACCACAAGGCTGATCCTGGCTGGCAGCTTGCCGGGCTGTGTGGCGGCCCTGCTGCTGGCGATTCGCATCAACAAACCGGCCTGAGAGGGCTGGTTTCAGTGCGGCAAGAGCCATACGATTTGGGCCCTGCTTGAGGTTCGGCATGCAGCTGGTTTCTAGGTGTTGGGCGTCGCGCAACGTTGTGTCCTTCGTTGCGGCGGCAGCGGCGGTTGCCACAGGCGGCGTCGCTCAGGCATCGCAGCTGTTCCAGGCGATCGAGGTGGACCAGGCCCGCTTTGTGATCGTGGCGGTGCCCATCGGCAGCAGCGGCAGCAAGGCCCAGCTGCAGGTCTATGAGCAGATCGATGCCAAAAAGCGCCCCTGCTACGAGGTCGCCGGCGGATCTCCTGCCGCGGTGATGCCGCTGCTGGGCACCTTTGATTTCACCGGTATCTGCCGCCGCTACATCGATTCCCAGGGGTATTCGGCTCGTGTCGGCGGCGAAGACCTGGGCAGCACCTACCGCTTTGTGGTGCGTAAAACCCCCACCGACAATCTCTTGGTTGCTGCCCCTGCCGGGGGCGCTAGCGGCAAGCCCGAGATGCTGGTGGGCCGCACCCAAGGCACAGCAGTTGCGACAACCTTTCTGGCCTTTCAGCTGGAGCCCGAGTGGCGCGTGAAACGCCGTGCCTTCGGCGGTCGTGCCTTGGGCCACATTTACCTGTATCGCGAGAGCTGGCCCGCTGATGCCGCTCAGACGCCTGTGTCACCGCCAGCAGGCAGCTTGAGCCAGGCGTCGGTCTTGCCGCCGCCCCCTGCCGACCAGGCAGCCAAACCCGCTGCCACAACACGACAGCCGCAGCAGCGTTGAGGGCCGGTTCGAGGGCTTGCTAGGGTGCCAAATCAGACATCTGTTGTTCCGGCTTCATGACCCAGGTCACCGTGGGCGAAAACGAAGGCATTGAGTCGGCGCTGCGCCGTTTCAAGCGCCAAGTCTCCAAGGCCGGAATCTTTGCTGACCTCAAGCGTCTGCGCCATCACGAGACGCCTACCGAGAAGTACAAGCGCAAGGCTCAGCAGCGCCGCCGCCGCCGCTGATCGCAGCGGTTTCGATCAGACCCTCAGGTCAAACGAGCGAAAGCTGAGCGCCTCGGCGATGGCGCCCGCATCAACACTTGTTTTGCCGTCTAGATCAGCAATCGTCTGCGCAACGCGCAAGCTCCGTTCAGCTCCTCTGGCGCTGAGGGAGCGTTGTTCTATGGCCTGCTCCCACAGGGTGAGGGCCTCAGGCTTGAGCTGCACCACCTGGCGAAAGCCGTGCACAGGCAGGCTGCCATTGCTCAAGTTGCCTGGATTGCGATGGCGCATGCGCGAGCGTGCGGCCATGACGCGCTCAAGAACAGCGCTGCTGGACTCTGCACGGGCAGGCTGCTGGTGCTGGGCCGGCTTGCTGTAGCAGAGCCCCAGCTGCTGCGCTGAGGCCGGTTGAATCACCACCTGCAGGTCAAGACGGTCCAGCAGGGGCCCTGACAGCCTGGACCAGTACTGCCGCCGCTGCGAGTCCCTGCAGGTGCAGCGGTTGTCAGCCATGCCGAACCAGCCGCATGGGCAGGGATTGGTTGCCGCCACCAGGGTGATCCGGCAGGGAAACCGCGTCTGCATGCGGGCGCGATGGATCCAGATCTCGCCCGATTCCAGTGGCTGACGCAGCTGGTCCAGCACCTCTCTGGGGAACTCGGTCAGTTCGTCAAGAAACAGCACCCCATGGTGCGCCAGGCTCAGCTCACCTGGTTTGGGGTGATGTCCCCCGCCAATCAGGGCGGCTGCCGAGCAACTGTGATGCGGGCTGCGAAAGGGGCGCTGTCGCATCAGGCCCGCTTGCGCTGGCAAGAGCCCAGCCACGGAATGGATCTGTGTGATGGTCAGGGCTTCGGCTTCGCTCAGGGGCGGCAGCACGCCCACCAGTCGCTGGGCCAGCATCGTTTTGCCGCTTCCTGGTGGTCCCACCAACAGCAGGTGGTGCTCCCCTGCGGCTGCGATCTCCAGCGCCCTGCGGCCATGGGGTTGACCCTGGACATCGGCCAGGTCGACCGCTGCCTGGCCAGCGCCTGGCTGTGGCGCGACTCGGTTGGGTGGGAGCCGTGGCCGGGACTTTGGATCCAGCTGAAGCAGTGCCTCGGTAAGTGAGCCGGCTCCCCAGACCGTGAGCCCCTGCACCAAGGCGGCTTCAGCGGCGTTGCTGCTGGCAACGATCAGCGCTTTGGCGCCAGCCTTGCGGGCTGCGATGGCAATGGCGAGGACGCCTCGGATTGGCCTGAGCTGACCGTTGAGGCCAAGCTCGGCCGCCGCCCAGAGGTGCAGCAGCCGCTTTGGATCGAGCTGGCCGCTTGCCACCAGCAGGGCCAGTGCGATCGGCAGATCAAACCCTGTGCCTTCCTTGCGCAGATCTGCAGGTGCCAGGTTGACCACAACGCGCGTCAGCGGCACCCGCAGGCCGCTGTTGCGCAGCGCCGAGCGCAGCCGTTCGCGCGATTCGTGGATGGCGGTATCGGCGAGCCCCACCATGTGCAGGGCCGGCAGCCCCGGGCCCAGGTCGACCTCGACATCCACCGGGATCGCTTCGAGTCCCTGCAGGGTGCCGGTGCTGCATCGTGCCAGCATGCGCAGATCAGGTTCACTGTCTGATCAGTGCCACCTCCTGTCACATCGGCCATGGCAACTGACGGCGACACCGTGTTCGGCAAGATCCTGCGGGGCGAGATCCCGTGCGATCAGGTCTATGGCGACGACCTCTGCATCGCGTTTCGCGACGTGCAGCCCCAGGCCCCTGTGCACCTGCTGGTGATCCCGCGCGAGCCGATCGCCCAGCTGGGCGATGCCGGGCCTGAGCATCAGGCGCTCCTGGGTCATCTGTTGTTGGTGGCGGCCGAGGTGGCACGTCAGCAAGGGTTGGCCAGCTGGCGCACCGTGATCAACAGCGGTCTTGAGGCCGGTCAGACCGTGTTTCACCTGCATGTGCATGTGATCGGCGGACGCCCGCTCACCTGGCCGCCCGGCTGAGGGCCACGCCGGCCCGCCACAATGGGCCGATCAAGGCCTTTGTATGAATCCTCTTTCGGCTTTGCGAGTTCAGCTCGGCAAGCTGCAGCGCCTGGCTCAGCCGTACTTTTTGCCGCTCGACAACGGCAGCGGTAGCGCCTGGCAGTTTTTGCTGCTCATCGTCGCGTTGCTCGCTGTGGTGGTGGGAGCAACGCTGCTGTTGCTGACCGGCGTGGTGAGCTTGGCGGGCGGGCTGGTGCCTGAGCTGCGCGATCGCTTTTTGCCGGGGGTGCCGCAGCAGGTCGCTGCTGTGTGGAGCAGTCCGATCGGCGCCCTGGTGATGGTGCTGATGGTTGCCGGTCTGGCTTGTTTTGCAGCATTCCGCACGCGGCTGCGCCAGGGCCGTTGGCTGCCGTGGCTGTTGATGGGGGTGATCACCCTGTTGATCCTGGTGATCAATGGCATCAACGTCGGCATCAGCTTCATCGCGCGCAATGTCGACAACACCCTGGTTGCCTACGACCGTGATGGCTTCTGGAAGACCGTTGCCATTTACGCGTTTTGCCTGGTCCTTGCTCTGCCGATCCGCGCCCTGCAGAGTTATTTGATTCCGAAGCTCGGATTGCTCTGGCGTGAATGGCTCAGCGGCCGCCTGCTGGGGCGATATTTGCAGAACAGAGTTTATTATAATCTCAATCCTAATGATGAATCGAACGAGGAGATTGATAACCCAGATCAGCGAATCTCTCAGGACGCGGCAAGTTTTACAGGCACCAGTCTGAGCGTATCGGTTGAAATCCTTTCGGCTGTGCTGACCTTTGTCAGCTTCATCATTGTGCTCTGGAGCATCAATGACCGGCTGGCCCTGCTGCTGCTTGCTTATTCCGTTGGTGGAACAGCTCTGGTCGTTTTTGCCAGCCGCAAGCTGGTTGCATTGAACTATCAGCAGCTCAAGCTGGAAGCCGATTTCCGCTATGGCCTAGTGCACATTCGCGATAATGCCGAATCGATCGCCTTTTACCGCGGTGAACAGCAGGAAGCCAAAGAGGCAGGGCGACGGCTTGATGGCGCCATTCGCAACTACGACAAGCTGATCATCTGGGAAGCATTGATCAGTGTCATCCAGCGTTCCTACGACTATTTTTCGCGTTTCCTGCCATGGCTGGTGATCGCTCCGATCTACTTCGCCAAAGAGGTTGACTTTGGGGTGTTTGGTCAGGCAAGTATCGCTTTTTCTCAGGTGCTGTTTTCGGTGAGCTACATCGTCAACAACATCGATCGCTTGGCGGCCTTTTCGGCTTCAATCAGCCGCCTTGAAGGATTTCAAGGCAAGGTCGAGTTGCTCAGCCTGGAAGCTGAAGCTGCCGATCAAGCCATCGTGAACGACGAGACGGCTGCAGCCCAGCGCCATGGCTCGATCCTGGTGAGTCATGTCGATCTGGTGCCGCCACGCTCGGATCGCACCTTGATTCGCGATCTCAATCTGACCATCGATCGCCATCAGCGGCTGCTGGTCGTGGGCCCATCAGGCTGCGGTAAAACCTCGTTCCTGCGGCTGGTGAGCGGTCTGTGGGCGCCGGCCTCTGGCCGCCTCGAGCGACCACCTGTGGGTGATCTGCTGTTCATCCCTCAGAAGCCCTACATGCTGCTTGGCAGCCTGCGTGAGCAGCTCTGCTACCCCCAGAAGCCAGAGCGCTTCAGTGATGACCAGCTGCGTCATGTGCTCGAGCAGGTGCGCCTGGGTGAACTGATGCGGCGCTACCCAGATCTTGATGTCAAGCAGGACTGGCCGCGGCTGCTGTCGCTGGGTGAGCAGCAGCGCCTGGCGTTTGCGCGTCTTTTGCTCAATGCTCCTTGCTTTGTGGTGCTTGATGAGGCCACCAGTGCCCTGGATGTGGCCACCGAGTCACATCTGTATGGCCTTCTGGCCGAACGCGATCTGGCTTTTGTCAGCGTGGGCCACAGGCCTACCCTGACAAGCTTCCACCAGACCGTGCTGGAGCTCGACGGCTCCGGGGGCTGGCGCCTCCTTCCTGCTGCTGGTTACGACCTTTCCCGCCATGGCTGATTCGACCCCAACGCAGCAGACCAGCGCCACCACCAGTGATCTGCCCGCCTTCGGGTGGAGTGCTTATGCCGAACGGGTCAATGGCCGCTTTGCGATGGTCGGCTTTGTGGCCGTTCTGCTTGTCGAGTGGATCAGCCATGACACCTTTTTGCATTGGGCCGGCCTGGTGCCCTGAGCACGGGCTCGGCTACGGCAGATCAATCAGATCGATCTGCCACTGCCCGTTCCTGCTGACCTGAACGGCCAGCTGCCGTCCGTCGGCGCGCAGCTGCACGGCGGTTGGGATGGACCCTGGACCCATGACGATGGGCTGCAGGCTCATCAACGAGCGCCGGTAGAGCACGACTTCGGCTCGACCCTCGAGTTGCCGCAGCAACAGCAGGCGCTCGCCGCGCGCATCGACGCTGATGCTGATCGGCAGGGCATCGGGCCGGTTGAGACCCGGCAGCGGCACAGGTAGCTGCTGCTTGAGGTCGATCAGCACCACCTGCTGACGCCCGCCCCGCTGCTGGATCACACCGAGCCAGCCATCGCCCAGGGCAGGGTCATGGTGACCACCAGCTTGCTCGAGCTGCCGGTTCAGGCCTGTCAGGGGGATGGGCAGCAGAGTGCCGCCGCAGCTGCTCAGCAGCAGTCCCATGGCTGCGGCCAGGGCGGCACGGGCAAGGGCCACTGGCTGCTCCCCTGTCCGTCTCATGGAGCAGTCGGGTTGCTGCTGCGCTGCCCGCCGGGCCGGTCGGGCTCGAGCACACCGCTGAGGTCAAACAGCTGCACCCGTTGCTGCCCGCCCTGCAGCACTTGCAGGGCCAGGGTCTGGCCATCGGGCGCGAGGCTGAGCCGCTCGAGCTTGGCTCCGCCCGGGGCCGGCAGGCGATGCAGCTGGCCGCTGAGCCGGTCTTCAATGACTGCCACGCTCTGCCCGCCCTGCTGCAACAGCAGCGCGAGATAGCGGCCGTTCCAGCTCAGTGCTGGCGAGCTGTGGGGTCGATGGCCGCGCAGGTGGCGCAGGGGGATGACCCGTCCGCTGGGCTGCTCTTGCAGCAGCACCGAGCTGCGGCCGCTGTCATCAACAATGCTGGCCAACAGCCGACTGTTGCCGCTCAGGGCTGGCTCGCGCCGCTGTTGGCTTGGCCCCAGGCCGCTGGCAGGTGCTGCCTGGCGATTGCCAAAGCCAGCGCAGGAGCCCAGGGCAAGCGCGCCGACCAGGGCGGCGCAACAGGCGATCAGCCGCGTTCTGGCTCTGGCCAATCAGTCGTCGAAACGGGAGTTGTTGTCGCGGGGGCGCTCGGGCCGCTCTGCCTGAGTGCTGCCGCTGCTACTGCCGCTTTTGGGCTCGCTGACCGGGCGAAAATCAGCATCGCTGATCTCGGTGCTGGTGCGGTTGCCGCCGCTGCTGCGCATCGGTTCACCCTGGGGTGCACGGGGGGTCGCAGCCATGGCGGGCCCTGCAGTGCTGCCCGCTGCGGGGCCGCGCCGGCTCGAGCGCGGCATGGCCTCATCTCCGGGGGCCATGCGGCTGCCGCGGCGCGGTTCGGTTCGGGCATCGCGCTCGCGGCGTCTGGCGCCAAAGTCGCTGGCGCCACTGCGATCGCTGCTGCGATCAGCGCTGTAGCGCGATTCATTGCGGCCGCTTGGCTGCGGTGGGCTGTCCCAGTCGGCTGACGGATCGCGCCGACTGGCGGCTCGCTCTGGAATCGCCGCGCGGCTGGCGGCCCGCCTCGGCCGGTAAAAGTCGTCGGCCTCGTCGTCATCGCGCGAGCGGATGCGACGGCGAATCGGCTCGGGTTCGTCAAAACGATCGGCACCTCCATCCCAGCTGCGGCCTCCCATTTGGGGCCGAAACGGGCCAGCCGGTTCGTCATCATCAAAGTACGAGGAGCGTCTGGCCTGTTCGGTGGTCACACCGCGCAGGCGCACGCTCTCATAGGCGAAGAAGACCGTTGTGCCAGCCAGCAGGAACTGGCCGAACTGCAGGATCGGATCGAGGCGCCAGCCCTGAAAAAACAGAATGCCGCCGCACAGCAGGCCAACAGCGGCAAAAAAGACGTCGTAGTCGCGGGCCAGCGCAGGCTTGAAGCTGCGCATGAAATACAGCAGGGCACCGCCGACGGCGAGCACGATGCCAACGATGCTGGCCCAATTGAGGCTGGCGTTAACCACGCGGGTTCACCGTGGCATGGATCAGACCAGTCTAAGGACAGGTCCAGGCCTGGCCGAGTCGACCAGCCCTGACTGATCAGAGCTTGCGATCGACGCGGTCGTTCTGGCTGATCAGCACCAGGGCCACACTGATAGGCACCACCACAATCACGGCTCCCCACACGAGGCTGCTGAGAAAGTTGGCGAGGGAAGGGGTCATGGCCGCTTGCTGCTGCTTGTGCGATCAGTGCCGCGATCTTAGGCAGTGATCGCGGCTTCCTAGGCTTGAATGCGATCTGCTTAGAGCTTTGTGACGCCGCTGCCGATGCTTCATCTGGCCCTGGGCCTGCTGCTGGCCGGCTGGACGCTGCTGTTTCTGTTTCGGATCGTGCTCACCTGGTACCCCCAGATCGACCTCAAGCAAGGGGCGATGCGTCTGATCGGGGCACCCACCGAACCCCTGCTGGCCCCCACGCGCCGCCTGATTCAGCCGATCGGCGGGGTCGATGTCACCCCGGTGGTCTGGGTCGGTTTGATCAGCCTGCTGCGTGAACTGCTGGTCGGTCAGCAGGGATTGATCACCCAGCTGATGCTGCGCAGTCAGCAGATCGGCTGAGTCCCCAAACTGGGCTGAGCCCCGGATTGCGCCCTTCAGGCCTGGGGAAGCATGTCTTGCTCAACAAACTTGGTGTGCACATCGCCCTTTTGAAATTCAGGGCGATCGAGCAGGGCCAGGTGAAAGTCGATCGTGGTCGGAATGCCGGTGATGGCGCATTCCGACAGGGCTCGCCGCAGCCGTTTGAGGGCATGCTCACGGTCGACGCCCCACACGATCAGCTTGCCGATCAGGGAGTCATAAAAGGGCGGGATCTCATAGCCCGTGTAGACGTGGCTGTCGATGCGCACGCCGGGTCCTCCCGGGGGCAGCCAGCCGGTGATCTTGCCGGGAGCCGGCCTGAAGTTCTGCCGCGGATCCTCGGCGTTGATGCGCACCTCAATGGCGTGACCGTTGAGGTGGATGTCGCTCTGGTTGACGCTGATCGGCTCGCCGCCAGCGATGCGCAGCTGTTCGGCGATCAGATCGACCCCGGTGACCACCTCGGTGACCGGATGCTCGACCTGAATGCGCGTGTTCATCTCCATGAAATAGAACGCGCCGCTGCGGTCCACCAGGAACTCGACGGTGCCGGCACCCTCGTAGCCGATGCTGCTGGCTGCGGCCACGGCGGCTGCGCCCATCTGCTGCCTGAGCTCTGGGGTCACAGCCGTGCTGGGAGCCTCTTCGAGAAGCTTCTGGTGGCGCCGCTGGATCGAACAGTCGCGCTCGCCCAGGTGCACCACGTTGCCGTGGCGGTCGGCCAGCACCTGCACTTCGACGTGCCTGGGCCGGTCGACAAATTTCTCCATGTAGAGCCCCGGGTTGCCGAAAGCCGCTTCGGCCTCACCCTGGGCAGCCTTGAACAGACCTTCAAGCTGATCAGCTGACGGCACCAGGCGCATACCCCGGCCGCCACCGCCAGCGGTGGCCTTGATCATGACGGGGTAGCCCATCTGCTGGGCCAGAGCGGCGGCCTGCTGATGGTCCTCGAGCAGCCCCTCGCTGCCAGGAATGGTGGGCACGCCCACCTGTTGCATGGTGGCCTTGGCGGTCGACTTGTCGCCCATCGAGCGGATCGACTCGGGCGAGGGGCCCACAAAGATCAGACCGTGGTCCTGGCAGATTTCGGCAAAGCGGTCGTTTTCGGCCAGGAACCCGTAGCCGGGGTGAATCGCATCGGCGCCCCTGGAGATGGCCGCCGCGATGATGTTGGGAATGTTGAGGTAGCTCTTGCTGCTGGGAGCCTCGCCAACGCAGACGGCTTCATCGGCCAGCTGCACGTGCAGCGCATTGCGATCGACGGTGCTGTAGATCGCCACCGTGGCGATGCCGAGCTCGCGGCAACTGCGCAGAATCCGTAAGGCAATTTCGCCTCGGTTGGCGATCAGCAACTTGCCGATGGGCATCCGCGGTGGGCTGGACTCAGCGCTCAGGGCCGCAGCGGACTGTATCAGCGCTCACCCGCCAGGCCCGTGGGTATATTGCAGCTCGCCTGCAGCAGCTCTGGCGGCTGGGGGTAACCACGCGGATGTGGTGGAATTGGTAGACACGCACGTTTGAGGGGCGTGTGGCTTCGGCCTTGCGAGTTCAAGTCTCGCCATCCGCATGTTTTTCTGATGGCCAGTCCTTCTGCACCAGCCGCGCTCGTGCTGGTCAGCAACGGGCCTGGCGAGCTGACCACCTGGGTCAGACCCCTCGCTGAGCAGCTGCATCGCCAGATGCCGCTGCGGCCTCGCGATGGCGCATCGCCGTGGTCGCTTGATCTGGTGCTGGTGCCCTGCCCCAATGCCACCGGTGTTGAGCATCGGGTGGCGGCTGAGTGGGGCCTGTTTGAGCGCATTCAGCCCGCCAAACGGTTTTGGGGCCTGTTGCTGCGCCCCTGGCGTACTGGCCCCTGGCCCAAGCAGGGACTGGTGGTGTTTCTGGGGGGCGATCAGTTCTGGACAGTGCTGCTGTCGGCGCGGTTGGGCTACCGGCACCTCACCTATGCCGAGTGGGTGGCGCGCTGGCCCCAGTGGAACGATCGCGTCGCCGCCATGGGCCCAGCGGTGGCTGCGCGGCTGCCCAGGCGGCTGCAGCGGCGCTGCACCGTGGTGGGCGATCTGATGGCCGATCTTTCGGAGCGCTCGCGCAGCACCGCTCCCTTGCCAAGCGGTGAGTGGGTGGCGCTGCTGCCAGGCTCCAAACGGGCCAAGTTGCAAGTCGGTGTGCCCTTTTTGCTCGAGGCCGCCGATCGCCTGGCGGCGCTGCGGCCCCAGTGCCGTTTTCTGCTGCCGGTGGCGCCGACCACCAGCATCGAGGAGCTGCTCGCCTATGCGGGGCCGGGCAATCCGCTGCAGCATCACTACAGCTGCGGGATCCCGCGGTTGGAGGCGCAGCCGCAGCCGCGCTTTGTCACCCCGGCGGGGACCAGCATCGAGTTGCTGTGTGAGCATCCGGCCCACGGGCCCCTGAGCCAATGCGCCCTGGCGCTCACCACCGTCGGAGCCAACACCGCCGAGCTGGGGGCGCTGGGGGTGCCCATGATTGTGCTGGTTCCGACCCAGCACCTGCATGTGATGCAGGCCTGGGACGGAGCTCTGGGACTGCTCGCCAGGCTGCCGTTGTTGCGCTGGCTTGTGGGTCTGGCACTCACCGCCTGGCGGATGCGTCAGCGCGGTTTTCTGGCCTGGCCCAACATCGCCGCCGGGCGCGCCGTGGTGCCTGAGCGCGTCGGCACGATCACGCCGGCTCAGATCGCGGCTGAGGCGGCTGACTGGCTGGCGCAGCCCGAGCGCTTGGCGGGCATGCGCGACGACCTGCGCAGCTTGCGGGGGCAGCCCGGCGCGGTGGCTGCTCTGGCCGATCTGGTGGTGGAGCTGCTGCCGCCGGCTTCTGCGCTCTAGGGTGCGGCCGAGCAGGTGGATCACCATGGCCGAAGCAGCGCAGAACCCTTCGCAGGTGGATGGGGCAGCAGCATCGGCCTGCGGCCTGCCCAGTGGTCTGCCACGCAGCCTTGAGCTCGATCAGCAGCAGTGGCGTGAGCGCCTGACCCCCGAGCAGTTCGCCGTGGCCCGCCAGGGCGGCACCGAGCGGGCCTTCACCGGGGCCTATTGGAATCACAAGGCCCCGGGCATGTATTCCTGCGTCTGCTGCGGGGCCGAGTTGTTCAGCTCAGCCACCAAATTTGATTCGGGCACCGGCTGGCCCAGCTTCTGGGACGGGGTGTCGGCCGCTGCCATCACCACCCTGGTTGACCGCAGCCACGGCATGGTTCGCACCGAGATCCGCTGCAGAAGCTGCGATGCGCACCTCGGGCATGTGTTCAACGATGGCCCTGCGCCCACCGGTCAGCGCTACTGCGTCAACTCGCTGTCGCTTGATTTTCAGGCCCGCTGAGCGGCCTGGCTGGGCTCACCAGGGATCATCGAGCGGTTCGGGCTCGACATCCAGCGGTTCGCGGCTGTCGTAGCGGGGCTCCCGCCGCGGCAGGGGGCGGCGTGGTTCGTCCCGCTCGGCATCGCGATAGCGCTGGTCTGAAAGGCGCTCTTCGTCGTAGCGGCGCTCTGTCTCGGGCTCATCGAGGTAGCGGCGCTGGCGCAGCGGTTCGCGTTCGCGGCGCTCCTCGAGTTCGACGTAGTCCAGCTCCTCTTCAGCTCGGAAGGCCTGGGTGGCTGCTGGTTGAATGCGGCGCTGCTCGCTGGCGCTGGGTACCCCAGGCGCTAGTTGGTTTTCGACCGGCACCATGCCCACCCGGTAGCGCTCGCGCTCCTCCTGCTCCCAGCTGGGGCCACCGATGCCGAGCTTTTCAAGCAGTCCGGTGCCGAGCTGCTTGAGCTTTTCTTCAGCGCCTTCGTAAACGATGATGCGGTCGGGCCCGCTGCTGACGATCTCCTCGACCGTCAATTCCCAGGTGCTCAGCACCCCCTCGCCCAGCAGGGGCACACCGACCGCACCCAGCACCAGGGTCGTCAGCTCGCCGGTTTCGATGTCGAAGCTGAAGCCCAGCACCCGGCCCAGGGTCTCGCCCGATTCGGTGATCACTTGGCAATTGATCACCTTGCTGTAGCGCTCGGGGTTGAACCCCTCGGCCAGCGAATCGGCTGAATCCACCAAAATCACATCACCCACCTGGCGGATGCGATCCAGCGGCATCCAGCGCGGCAGGCCAGGCAGAAAGCGGGTCAACGGGTTGTCGCGCAGGCCCAGCGCCACCACCTCGCGGCGGTCGACATCGACCACTACCTCGCCCACCACCCCCAGCCGGCGGCCGGTGTCGCGGGTGATCACCTGGGTGCCCATCAGCTCTGAGCGCAACCAGAGACGATCGCTCGGAGCCCCGGTGCCCGGATCCGCAGAAGGGGGAATCGAAGAGGTCAAATGCTGTGGCGCTGGTGGGCGTTCGGACCCATCGCGTCATTGTGACGTAAGCCGCTCGCTCAGGCAGCAGGCGGTAATCCCACCACCTGCGTGTGGGCGCCGCGGGCCTGGGTGACGCCGATGGTCCGACTTGAGGCGGCGATCATGGGCCTGCGGTGGCTCACCACCAGGAACTGGGCTTCATCGGCCTGGCTGGCAATCAGGGCCGCGAGCCTTTCGACATTGACCCCATCGAGAAAACTGTCGACCTCATCGAGGGCATAGAAGGGCGAGGGCCGAAAGCGCTGCAAGGCAAACAGAAAGCTCAGAGCGGTGAGCGATTTTTCGCCGCCGCTCATGGCCGCCAGCCGGCGCACGGCCTTGCCCTTGGGATGGGCCACCAGGGTGAGGCCGCCATCGAGGGGTGATTCGGGGTTTTCGAGCTGCAGGTGGCCTTCGCCATCGGAGAGGCCCGCAAAGATCGTGCGGAAGTGCCCGTCAACGGCGGTGAAGGCCTCCATGAAGGCCTCCTGACGCAGGGTGGCCACCGTTTCGATGCGCAGCAGCAGCTCTTCGCGCTCTTTGCTGAGCACCTCGAGGCGCCCTTCGAGTTCGGCCAGGCGTTGCTCGAGCTGCTCGAGCTCTTCAAGGGCGAGCATGTTGACCGGCTCCAGCGCCTCCATGCGGGCCTGCAGGCTGCGCAGCTCGGCCTGCAGCGCTTCGAGCCCGGCCACGCGCACCTCATCGGGAATCTCGGGAAGCGGGTCGGGCAGCTCCTTCTCGAGCTGCTCGAGCCGCAGGCTTTCGCTGCGCTGCTGCTCAGCCAGGGCGGTGAGCTCTTCGCCAAGGCGGGTGAGTTCCCATTGCTGCTGTTGCAGTGCCTGGCGCAGGCCCGCCAGTTGGGCTTCGGCGGCGTCACGCTGGCGGCGCTTTTCGCCGAAGCGGGTCTGCAGTTCGGCCTGCTGTGCTTCGAGCTGGCTGCGGCGCTGTTGGTCGCCCTGCTGTTGCTCTTTCCAGCGGTTGCGCTCAGCCACCAGGGCCTCGACGGCTTCGACCAGGCGCTGCTCATCGGCGCTGCTGGCTTCAAGCTGGCTGCGCAGCCGTTCGGCCGCCAGGCCGCGTTCACGGCGGCTGGCCAACAGGCCATCGCGCTGGGCGCGCGCTGCAGCCAGGGCCGCATCGGCCGCCTCAAGCTCCTGCTGCAACCCCGCCCAGCGATCGGCATCGCCACTGGCCTGGGCGCTGTGCTCGGCCTGCTCGAGTGCGCTGCGCTGCTGTTGCAGGGGGGTCAGCAGCCGCTCGAGCTCCTGTTGGCGCTGCTGGTCGGCAGTGATCTGCGCGCGCACCTGCTCCAGGCGCTGCTCGAGCTGCTGCTGACGCTGCTGCAGCGGGCTCAGGTTGCGCTGGGCCGCGGCGCGCTCGGCCTCCAGGGCCGCCTGGCGCTGCTGGCGCTGCAGCAGTGCCGGCCGCACGCGCTCAAGCTGCTGGCCCAGCTCGGCTTCACGCCGCTGGCAGGCCACCAGGCTCTCGCCCAGCTCGAGCAGTCGTTGGCGCAGCGGGGCCGCATCATCGCCGTCGCTGCTGCGGCCAAAGCCCAGCTGGCCGCTGCGCTGCTGCAGGCTGCCGCCGGTCATCGCGCCGGTCTTCTCGAGCAGCTCGCCATCGAGGGTGACGGCGCGGTGACGGCCAAGCTCGCTGCGGGCACTGGCCAGGTTGTCAAAGACCAGCGTGTCGCCGAACACGTAGCGGAACACCTCGGCGTAGACCGGTTCGTAGCGCACCAGATCGACGGCCTTGCCGATCAGGCCAGCGCCGCCTGAGGCGGCCCCACCACGCTGCAACGCTGCAGCCCCACTGGCGCTGGCGCTGCCGCGGATTTTGTTGAGCGGCAAAAAGGTGAGCCTGCCGGCACGTTTTTGTTTGAGCAGCTCGATCGCCCGTGCGGCGATGCGGTCGTCATCGACCACCACCTGGGCCAGGCGGGCGCCCGCGGCCACCTCGAGCGCCACGCGCAGGCGTTCGTCGACCTCGCCGAGCTGGGCGACAGGGCCATGGATGCCGTCGAGTCCTGCTTCGAGCAGCACCCGCAGGGCCCCGGTGCCGCGGCTTTCCTGCAGGGTTTCGCGGCGGCTGTCGAGGCGGGCGATCTCACGCTCCAGCGTGGCCTGCTCCTGCTCGAGCCGGCTGCGGGTGCGCTGCTGCAGGGCCAGCTCTTCGGCCAGCTCCTGCACCTGCTGCTGGGCGCTCTGCAGGGCCTGCAGCACGCTCTGCCATTCGCCATCGACGCTGGCCAGCTGCTCCTGGGCGCTCTGGTTGCTGCTCAGTTCGCTGCTGGCCTCGTCGCTGAGCTCGGCCAGGCGCTCGTGCTGCTGGCGCAGGCGCTCGAGCAGCTGCTGCTGTTCGGCCTCAAGGGGGCTCAGCTGCTCGGCGATCTGCTGACGCTGTTGGCTGCGCTGTTTTTGCGCTTCGAGCCAGCTGCCTGAGCGGCCGGCCACCTCGCCCAGGCGGCGGCGCGACAGCTCAACGGCCGCCTCAGCCGTTGTGCAGGCCGCTTCGGCGTGTTGCAGGTCAGCGGCGTCATCGGCCGTGCTCAGGGCCTGCTGCTGGCTGCGCAGCTCGCCCTGCTGGCGGGCCAGTTCATGGCGCTGGCGCTGCAGCTCTTCGGCATCACGTTGGTGCTTGTCGGCCTGGCGGGCCAGTTCGCGGCCGCTGGCCTCAAGCCCGGCCAGCTCGGCCTGCACGGCGATCAGCTGGTCTTCGCCCAGGGCGCGCACCTCGGCCTGCAGCGCCTCCAGCGTTTGGTTGGCCTCGCCGAGCTGCGCTTCAGCGGTGTCGATGGCGCTGCTGGTGCTGCTCTGCTGTTGGCTGAGGGCCAGCTGGCGGCGCCCCAGCTGCTCAAGCTGTCGCTGAGCCTCTTCAAACACCAGCACCTGCTCCTGCAGCCGGCCGGTGCTGTGGCGCTGCCTGAGCTCCTGGTAGGTGCGGGCGCGGGCACAGTCGCGCTCGAGCTTGGCGCGCGAGGCCAGCAGCTCCTGCTGCACGATGCCGCAGCGCTCCTGCGACTCGTACACGGCGTCGAGCTTGCCGCGGGTCTGCTCGATGCGGCTATCGAACAGGGCCACGCCGGCCAATTCGTCGATGATGCCGCGCCGATCGCGGGCGCTCATCGAGACGATGCGGGTCACATCCCCCTGCATCACCACGTTGCTGCCCTCGGGGTCGACCCGCAGACGCCGCAGCTGGGTCTGCAGCTGCTGCAGGTTGCAGGGTTCGCCGTCGGCGCTGAAGCTGCTGGCGTAGGTGCCGCCGGGTGCCACCCGCAGCTTGCGGCTCACGGTCCATTCGGTTTGCCCTGGTTTGATCCAGGGCCCTTCGCTGGGGGGCTCGAGGCCTGCTTCGGCCTCATCGGGCTGCCAGTCGCTCAGGTCGAAGCGCACGCTCACGACCGTTTCGGCAGCGCGGCCGCTCTTGAGCACGGCGCTGTTGATCAGGTCGGGCAGGCGCTCAGCCCGCATGCCGCGGCTGCTGGCCAGGCCCAGGCAGAACAGCACGGCATCGAGGATGTTGCTCTTGCCCGAGCCGTTGGGCCCTGTCACCACCGTGAAGCCCTGCTCGAGCGGGATCGACATCGATCCGCCGAACGACTTGAAGTGGCTGAGTTCGACCTGATTGATGTGAACCAACAGGCCCGAACGCCGAGCAGCAGAAATGTAGCGGAGGGTTTCCCCACTTCAAGTCCCTCCTTAACTTGTGTGCACCAGGGGCTGCCAATGGACCCGCATACCGCCACCGCATCTAGCACTGCCCAGCAGCAATTCAGGGAGCGCTTCGAGGCCCTCCTTCCCACCATTCAGCGCGAGTGGCCCGAGGTGGCCCGGCAGACCCTGGAGGCCACCAGAGGCAGCCTCGATGACGTGGCCGAGGTGATCGCCGAGCAGACCGGTAAGACCGTGTCTGCGGTCACCCTGCAGCTGCAGGACCTGCTGCAGGTGGCCGGCCAACAGACCCATCGCCTTGCCGATGTGCTCGAGCCGCTCGAGCAGCAGCTCGAAGACCTGCTCGATGAGCTCAATGCCAATCTGCGGCCCCGCATCGAACAACCCGTGCGCGAGCGCCCACTGCTGGCGATCGGTCTGGCCGGCAGCGTCGGCGTGCTGCTGGGTCTGATGCTGGCCTCGGGCCGGCGTTCGGGTTGACACCCTCTGTCTGCGCACCTGACCTGAGCGATCCGAACCGATGAGCGCCGAATCCGATTCAGCCAACACTCCTGCCAGCCCCAGGCCTGCGGCAACGGCCTCGGGTGTGGCCCGAGGGGCGGCAGGCCGTGTCGGGGCGTTGATGACCTCGGTCATGGACCTGCACGTGCGCATGGCCTTGCAGGAAGCCGATCGCGAAAAGCGTCGCTTGATCAGCGGTGCCCTGTTTGTGAGCGGCGCCTTGGCCCTGCTGACCCTGGCCCTGATCAGCGCCGAGTTGGCGCTGCTGCTGTGGCTGCACCAGCACCAGGGCCTGAGCTGGATCGTTTCAGCCCTGGTGCTGGCGGCCCTTGATCTGGTGCTGGCCGGTGTGTTCGTGCGCGTCGGCGGCCAGCTGCTCAAGGGGCCCTATCTGCCCCAGACCACGGCCGGCATCAGCAAAACCACCCGAGCGCTGCTGGGGCGCTGAGCCTGGGTTCAGCGAATCTCGTAGCGCAGCCAGCGGCAGTCGATGCCGCCATTGCTCACGGGGATGCGGCGGCTGGCCTTCATGCGCAGGGCGCCAGTGAGCTCGGGGTTGCCGCTCAGCAGCCACAAGGTCCAACCGCTGCAGCGCTCTTTGGCCATGGCGCCAAGATCGCCGTAGAGCTGCTCGAGATCGTCACCACTGCCGATGCGTTCGCCATAGGGCGGATTGCAGACCAGGATTCCCTGGCCCGGCGGGGGTTCAAAGTCGCGGCAGTGGCCGTTGTGCAGCGTCAACCAGGGGCGCACTCCGGCGGCATCGGCATTGGCCCGGGCCTGCTCGATCACCGCTGAATCGGCATCGCTTCCCACCACAGCGTTCAGGGAGCGGCCGTCTGGGAGGGCGTCGCGGCGCTCGCGGTTGGCTGCCTCGAGCTCCTGCTGCCACACCCCGCTCTCGAAATCGTGCCACCGCCGCAGGGCAAGATCGCGGGGCTGGCCACTGGCATCGAGGCCTGTGGCGCGGCCCAGGGCCATGGCGGCGGCTTCGATCAACAGGGTTCCGCTGCCGCACATCGGGTCGGCCAGGGGCACCGTGCCATCCCAGCCCGTCAGCCGGATCAGCCCGGCTGCCAGGTTCTCCTTCAAGGGGGCCAGCCCCATGGCGGGCCGGTAGCCGCGACGGTGCAGGCTGGCCCCTGCGCCGTCGACGCTCAGGCTGGCCATGCCCCCACCCAGGTGCAGGTGCAGGCTCAGATCGGGCTGCTCGAGATCAACCGAGGAGCGCGCCCCCCAGCGGCTGCGCTGCCAGTCGACCAGTGCGTTCTTGACCTGCAGGGCGCAGTAGTGGCTGTGGTTGAGGCCAGGTGCGCTGCCCGTGGCATCGACCCGGAAGCTGTGCTCGGGCGGTAGCCAGTGCTCCCAGTCGATGGCCCGCTGGATCCCGTCGTACAGCTCATCGCGGCTGTGGCAGGGAAAGGTGGCGAGCTCCCGCAGAAGCCGAAACGGCAGCCGCGCCCGTAGGTGCACCCGGTAGAAGGTGGCCTTGTCGCAGTCGAACCCAACCGCCCTTCGCAGCAGTCTCGGTTGTTCAGCCCCCAGCTCCACCAGTTCGGCCGCGGCGGCCTCTTCCAGCCCGGGCGGCACGACGGCGATGGTGTGGAGCAGCGGGCGCATCGCTTCAGTCAACCTCAACCTTGTCTGGCTGTACGGGATTGCCCACCCCGATCATTCCATTGGTTTTCTGCCACACTG